>Ga0302314_10020766_pt1 | contig 10847 bp, 11 predicted proteins | sample III_Palsa_N2_3_FD_200533 | JGI IMG/M metagenome (GOLD analysis project Ga0302314, IMG submission 200533) | Peat permafrost microbial communities from Stordalen Mire near Abisko, Sweden - III_Palsa_N2_3 | ecosystem: Environmental > Terrestrial > Soil > Palsa > Peat permafrost | place: Sweden... | reverse complement strand
TTCTCCAACCTGATCGAGTACACCGAGAGCTTCCGGCGGATCGAGTCCCTCGGCTGCGAGCCGATCCCCAGCCACGACCAGCGGGTGCTCGACACCGGGACCTTCGGGTGAGGGCGCCGGGGGCGGCGGCCGTCCTTGACGACGTGCTGACCGGGGCCGGCGTGGCTCCCGCCGGGTACGCGGTGACCCTGCGCGGCGCGGACCCGGTCTTCCCGACGCCGCCGCGGGTCGGCGAGCTCGGCGCGGCCGCGATCACCGCCGCGGCGCTGCAGGCGGCCCGGCTCTACGAGCGGCGGGCCGGCGTACGGCAACGGGTCACCGTGGACGTCGACGCCGCGGCCGCGGCCATGCGCAGCTGGACCTACCTGGCCAGCGTGTCCGGGCCCCGGCGGTCCCCGGGCGGCGGACAGCAGTTCTTCGCCACCGGCGACGACCGGTGGATCTTCCTGCACCGGCGGGCTCCCCACCACGCCGCCCGGCAGGAAAAGGTCCTGTCCAGCGGCGGCTCCGACGCCGAGATCGCCGACGCGGTGCGCCGGTGGAAGGGGGCCGAGCTGGAAGCGGCGATCGTCGCGGCCGACGCCTGCGCCGCGCTCGTGCGCAGCCACGAGGAGTGGGCCGCGCACCAGCAGGCGGCCGCGGTCGCCGAGCTGCCCCTGCTCGAGATCACCCGGATCGGCGACGGCGACCCGCTTCCCTCCGGTTCCGGCGACCGGCCGCTGCGCGGCCTGCGGGTGCTCGACCTCACGCACGTCCTCGCCGGGCCGACCTGCGCCCGGACGCTGGCCGAGCACGGCGCCGACGTGCTCCGGATCGGGATCAACAGCAAGTCCGACGGCAACCCGATGACCAGGGACACCGGCCACGGCAAGCGCTCGGCCGTGCTCGACCTCAAGACTTCCGACGGCGCGTCCGCGCTGCGGACGCTGATCGGCGGCGCGGACGTGTTCTCCCAGGGCTACCGCCCGGGCGCCGTCGCCGCGCTCGGTTTCTCGCCCGAGGCCGTCGCGGCGCTGCGCCCGGGGATCGTCTACGTCTCGATGACCGCGTTCGGTGTGAAGGGCCCTTGGCGGGACCGCCGCGGCTACGACAGCGTGGTCCAGTCGGTCAGCGGCTTCGCCGACGAGGTGGCGACCGGCGGCGAGCCGCGGTTCCTGCCGGTCAGCGCGCTGGACTACGTCACCGGCTACCTCGCCGCCTTCGGCGTGGGCGTGGCCCTCGAGCGCCGGGCCGCCGAGGGCGGCAGCTACCACGTCCAGCTCTCGCTGGCCCAGACCGGCCGGTACCTGGCCGGGCTCCCCCGCACCGAGGCGGCCGAACGGGCCGCGTGCGCCCCCGAGCTGCCCGCGGCCCGGCTCGCCGCGCTGCTGACCGAGACGCAGACCCCGTTCGGGCCGCTCCGGCACCTCGCGCCGACCGCGGGCCTGTCCCGCACGGCCGCGCGCTGGGACCGGCCGACGGTCCCGATGGACCACGACTCGCCCGTCTGGGCCTAAGGACCAGCTCTTATGACAGACAACCGCAAGCCCGGCGCGCCGGTACTCGACGTCGACCACGCGAGCGTGAGCTACCGGGGCGGGGCGATCGAGGCCCTCAACGACGTCAGCATCGCCGTGTACCCGGCCGAGGTCGTCGTCCTGCTCGGGCCGAACGGCGCGGGCAAGACCAGCATGCTGCGCACGATCACCGGCCTGCTCCCGTTCAACGGCGGCCGCCTGACCAGCGGCAGCGTGACGTTCGAGGGCAAGCGGATCGACGGGCGCCCCGACTGGTCGATCGTGCGGGGCGGAATCGGCCTGGTGATGGAGGGCCGCCGCATCTTCGCCGGCCTCTCGGTCGACGACAACCTCCGGGCCGGCGGGATCAACCAGGGCAAGTCCGCCTACAAGGCGAACTACGACAAGGTCATGGCGCTCTTCCCCCGGCTGACCGAGCGCCGGTCGGTCGCGGGCGGCATGCTGTCGGGCGGCGAGCAGCAGATGCTGGCGATGGGACGCGCGCTCATGCAGTCGCCCCGGCTGCTGCTCCTCGACGAGCCCTCGCTCGGCCTCGCGCCGCTGGTAGTCGAGCAGATCCGGCAGATCATCGTCGACATCAACACCGCCGGGACGGCCGTCGTGCTCATCGAGCAGAACGCCTCGATGGCGCTGTCGATCGCCGACTACGGCTACATACTCGAGCGCCGCCGGATCGGGCACGCGGGCACGGGGGCGAGCCTGCTCGGCAACGAGTCCATTCGGGACCTGTACCTGGGGCTGAGCTCGACCGGGCAGCGGAGCTACCGGCGGGCCCGGCGCGGGGCGGCCGCGGACCCGCCGGGGACCCCAGGGACCTCGACTGACCTGACGGAGGCCAGCTCGTGACCGGCACCGACCCGATCCTCGAGGTGAGCGGGGTCTCGATCCGCTTCGGCGGTGTCGCCGCGCTGTCCGACGTGTCCTTCGCCGTGCTCCCCGGCGAGTTCTTCGCGATCATCGGCCCCAACGGGGCGGGCAAGTCGACGCTGTTCAACTGCATGTCCGGCCTGTTCCCGCCGACCGGGTCGATCCGGCTGAACGGAACCGAGCTGGTGGGGCGCAAGCCCTGGCAGATCGCCACGCTCGGCCTGGGGCGGACGTTCCAGAACCTCGGGCTGTTCGACTCGCTCAGCGTCATCGACAACCTGATGGTCGGGCGGCACGTCCGGATTCGCGGCGGGGTGCTCGACGGCGCGCTGCGCGCCGGCCCGGCCCGGCGGGCCGAGCGGGCGGCCCGGCTGCGCTGCCACGCGATCATCGACCTGCTCGACCTTGAGGCCTACTGCCACGAGGACGTGGCCACGCTGCCCTACGGCATCCGCAAGCGGGTCGAACTCGGCAAGGCCCTGGCCATGGACCCCACCGTGCTGCTGCTCGACGAGCCGGTCGGCGGGATGAACCGCGAGGAGACCGAGCACCTCGTCCACTACATCACCAGCGCGCAGGACGAGCTTGGCCTGACGATCGTCCTCATCGAGCACGACGTCGGCATGGTGATGGACGTGGCCGACCGGGTGCTCGCGCTGGACTTCGGCAAGGTCATCGGCCTGGGCCTGCCCGACGAGATCCGGCACAACCCGGCGGTCATCGAGGCCTACCTCGGCGTCGACGTCGCGGCCGTCTCCGCCCCCTCCCCTTCCCCTGGTGCCGAGGAGCGCGATGAGCAAGAGAGAGAAGCGATGACGTGAGCGACTTCATCCAGCTGGTGGTGTCCGGCATCGCCCTCGGCTGCCTGTACGCCCTGGTCGCGCTGAGCTTCGTGATCGTCTTGCGGGCGACCGGCGTGTTCAACATCGTGCCGGGCGGCGTCGTGCTGTTCAGCGCCTACATGGTGTACAACTTCCACGTCACCTGGGGGCTGCCGTTCGGGGTGGCGGTGGTGCTCACCGTGGTCCTCTGCGCGGCCGCCGTGCTGCTTCTCGACCGGGTGCTTTTCCGGCCCATTACGAATCACGGATCAGGCCACGGTACGTTCTTCGCGGTTCTGCTTGTCGGCATTGGAATGCTCACGGTGGCCGAGGGACTGGTAGTCGCGATCTGGGGATCGCAACCTCTCAGCATGAACGACCCGTGGGGCCTGTCCAAGATCACCATTGGCTCGGTCTCGCTGACCGACCGCGACCTGTCGGTCATCGCGATCACGCTGATCTTGCTGGGCGCGTTCTGGTACCTGCTGCAGCGGACCCGGGTCGGCGTGAGCATGCGGGCGGTGGCCTCCGACCCCGAGGCTGCCCGGGTCCAGGGCATCAACCCCGCGGTCATCTCCGCGGTCGCCTGGATCTGCGCGACCGTCGCCGCGGTGCTGGCCGGCGTCATGCTCGGCACCGCGGTCGGCGGCGGCATCAACCCCACCATCGACCAGATCTCGTTCCTCGCCCTGCCCGCCCTGATCCTCGGCGGCGCCGGCTCGATCGGCGGCTGCGTGCTCGGCGGGATCGTCCTCGGCGTGCTCCAGTCGCTGGCCGAGGGGTACGCGCCCGCGAGCTTCGGCTCCGGGTTCGGGCAGGTCGTGCCCTGGGTCGTCATGATCGGAATCCTCGTCATCAGGCCGTCGGGCCTGCTCGGCAGCCGAGCAATGCGGAGGGCCTGATGTCGGCACAAGTCATGGACGAGACCCCGCCGGCGGCGTCTCCGGCGTCGGCGGGCCTGGGCCACGAGGCTGAGGTCCGCAAGGAGATGCGGCTCGTCTCCTCGTGGTGGGCGTGGGCGGGCATCGCGGCCTTCATCGTGGCGGGCCTGTTCATCCCGCTGTCCACCAGCAACGCGCTGATGATCTCGCTGCTGACCAGCGGCGCGGTCTACGGCATCGGCGCGATCGGCATGAACGTGCTGAACGGCTACGCGGGCCAGGTGTCGATGGGACACGCGTTCTTCGTCGCCGTCGGGGCCTTCACCGCGGTCGTCGCCGGGTCCAAGTGGAACTGGCCGCTCCCGGCCTGGCTGCTCGCCGCGGCCGTGGTCGGCGCGGTCACCGGCGCCCTGGTGGCCCCGCTCGCGCTCCGGCTCCAGGGCATCTACCAGCTCATCTTGACCCTCGGCCTGGTGTACATCGGCACCTACATCTTCACCAACTGGACCTCGGTCAGCGGCGGGGACAACGGGATCGCGGCCAACCTCCGGCTGAACCTGGGCTCGCTCAACCTGGGCGACCTCACCATCGGCTCGGAGCAGTACAGCTACTCGCAGGGCCTGCTGCTGGTGAGCTGGCTGCTCTGCGGCCTGTGCGTGCTGCTGGTGCACAACATCATGCGGTCCCGGGCCGGACGGGCGATGATCGCGATCCGCGACGGCGGCCTCGCCGCCGAGGTGGCGGGCGCGTCCCCGGCCCGGACCAAGATCAACGTGTTCGCGCTGTCCAGCGCCCTGGCCGCCGTCTGCGGGGCGCTGCTCGCCGCGCAGCTCCAGTACGTCAGCATCAACGAGTTCGACTGGCAGCTGTCCATTCAGTTCATCGTGATGATCGTCGTCGGCGGGGTCGGGACCTCGTGGGGGCCGGTGATCGGCGCGCTCGCCATCTCGGCCGTCCCGCTGTACATCACGACCTACGCCGCCCAGATCCCGTTCGTCAAGCAGCCGACCGGCAGCAGCGGCGGGTTCGGCATCATGCCCGGCCAGCTCAGCCTGGTCGTCTACGGGCTGCTGCTGGCGGTCTTCCTCGTCCTGCAGCCGCGCGGCCTCGTGGGACTGGCCACCGGCATCGCGCGCCCCGTCGCGCGGCGCTTCCCGCGCCGCTCTACGCGGCGCGATCGGCACGGGCCAGTGACAAGCTGACATCATCGTCGTTTCTCGCACGCGAAGGGTGAACGTAGTGGGTTTGCAGATTCTGGCCCTGCCGTCCGGGCTTGTGCCCTCGGCCCAGGCCGCCGCGGTGACCTACCAGCGGAACTGGGACGAGCACCGGAAGCTTCCGATGATCATGTTCGTGATCACCGGCGGCGAGTACCCGATCATGGTCGACACCGGCACGCCGGACGCCGGCTTCGTCCGCGAGTACTTCGGCTACAGCACCTTCGAGCGACCCGACGACGAGGACCCGGTGACGGTCTTCAACGGGGCGGGCATCGACCCGGCCGACGCCCGCCAGGTCGTCTTCACCCACCTGCACTGGGACCACTGCAGCAACATCGACCTGTTCCCCAACGCCCGCTTCACGGTGCAGGACGACGAGCTGCGCTACGCGGTCAGCCCGATCCCGCTGCACCGGCGGGCCTACCAGCACCTGCCGCGCACCGCCCCGCCCTGGCTGCCGATCCTCGACCGGCTCGACCCGGTCCGGGGCGCGGTCCAGATCGCCCCGGGAGTCAGCACCGTGCCGCTCCCCGGCCACACCCCCGGGTCCCAGGGAGTGCTGGTCGAGACCGACGCCGGCCGCTACCTCATCGCCGGCGACTGCCTCGACAGCTACGACAACTGGTACTGGAAGGGCGAGGACGGCGTGCCGCACGTGCCGTCGTGGTCATTCACGGACGTTCTCCAGTTCGATGAGAGCTTCCGGCGGATCGAGTCGCTGGGGTGCGAGGTCATTCCCAGCCACGACGAACGGGTGCTGGAAACCGGTGTCTTCGGCTGACCGCCGTTTATGAAGTCCGGGACACGCCTCGCGCCTCGCGCCTGGCGCCTGCTCGCGACTGATCCGTCAGCGGATCGTGGGCCAAGAGGGCTTCCAGGCCTCTCATCTGGCTTAGCGGTTTCCGGGGTCTGAGGTCCGTGCCACTGGGCTTAGGTTGACCCCAGCAGGAGCGCCCGGTGGAACATATCGCCATATTCCGGACGCGATTCCGGGGCGGCGGCGTGATCACGAAGGATAAGTGGCGTCATGGCGCCACTTATCCTTCGCCTTGACCAAAACCTTCGTGATCATGAGCGCGGGCAGCGGCGCCGGCCGGGTCACGGGGTTCACTGGCCGGTTCCCGGGCGGACGAGGCCGTGCTCGTAGGCGTAGACGACGGCTTGGACGCGGTCGCGCAGGCGGAGCTTGTTGAGTATCCGGCCGACGTGGGTTTTCACGGTGGCCTCGGCCACTATCAGCCGGGCGGCGATTTCGGCGTTGGACAGGCCCGCGGCGACCTGGAGGAGGATCTCGCGTTCCCGTGAGGTCAGCTCCCTGAGCTCCAGTGGTTCGCTGCCATCGCCGCCGCTCGGCGCACGGGACGGGTCGGGCAAGTGCGGCAGGAACGCGTCGAGCAGCCTGCGGGTGACCCTGGGGGCGACGACCGCGTCGCCGCTGGCGACCGCGCGGATCGCGGTGAGCAGGTCGGGCGGGGGCACGTCCTTGAGCAGGAAGCCGCTCGCTCCGGCCCGCAGCCCGGTGTAGGCGTACTCGTCGAGGTCAAACGTGGTGAGGATGAGCACCCGCGTCGCGATCCCCGCGTTCATGATGCGGCGGGTGGCCTCGATGCCGTCCACGCCGGGCATCCGGACGTCCATCAGCACCACATCGGGACGCTCGGCTTCCGTCATCCGCACCGCGGCCAGGCCGTCGCCCGCCTCGCCGATCACGTGCATGTCGGCCTGCGCGTCGAGGACCAGCCGGAAGCCCAGGCGGAGCATGGGCTGGTCGTCGGCGAGGAGAATGGAGATGGTCACGCGACCTCCGGGCCTGGGCGTAGCACCGTATATACCCGCCAGCCGCCGCCGGGGCACGGCCCGGCGGACACCTCACCGCCGAACACGGCGGCGCGCTCGCGCATCCCGATGAGGCCATTCCCGCTGGCGGACCCGATGCCCGGCTGACTGGGCCGGCCATCCTGGCGGTGCTGGCCGTCGTCGGTCACTTCGAGCGTGACCTCGCCGGGCCGGTAGCTGAGACGTACCTCCGCCGCTGTGGCGCAGGCATGCTTGAGGGTATTGGTGAGCGCCTCCTGGATGATGCGGTAAAGGGCGAGCTGCGCGCTCGGCGGCAGCGAGGCCGACTGCCCGGTGACGGCCAGCCGCGTGGGCAGGCCGGCCGCGCGGACGGTGACCAGCAGGTCATCGAGGTCGGCGAGGGTGGGCTGGGGCGCGTGCTCGGCCACGTCCGACTGGCGCATGACACCGAGCAGGCGGCGCATCTCATCGAGCGCGGAACGCCCGGTCGCCGAGACCTGCCCCATGATGGTCACCGCCTGGTCCGGGTTATCGGCCGCGGTGTAGACGGCGCCATCGGCGAGCGCGATCATCACCGCGATGTTGTGGGCCACGATGTCGTGCATCTCCCGGGCGATCCGGGCCCGCTCGGCGGCGGCGGCGAGCCGCGCTTCGGTGTCCCGCTCGCGCTCCAGCCGATCGGCCCGATCGACCAGCGAAGCGAGATACGCCCGCCGGGTGCGGGCGTAATAACCGATGAAACCGACCGCCGCGGCCAGGGCGGAGAAGAACACCAAGGCCCAGGGTTGCCTGCCGGCCGGGGTGATGTAACGCAGCACGACCAGGACCGCGCCGATCTCGAGCGCCACCGCGGCCGACAGGACGCGCTGGGGCGGCTCATAGGCGACGACCGTGTAGAACGCGACGAGCAAGGCGGCGTCGTCCGTCAACTCCTGGCTCGCGAACAGCTGCACGAGGGCGGCGGCGAAGATGACCGCGAAGACCGCGGAAGGCGCCCGGCGCCGCCATACCAGCGGGATGAACAGCACGGGCATCAGGGCGAGCACCAGCGCGCGGCGGCTGCCGGGGACCGCGGTGAACGGGCCGGCCAGCCAGAGCAGCACGAGGACGAGGGCCGCGTCGAGGAACAGCGGATGCCGCCGGATCCAGGCCAGGTACCGGTCACCGCTTGCCCGCAGGCCACGCGCCAGCATGCCATCCTTCCGGCTGCGGGCGCGTGGCGTCTGTCCCAGGCCGGGCCGGGTCAGCATCGGTCCACGGATGACAGGGAGCTCATGCGTCTCGCCGCCGCAGCAGCAGCGCGGCCGCCACGACGGCCGCCGCCGTGTAGCCGACGAACAGGGCGAATCCCGCCCAGGGGGCCAATGTGCCGGCGCCCGGGTGAACCTGCATGACCGCCATTCCGGCGTTGCTTGGCAGGTAGGGAACGATATGGCTGGCGATGCTGGAGGGCAGCACGTCCCCGAGCACGGGCAGCACGAGCATGATGCCGAACAGCGTGACGATCGCCCCCGCGGAGCTGCGGACGATGAAGCCGAGCGCGATCCCGAGCAGGCCGGTGACGGTGAGGTACAGGCCGGCCCCGATCATGGCGCGCAGCACGCCGGGGTCCGCTAGCGACGCCCCCGAGTGCTTGGCCGACAAGATCGCCTGGCCGGCCAGCATGCTCACGAGCAGGGCCGCCACCGCGGTCACCACGGCGACCGCGGCGAAGGCCGCGAGCTTGGCCCAGAGCACCGGCAGCCGGGCCGGAACGGCGGTCAGCGTGGCCCGGATCATGCCCGTGGCGTACTCGCCGGTGATGAGCAACACGCCGAGCACGCCGTACGTGAGCTGCGCCAGGTAGACGCCGTACAGGCTGATCATGGCCGGATTGACGCTGCCAAGACCGTTGCCGGCCTCCAGGTGCAACAGGGCGACCACGGCGAACAGCAGGCCGAGGCCCACCACCGCGGCGACGGAGGCCGCCAGCAGCCAGACCGTGGACCGCAGCGATCGCAGCTTGATCCACTCGGAGTTCGCCACCCGCGCCGGGGTGATCCGGGGCGGGGTGATCCGCGGCGCCTGAGCCGTGCTCGTCATCATGCGCTCCTTCCGGTGCCGGCCGTCGTGCCGGCCCGGTACTCAACGTCGTCCTTGGTCAGTTCCATGAACGCCTCCTCCAGCGAGGCGGTGTGCGGTACCAGCTCATAGAGCGGAATGCCGCGGCCGCAGGCAGCTCGGCCGATGGCCTCGCTGTCCACTCCTTCGATGTCCAGTACATCGGTCCCGGCCGTCGTGATCGTCACCCGCGGGCCGGCCAGAAGGTCGCGCAGCTGGGCGGCCTGCGGCGACCGCACCCGCACGCTGTGCCGGGATCCGCTGGTCAGCTCGGCGACTGAGGCGGCGGCGATCAGCCGGCCGCGGCCAACGACGATGAGCTGCTCCGCGGTCAGCGCCATCTCGCTCATCAGGTGCGATGAGACGAAAACGGTCCGGCCTTCGGCCGCCAGGGCTTTCAGCAGGTTGCGGATCCACAAGATGCCCTCGGGGTCCAGGCCATTGACCGGCTCGTCGAGGATGAGCGTGGCCGGATCGCCGAGCAGCGCCGCCCCGATGCCCAGCCGCTGTCCCATGCCGAGCGAGAATCCGCCCGCTCGCTTGCCCGCGACGTCAGCGAGCCCGACAAGCCCGATCACCTCATCGACCCGCCGCCGGGAAATGCCAGTCGTGGCGGCCAGGGCGAGCAGATGGTTATAGGCACTGCGGCCGGTGTGCACGGCTCGCGCCTCCAGCAGCGCGCCCACCTCGCGCAGCGGGGCCGCGAGCTCGGCATACGGGTACCCGTTGACGGTCACGCTGCCCGCCGTCGGCGCGTCCAGCCCGAGAATCATGCGGATCGTGGTCGACTTGCCCGCGCCGTTGGGACCGAGGAAGCCGGTGACCACACCGGGCCTGACGGTGAAGGTGAGGTCATCGACGGCGAGCTTCTCGCCGTACCGTTTGGTCAGTCCCTGTGCTTCGATCACGTGCTCTCCTCTAACCGGGTCTGTAGCCAGCGGACTTCACGTTAGGGACGGGCAAGCCGGCGGACGACCGCCGGAAGAGCGACATTTCGCCGCCGCCGCATGCGACCTCAGGCGTACGAACTACGCCGCAGGTCTTGGCGTCCGGCTCAGGTGATCACGTGACCCTGCGGGAGTTGGCCCGGCAGGCCGGGCTTACGCCCTACCACCTGTGCCGGGTGTTCCGGCAGGCCGCAGGAATGGCACCGCGCGACTACCCGATACAGATCCGCGTGCGACGGGCCAAGACCCTGCTGCTCGCAGGCTCCCCCGTTGCCCAGGCGGCGGCCGAAGCCGGCTTCTGCGATCAGGCGCACCTCACCCGCCGCTTCAAGCGGATCATCGGCCTCAGCCCAGGCCGCTACCGCGCGAGCCTCATCTCGTGACGAGGCCCTCTCAATACGGGGTCGCGACGGAGGCCAGTGCCCCGTCGAGATGGCCGACGGGGCACTGGTCAGGACCCACTGGCTAGAGGTCTTCCGGGGTCTCGTCGGGGAGGAGCCAGGTGGCCTCCGCGGCGTGGCCTGGGTCGTAGATCTCCTGGGCGCCGGACGTGGTGCCGTCGCCGCGGAAGTGCTGCCACTCCAGGCCGTGGGCGAGGAAGATCCCAACGGGAGCGCGGCAGTGGCGGCACACGGGGATGGCGTCCTCGTCTTCGAGGTCTCGCCGACGGGCGGGGCGGCCGCGGTGAACGCGATCT
>Ga0302314_10020763_pt1 | contig 10847 bp, 12 predicted proteins | sample III_Palsa_N2_3_FD_200533 | JGI IMG/M metagenome (GOLD analysis project Ga0302314, IMG submission 200533) | Peat permafrost microbial communities from Stordalen Mire near Abisko, Sweden - III_Palsa_N2_3 | ecosystem: Environmental > Terrestrial > Soil > Palsa > Peat permafrost | place: Sweden... | reverse complement strand
ACCCGAACGGGTGCCGCCCCTCGCCGCACGATGCGAACCGCGAGCGGTTCACCATCGGTACCAGCGCCCGCCGCCCGAACCGCGGAACGCGAATCCGAGCACCCAGAGCGCCAGCACCACGATCGCGACCCACCACAGGATGTGGATCGCGAAGCCGGCACCGCCCAGGATCAGGGCGAGCAGAAGAACCAGAAGCAGAGCACCCATAATCGTCATCCTCCTTGTCGCTGATCGCCTGCCCGGCAACGCGTCGGCCATTCGCCGCTGTCGGGAAGACGGCCCGGGAGCGGCCCGGACGCGCACCGCGCCGAGCGGATCCGGCACCGGCGTGCATGGGACGGCCGAAGCGGGGGATACGGCCGGAACGGGGTGCTGGTCCGGTACAGCGGAGCGGCACCTGAGGCAGGGAGATCCCCATCGGGAGGGACCGTGCACACAGACGTGACGACCACCGAACGAGTGACTGCCCAGGCCGATGTCCAGGCCGCCGCAGCAGCGGAGCACGCGGAGCACGTCGACTACTTCCCCGGCCTGGACCTGTCGGTCCCGGGCAAGGCGTCACCGACCGACGCCCGGGCCATGTCGAAGGTGCTCTTCGTCCGGATGGCCGAACTGGAGGCGGGGACCCACGAGTTCCAGTACGTGCGGAACACCCTGATCGAGCTGAACATGGCGCTGGTGAAGTTCGCCGCGGGCCGGTTCCGCACCCGCAGCGAGCCGATGGAGGACATGGTCCAGGTCGGCACCATCGGCCTGATCAAGGCCATCGACCGGTTCGACCCCGACCGGGGGATCGAGTTCACCACCTTCGCGCTGCCCACCATCACCGGCGAGATCAAGCGCTTCTTCCGCGACACCAGCTGGGCCGTGCACGTGCCGCGCCGCCTGCAGGAACTGCGACTGCGCCTGGCAAAGGCGAGCGAGAACCTCGAGCAGCAGATCGGACGTCCCCCCACGGCCGGCGAACTCGCCGCCCACCTGGAACTGCCCGTGGACGAGGTCCGCGAAGGCATCGTCGCCGCCAACGGCTACACCTCCAGCTCACTGGACGCCAAGGCGCTCGGCGAGGAGTCGCAGGACGAGGAGTCCGGGTTCCTGGCCCGTCTGGGCATGCCGGACCCCGGCTTCGAGGGGACCGAGAACATGATCTGCCTCAAGCCGCTGGTCGCCGAGCTTCCCGAGCGCGACCGCCGCATCCTGTCGCTGCGCTTCGGCGCGGAGATGACCCAGACCGAGATCGGCGCCGAGCTGGGCATCTCCCAGATGCACGTCTCGCGCCTGCTCAACCGCACCCTGGCCCAGCTGCGCAGCGGCCTCCTCGGCGAGAGCTGACCGGGCGCCTGTCCGGCGGTTGCCGCCCTGCGCTGCCGTCCCGCGTCGTCGGTCAGGTCTGTCGCGCACCCGTCGGCCGTTCGGGCTACGGCTGGCCGTCGATCCAGGAGTCGACGCGGGCCCACTGTGCCCGCAGCCAGTCGGCCTGCAGCTGCGGTGCGGCCGGGAGGTCCTCCGCCGCGACCCGCCACCAGGTGGCGCGGACGGTCCGGCGCAGCGGGATGCCCTGCCACAGCGTGCGGACAGAGACCATGTCGTCCAGGCCGGTGTGGGCCACGAACACCACGTCGGCGCGCGGCGCGGCCGCCAGGGCTGCCAGCGTCCCGTCGGTCCTCGGCGGCAGCACATGGCTCAACCGCTCGCTCCGTGCCGCTTCGCGTGGCCGTCCGTGGCGGCGCAGCCAGCGGATCGCCCGCCGTCTTCTGCGCTCGGTGAAGTTGCCGCCCTCGGGGAAGATGACCAGGGCGTCGCCCGGGCCCATGTCGGAGACCAGGCCGCCGATCGCGTCGGCGGTGCGGTGCGATGCGGCGTCGGGCGGCACGAAGCAGTGCGGGACTCGTGCGAGGAGGACGTCCAGGCAGGGATCCAGCCGCAGTGCCTGCTTGAGGACCACCCGCGGGCGCAGCCCGGCGTGCGTGATCAACGCGTGGACCAGCAGGAACGAGTCCCCGGGGCCGGCGTGCCTGGCGAGGACCAGGAGCGGTCGGTCGGGGCCGGACGCCGGGGGCCGGGGGCGGGTCACCTCGACGCGCAGCCCGAACACCGGTACGGCCGCCCGGCACAGGAAGTCCAGCAGCGCGCCGAGCCGGGCATAGGAACGCGCCTGCAGGTCGGCTCGTGGGCCGAGCAGGTCCGCCACCGACAGGCCCAGGCCCACCAGCTCCGCCACCAGGTAGAGGACCAGGAAGCCGCTCAGCCGGACCGGACGCCAGGCACCGCGCAGCAGCAGCGACACCGGGCCGGTGAGCACCAGGCACACCACGAACCCCGCCACGGCGACCGGCACGAGCACGACCAGGGCCGGTACGGTGACCAGTCGGCGGGCTGCGGCGCGGACGCGGTCCGCCCTCACCGTGGGGCGCCCGTTGCTGTCGCCGGGCCCAGTGATTCCAGGTACGCGCGGGAGGCACGGTAGGCGCGTTCGATGCGTTCCCGGGCGGAGCCGAAGTCCCGGTGGCGCAGCTGATGGGCCGCAGTGGCCCGCTGTTCGGGGTCGGTCCCGGTGGGCAGCACATGGACGGTGACGTTGTCGGGCAGGTCGGCCATGTCCCGGGCGAAACGGTGCCTGCGGGCGATCTCGAAGCAGACCGAGGCGACCTCCCAGGGCTGCCGGGGAGTGGTGAGCGGCCGCTCGATCCGTCCGACCTGCAGGACGAAGACGGTGCGGGCGCCCAGCGCGACGGCCCTGCCCACCGGGATGCTGTTGACCAGGCCGCCGTCGAGGAAGTGCTCGCCGTCGAGGTGCACCGGCGGCAGCAGCCCGGGCACGGCCGAGGAGGCCAGGATCGCCGGGACGAGCGGACCGCTGGTGAACCAGTGTTCGGCCGAGCGCTCGATGCAGGCGGCGACGCACTGGTACGGCACCGCGAGGTCCTCGATGGCCGGCTTTCCCAGGTCCTGTTCCAGCAGCGCGCGCAGGGAGCTGTTGGAGTAGAGGTGGGTGCGGCTGCGGACGGCGGTGCCGACCCGGCCCGCCAGCGAGCCGCCGAAGACCCCGGCGCGGCCCATCCCCTGCCACAGCGTGCTCAGACGCTCGACCGAGCGGGGGGAGGGGTCGGCGGCGACCAGTGCACCGTTGATGGCACCCACCGACGTGCCGAGCACCAGGTCGGGCCGGATCCCGGCCTCCAGCAGCGCCTTGAGCATGCCCACCTCGTGGGCCCCCAGCGCCCCGCCGCCGCCGAGGACGAAGGCGCAGCCGGGTCGGGCGGGGTCGGGCGCACGGTCGGTCATGCTGTGCTTCTGCCCCGTCGGCAGATGTTGAGCGTTGCCCGCCTGCGGCCGTTCAAATCGCACCCGACGGGGCAGACGCCGGTAAGAGGAGCAGCCTGCGGAGCGAGGAGGCAAGTGTGTCGCAGATAGAGGAATCGGTCGGTGTCGACGTGCCCGTCAGCGTGGTCTACGACCTGTGGACCCGGTTCACGGACTTCCCGCACTTCATGAGCGGCGTCAAACGCGTCGATCGGATCGGCTACGACCTGACCCACTGGGTCACCAATGTGGACGGTGTCAAACGGGAGTTCGACGCACGGATCACTGAGCAGATCCCCGAGGAGCGGATCGCCTGGGCCTCGGTGAGCGGCGGCACCAGGCAGACGGGCGTCGTCACCTTCCACCGCGTGACGGACCAGCACACCAAGGTGATGCTGCAGTTGGACGTGGACCCGCACGGCGTGATGGACATCCTCGGCGACATGCTCGGCTTTGTCTCCCACCAGGTCCAGTCGGACCTGCACGAGTTCAAGCGGTTCGCCGAGGCCCACCTTGAGCAGAAGGTGGCCACCCCTCGGGTGTGACGCGGTGGTCGGCCCTCCCGGGGGTGGGAGGGCCGACAGCGAACGGGCTGTCGGCCCTACGTGCTCAGCGCACCCAGACCACTGCGGTTGCCGAGGTCTGGCCCGGCACCAGGTGGTGGGCCTTGTTCACGGTGACGAGCTGGGAGCGGAACTGGAGCTCGCCGCGGTGCTGGGCCTTGAGGTTCAGCCGCAGGCTCTCGAGCTGCTGGCTCTTGCCGGTGGTGCAGCGGAGCGTCTGCCATCCGCCCTTGCCGACCCGCTCGTCGATGCACAGCTGTATCGGGGAGCCGGCGATGTCGTTGCCGCCCGAGGCGCTGACCTGCAGGGTGTGGCCGGCCGTGACGCTGTGGCTGCTGACGCCGATGCTGACGGCAGACTTGGCGGAGGCGGTCCCCGCGCCCAGCGCCAGACCGGCCGCAGCCACGGCCACGACCGCCGCGGTGGAAACGGTCCTGCGACGAGCGATCCTCTTGATGGTGCCCATGCGGCTACCTCTCTGGTAACGAGACGATGCAGAAGTCACTGCAGCCCCTATGACGTTCGCCTTCGCGGTGGAGGTTCCGTCAGTGAGCGAATTTTCCCAGGATTCTCCCAGGTGGCTTGAAGGAACGTCCCGGACGGCGGCCATGGCCGGAATCCGGGGTTAAGGTGGCGCAGGAGCCGTTGTGAGCGCTGGTCGTGACCGTGCCGGGCCGCCACCATGTTCAGTTCCAAGGAGACAGGCTATGGACTGGGACGATGATCGCTGCTGGAAGGCCGGTCAGTTCTACTTCAATCGGGACGACAGCCGCATCCTGGTGCCCAAGCGGTTGGGGTTCGGCCGCACGTTGAACTTCGCCCACCCGGTGTCGTGGGTACTGTTCGCGGCACCTATCGCCGTCGCTGTGTTCGCCGCCGTGAACAAGGGCTGAGGCGCGATCCGCGTCAGCGCGAGCTGAGCCGGTAGGGAATGGTGCAGATGACGGCGTCGGTGCCGGCCCGCAGGACGGTCGCCAGCAGCAGGCCGCGCTGGTTCTGCAGGATGCGGTAGCGCCAGTGCCGCGGCTGGACCTCCGGGATCAGGACGGCGATCTGCCGCCCGTCCCGCTGCGCCCGTTCGACGTAGTCGACGATCGGGTGGACCAGTGAGCGGTGCGGGCTTTCCAGGGTCTCCAGTGGGACGCCGGGATTCCACTGCTCCCACCTGGCCCGAAACTCGGCGGCCTGCTCCGGGTCGGGGTGGACGCTGACGGCGATGACGTCGTCGCTCAGGGACAGCGCGGCCTGCAGCGCGAGCTCGGCCAGCCGGCTGATGCTGCCCACCGGGACGATCACCAGGCTCCGCGCCGCGACCGGGCGCTCCGGCGGCCGGCCGAGGTCGAGTTCCCGACCCACGGCACCGTAGTAGCTCTCGATCCGGGAGAACAGCAGCATCAGCGTCGGCACCGTCAGGACCACGACCCAGGCGCCCTCCATGAACTTGCTGGCGACAAAGACCGCCGCGGCGGTCGCGGTGAGGACCGCGCCTGTGCCGTTCAGGGCGGCCCGCAGCGCCCACCCCCGGGGGCGCTCGCCGAACCAGTGGCGCACCAGCCCGGTCTGACTGATGGTGAAGCCGATGAACACCCCGATCGCATACAGCGGGATCAGCCGGTCGGTCACGGCGTCCACCGCGACCAGCAGCACCCCCGCGATCAGCGCCAGGGCGACGACACCGTAGCGGTGCACCGGGCGTTCGCTGCGCAGGCCGAACAGATGGGGAAGCCGGTTGTCCTTCGACAGCAGGCTCATCAGCACGGGCAGGCCGCCGAAGCTGGTGTTGGCGGCGAGCGCGAGGACCAGGGTGACGGCGATATTGGTGGTGTAGTAGGCCCAGCCGGTGCCGAAGGACCCGGCGGTGAGCTGCGCCAGCACCGTCACCCCGCCGCGCGGCGCGATGTGCTCGCGGCGGATCAGCAGGGACAGGCCGACCAGCATCACCCCCAGCAGGGCGCCCAGCATCAGCTCGGTGCGCTGGGCGTGCCTGGCCCGGGGCTCGCGAAAGGTGGGCACGCCGTTGGCGATCGCTTCGATCCCGGTCAGGGCGGAGCAGCCGGCGGCGAAGGCCTTGAGGACGAGTACCGCTCCCACGGCCTCGCTGATGTGGATCGGCAACGCGCTGCCGACGACCGCGGCCGGGTGGGACCGGCTCAGGCCGACGGCGATGACACCGAGGACCGAGGCGAGGAACACCACCATCGGCAGCATCAGGAAGCGTGCGCTCTCCGCGATTCCCCACAGGTTGACCGCGGTGATCAGGACCAGGCCGACCAGGCACATCGCCAGCAGGTGCGGCGCCAGGGAGGGGAAGGCGGAAGCCAGACTCGCGGCACCGGCGGCCAGGCTCACCGCGACGGTCAGCACATAGTCCACGACCAGGCTGGCCGCGGCCAGCAGGCTGACGGTACGGCCCAGGTCCTTCTTTCCCACCGCATAGGCGCCGCCGCCGTCCGGGTGCACGGCGATGACCTGGCAGTAGGACACCACCAGCACAGCGAGCAGCCCGGTGATGGCCAGGGTGATCGGCAACGTCAGACGCAGAGCGGAGGAGCCTGCGGCCACCAGCACCAGCACTATGGCTTCCGGCCCGTAGGCCACGGAGCTGAGGGCGTCCAGGGACAGCGCGGCCAGGCCCCCGAAACTGCTCAGATGCTCCTTGTCGCCCTCCCCGTGCCGCAGCGGCAGACGCGGGTGGACCTTCTTCGACGTTCCCGGGGCCATGGGTTCCTTCCGCTGGGCAGGTTCCGCCCAGGTTCGCATTCTCCTGGCCCCCGGGCCCCGCATCCCCGGATCACCGCGGTACGCGTCCCGCCCGTTGGCCGACTCGGGGCACGTACCCGCTGCGCTGCGTTTCATGGCCCCGCTCGATGCCCGCGGTCGGCATCAGGTGACCGGCGGGCGCTGAGTGCGGCTGTTGTGGACCAGCCCGCCCGGTACCGCCGCGGTGCGCTCGCCCACCGGCAGGGTCACCACCCGGTACCTTGCCTGCTCGGGAGTCCGGCAGAGCTCTCCGACCTCCTGCCAGCCCCAGGACAGGACCGCCGCATGCGCCACCCGGTCGGCCTGGTCCACCAGGGCGACACCCAGGGACGCCTGGTGGTCGCCGAGCAGCCGCTCCTGGAGTCGCCGGGCGACACCGTGGTGCCGCAGATAGGGGTGCACCACCAGGTCGGTGATCGCGAAAACGTGCCCCGACGCGGTGAGCTGCTCGATGTACGGGGGCAGGACCCCCACGAATCCCTGCCACCAGGAGCCGTCACGGTCCACCGGAACCCCGAAGACGAAGCCCACCAGCGTCTGCGTGGTCTCCGCGATCAGCATGTCGAAACCCGGATGGCGTGAGTCGGCCACCAAGCGGTGCTTGAACTGCTCACGGTGATGGAATTCCTCGCCCGCTTGGAGGCCGCAGCACTCCACGGACAGATCCGCCAGGTCCTCCCGCTGCTTCTCGGCCTGCCAGCGGTTGAGGCGCCGCAGCACCGTCTCCACCTCGTGCCACTCCTGTCCCTGCGGCTGGTGGGTCATCGGGCACCGACCGGGTGGCGGTGGTGAGTCGAACAGGCCGGAGCGGTGAGCGCCGGTGGCAATGGCAATGGCGATGGCAGGGGTAGGGGCAGGGGCAGGGGCAGGGGCAGTGGAACGGTCAAGGTGCCTCGATTCATGGGCCGATCCCCGTCGGGAGCGGTGGGTGCAACGACAGAGTCAACGGCGGTTGCGGTGATGGCGGGTGAAGCCGAGGATCCACATGACCAGCAGGACCAGGAGCAGCAGGAAGAGAAAGAGGATCACGGTGGACCTCCGTGCGATGGCCGGTTGCGTTCAGGGCTTCGCGGGGTCCGGGCGAAACAGGCTGGGCGGATGGTCCACAAACTGCGGACATTCGTGTCCCTTGCCGTAACGTCCAGTCAACGCGCGACCCCGTTCGGTGTCAACGGCCCTATGGTCCTTGGAGGTCGGGACCACCGGGGCGCCCCCTTCGGGCGGGTTCGGACGGCTGCTGCCGGGGCTCTCCCTGTTGCATTCGATGCGTCGTCGGGGGCAGGCGTCAGGCATGACCGAGACCTTCAGTGAATGCGGCAACCATCCCTCGAACGGCCAGCCGCACAACGGCCACTCACATCACTGCGCCCATGTGGTGGTTCACCCCCACGACCCCGCCGCCACGTTGCCCGGCCGCCGGGTCGAGGTCCTGGGCCAGCTGGTCGGCCGGGCCGGTTCGATCGCCGACCTCGGGCACCTGTGCCGACAGGCGGGACTCCCCGATCTCGACCTGACGCTGCCGAGCAGCATCGAATGGATCGGCGGCGACGCCCACACCTGGCCTGCCCGGACCGACTCGGGGGTCGAGAAATGAGAACACGACCCGGACGGTCCTATCCGCTCGGAGCCACCTTCGACGGCTCCGGCACCAATTTCTCGCTGTTCTCCGAGGTCGCCGAGCGGGTCGAACTCGCACTGATCGCCGACGACGGCTCCCAGGAGTGCGTGGACCTGACCGAGGTCGATGGCAACGTCTGGCACGGCTACCTCCCAGGCGTCGGAGCGGGCCAGCGCTACGGCTTCCGCGTCCACGGCCCCTACCAGCCGGACCGGGGCCACCGCTGCAACCCCTCCAAGCTTCTGTTGGACCCCTACGCCAAGGCCATCGACGGCCGACTGGACGGCGACCCCTCCCTGTCCGGCTACCGCTCCGAGCACCCGGACGAGCCCGACACCACCATGCTGTCGGTGGTCACCGACCCGGCCTACGACTGGGGCGACGACCGGGCGCCGGATCTGGCGTACCACCACACGGTGATCTACGAGGCCCATGTGCGCGGACTGACGCGCACCCACCCCGACCTGCCCGAGGAGATCCGCGGCAGCTACGCCGCGATCGCCCACCCGGCGATCATCGAGCACCTCACCGCCCTGGGCATCACCGCGATCGAACTGATGCCGGTGCACCAGTTCATCCAGGACGGCCACCTGCTGGAACGCGGCCTGTCCAACTACTGGGGCTACAACACCATCGGCTTCTTCGCCCCCCACAACGCCTACTCCTCCACCGGCACCCGCGGCGAACAGGTCACCGAGTTCAAGTCCATGGTCAAGGCCCTGCACGCGGCCGGCATCGAAGTCATCCTCGACGTCGTCTACAACCACACCGCGGAGGGCAACGAGAACGGTCCCACCCTGTCCTTCCGGGGCATCGACAACGCCGCCTACTACCGGCTGGTCGACGAGGACCCGGCGCACTACTTCGACACCACCGGCACCGGCAACAGCCTGCTGATGCGCCACCCCAACGTCCTGCAGCTGATCATGGACTCACTGCGGTACTGGGTCACCGACATGCACGTGGACGGCTTCCGCTTCGACCTCGCCGCCACCCTGGCCCGGCAGTTCCACGAGGTCGACAAACTCTCCGCGTTCTTCGACCTCGTCCAACAGGACCCTGTCATCAGCCAGGTCAAACTCATCGCCGAACCCTGGGACATCGGCGAAGGCGGCTACCAGGTCGGCCTGTTCCCACCCCTGTGGTCCGAATGGAACGGCCGCTACCGCGACACCGTCCGCGACTTCTGGCGCGGTGCCGAAGCCACCCTCCCCGAACTCGCCTCCCGCCTGGCCGGCTCATCCGACCTGTACCAGCACGACCGCCGCCGCCCCCTGGCCAGCATCAACTTCATCACCGCCCACGACGGCTTCACCCTGCGCGACCTCGTCTCCTACAACGACAAGCACAACGACGCCAACGCCGAGGACGGCAACGACGGCGAGACCACCAACAACTCCTGGAACTGCGGCGCCGAAGGCGACACCGACGACCGGACCGTCCTGGACCTTCGCGCCCGCCAACAGCGCAACCTCCTCACCACGCTGCTGCTCTCCCAGGGCGTCCCCATGATCGCCCACGGCGACGAACTCGGCCGCACCCAGCACGGCAACAACAACGCCTACTGCCAGGACAACGAACTCGCCTGGATCAACTGGGAACTCGACCAGGAGCAACAGGACCTCCTCGACTTCACCCGCGGACTCGTCCGCCTGCGCCACCACCACCCCGTGCTGCGCCGACGCCGGTTCTTCCACGGCGAGGCCGACACCGAGGGGATCGCCGACCTGACCTGGTTCCTGCCCGACGGGGACCGGATGCAGGACAGCCACTGGCGCTGGGAGGAAGCCCGGGCGATAGGAGTCCTGCTGAACGGCGAGGCCATCACCGAACCCGACGACCAGGGCGAGCGTGTCACCGACGACTCCTTCCTGATCCTGCTCAACGGACACCATGAGGCCATCGACTTCCACCTGCCGCCCAAGGAGTTCGGCGAGACCTGGACCGTCGTCATCGACACCTCCGCCTTCAGGGACAACGAGGGACAGGTGGAACTCAAGGCCACCGGCGCCGTCAGGATCGACGCCCGCAGCATCCTGGTCCTGATCCGGAGCTGAGCATCTTCCCGACGCCCGGCCCGTGCAGCACACCGGCCACCCACCGCTCCGACCGGAGCCGTCAGTGCCGGGCAGACGCACAGAAGAACTCGTCGATCACAAAAGGAATGAGGATCATGCTTCTCCTGGGACTGCTGCTGCTGGCCGCGACAGGCGCCTTCACCGGGCTGGTCATCGCGGACAATATTTCCGGAGGCCCCGACTACAGCGTCATGCTGCTCGGCAACCATATGGCCACCATGAACAGCCTGGAGATCTTCCTCGCCGGGATCGCCCTGGCCCTGATCCTCGGCCTGGGCGCGGTCCTGGCAACCGGCGGCGGAGCCAGGATGCGCCGCCGCGGGGCTCAACTGCGCCAGGCCCGCGCCGTGGCCCGGAAAGCAACCGCCGATCGGGACGCGCTCCAGAACCGCCTGGACAAGGCGGCCCCACTCACCACCACCGAAGGCACCGCCCCGGCCCGGCGGCCGAACCGCAGACGACGCCTGCTCTGGCACTGAACCGCACGACACCCACAGGCGGAGCCACCCCCACCGGGGTGGCTCC
>Ga0302314_10020762_pt1 | contig 10848 bp, 10 predicted proteins | sample III_Palsa_N2_3_FD_200533 | JGI IMG/M metagenome (GOLD analysis project Ga0302314, IMG submission 200533) | Peat permafrost microbial communities from Stordalen Mire near Abisko, Sweden - III_Palsa_N2_3 | ecosystem: Environmental > Terrestrial > Soil > Palsa > Peat permafrost | place: Sweden... | reverse complement strand
CAGGCGACCCCCACCAACACGACCGCCGACCCGACCAGCGTCCTCAGCACCAACCCGGTGCTGGCGCCGGTGGTACAGGACGGCGGCTCACAGCATCTGGGGGAGCGCACGCTGAAGCAGGGCATGACGGGCCACGACGTCCGCGTCCTGCAGAGCTACCTCACGCTGGCCGGCTTCCCGACCGATGTCGACGGCTCCTTCGGGCCCACGACCCAGACCAACGTGCTCAAGTTCGAGCAGGCCAACGGCCTCACCGCCGACGGCGTGATGACCTATGCGCAGTCTCAGGTGCTGCGCCAAGTGGTCGCCAAGACGATGACCAGCACCGGTCCGGTCGGCACGGCGACGCTCAACTCCGACGGCACCGTCACCGCGCCCGCGGGAGCGCCGCAGGCCGTCCAGGAGGTCATCGCCGCGGCCAACTCGATCATCGACATGCCCTACATCTATGGCGGTGGTCACGGCAAGTGGAACGACTCGGGATATGACTGCTCCGGCGCGGTCAGCTTCGCGCTGCACGGCGGAAACCTGCTGTCGGCTCCCGAGGACTCGACCGAGCTGGAGTCCTACGGCAGCGCCGGCCCCGGCCAGTGGATCACGATCTACGCCGACGCGGGGCACACCTTCATGGTCGTGGCCGGCCTTGCATTCGATACCGCGCATTACGGGCCCACCACCCCGGGCGGCACCGGTCCACGGTGGCTCACCGCCGCCAACGCCACCGCCAACCTGTCCGACGGCGGCGACTACATCGTGCGCCACCCCTCGGGCCTGTAGCGAGCGCGGCTCATGGAGTAGCTCCTCGGGGCCCTCCAGGACGCCGCCCGCAGCGCCGGTGACGTAGGATTCAGGGCGGCCATGTCCGCCCTGTCCGAGCTGTACACGATCCCGCAGGAGTACCTCGACTTCCGCGCCACGATCCGGGAGATCGCACAGGACCGGATCACGCCGCGGGCGGCCCAGATCGACGAGGAGGCGGCCTACCCGCACGACCTGCGCAAGCTGCTGGCCGAGCAGGACATCCTCGGCCTGCCATTCGACACCGAGCACGGCGGTACCGGCACCGGGACGCTGATGCTGAACATGGCGATCGAGGAGATCGCGAAGGCGTGCGCGTCGACGGCGTTGATCCTGATGATCCAGGAGCTGGGAACGCTCCCGATCAAGCTGTTCGGCTCCGACGAGCTCAAGGACCGCTTCCTCCCGCGCTGCGCCTCCGGGGAATGGTCCCCGGCGTTCGCGCTGTCCGAGCCCGAGGCCGGGTCTGACCCGGGCGGCATGATCACCCGCGCTGTCCAGGACGGCGACGAGTGGGTCATCACCGGCACCAAGAACTGGATCACCAACCTGGGGATCGCCGACTTCTACGTCGTGTTCGCCGTCACCGATCGTGACGCCGGGCACTCGCGCGGAATCACCGCGTTCGTCGTCGAGGCCGACCGGCCCGGGTTCAGCGTCGGCAAGCTGGAGCACAAGATGGGCATCCGCGGCTCACCCACCGGGCAGCCGATCTTCGACGGTGTCCGGGTGCCCGCCGCCAACGTCGTCGGTGAGGTCAATCAGGGCTTCAAGGTGGCGATGGGCACGCTTGACATCTCACGTCTCGGCGCCGGCGCTCAGGCCCTCGGGATCGCCCAGGGCGCGACCGATTACGCCGCCGCCTACGCCCGTGAGCGCCGCCAGTTCGGCAAGCCGATCAACTCCTTCCAGGCGATCCAGTTCAAGCTGGCCGACATGGAGACCCAGTGCGCCGCGGGACGTGAGCTGCTCTATCAGGCCTGCGCCAAGATCGACCGCGGCGATTCCGACCGCGGCAAGTACACGGCGATGGCCAAGCTGTTCTGCTCCGACGTGGCGATGAAGGTGACGGTGGAGGCTGTCCAGGTTCTCGGCGGCTATGGCTACGTCAAGGAGTACCCGGTGGAGCGGATGATGCGTGACGCCAAGATCACCCAGATCTACGAGGGCACGAACGAGATCCAGCGCCTCGTGGTTGCCCGCACGTTGAGGTAGCCGAGATGCCCGGACAGCCACCGACCATCCAGCGCATCCTGTTCGCGTCGGTGGCATCGCTGACCATCGGCCTGGGTGCGGTGACCGTCGTCACCGGCCTCAGCGATTCGGTCCCGGTCCGGCTGCTGCAGGGCTTGGCGGTGTTCTTCGCCGGAGCCGCCATCATCGGCGGCGCGGTCGTCCTGGTGATGACCCACATGGCCGGGTGGCGCGGGGAGGGCGGCGATCCGCAATCCGAGGAGGAGTTCGAGGCCATCGTCGAGCGTGCCGAGCGACTGGCGGCCGGTGGCTACGACGGTCCCAGTCAGCCGTCCGACGATGCCCGGTACGGCCTCTCCGAGGAGAGCGACGACGACGACGACGAGAACTCCGTCAGCGGTGACGATGAGTTCCGGGCGCTGGTGCGCTCGGCGATCGACGAGCTGCCGCTGGAGTTCCACCGCGCCCTGGAGCACGTGGCGATCGTCATCTCCGATGGCGGGCGCGCCCGGGGGGCCTATGGCCTGTATCAGGGCGACACCGTGGCCCGGGACTTCTTCCATGATCGGATCGTGATCTTCCGGGACACGCTGGTCCGGGACTTCGGGCATGATCCGGAGCTGCTCAAGGCCCAGGTGACACGGACGGTGCGCCACGAGCTGGCCCACCACCTGGGCTGGGGCGAGCGCGGCGTCCGCGGGCTCGGCCTGTAGGGCCCACCCCCGCCAGCCACCCCCCGGGGATTCGCATTACCCGTCGGCCACGCGGGGGCCGGCCAGCGAGATGCCGAACAGACCGTCGGCGTCGGTGAACCAGCGGTCAAGCTGCAAGCCGGCAGCCTGAAGGTCGGCCTCGACGTGGCTGCGGGTGAACTTGGCGCTGATCTCGGTGCGCAGCTCCTCGCCGGCTGCGAACTCGACCCGCAGGCCCAGCGCCCCGATCAGGACGGAGACTCACTCTCTGACACATCAAGCGGCACGTACCGCCGCAGCGTTCCCGCGTCCCGCATGGCGTCGAGCAGGATCCGCGCCTTGTCCGAGGCGCCGGCGCCAAGTTCGACCAGATCGCCGGCGCCGGTGAGGGCGACGATCTCCGCGGCCCGCTCCCGCAGGATCGCCGTTTCGGTCCGGGTTGGGTAGTACTCCGGCAGCTCGGTGATCTGCTCGAACAGCTCCGAGCCCCGCGCGTCGTACAGGTACTTGGGCGACAGCTCCTTGAACGGCTTGGTCAACCCGTCAAGGACATCGTTGGCCAGCGACCGCTCGTCGTCTTCCGAGAGCCAGGAGTCGATCTGCACCGGTGCTCGAGAGAGCGGCTCCACGTTCTAGATGTCCCGGGCGATGCGGAAGCCGGAGAAGATCTGGCGTCGCTGGGGAAGGTCCCAGTTGCGGAACGTGGCGGTGGCCACCCGCGGCCGGGTTGCCCACGAGCCGCCCCGCAGCGCCTTGTACTCCGCGCCGAAGAACACCTGTGAGTACTCTGGGTACGGGAACGGGCGGAAGCCCTCATAGCCCGAGAAGTCGCTGGCGGTCCACTCCCACACGTCACCGATCATGCCCAGAAGTCCGTACGGCGACGCGCCGCCGGGTAGCGAGCCCGCGGGTACCGGGCCCCCGGCGCGCTGATCGAGATTGGCATGCAGACCGGGAACCGGCGACTCGTCCCCCCAGGGGTAGGCCAGCGCCGTCTGCTGCTCCTGGTCCCAGGTCGCCGCCTTCTCCCATTCCAGTTCGGTGGGAAGGCGGCCGGTGTGCGCGCGGGCGAAGGCGTCGGCCTCGAACCAGGAGACGTGGACGACCGGTCGGTCCGGATGCAGTGGCTCGAGCCCTGAGAGGCGCCACTCGGACCGGAGGTCGGCCGTCCAGCTCTGTGGTCGGGTGATGTCGTAGTCCTCCTTCCAGGACCAGCCCTCGTCGGACCACCATTCACGCCGCTCATAACCACCCCCTTCCACAAACGTCAGGTACGAGGCGTTGGTGATGGGGGTGCGCCCCATCAGGTACGCGCGGACGTCGGTGCGATGGCGGGGCCGCTCGTTGTCGTAGGCGAAGCCGGCGGCCGGAGCGCCGATCGTGCACTCGCCGCCCGGGATCTCCACCAGCTCCAGGCCGGTGAAGCGCTCGTGGCCGTGGCGGGGCTGGTGGTCGTGACGGGGCTCGTCGTCGTGATCGGGCTGGTGGTCGTAACGGGGCTGGTGGTCGTGATGAGGCTGGTGGCCGTGACGGGCCGGATTGCCTCGCGGGGTGCCGTTCCCCGGCCGGTGACCGTCGTGGCGGTCGAGGCGCAGCCCGTCCAGCTCGGCCAGCTGGATGGTCTGGAGCATCGTCTCGTTGTGCTGCTGCTCATGGCGCACGATCAGCTCGGCGATCACGCCGTCGCCGGTGCCCTGGGTGGCGATCACGTCCCGCGTCCGGTCGCGGACCTCATCGAGGTAGGCGCGCGCTTCACGTGGACGCAGGAACGGCAGGTCGCCGCGGCCGGCGCGCGGCGTCTCGAACGCGTCATAGACCTCGGCCAGCTCCTCGTGGAGCAACGGCCGTCCCCCGTACCGGTGGACGATCCAGAGATCCTCGAATGCGGCGATGTGCCCGAGATCCCAGACCAGGGGACTCATCAACGTCGAGTAGACCCGCTCCAGCTGCGTGTCGGAGAACGGCGCCACCAGCGCCAGGGTCCGGTCACGGGAGTCCTCCAGCGCCGCCACGACGTCCGCGTCGCTCGGTGCTGTCACCGCCGTTGCCTGGGATCCGTCCATCCCCACATTCTGCCATCCCCGAAAGTGATCAAAACCTTAAAGACCCGCGAACCGCCCGCGCTGCTCGCCGGCGTGGTGCCGCCGCCGGCCCGCAATGCCCCGCCGGCGTGGCATCGCGGGACGCGGATACCGGCGGTGCCTGCGTCTGAGCCGAGGGCAAACCGGTTAGGCTCCCCCGGCGATGAACCTCAAGGAGCTGGATCGCGGTGAAGTGGTGGCGATAGCCGGAGGAATCCTGCTGGGTGTGTCCCTGTTCCTGAGCTGGTACTCGCTGGGCAATCGCAATGCGGTGCTGGGCAGCTGCCGGGGGCCGAACACCACCTGCACCGGCTGGGCGGCCCTGTCGATCCTGCGGTTCCTGTTCCTGATCGCCGCGGTGGCGCCACTGATCCTGGCCTACATCATCGTCCGTGGCCACGCCCTGTCCTGGCCACGCGGCGAGTTGACCGCCGTGACCGCGCTGGTGGCTCTGATCATGACCGTATTTCTGGGCGTCATCGATCACCCGGGCTCGCCGCCGGACGAGATCAGCGTGTCGATCGGCTGGTGGGTGGCGCTGGCTGCCGACCTGCTGATCCTCACCGGCGCCGTGTTCAGATCCAAGCAGAGCGGCGTTCGCCGCAAGCCTCCGGGGGTGCTCTGATGTCGTCGACGAGCCAGAAGCCAGACCGGAATCTGGCCCTCGAGCTGGTGCGGGTCACCGAAGCGGCCGCGCTGGCGGCAGCTCGAATGACGGGGCGCGGCGACAAGGAGGGTGCCGACCAGGCCGCCGTCGACGCGATGCGCTACGTGCTGGATGGGGTCTCGATGGACGGCGTGGTGGTGATCGGCGAGGGCGAGAAGGACGAAGCTCCGATGCTCTTCAACGGCGAGCAGATCGGGGACGGGACGCCGCCCAAGGTGGACATCGCCGTCGATCCGCTGGAGGGCACCCGCCTGTGCGCCCTGGGGATGCCGAGCGCGCTGGCGGTCATCGCACTGTCAGAGCGGGGGGCGATGTTCGACCCCGGACCCTGCGTGTACATGGAGAAGATCGCCGGGGGCCCTGACATCGCCGACCTGCTGGACCTGGACCGGCCACTGGCCGACACGCTGGCGCTGATCGCCGAGCGCAAGAACCGGGACATCCGTGACGTGATGGTCGTCATGCTGGACCGCGAGCGCCACCACGAGGCGATGCGCCAGGTCCGGGAAGCCGGGGCGCGCGTGCGACTGATCACCGACGGCGACGTGTCGGCGTCGCTGCTGGCGGTGAGCGAGAACTCCCCCGTCGACGTGCTGTGGGGGATCGGTGGGACGCCTGAGGGCGTGATCTCGGCCGCGGCGATCAAATGCATCGGCGGTCAGTTGCTGGGGCGGCTGTGGCCGCGCTCTGACGAGGAGCGCGATGCCGCCGTCACCGCCGGCTACAACCTGGACAAGGTGCTGACCTGCGACGACCTGGTGGCCAGCGACGATGCGTTCTTCTCGGCGACCGGGGTTACCGACGGCGACGTTCTGCAGGGCGTCCGCTATCAGGGCGACCGCGGCGCCAGCACCGAGTCGCTGGTCATGCGCTCGCGCTCAGGCACGGTCCGCCGGATCTCGGCGCGCCACGATCGCGCCAAGATGCGCGCGATGGGCATCACCAGCTACGGCTGATCCGCCAGCGATCCGATTCTGGAGCGCGCCAGGTCCAGCTTGGCCAGCGAGCGCAGGAACGCGTGTGTCACCAGGACATGGATGGCCGACTGGGTCATCTCATAGACCGGCATGCTGAAGCCGACCGCGATCGACGGATAGAAGTTCGCCACCTCGACCTCGATCAGCAGGTCCTCCCGGCTGCGGGAAGCGGACCCCGGCCCAGGCGGTGTCCGTCGCACATCGAGGGCGAGAAAGCCGCAGCCGCGGCCGTTGCGGGCCACCAGCAGGCCATCCCGGATCTGCCACCGCACGGCCCCGTGGTCGTTCTCGATCGTGTAGTCGGGGGCATCGAAGCGCAGCAGGGTCAGCGGCCGCCCGAGCAGCACCACGGAGCGGCTGTCGGCGGTGTAGACGACGCGGACCAGATTCAGCGTCACGCGGGACAGGAAGCGCCAGTAGGTGCGAGCCAAGTTCTCCAGGTTCGCCCGGACCCAGATCCGCTCCAGGTCGGCCGCGTCCATCGTCAGCTTGGCCGACTGCACCGAGCGCACGGCGCCGTCCCGGTGGATGACCGTCGATCTGCGCGGCGAGACGATCACCGCGTGGGCCGGAAGCTGGCTGCGCCGTCGTCGGCGCCGGCGCGCGGCGACCAGGAGCGCCCATGCGGCGGCGATCAGGGCCAGGGGAGGGAGCATCAGCCCGCCAGCGCCTCCAGCGTCACGGTTGTGCCCGCCGGGAGCTGTCCCTCGCCCGCCGGGATCATCGCCAGGGCGTCGGCGTCGAGCAGCGAGCTGAGGATGTGCGAGCCCTGAGCACCGTTGGGGATGGCCAGGACGGTGGCGTCGTCCTGCACGTTCAGGCGCACGCGGACCGCCTGCTCGCGGCGGGGATTGCGGCGGACGTCGGTGCCCAGCAGCGCGTCAGGGCGCGGTGGCCGCCGTGGCGCTGTGCCCTGGAGCCAGGCCAACGCAAGCGAGACGAACAGCGAGAACGTGACCACCGCCGACACCGGGTTGCCGGGAAGGCCGAACACCAGCGGGCCGTTCGGCATGACGCCAAACCAGGTCGGCTTGCCCGGTTGCAGCGCCACGCCCCAGAACAGCTCCTGCACCCCGAGCGCGGCCAGCGCGGGCTTGACGTGATCATGGGGGCCGACGGACACGCCGCCGGACAGAATCACCACGTCGGACTGCTCCAGGGCAGCGGCGATGCCGCGCTCGGTGGCGTCGCGGTCGTCGGCCAGCCGCTGGGCGGGGGCGGCCACCGCACCGGCGTGGGTCGCCAGCCCGGTCAGCATCGGCGCGTTCGAGTTATGGATCTCGCCCGGGCGCAACGGCTCGCCGGGCGCGCGCAGCTCATCGCCCGTGCAAAGAACCGACACCCGGGGCCGGCGGGCGGCGCTGACCGAGCTCACGCCGGCGGCGACGGCGGCGCCGAGTGCCACCGGGTTGAGGATCGTCCCGGCGGCCAGCACGATCTCCCGCGCCCGCATGTCCTCCCCGGCGCCGCGGATGTGGTCGCCGCGGGAAATGGCGGCCCGTGTCTTGACCGACTCGCCGCCGTTGTTGGTCACGTCCTCCTGCGGGATCACGGCCGTCGCCCCGGCCGGGATCGCCGCGCCGGTGGAGATGCGGATCGCCTCGCCATCGGCCAGTGATGAGGCGGCGGGGGTACCAGCCCGTGACTCGCCGACAACCGTCAGCCGGCGCCCGGCGGGTCCGGCGATCACCGCGTAGCCGTCCATTGCCGAACACGGGAACGGCGGCACGTCGCCGACCGCCGTGACGTCCTGCGCCAGGACGCGGTCGAGAGCGTCGTCGATTCCCACCGGCTCGGCGGCCAGCGGCCCGACGGCGTCCCGAACGAGCCGGCGCGCCTCGGCGATGCTGATCAGGGGGACGGGCATGTGGGCATGGGGCTCAGGGGGACGGGCATTCTGAAGTGGGGCTCAGGACCGACCGTGGGTGGGATGGCCATCGCGGATCCGGTCGCCCGAGGATGGAATTCGCAGCATATTGCGATCAAACGAGTTGAGACGACTGCGTCACGTGATAGAAGACGGCTCATGCCGGTGGTGGCCCCCCGTCGGCGGCGGGCACGGCCGGTCGCTGACGCTCCGATCAACGCGCTGCTGGTGCGGTCAGAGGACCTGGCCAAGGGGTGGCTGTTGGCGCTGCTGGAGGACGCGCCGCTCGAGGAGGCGTCCCGGATCCTGGCCGCCGAACTCACCCGTGACGGCCCACGGCTGTGCGACGCCGTGCTGCGGGCGATCGGCGACGACACCGATCTGCGGCGGCTGGAGCCGGGCGGCGCGCTGAGGCCACTGGCGGCCCGAGCCGGCGAGCTGGCCGGCGCGGCGACACCGGCCGCCATCTCCCGCGCCGTCGACGCGTTGCACGCGGCGATCTGGAGTGCGCTGCACGATGAGCTGCGCGCGCCGGACGCCGACCTGGTGTCGGCGCTGACCGAGCGGTTGACCCTGGTGGCCGAGCTGCTGCGGGTCGCCTCCCTGGAGCCCGCGGGGCTGCCGAGTGTCAGCGGGCGCCCGTCCACGGTGCTGCATGCGGCCGTGTCGCCGCCCCCGCCGTACAACCCCCCGCCGTACAACCCCCCGCCGCACGACGCCCCGGCGTCCGAGCCCGCGCCCTATGACCCCTCGGCGTATGCGCCCCCGCCTTCCGCCCCCCCGGCGTACGGGTCTTCGCCTCCGGCGTACGGGTCTTCGCCTCCGGCGTACCAGCCGTCGGTCTCCGCGCCCGCTGCGCCCGCGCCTCCGGCGGCCGCACCGGCCGCGCGCTCATGGCCGCCGGATCCCCGGCCCGCCTCTGAGCCGCTTGAGGCGCTCTGGATCGGGGCGCTGGAGGACGAGATCCGCCGGTCGGACGGAGCGCCGCTATCGCTACTGCTGGCTGAGTTGGAGGATGCCGACCGAGCGAGCGCCTTGGATCCAGGCCCGGAGGCCGCCGCGACGCTGAACCAGTTCTCCGCGGCGGTCCGCACCGCTGTCCGCCGCCAGGACATCCTCGTGTCCGAGTCCGAGTCCCGAGCGTGGGTCATCGCCCGGGACACGTCCCGGAAGGGGGCGTACGCGCTCGGCGAGCGGATCGCCGGAGCGGTGAGGGGCTCGCTGGCCTGGCAGGGGACGACGCTGGCAGTCAGCGTCGGGGTCGCCGTGCTGGGCGAGGACGGCCGGACCAGCGGGGAGCTGATCGAGGCTGCCGAAGAGGCTCGGTTCGCTGCGGCGGCGAGCGGACTGGTCGTGCTCCGGGCCGAGCCCGAGCCCGGCGGCTGAGCGCCAGTTACTGGACCGGCAGCGACACGGCGCCGATCTGCGCCGTGCCCGCAATGCCCAGCGCGCGCCCGGTGGCCTCCGTCAGGTCCCAGTCGGCGCCGTTGGCATACGGCCCGCGATCGATCACCGGCACCTCCAGGGTGCGGCCCCGGTAGTAGATCGCGACGTCCATCCCGCAGGTCAGGGTGCGATTGGCAACGCCGATCGTGCCGGCTCGGAGCTTCTGACCGCACGCCGTCTTGTGTCCGTAGAAGCCGGGGCCGTACTGGGTCGCCCGCGAGGGTCGGTAGACCGTGGTGGTCAGAGGGGGGGTGGTGGTCGCCGCCGAGGCGACGTTGGGGCTGGAGATGACCGCGCGCATCTGGAACCGGCCGATGTGGTCGGTGTTCCAGACCGTGGTGAACGTGCCGTCGGGGCCGATCGTCGCGGACACGGTCGGCGCCCATGTCCAGGCGGTCTCATGGCCCAGGCGCTGGATCTCAATCGTGTCGCCGGCCAGGGTCTGCGGCGCGGTGCCGGAAAAGCTGAGTCCGTTGCGCAGCATCGCCGAGGCGCGGGTCTGGAGCGTGACCCCGTTGCCGGTGGTGCTGACAGTGGTGTCGCCGCTCTGCACGTCTGGCTGCCCGCCGGCGGCGGGCGTGCCCGTGGGGGTCGTGCCCGTCGGGGTCGTCCCCGAGTCGCCCGGGGTCAGGCCCGAGCCGCCGGAGGACGCCAATCCGCTGGCGGGCACGGCAAGCGCGCCGCACAGCAGCGCACACACGGCATAGGCATGTCGACGTCGACTCCCGATTTCTCTGTCCATCCTGTGGTCATGCCTACGAGGTGAGCTGACGGGCTCGCGCGTTTTCAGCGCTACGGTCCTTGGCGGGACCGATTCGCCCCAGCGGGTCAACGACCCGCAAGTGGTTCCCCCGTCGATCCGTCCCGGAGGACGGACCGTTCGGCGTGTGCCGCGGCAGTATATGCAAAACCGGCCGCGGGAGTTATGTCCGGCTCGCGAGCCGGTCCCGGATCAGGGGCGCGGCAGCCGCGAGACAGCTCGGCGCAGGGCGCGCGCGCTGGCGTGCAGGCCGATCTCGGCCAGCTCCGCGGCGGCCTGGACGGCGGTCTCCAGCGGCCCGGGTGCGTCGGCGCCGGAGGGCTCGGGCGCCGGCCGGATTGGCGTGGCGGACGGCTTTGCGGCGGC
>Ga0302314_10020760_pt1 | contig 10848 bp, 10 predicted proteins | sample III_Palsa_N2_3_FD_200533 | JGI IMG/M metagenome (GOLD analysis project Ga0302314, IMG submission 200533) | Peat permafrost microbial communities from Stordalen Mire near Abisko, Sweden - III_Palsa_N2_3 | ecosystem: Environmental > Terrestrial > Soil > Palsa > Peat permafrost | place: Sweden... | reverse complement strand
CTCGGGTACCTGGCCAAGCCGCACACCTCCGCCGGCCGCGTCCCCACCGGGCGCGCCTACCGCTTCTACGTCGACACCCTGATGCAGCTGCGCCAGCCGCTCCCCCGGGACCGGGAGCTCATCCAGCGCGGCATCCCGGCCGGGGCCGGGCTCGAGGAGTCGCTCCAGGAGGCAAGCCGCGTCCTGCACTTCCTCACCCGCCACGCCTGCGTGGTGGTGGCGCCAAGGCCCTCGGCGGGCGTCTTTCACCGGATTGAATTCGTGAGGCTTCGCGACAACCGGGTGCTGGCCATCCTGGTGGGGCGCGACGGGCAGGTCCTCAACAAGCCCTTGAGTCTCGACGTTCAGATGTCCGAGGCCGAGCTGGCCCGCGCCAGCAACTACCTCTCGGAGCTTCTGCACGAGGTGCCCTTCGAGGGCCTTCGGGAGCGCATCCTCGCCGAGCAGGCCCAGGAGCAGGCGCTCTACGATGCGCTCCAGGCCAAGGCCCTGAAGCTCGGGCTCGCGGCGGCGGAGCTGAATGCGCCGGACCGCGTCCACATCGAGGGGACGGGCTCCTTCCTCGAGTCCCCGGAGTTTGCCGACGTGGAGCGCATGCGCTCGCTCTTCCGCGCACTGGACGAGAAGAGCAAGCTCGTGGCGCTCCTCGACCGCGTGCAGCTGGCGGGGGAGATGCAGATTTTCATCGGCAACGAGAGCGAGTTCTCCTCCGCCGGCGACGTCACCGTGGTGGCCAGCCCCTATGGCAGCGAGGACCGCAACCTGGGCACGGTGGGCGTCATCGGCCCGACGAGGATGAATTACTCCCGTGTCATCCCCCTCGTGCAATTCACGGCACAGACGCTGCGCCAGGTCCTGGACCAGGGTTAGGGAGAGACTTCCCCATGGACACCGTCGCGCTCCGTCCGGCCCAGCGGCCGCTGCTTCACCTCGGCCTGTTCCTTCTCACCCTCCTCACCACCTTCGAGGTGTTTCTCTCCGACCAGACGTCCGGGGACTGGAACCGAGCCAACATCTCCGGCGCGGTGGCCTTCAGCCTGTGCCTGGTGGCCATCCTCGGAAGCCACGAGATGGGCCACTGGCTCCTCGCCCGGCGGCACGGGGTGGATGCCTCCTTGCCCTACTTCATCCCCTTGCCCCACTTCGGCTTCGGCACGCTGGGGGCCGTCATCCGGATTCGCAGCCGCATCCCCAGCCGCAACGCGCTGGTGGACATCGGTGCCGCCGGTCCTTTGGCAGGCTTCCTCGTCGCCGTCCCCATCCTCGTGTGGGGGTACGCCCACGCCCAAGTCATCGACGTGCCCATCAGCCTCTCCAGCTTTCCTCCGCCGGAGTCGGCGCTGGGCGCCCTCGGGCTTCTCCTTGGCCCGGCCCCGCACATCCTCGCCCAGAGTTTCGGGGACAACCTCCTGACGCTGCTCATCCAGCAGCTGGTGGTGGGCACCCTCCCGGCGGGCAAGGACGTGGTGGCCAACCCCTTCATCGTCGCCGGGTGGTTTGGCTGCATCGTCACCACCCTCAACCTCTTTCCCATCGGGCAGCTCGACGGGGGACACCTGGCCTTCGCCAACCTCGGCGGCCGCGCCGTCGGGGTGGGGAAGGTGGCCGCGGTGTGCCTCCTCCTCCTCGTGCTCTTCTTCAACCTCTCCTGGCTTCTGTGGATGCTGGTGGTGACGATTGCCGTCGGGTTCCGGCACCCGGATGTTGAGCGTCCGGAGGAGGCGCTCGACAGCCGGCGCGTCCTCATCTGCGTCGCCTGCGCGGTGGTCTTCGTCCTCTGCCTCACGCCGTCGCCGGTGCGTCTGTTGCTCGCGCCCCCCTGAGGGGCCGGTGTGCTTAGCTGGCGTCCGCGCTTGGCCATGAATGGGCTCTGTACCGCATGCAAAAAGCCGGTGGAGGTTTTGGACTTCCGTCTCGGCGAGGGCATCGTCGTCGTGCGCTGCACGGCGTGCGGGAAGCAGCAGCGTCTCGCCCTCTCCGAGGCCAGTGGCCCGGAGGCGCCAGCACCCGGCCCACAGCCGGCAGCGCCTCTGGCCGTCACCGCCCAGCCCCCAGCGCCGAGTCCCGCCCCAGCCCCTTCCGGCCAGGCCATCGAGCCGCTCTTCGAGCCGCCGAGTGGCTTCTGCAGAAAGTGCGTGGCCCCGCGTGTCCCCGGGGCCAAGAGCTGCCCGTCCTGTGGCCTCGTCTTCGCCAACGCACCGGCCACACGGCTTCAGCCCTCGGCGGGGTTGATGGCGGCCTACCGGGCGCTCGCCGCGCGCTGGGGCGACGCCAAGGAGCACCTCCGCTTCCTCCACTTCGCCCAAGCCAGCGGTGAGCTGGCCATGGCCGGGCGGCTGTACCGCATCCGGCTGGCGCAATCGCCCAGCGACGCGGTGGCCCGTTCCTCGCTCGAGGCGACGGTGAAGATGGCGTCGGCCCCGGTGAATGTCGCCACCATCCGCAACACCAAGGAGCCGGAGGCGGTGCCGGGCCGCCGGAAGAAGTACATCATGGTGGCCATCACCCTCCTCGGCCCGAGTCTCCTCTTCGCCCTCTTCCGGTTTTTCGGAGGAGGGCATTGACGGACTCGGTGGAGGCGCTCCTCGGCCCAGGGGGCCGGCTCTCCAGAGTCCTTCCCGGCTGGGAGAGTCGCCCGGAGCAGCTGGCGCTGGCCCGGGAGGTGGAGCGGGCCTTCGCCGAGCGCCGCGTCCTGGTGGCCGAGGCCGGGACGGGCACCGGAAAGACGCTGGCCTACCTCGTTCCGGCGGCCCTCAGCGGCAGAAAAGTCGTCATCTCCACCGCCACCAAGACGCTGCAGGACCAGCTCTTCCACAAGGACTTGCCCCTGCTTCGCGACGGCCTCGGGCTGGACGTCCGGGCCACCCTGGTGAAGGGGCGCGCCAACTACCTTTGCCTGCAGCGGCTGGAGCGCGTGGAGCGGGAGCCCTCGCTTCTCGGCCCGGGCGCCGACGAGGCCTGGGACCAGCTTCACCGCTGGGCGGCGCGCACCGAAACCGGGGACCGGGCGGAGCTACAGCTTCCGGACGACTTCGCCGGCTGGCCGCGGCTGTCCACCACCCGGGAGACGTGCCTCGGGGCGCGCTGCCCTTTGCACGAGGCCTGCTTCGTCACGCGGCTGCGGGCGCGCGCCGAGGCCTCGGACATCCTCGTCGTCAACCACGCCCTCTTCTTCGCGGACCTGGCGCTGCGCACCTCGCGCGGAAACGGCGAGGGCGTCCTGCCGCGCTACGACGCCGTCGTCTTCGACGAGGCCCACGCGCTCGAGGACGCGGCCACCGAGTACTTCGGGGTGGGCGTCAGTAGCTTCCGCTTCGAGGACTTGGCCCGCGACGCCCAGGTGGCGCTCGAGCCCCTGGATGAGCGGGCGGGGATGCTGGCTGCCCTGGCGCTGAAGGTGCGCTCGCAGGCCGAGTCCCTCTTCAATAGCGCGCCGCGAGCGCTGGGCCTTCTGTCCGAGTCCGCCATCCGCCTCACGCCCGTGCTGTTGCGCCCCTTGGGACGGCAGCTGGAGGAGGTGCTGGAGGGACTCCAGGCACTCTCCGCCTTCGCCGCCGGCGCCGAGGAGGTGGAGCTCCAGTCCCTGCAGAGGCGGGCCACGGAGCTCGCCGCCGAGCTCGACTTCGTCCGCCGGGCGGACTCCCAGGACCACGTCTACTGGGCGGAGGGACGGGGCCGCGGTGTCGCGCTGCGGGCGGCGCCCATCTCGGTGGCCGAGGCGCTGCGGGAGAAGCTGTACGGCACGGTGGACACCCTCGTCTTCACCTCCGCCACGCTGCGCGCCGGAAACTCCTTCTCCTACTTCTGCCGCCGCCTCGGGCTGCTCGACGACGAGGGAGAGCCGAGCCACCCCCTCACCCAGCTTTCCGTCCCATCGTCCTTCGACTACCGGGAGCAGGCGGCGCTGTACTTGCCCAACCACCTGCCCGAGCCCAACGCCCCGGGCTTCGTCGAGTCCGTGGCCGAGGAGGTGCTGGCCCTCACCGAGCTCACCGGCGGCCGCGCCTTCGTCCTCTTCACCTCGCTGCGCAACATGGACGCGGTGCACGCCCGCCTGGTGGACCGCCTTGTGTGGCCGGTGCTGAAGCAGGGCGATGGCCCGAAGCACGTCCTCCTGGAGGCCTTTCGCGCCGAGCCCTCCGTCCTCTTCGCCTCGCACAGCTTCTGGGAGGGGGTGGACGTCCCCGGGGAGGCGCTCTCCCTGGTGGTGATGGACAAGCTGCCCTTCGCCTCCCCCGGCCATCCCCTCACCGCGGCCCGCATCGAGCAGCTGTCGGCGAGGGGCGAGGAGCCCTTCTCCGCCTACCAGCTTCCCGAGGCGGCGCTGGCGCTGCGTCAGGGCTTCGGCCGTCTCATACGTTCCCGGGCGGACCGCGGCATCGTCGCCCTCCTCGACGTCCGCGTCACGAGGCGTGCCTACGGGCGGCTTCTCTTGCAGTCCCTGCCCCCGGCCCGGCGCTTCCGGACGCTGGAGCCCCTCGGGGCCTGGTTTTCCTCGGCCACGCACGAAGCCGTCGCCCGAAGGACGGGCGGCTAGGGGCCGCTACACCTCCGGCATGACGAGGGACGTGTCCGCGAGAATGTCGCGCAGCACCCCGAGGCGCTTGAGGAGGGCCATGGCCGTGGCCGCGTCACTCGGAGGCTGGATGGGGAGAATGTCCTCCCCGTCGCCACCAGAAAGGATGTCCTTCGCCCAGCGCTCGGCCCGCTCGACGTACAGGGCGAGGACGGACCGCCAGTCCAGAAGCCCTTGGCCTGAGAAGTAGGCCGGGGCGAGGTCCCCAAACACCACCCACACGCTTGTCGGGATGGAGGGCGTGTTTCCCTCGAGGTCGAAGTGGAAGACGCCGAAGCGGCCGGGGAGGGCGAAGCCCACCTCGGCGCGCAAAATACGCTTGCACCAGGAGAAGCGCAGGAGAAGCGCCTGCGCGCCCTCGCCCACCCTGCGGACGGCTGCGTCCTTCACCGACTCGAGCGTCTGCATGGCCCCAGGAGCCGAGTCTCGCCGTCACTGTTGGTGGCGCGCAAACCGCCCAGGAGGGGCTTGCCCCGACTGCCTAGAGGTTGGCCCGCACCAGGCACGCCGCGCTGAGTGTCCGGCCCAGCGCCCAGCGAAGCAGGCTGGCCTTCTCCTCGACGCCGCGCTCGAGGCGCCCCACGGCGGCGGCCAGCCGGTTTTGGCTGCAGGGGGCCGTGTCCGGGCCGTGAAAGCCCTCGCCCTCCACCCACGTCACGACGGCGTCCCCGTCGATGTCGAAGAAGACGGCCTGGCGCTGAAGGACGCCCTTCAGCCGGGCAGCGGCGTCGGCGGGTGCCCGGGTGGGCTCGAGGTAGACAGACGCCACGCCGGCGGTGGCCGCCGCCTGGGCAAACAGGCGCAGGGGACGCGGGGTTTGGGCGCGCGCGTCGGCGGCGAAGATGATGAGGGGGCGAGTCCCTCGAGTCTCCGTCTCTGGCCAGTAGAGGGTGAAGCGCGCCTCAGCTTCCGGGAGGGCGAGGGCGCCCGTCTCGGAGCGGGCACTGACAAAGGCCGCAGCCCTCCCGCCGTGCTCAGGCCGGTGGCCGCGCACGAAGGGGAGGCCGAGCGCAAGACCACCGACGACGAGGGGGAGCAGAAGGGTGCGGCACATGAGGAAACCTCGAAAAGACGAGGGGCCAGTGTCCACCCAGTTGGCGACCGCGTCAGGCCTGAAGCAGCCAGGACGTCGCCGAGTGCAGGGAATGGCCGGCCCGTCTTGAGGGCGAGAGGCCCTAGGCCAGCCGGCGCACCTGGGCCTGGTGACTCCGGGCCACGGGGAGGCAGACGCCGTTGGAGAGGACGGCCACCAGTCCACCGGTGCCGTCCCTTCGGACTTCGCGCAGGCAGCGGATGTTGACGATGGCCTTCCTGTGGATGCGCACGAAGCGCCGGGCGTCGAGCCTGGCCTCGAGCGCGGCCATCGACTCGCGGTGCAGGTAGGTGCGCGCGCCGACGTGCAGCTCGACGTAGTAGTCGGCGGCCTCAATCCACTCAATCTCGTCCTCGTCGAGGAAAGTCACCCGGCCGCGGTCGCGCACCACCACCCGGGTGCGCTCCACCGCCTGCACCCCGGCCAGCATGCGCTCGCCAATCTCCGCCGCCGCCTCGCGCCGGAGCTCGCGCTTGGCGCGCTCCACGGCCTGGGTGAAGCGCTCGTCGTCGAAGGGCTTGAGGACGTAGTCCAGGGCATGCACGTCGAAGGCATGCAGGGCGTGGGCGTCGTAGGCGGTGACGAAGACAACCAGCGGCAGCGGGCGCTCGGCGCGGGTGAGGACCTCGAAGCCGTCGCCTCCCGGCATCTGCACGTCGAGGAAGACGAGCTGCGGCTGCGTCCTCTTCAGGAGGGCCACGGCCTCGTTGGCGTTGCCGGCCTCGCCCACCACCGTCACCTCCTTGTCGCGGCCAAGCAACAGACGGATGCCCTCCCGGGCCAGGGGCTCGTCGTCCACCACCGCCGCGCGCACCGGGTCAGCCATCGGCGGGCCCCTCGAGGTGGAAGGGGATGCGCACCACGGCCAGGGTGCCTCCTTGCGGATGGTTTTCCAGGGTGAAGCGGTGGGCGTCCGGGTAGAGGACGGCCAGGCGGGTCCGCACGTTGTGCAGCCCGACGCCGCCCCGGCGCTCGGACTCCGGAGCCAGGCCGAGGCCCGTGTCCCGGATGCTGAGCACCAGGTCCCGGCCTGAACGCTCGGCGCCAATCTCCAGGAGGCCCCCCTCATTCTGCGGGGACAGTCCGTGCAGCACCGCATTCTCCGCCAGCGGCTGGAGCACGAGGGACGGCACCCGGGCGTCGAGCGCCTCGGGCGAGATGCGCATCTTCACCTGGAGGCGGTCCGAGAAACGGATTTGCTGGAGCGCGAGGTAGCGCTCGAGGAAGTCGAGCTCGAAGCGCAAGGGGACTTCCGTCTTCCCGACGCTGGACAGCGCCAGGCGCAAGAGGTCGCTGAGGCCGGCCAGCATGCGCACCGCAGCGTCCGTCTCACCTTTTCTGGCCAGCATGGAGATGGCGTTGAGGGTGTTGAAGAGAAAGTGCGGCTGCAGCTGCGCGCGCAGCGCCTCGAGCTGCGAGCGGGCCAGCTGGGACTCCAGCCGGGCCGCGGTCATCTCCTGGGCGCGGATTCGGTCGCGCGCCTCGAGCGCGTAGAGGACGCCGCAGACGCCCGAGTAGGCGATGAGGTCGGTGATGAGCGAGCCGCGCAGCTCGACGAAGAGCAGCTTCAAGAAGGGAATGCCGCGGTAGGGAGGCCAGGGGCACCACGGGCCGAGGAGGGCCTGGACGGCCTCGTTCCCCACCCATCCACCGGAGAAGGTGAGGAGGTGCACCAGGAGCCACTTCGGCTTCCCGGCGTTCTCCAGCGGGGCCCAGCGCCTCAGGGCGGCGCGGATGCCAGGAACGTAGAAGGCCCACACCATCCACGGCAGGACGAAGAAGAGGAGCTGCCGGAAGCCCTTGGTGACGTCCTCGCCGGGCGCGACGAAGAGCTGCGACCAGGCGATGACGCCTGGCACGATGCCGAGGGCGCAGTAACCGAGGAGGCGGAGGGCGCGGCGACGCAAGGGGACACCAGCAAAGCGCGGGGTGGCTATGGCAGCCCACGCTGGAGCGAGGCGTTTGGCTGCAGCAAACGGGGTGAGGGGTGCAGCGACTTACAGCTCGCGCGACATGAGAAGCCGCAGCTTGCCCGACTTCTTCGACACCACGGTGGCCACGGTGGTGAAGCCCATGGACCGGTAAAAATTGACCCCGGTGGCGTTGGCCGGGTCGACGCGGAGGGCAAGGGTTTTCCGGTACATGTCCTTGGAGACGCTGATGGCGTGCTTGAGGAGCGAGGTGCCGATGCCGAGCTTCCGGAGCTCGAGCTTGACGGCGATGTTGCGGAGGTAGGCCGCGCCCGGCACCGGGCCATCGCGCTCGACGGTGACGTAGCCCACAATCTGCCCGCGCAGCCGCACCACCTGGACGAAGGGACGGAGCGGCCGTAGGGCCTCGAGGGACTGCTCGAGCGTCTCGCCCCGGTAGCCGGCGCGGAGCATCCCCACCAGGGGAAGCTCGTCGTCGCCCAGCGGGCCGTACTTGAGCAGCGGGCTGAGGTCCTGGGGCAGGCTGGCTTCGTCCACCACCGGCATCGTGCCACTCGGTTCCGAGGGAGTCTCCACCCGCTTCATCGTCATCGTTTGTGGTCCTCCTCGGCTCGAGGCTGGATCCTAACCGCACCGGCTCTTCCGGGTCACCTCTTCTCGAAACAGCCCGCCTACCCGACGTGTAGGCCGGTGGGATCCTGGGGTCGCGCCCGCTTTCTCGCTAGGATGGGCGGTTCAGCGCGTCCCGTCACCCTCGCCCCAAGAGGGCGCTCTCTTTCCTGTCGTCCCCGTCCGTGCAACTCAACCACGCTCAGCGGGAACTCACGGTCAAGGTGGTCTATTACGGCCCCGGGCTCTCGGGGAAGACCACCAACCTGCAGCTCATCCACGCCCGGACGCAGACCGAGGGCCGGGGAAAGCTGCTCACGGTCGAGACGCACGACGACCGCACGCTCTTCTTCGACCTCCTCCCGGTCTTCTTCCACACCAAGGGTGGCTACACGGTGAAGGTGAAGATGTTCACCGTCCCGGGCCAGGTCATCCACAACGCGACACGCCGGGTGGTGCTGCAGAACGCCGACGCGGTGGCCTTCATCGCCGACAGCCGCCGCAGCGCCAACGCCGACAACAACGCCTACTGGGCCAACCTGCACGAGAACATGCGGGAGAACGGCCTGGACGCGGCCCAGGTGCCCATCGTCATCCAGTTCAACAAGCGGGACTTGCCGGACACCAAGACCGACGAGGAGCTGGAGGAGACGCGCATCAAGGGCAAGGAGCCGGTCATCGGCGCGGTGGCCATCCGCGGCGAGGGCGTCCTGGAGACGATGTTCGCCGTCATCCAGCTCGCCTACCGGAAGATGGACGAGCAGGCCGGGCTGGCGCGCAACCTCGGCCTCAGCGAGGCGGGCTTTCTGGCGCAGGTCTTCGACCGCATCGACACCTCGGGCACCCAGGTGGCCGGCTGGCTCGAGCAGCTGCAGAAGGAGGACGAATGAGCGCCGAGTCGCCTCCTCGTCCGCCCGAGTCGGTGCTCCAGAGGCGACTGGCCCTCGGGGACCTGCTCGACCTGCAAACCTTTGGCGAGCTGGCCAAGGGCTTCGCCGACCTCTACAAGGTCGGCGTCAAGGTCTTCGACGAGAGGGGAAACCGGCTGGCCGACATCAAGGTCGGCAACGGCGACTTCTGCGGCTACGTCTTCTCCTTCGCCGAGGGCCGCCGCTGCTGCACCGCCACCGTGGCCCGGGTGAAGGAGGGCCCGGTGTCCCTCGTGCAGAACGCGGTGCCGCCGCAGATGCCGCCGGGAATCCCCCTGCGGGGAATGGTGACCGTCCCCTGCTTCACCGGCCTTCGCTACCTGGTGTTGCCCATCCTCTGGGAAGGCGATGCCCTGGGGCGGGTGGTGTTTGGCCCCTTCACCCCGGAGGACCTGGGGGACTTGCCGGCCAGCCTCACCGACCTCACGCCGGGCATCGACATCGCGCTCGCGCAGCGGCACCTGGCCAAAATCCGGCGGGCCCCGGAGCAGACGGTGGCCAAGGTGATGCTCCACTTCGCCGAGCTCCTCGAGGCGCTGGTGGCGGCCGGCCAGAAGACGTACCTCACCAGCCAGGTCCACATCGAGGCCACCCTGGAGAGCAACCGGGACCTCGAGGCGCAGAACCGGAAGCTCGAGGCGCTCAACGTCCGGCTCAAGGAGATGGACCGCCTGAAGTCGAGCTTCCTGGCCACGGTGAGCCACGAGCTGCGCACGCCGCTCACCTCCATCATCGGCTACTCGGAGATGCTCTCCGAGGGCCTGGTGGGGCCGCTCAACCCGGAGCAGACGGACTACGTGCGCACCATCATGGACAAGGGCGACACGCTCTTGAAGCTCATCTCCAGCATCCTCGACATCAGCCAGATTGAGGCGGGCAAGGTGCGGCTCACCTTCGACGGCGTCCTCGTCTCGGATGTCGTCACCTCGGCCCTGAGCAGCGTGAAGCCCCAGGCCCAGAAGAAGGGGCTGGTGGTGGACGTCAAGCTGCCGCCGCGGGCGGTGGAGGCGCGCGCGGACCGCGAGAAGCTGCGCCAGGTGGTGGTGAACCTCCTGTCCAACGCCGTGAAATTCACGCCCAAGGGCGGCTGGGTGCAGGTCGTCCTCACCGACGTCCAGGCCCAGGCGGAGCTCGGCGGCACCACCGGGTACCGGATTGTCGTCCAGGACTCCGGGGTGGGGATTCCGCAGGACCAGCAGGACAAGGTGTTCCAGAGCTTCTACCAGGTGGACAACAGCTCGACGCGCGAGTTCGGCGGCGCCGGCCTGGGCCTGGCCATCGTCAAGAGTTACGTCGAGGGCCACGGCGGCGTGGTGAAAGTCACCTCCGAGGTGGGACGGGGCAGCCGCTTCGAGGTGGTGCTCCCGGCCAAGCCCCCGGCCCCGGGCTCCGTCATCTCCCCGCCCGTCTCCGACGGAGGCCTCCCGCCCCCGGACCGCTTCTGAGGGCTTCTGCCTTGGGCGAATTCGCCTCCATCGAGGCCTTCGTCCGGGAGTTTCCCCGTCTCCGGGCGCCCTTGGGGCCGGGCGACGACGCTGCGGTGGTGCCGTCCTCCTCCTCCGCTGTGTGCGTCACCACCGATGCGGTGGTGGAGGGCGTCCACTTCCGGCGGGCCGACGGCCCGCTCTCGGACGTCGGCCACAAGGCGCTGGCCGTCAACCTCTCGGACCTGGCGGCCATGGGGGCCAGGCCCATCTGGTTTCTCTGCGC
>Ga0302314_10020759_pt1 | contig 10849 bp, 8 predicted proteins | sample III_Palsa_N2_3_FD_200533 | JGI IMG/M metagenome (GOLD analysis project Ga0302314, IMG submission 200533) | Peat permafrost microbial communities from Stordalen Mire near Abisko, Sweden - III_Palsa_N2_3 | ecosystem: Environmental > Terrestrial > Soil > Palsa > Peat permafrost | place: Sweden... | reverse complement strand
CAGTGGGGTACGGGGGGTGTCCCCCCGGGCTAGAACTGGATGGGCGCCCGATACGATGGCGGTTTTTGCCATCGGGCGCAGATCCAGTGGGGTACGGGGGGTCGTCCCCCCGGGAGACAAATGTCTGAGCTTAAGCAGGAACTGGCGCGGGCCGCCACGATGCTCGACCTCGGGCGCTACGACGAGGCGTCGACGCTGCTTGCGCGCGTCGTGTCCGCCGAGCCTGACAGTGGTCGCGCGTGGTGCCTGTTCGCCCGCGCGCACCTCGGGGCTGACCGCTACGCCGAGGCCGTCGAGTCCGCCAACCGGGCCGCGGCGATCGAGCCGACCGAGGAGTGGCCGCACCGTCTTGCCTCCAACGCGCTGATGCATCTTGGCAACCACGCGGAGGCGCTGCGCGCGGCGGCCGAGTCACGCCGGCTTGCCCCCGGGTACTGGCAGACCCATGTGTGCGTCGCGCAGGCCGCGCTCGCCGCCGGCCAGCCCGCGCTCGCCGCGACCGCGGCGGCCGAGGCGAGGAAACTGGCGCCGAACGAGCCCGACGTGCACTTCCTGTCGGGCAAGGTGGCCCTCGCCCGGGGTGATCTCGGGGCCGCCCGCGGCCACCAGGAGCGTGCGCTCGCGCTCGACCCGGCGCACAGCGGCGCGATGAACGAACTTGGCCGGATCAGGCTGCGACGCCACGACACGGTGGGCGCGATCAGGCACTTCATCAGCGCGGCGCGGACCGCGCCTGGCGAGCACATCTACAGCAGGAACATCGACGTGGTCATCGTCCGCAGCGTGTCGCGGATGATCTACGTCTTCGTGCTCGTCGCGATGATCATGCTCTGGATCCCCGCGGTGACGCATGTCGACAGGCTCCCGCTCGCGCTCTGCTTCGCCGCCGTCGCGCTGACCATCATGGGGAGCTTCGGCGTCATGGTGGCCAGGCTGCCACGCGAGGCGCGCCACCTGGTCCGACGGACCGTGCTCACCCGCCGGGTCGCCACGGCTCTCGCGGTCGCCGTCGGCGGCGTGGCGATCGCGCTCGCGGCCGTCGTGTTCGTGCCGTCGGCCGAACTGCCGCAGACGCTGCCGATCGCCATCATCATTACGATCGCCGCGCGGATCGCCGCCACCGCAAGGCTCCGTTCTACCAGCGGAAAGACCCAGCCGGGCACCCGCACTTCGCCCAACCAGCCGCTCCCGCCAACCCGCCGCCGGTAGACACCAGGGCGGGCCCGCCTAGCCGCGCTTGAGCCGGCTGCCCGGCTCAAGCGACCGCTATCCCAGCGTGACATTTTTCGACATAAGTGATGGCTTGATAGTAAAGGTCGCTGATTTCAGGTCTGAGTCATACGCGCCTTCTGTTAGCCACGCCGCCTTACGGAGCTGAACTAGAATTCCGCAATCCAATGTTGCGACAGATGGCGGGCGGGGTGAGAGTCGGTCGGGCCCGTTCGGGATAATTGATTTTTGTGAAAGTCTTTATCTCTTTTGACATGGAAGGCGGGCGGAATCGCTGACGCCGCCGGATCTCGCGCTGCCTGCCAGGCTCGACGTGGAGATGCAGACCGCCGACATGGCGCAGCTGAGTTCCTGGGTCAAGGGCGTCGAGCGCAGCGGCACCCGCTCGGTGCGGATCGAGGCCGACGATCCGCTGGCCGTCTACCGGGCGTTCGTCGGTGTTACCTACATCACACGGCTCGCCGAGGGATGGTAGCGCACCGCCGAGAGTCCGGCCTGTGGTCCTCCGGGGGTCGCCCCCCGGAGGACAATCGCTAGCGCTCCCGTCGGGCGCGAATCGCCCGCAGGCGACGGCGCTGCGACTTGTCGAGGGTGAGGTAGCCGCCTACCGGGATCGCCGCGGCGATCACGATGACCAGCGCCACGGCCCAGAGCGGTATGCCGACGATCAGCAGGATCAGCGCGATCACGATCCCGACGATCCCGACCTTCATGCTTGGTGTCATGATGACTCCATCCATCCGGGCTACGTCCCAGCGAAGCCAGCTTATCTGTTAACCGTGGAGGACCGCCGTGCCGATTTCGCTGCCGGTCGACGATGAGGCCAACGAACTTCTGACGCGCAACGCACTCGCGCTGCTAATCGCGATGCTACTCGATCAGCAGGTGCCGTTCGAGCGGGCCTTCAGCGCACCGCGTGACCTGGTGCGGCGACTCGGGCACGAGCCGACCGCCGAGGAGCTCGCGGGGTATGACCCGGGGAAGCTGGCGGCGGTGTTCGGCGAGCGGCCGGCGCTGCACCGGTTCCCCAAGGCGATGGCGGCGCGGACGCAGGACCTCGCCAGGCTCGTCGTGTCCGGGTATGGCGGGGACGCGGCCGCGCTCTGGTCGACCGCGCCGTCCGGTGCGGAGCTGCTCGCCCGGGTGTCCGCGCTGCCCGGGTTCGGCGAGCAGAAGGCGAAGATCTTCGTGGCGCTGCTCGGCAAGCAGCTCGGCGTGCGGCCGCCCGGATGGCGCGAGGCGGCCGGGGCATTCGGGGCGGAGGGGTCGCATGTGTCCGTGGCGGACATTGTCGATGACGAGTCGCTTGGCAAGGTCCGCGCCCACAAGCAGGCGATGAAGGCCGCCGCCAAGGCGAAGCCGGCGAAGTAGCCGCCCGGTCGGCCCAGTCCAGCCTCGGTCTGGGGTTCTGCCGCCCGTCATCCGCGCGGCACGTGCCAGGAAAAAGATCCGATGTATCGAGATGTCAACGGACGGCTCGGACCGTGAGACCTACCGTTATCGAAACGATATATTCCGATTTACCCCAGGTTCATAGCTCCTTAGTCGGCCCTCCACTTCTGGATCGACCCACCCCTTGACAGGCGAAACATCCGATGTCATATTCGTCCATCGGACGGGCTATCCCGGCTGTCGCCAGTCGCCCTCCGTCATGAACCACCACGCGAGGTCTTGGGGGAGCCGCGCTCGAGGAGGAACTCGTGAACCGCTCCAGAAGGCCGCACCCCGGATTTGCCTTGGCGGCCGTGCTCGCCACCGTCGCCTTGTCTGCTGCCACCTTCTCCGGGGCCGGGTCGGGGCCGGGCACGGCTGCGCTCGCAACGGCTCGGTTCACCAGCGTCCCCGCCTCGGAAGCAACGACGCTCACCTCCGCGTGGCGTAGCGGGGTCTTCGCGGAGAACACCGCCGGCGTGGTCAGCCGTTCCGACGTGGTGCTGGGCCAGCCCAACTTCTCCGACGCCCAGTCCCTGCCACTGGGCAACGGATCGCTGGGGGTGGCGGCCTGGGCCGGAGACGGCTTCACCGCCCAGCTCAACCGAGACGACGCCTTTCCCGATCGCAAGTCTCCCGGCCAGGTCAATATCCCGGGGCTTTCGGCCATGACCACGGCAACCGACTTCACCGGCCGCCTAGACATCTACGACGGGGTACTCACCGAGTCCGGCGGGGGGATGACCATGACCGCTTGGGTCAGCGCCGACAAGGACGAGGTGATCGTGGACGTCACCGGCGCCGACCCCGACGCGGAGCAGACCGCGACCGTGAACCTGTGGTCGGGGCGGAGCCCGACCGCGGCCGCGTCGGGCGGGATCGGCACCCTGGCCGAGACCTGGGTGGACGACACCCAGACCGGCGGGTCGGGGCAGACGTTTGGGACGTTGGCCGCCGTCACCGCCGGCGGTCGCGACGTGACCGCTTCGGTCGTCAACTCCGAGGAGGTGCGGGTCAACTTCAAACCTGACGCCGACGGCTCCTTCCGCGTGGTCGTGGGGGCGCCGCAGTGGGCCGACGGCAACGCGGCCACGACCGCCGCCCGGTTGATCGGCTCCGACGCCGACGCCAGCTTGTCGCGGCTGCTGGGCTCCCAGGAGCGCTGGTGGCACCGCTACTGGGCCCACACCGGGCTCATCGAGATGTCCTCCGCCGATGGCAGCGCCCAGTACATGGAGAGCCTGAGGACGCTGTACCTCTACATGGAGGCGGCTTCGATGCGCGGCACCTACGCCAGCAGCCAGGCCGGTGAAGCCGACATGTTCGCCTACGACGAGGACCAGCAGGACTGGTACCCGGCCGGCTACTGGGTCTGGAACCTGCGCACCCAGGTGTCGGCCAACCTCAGCTCCGGCAACGCAGCTCTCAACACCTCCCTGCTCAACATGTACCTGAAGGACCTGCCTGCCATCGAAGCGTGGACTAGCGCCCAGATGGGCGGTCTCCCCGGGGCCTGCATCCCCGAGACCATGCGCTTCAACGGCAACGGCTACTACAACGGCGGCTCTGCCTCCCAGGGCGCGTCCTGCGCCCTGGCATCGAACCCCGCCCCCAACGCCGAGACCATCACCTCCGGAGCGGAGGTCGCCCTGTGGGTGTGGCAGGAGTACCAGGACAGCGGCGACCGGGCGTTCCTCGCCAGGTACTACCCCCTCATGCAGCAAACGGCGATCTTCTTGCTTTCCTACCAGCACCTGGGCTCCGACGGCTACCTGAGCTCCATTGCCAACGCCCACGAGACGCAATATGACGTATCCGATCCGACGACCGACATCGCCGCCATGCAGGCCCTCTTCCCCGCCACGGTGGAGGCTTCCGAACTCCTTCACACCGACGCCTCTCTCGTCGCCGAGCTGACGACGGCGGAAAAGGAGATCCCTCCTTACGCCAGGACCGACGAGGCGACCCACACCCAGCTGCTCACGCCGGCCGCGGACGCCTCCGGCACCGATGTGATCGGCGACTCCTACGATCCGACCGCGCCGCTGCATAACGTCGAGAACCTCGGCCTCGAGCCAGTCTGGCCCTACGGAGTGATCGGCGACGACACCATCGTCGACGGCGACAATCTCACCGCTCTCGCCGATCGGACCTACGACTACCGGCCCAACGTGACCAACCCGGACTGGAGCTTCGACGCCATCGACGCCGCCCGCCTCGACATGGCCTCCCAGGTGCAGTCCGACCTGGTCGCCATCACTGAGCACTATCAGGCCTACATCTCAGGCCTCGGCTCGCTGTATGGCAGCAGCCCTGGGGACGAGCCCTACATCGAGCAGTCGTCCGGCGTCGCCACCGCCCTCGACGAGGCTTTGGCCACCCAGTACGACGGCACTTTGCGCATCGCCCCGGCGTGGCCGTCGGATTGGAACGTGTCCGGCACCGTCTACGTGCAAGACGACACCAAGGTCGACGTCCAGGTCCAGGACGGCACCATCACCACCGCCGCCATCCAGGCCGGCGCGACCCACGCCATGACGATCCTCAACCCGTGGCCCGGCCAGCCGGTCGAGGTCGTCAACGGCCGCACCGGTCGCCCGGTCGTCGCCCCGACCACCACCTCGACCCTGCACTTCGAGGTGGCCAGGGGCAGCTCCTACCTGGTGGAGCAGCCGTCGTCACCGACGACCTCCTATGCCTTCGCGGAGGTCACGGGCACGCCGGCCACGGCGGCCATGCACCTCGGCGACGTCCAGATCGGACTCGATCCCGCCACCCGCTACGCCTCCCTGGCCGCCTCCTACGACGACGCCGGGATCAGCGCCGATGACGACACCGCCCCCGGCAACTTCGACGGCAACGGGGCCAGCTTCTCGGCCGAGGCCCTGGCCGCAGCCGACGCCACGCCCGGTGCGACGATCGACTCGTCGGGGATGTCGTTCACCTTCCCCGACGTGCCGGCTGGGACCGACGACAACACCGTGGCCGGCAACCAGTGGATCGATCTGTCCGGTTCGGGGAGCACCCTCGGGTTCCTGATCTCGGGGAGCAACGGCCCGGTGACCGGGACCGGCGAGATCCTCTACACCGACGGCAGCACCCAGAGCTACACGCTGACCTCACCCGACTGGTTCTCCACGACGCCACCCTCGGGCGGAGCGGTGGCAATCAGCTCGGCGTACCAGAACCGTCAGGGCAACACGACCTACCAGCACAGCGGGGACATCTTCTCGGTCACCGTCCCCCTCGATCCGACCAAGACTGTCGCCACGGTCATCCTTCCGGCGGTGGGCACGCTGGCCGTCGGGGTCCCGGCGCTGCACGTCTTCGCTCTGACCATCCCTTGACGTTTTCCCGCCTCTAGACCCTCGACTTCAGAACTCGGCCACCATGCCCCGGTTGTCAAGGAAGGCGATCATGTTGAGGACCAGGAAGTTCCAGTTCTGGAAGTTTCTGGTCATGATCGGTTCACCGCTGTCGGGATGGTAGAACTCGTGCAGGCAGCCGTTGGTCTCCAGGTCGCGTCCGAACAGCAGGACCGTCTTTTCCGCCAGATTCCGGGCATCGTCGGTGAAGCCGTACCTGAGCAAGCCGCGGAAGACCAGGTAGTTGCTGATTCCCCAGATCGGTCCTAGCCAGTTGGACGGGTTGTTGGAGGGCCGGAGGTCGTACATCTTCTCGAGTCTGGACAGGGTACGGACCCCGTAGTTCGCGGCGAAGGTGCGCCGATCGCGGACCCGCGCAGCCATTTGCTCCGCTTGCTCCTGGGACGCGAACCCCGCCCACATCGGGAGGAAGCTCGACCAGCTGTCGATCCTGAGCGGCAATGACGACCAGGCTCGCGGGGCGCCGCTGTGCAGCCAGTCGTCGCGTTCGATCGCGCGCAGGCCAAGGTCGGCGCTGTAGAAGGTGCCATCGCGCTCGTCCCAGCAGTGCCGATTGACCGAGTCCGCGAGGTCCTGGGCCCGACGCCGCCACCGGATCGAGTCCGGCAGCTGGTCAAGCTCTTCGAGCAGGTACCCGTAGGCAAGCAGTTCGCGATAGAGCAGGCTGTTGAGGTAGATGGCGGCCGTGCTCTTCGCGGGCCGGTAGTACACCGATGGGTCGTTGTCCACACCGACCGCAAAGTCCGTCTGCCAGTACGCGAGCCCGGTCTCCGCGTGAAGGTGACGAGTCAGGTAACCGGTGAGGAACGCCTCGAGCTTGGGCAGGTGCGGCCGGAGCCATTCAGCGTCGCCGCGCCGCCGCGCCAGGAGCGCCGCGTGCTGCGCGATCACCGGTTTGTGGGTGTTCTGGTGCCGGGCGTACTCCTCATCGCTGGTGAAGTCGCCGTGCCGAAGCTGCCCCTCCGGGCTGAGCTGGATCGGCATGAACCCGTCATCGGTCGTGTGGTCGAGGAAGTTGAGGATGCATCCCTCCTCGTAGCGCGCGAAGCGACCGGGCTCCCCTGTCTGTGCTTCGACCTGTCCGAGGAAGCCACTGACACACCAGGAGTCCCAGTCCCAGAGGTGGTCGCTGTAGTAGGGCGAATCGGGGCTGCTTGGGACCAGGTATGGATGCTTGAGGATGCCAGCGGGTTCGCGCATCATCTGCTCGCTCCTGGCGATGACGTGGGCGCTCAGGAGCGATGCGTATCGGTCGATCATTGTTCCCCTTCGATTGCCATCGCGGGACCGGTGAACTCGTGCGTCCCTCCCCCCGGCGCGGTGCGGAAGACGGCTTCCTGCACGCCGACGGCACCGGGAAATGCTGCCACCGACGCTGGCGGTTCGCCGTTACCGCTCCGGACGGCGGCCACATCGCTGCTCGGCACGCAAACGGTGGCGGTGACGTTCGGCGGCAGCTCTATCCGGTACGCGAACCGGTCGCCGGAAATCTCCCAGCCAGCGCTGATCGGTCCCCGCACGGAGCGGTAGGACCCGCGGGCCCAGCGCAGCGATCCACCGGGGTGCGGGCGGAGCAGCAGGTGGCTGAAGCCCGCGCTGCCCGGCTCCTGGTCGATGCCGAGGACGAACCGGTAGAGCCATTCGCCGACCGAACCGAGTGCGTAATGGTTGAACGAGTTCATCCCGGCGGACTGGAAGCCGCGCTCGGCGGTCCAGCCGTCCCAGCGTTCCCAGATCGTGGTCGCGCCGTTATCGATCATGTACCGCCACGACGGGAACGTCTCCTGCTCAAGCAACCGGTACGCCACGTCGGTGTGGCCGGCCGAGCTGAGCACCGGCAGCAGGTAGCCGACGCCGACGAATCCGGTGGTCAGGTGCCAGTCCGCGTCCTGGATCGCCGCCACGAGGTGCCCGGCGGCAGATGAGCGGAGCTCGTCGGGAACCAGCGCCATCTGCAGGCCAAGGACATAGGCGGTCTGGGTTCCTGAGGCGATCCGCCCGTCGCCCGCCACGAAGGCGTCCGCGAACGCCGAGTGGATCTTCTGCCAGAGCGCCCGGTATCCAGCGGCGTCGTCCGGCCGGCCGATCGTCTCGGCGATCTCGGCCATCAGGGCCGCGTCGTGGGCCCAGTAGGCGGTGGCGAGCAGCTCGGGCGGAGTGAGATCCGCGCCGGGCGCCAGCCAGTCGTTGTAGTTGTTCCCGAGATCCCGTGCGCGCAGGCAGTCGGGGTTGCCGCGCTCGAGGAAGTCCATCCACGCGGCCATGGCGCCGAAATGCCGCTGCAAGATGCCCCGGTCCCCGTACATCTTCCATACCGTCCACGGCACGATCACCCCGGCGTCGGCCCAGGCCGGCGCGCCAGTCTGGGAACGGTAGAGCCGCGGCGCGAAGTCCGTGAAGGCGCCCGACGGAAGCTGGGCGTCGGCCACGTCGTCCAGCCACTTGCCGAAGAACGCGGCGACATCACGGTTGTAGCAGGCGGTGCGGGCGAAGATCTGGGCGTCGCCGAGCCAGCCGAGTCGTTCGTCTCGTTGCGGGCAGTCGGTGGGGACGCTGATGAAGTTGCCGCGCTGACCCCAGTCGATGGTACGGAATAGCCTGTCAAGCCATTGCGACGAGGAGCCGAACGATCCCGCAGGCGCGATGTCGGAGTGCGCGACACGGGCCACGATATCGCCTGCGTACAGGTCACCTGGATACCCGGTGATCTCGGCGTACCTGAAGCCATGAATGGTAAAGCGGGGCTCAAGGACGGCCGGCCCGCCGTCAAGGGCGAACTCGTCGGTCTGCCGGGCGGTGCGCAGGTTCTCGGTGTACAGGCTGCCGTCGGGGTTCAGCACCTCGGCGTGCCGGACGCGGACGGATGCGCCAGGGAAACCGTCGACCGCGATCCTGAGCCAGCCGGTCAGGTTCTGCCCGAAGTCCACGATGGAGCGTCCGTCGGCATGATGAGCGATGCTGCGCGGGGTGATTTCCTCCGTGACGCGGATCGGCGGCCCGGGATCGGCGGCCAGCGGCCGGCCGTCGCGGGGCCGTGACGAGACCTCACGCCAGCCGACGGCGGCAAAGCCGGGAGCATCCCAGCCGTGCGGTTCCAGGCGCAGATCCTGGCGTTCCCCCATGAGCAGGTCGGCGTGCCGGACGGCGGCGAACCTGGCCTGCCATTGCTCGTCAGTGACGACCCACTGCTGGCTGCCGTCGGCGAAGGTGACGACAAGCTGGGCCAGCAGTTCTGGCGCCGCGCCGTAGTGCGCGCCGGCCCGCTTGACGTCGAAGCCGACGAAGCCGGCGTACCACCCGTCGGCGATGACCGCGCCGAGCACGTTCTCTCCGGAGATCAGCAGCCGGGTCACGTCGTAGGTCTGGTACGGGATGCGCCGGGCGTAATCGGTCCAGCCAGGGGTGAGGTACGCGTCGCCGACCCGGCTCCCGTTCAGCCGCACCTCGTACAGGCCAAGCGCGGTCACGTACAGCCGGGCGGACGCCACGGGCTCACCCACCCGGAAGACCCGGCGCAGGTAAGGCGCTGGATTCAGCGCGCTGGCCACCGGGTCGAGCGGGCCGATCTCGGCGGACGGGCTGGCAACCTCCCGGATCGGGCCGGGGCTGATCCAGGAGGCCCGCCAGTCCGAAGGGTCCAGTTCCACCTCGAAGGACGCGGGCGAACTCCACTACGACACCGCGCCGCCTGAGTCCCGTACCCGGACCCGCCAGGTGTACCGGCCGCCACGGGCCAGGGACGGCCCCGGGTAGCCTACGTCCGAGCAGTCCCCTGATGCCACCTCGCCGCTGTCCCAGAAAGGCGTTTCCGTGGACAGACAGCCCAGGCCGTTATGAAAAACCTGAATGTGATAGCCATCCTGCCTGCCGCTGCCTTCAAGCAGCCAACTGAACCGCACCCGGTCCGGGGCGACGCCGAGCGGGTTGTCCAGGTACGCGCAGCGCAGCGCAAGCGGGGGCATCGTCATACCGTGTTTCGCTCTGATGAACTTTACGTTTATGAAGATGATCATTCGCCGTATGCGCAGGTCATCGCTAGGCCGGGATGAACCGTTACTAGCACGTAATTAACTTCGGCGATTCTCTGGAGTAGCGTGCCGAAGATGATGAGTTACGACTATCCCGTGGAAACAAGCGTGGGCCGGTACCACTTTACCGAGGATGCGGTGGCCTTCGCCGGCTACCACCTGCACGAGGAGGATCATCCGCTGCACACGCATAGTTTCGTGGAGATCGCCTTCGCCGTCGGCGGTGCCGGCACCCATGATTGCCTGGCCGGGCGGCGCGAGCTGCGCACCGGTGACGTCGTCCTGCTCCGGCCGGGCGTCTGGCACGGGTACGAGAACTGTCAGCCGCTTGAGCTGTACAACTGCTGCTTCAGCAGCGAGCTGCTGCGCCGCGAGCTGTCCTGGACCCGCGAGGACCCGGTGCTTGGGCACCTGCTATGGAGCGGCCCGTACATGGCTCCCGGCCGCGGCGTGCTGATGACCCACCTCGATCCGCCGGCCCTCGACGAGTGCATGACCCACCTCGAAGCGCTGGCCGGGTTGCGGCACCGCCCGCGCGCACAGCACAGGGGCGACGTCGTCGGCCGCCTGTCGCTCCTGTTCAGCCAGCTCGGCCGGGCCGTCGCGCAGGCCGGCCTTGAGCTGCCCGCCGACGCCGGGCCGTTGCATCCCGCGGTCGGGCACGCGATGCGCCTGCTCGAGGCCGACATCGCCCGCCGCTGGACGCTGACAGAACTGGCCGCCGAACTCCACCTGGCCCCCGGCTACCTCGTGCGGCTGTTCAAGGCCGCTACC
>Ga0302314_10020757_pt1 | contig 10849 bp, 13 predicted proteins | sample III_Palsa_N2_3_FD_200533 | JGI IMG/M metagenome (GOLD analysis project Ga0302314, IMG submission 200533) | Peat permafrost microbial communities from Stordalen Mire near Abisko, Sweden - III_Palsa_N2_3 | ecosystem: Environmental > Terrestrial > Soil > Palsa > Peat permafrost | place: Sweden... | reverse complement strand
AAATCCCCATGAGCCGAAGCAGCGCGTCCGGACGACCCGGCGCGCGACTCACTCGAGCCGCAGCGTTGAGTGAGTCTGGGCAAAGCCAAAGGCTCGAAACTGGGCTATTTTGGCCAAAAAGGGCCACATAGGCCGGTTGACGCGGCGGCGTTATCGAGTCCGTCCGTGGACGACTCAGCTCATTCGGCGAACGCCGTCCTCAGCCGTCAGCGACGGCCGGATTGGCCTTGCGCCACGCCTGGAAGCCCCGATCGGCTTCGATGAAGGTCAAGAGGATGTGAGGGACCAGCTGGTCGAGCTCGATCTGCTGGGCGTTGCTCTGGGCGAAGGCGCGCTGATAGTCGGCGAGATCGACGGCGAGCCTCCCGCGAAGCTTGAGACGCAGGTCAGTCACCTTCTCTTCGAGATCGATCCTACCCAGGGCGAGAATAGGCTTGGGCTGCGGGGCCATGGGCGTCTCCTTTGGTGGATTGCAGGAAGCGATCGACCGTCACGAAGGCGAAGTCGGTCAGCTTGAGATTGAGGCCGTCCGTGTGCCGGCGAATGCGCGCGCAGAGCGGCCCGGACAGCCGAACCGACACCCGGTCCTTGACCCCGCGCACGGCGGGAAAGGCGATCTCCGCGCCGCCGTCCAGCGCGTCCACCATTTCACGGAAGGCCCGCTCGTAGAGGCGGCGCACGCTTCCGCGCGGGTTCTTGCGGGTGTTCAGCCGCTCGGCGGTCGTCAGCATATCCTGGTGCAGCCCCTCGGACAGGAACAGCCCCAGCTTTTCGGCAGGCAGGGTCATCGGAACTCTCTACGGATAGGGGCTGAGGATCATGTCCTTGTTGACGATCACCCGGAGCGGCCAGCCCGCCCGCACGGTGATGGTCGGCTGGCGGTTCAGGTCGCGCTCGGTGATCCGCTGGCCGACCTGCTCGGCCTCGTTGGAGACGCCGTTGGCGGTGCTGTTGATCACCAGGCTGCCGGAGCTTCGCGCGCTGGCGTCCTGGGCGGAGGCGGCCCCGACGCTGAACAGGGTCGAGAGCAGCACCCCCTTGGCCAGCTGGCCGAAGTGGTCGTCGGTCCGGTCCTGCAGGCCGCTGGCGCCGGTCAGATCGGCGCCGGTCATCGAGCCGATGTTGATCGAGCGGCCGTTGGGCATGACGATCCGGTTCCAGGCCACCAGCGCCCGGTCCTGGCCGAATGCGACCTGGCTGTCGTACTGGCCGATCAGGCGCGAGCCCTGCGGAATGAGCACCGTGCGCCCCGTGGCGTGGTCGTAGACCGGCTCGGTCACCTGGGCGATCACCTCGCCCGGCAGGTCGGAGTTGATCGCGGTAATCAGCGCGGCGGGGATCACTGTCCCGGCCTTGACCTCCCAGGGGCTGATCGCGTCGCGCAAGGGATTGGCCAGATAGTCATCGGCGCGGGCGCCGGCGGCGAACTGCCGCTTCTCACCCTGACCGTTCTGCAGCTGCCCGTCGGCGGCCGCCTGGGGTCGCGGGCCACCGTCAGGTGGCGCGACGAAGGCGAGGGCAGGGGCCACGGGATCGACCGCGCCCTGGTCAGCGCCGCCGCCGAAAAACGGCCCGGCGGCGCGCGCGGCGCTGGACTGCGCGATCGCCGCCGCCACGGCGGGGTCGACCGGCGCCGGCGGCGCACCAGCGGCCGCCGCGACCTGCGGCTGGCCGGCCGCGGCCGGCGCGGGCAGGTCGGCCACGCCCGGCGGCATGCCGGCGCGGACGGCCGGATCGGCGTAGCCCTGGACGTAGCGATTGGCGATTTCGGGCTTTTCCGGGTTGTCGGTGTCCGCCGCGGCTTGCGGATCCTGAGCCTTCTTCGGCACGGCGTTGGCGCCGCCGAAGCCGAGGTAGAAGCCCAGCCCCACGATGGCGGCCAGGGCTGCGGCGCCGGCGGCCAGGTATTTGCGGTTCCAGCGGGTGACGGGCGTGCGAGGCGCGGCCAGCACGCTGGCCGGGGACGACTTGCGCTCTGGCCGCTGGCCCGAGACGATCTCGCCAAAAGGCGGGTCGGCAGGAAACTGCGTCATGGCTCAGCCCCCCTGGCCGTCGGGGCCGGCGGGGCCGGGCCCACCGGTGCGGGTGATGCGCACGACCACCTGGGGCTTTTCGCCAAGACGAAGCTCGGCCACATCGATCAGCCGATCGACCACGTAGTAATCGCCGGCGAGGCGGTAGTTGACCAGCTGCGCCTGGTCCTTCGGTCCGACCAGGAACAAGGGCGGCGCCTCGCTCGAGGCGAGGTTGGCCGGAAACTGGATGTAGGTCTTCAGCCCGTCGTCGAAGACGCGCAGCGGCTGCCAGCGCGGCCCTTTGCGGCTGTTCACCGGCTTGACGCTGTAGCCGAAGTTCAGGTGATCGATCGCGGTTGTCGCGACGACCGATTGGGCCGCCTGCGCCAGCGCCGCCTGCTGCTCGCGCATCTGCTCCTGCGGATAGTTCCAGGCGATGACGCTGGTGTAGACGTCGCCCTCGCGGCTGACCGCCTCAAGGATGTAGGTCCGCTGGTCCGTGGTCAGGATGATGTTGGTGCGCAGGCCCCCGCGGACCGGCTTGACGAATACGATGACCTGCTGGTCGGGGCCCGCGCCCTCGACCGTCTCGCCAAGCACCCAGCGCACAGTGTCGCCGGCGGCCTTCGAGATCAGCTTCTCACCCGGCCGCAGCGTGATCGCGGTGAGGAACCGCGGACTGGTGTTGACGGTGTAGAGCCGCCCCGGTTCGAAATCGTAGTAGAGCGCCGCGTTAATGTAGGCCCCGGGCGTCGGCGTCGAGCGCGAGGCGCGGTTGGCCGCCAGCACGGTATGAAGCGACGAGGCCCTGGAGGCCGAATGCCGACGCGAAACATGCCGCCGATGCGTCCGGTGCGCCGGAGCCGAGGCGGAGGGCGGCGCCACGATCGCGGCGGGCGCGGCTGAGGCCGCTGGAGCGACGGAAACGCCGCCGCCGATCAGGGCCAGGAGGAGAGCCAGGCGCGCGCCGCTTGCAGCGCCGGCGGTGCGTAGGGGCCGGAGGAATCGGTGATTCATGATGCTAAAGCTCCCGGCTCCACTGGAATGAGGTGATGAAGACGCCCAGCGGATTGGCCCTCAGTTCGGCCTCGTCGGTGGGCGGGTTGATCTTGACGGTGAACAGGCCGGTCCAGTTCTCGGTGGCGCTCGAGGCGCCCTCGTCGAACGTCGTTTCGCGCCACTGCACCTGGTAGGTGTTGGGGCTGCGGGCCAGCACCGAGACGACCTCGACGTTGACGGCCTGCGAGCCGACCTTTGCGAACGGGTCGTGCGCCTTGGCGTAGTCGTTGAGCTCGCCGATCGCCGACCCCGCGACGAAATGATAGGCGTTGGTCCAGTCGTCACGGATGACGATGGGATCGATACTCTTCGAGCGCGTCAGCTTGACCCAGTCGGCCAGGAAGTAGCCGGTCTCGGCCGTCGACGGCGCATAGACCCGGCCGGCCAGCTCGATCCGCCCGGGACGGCCGTAGTTGTCCACCGGCACGACGTAGGTGGCGATGTGGGTGTTGCTGGACTGGTAGATGAAGCCGCCGAGCGACAGCGCGGCCAGACCCATCGCAGCGAAGGTGGCGAGCCGCCAGTTCTTGGCCTGCACGACGGCCGAGCCGATGCGGTTGTCCCACTCCTGGCTCGCGCGCTGGTACGGGCTCTCCGTCGGGCCTGAGCTCCCGTAGCGGTCATTGGGCCGTTTGAAGGCGTTCGACATCAGCGGTCATCCGATCTGGGGTTCATGCGGCCGGCTCCTCGATCGGCGCGGCGGGCCTGGCCGCCATGCCGGGGCTCGAGCCTTCCCCGCTGGCCAGGGCGGTCGCCGCAGCGCCGCGAGCCGCGCCGCTGAGTCCTCCGCCGGGCGAGCCCTGGGCCCGTGCCACGGTCTCGGCGGGCGTCGGTTGGGGGGCGGGATTGGCCGATGGAGGCGGCGCCTCAGCGGGCTGGGTATCAGAGCTCGATGCGGCGGGCTCAAAGGCGGGGCCGGCGAAGGCGCCCGCGTCCGCACTGGCGGCCGGTGCGGCCGCTGCTGCGGCGCCCGGCCCACCGGAGGGCCCAGGCGCTCCACCCGGTCCCGGCGCACCGGGCGATGTGGGCGCGCCGCCTGATCCGCCTGGCGAGATCGCCCCGGCGGCCGCGCGGGCCGAGGCCACCTTCTGACCAGCTGCCCCCAGGCCTGAAGCGATGGCGCCGCCGGCCATGCGGCCGGCCAGGCCGACGCCGGCAACGCCGGCGGCGACGCCCGCCGCGCCCATTACCGCCCCGCCGGCGCTGAGCTGGGGGCCACCGCTGATCAGAGCGCCGGCGATCGCGGGGATCTTGAGCGCCAGCATGACCATGATGACCGCGCCTAGCAGCAGTCCGACGTCCTCATTGATGTCGGGCGTGGCGGTCACCGTGTAGCTGTTGAACACCGTCGTCCCGAGGCTGACGACGATGGCCAGCGCCATCAGCTTGATGCCTACGGACACGACGTAGCCGATGGCGCGCTCGCTCATGAACGAGGTCTGGGTCAGCACGCCGAAGGGAACGGTGACGAAGGCGATCAGCGTGACGATGTGGAATTCGATGATCGTGACCGCGATCTCGATGGCCAGGATCACGAAGGCGATCAGGATCCCGATCGCCGCGACCAGCGCCATGATGATGACGTCGATGTGGGCGAAGAATTCGATGGGGCCTGGGGCGATCGATTTGACGTAGAGCATCAGCGCCTTGATCACCGTGATCCCGGCCAGCACGATCTTCGACGGCGAAGTGGTGAAGTCGGTCACCGACATCGCCCCGCCGCCGGCCTTGAGGCCGAGCGCGGCGAAGCCATTGACGACCGTCTTGCTGAGCGTCGGCCACTGGGCGACGAGAAAGACGAAGAACCCCACGAGCAGGGTTTTGCGGACCAGCGAGGCCAGCACGTTCTGGTTTTCGTCGATCGCCCACAAGATCGCCGTCACCACGATGCTGATCACCACCAGCGTCGCCAGCGTCGCGGTGACATCGCCCTGGATGAGGCCGAAACCGCTGTCGACCTGGGTCCTGAACTTGTTCAGGAAGTCGTCGATTACCTCTGGATCGGCGGTGGCGATGACGGCTTCCTGACGTTCAGAGGCTGCCGGGGTGGGCGAGGCGGCTCTTGGGCGCCTGGGTCTTCCAGAACCCGCCCTGCTCGATGTGCGCCGCTGCCGACATCGCGTTGATGCAGTTCGAGGTCCGCCCCTCGCCGCCGGAGTTCTCCGCGCACGCGGCGATCGCCGCCGTCCGCTCGGCCGGATGGGCGAGATAGTAGGCGGCCTCGTGAACCGGCGTGGACCGCGAGCAGCCGGCGGCGGCCATGACGCCGCCCACGGCAATGACGAACCGAAGCCCCCGCATCAGAGGGCGTTCGGGTTGGTGACCCGGCTCGCGGGGGTCTGGACGTTCCAATAGCGCTGGCTCTCGGCGGCCCCCGCGGCCTGGGCCGCTTGGGCCTGGGCCGAAGCGGTCTGTTCGGCCCGGCCCTGGGTGATCAGTATGTTCTGGAGCTGGGTGAGCTGGGTGCTCAGGGCCGCCAGAAGTTGGTTGGTGGCCTGGATCGCAGCGGTCTGTCCCGCCGCGCCCTGCGAGGCCGCGACGGCGCCCTTCACCGCATTCGCCGTGGCTGGCTGAGCCTGGACGATCTGGTTCTGCGTCGCCATGGCTTGCTGGAGCGTCTGGCGGCTCGAGGTCTGCCAGTTGGCCAGCGCCTGGGCGATCTGGACGAAGCTCATCCCTTGCATGCTCGCCGGGTAGACCTGGCTGTACTGCTGGGCGACGTTCTGGTTGTTGTAGCCGATGCCCTGGGCCTGCTGGAGCAACTGGGTCGCCTGCGACGTGATCGTCTGGAGCGGATTGGTGACGTCGGTTCCCAGCTTCTGCAGCATCGCCGCTTCGTTGGTCAGCTGGGCCTGCAGCTGCTGGATCTGCTGAAGCTGCTGGGCGACCTGCTTGACCGCTTGGGCGATCGCGGCCGGGTCGATGACCGCCATCTGCGCCGTCGCCGGCAGTGGGGCGATCCCCGAGAAACCAAGGGTCAGGGCCGCGACAACGGCCGTGGTCGCGAAGAGCTTACGCATGGCGGGACACCTTCGAGGCTGTGGGTGAGGGATCGGCGTCGGGCTGCGGGTCCGAAACCGCAGCCGCTTCGAAGAGCGGTTCGGTCCGGGCGTGAAAGACCGCGGCAGCGGCGAACAGCAGGAAGCCGGCGAGCATCAGGAAGAAGCAGCGGTGCAGCGGCGTGGCGAAGACGGCGAAAAACCCAGGGGCCGCGAGGGCCAAGAACAGGAGCCGGCGACGTCGGCGCGTGGCGGTCCACGGCGCCGGAATACGGCCGACGAGCCGCGAGAACGGCGAAACTCGGACTGAGTCGAGGGCAGGGGAGACGCTCGCCGCGTCCCCGGCCGCCGGGACCCGAGCGACGGCGTGCACGGAAGGTTCGTCCATCACGCGACCCTCGGTCTGGCCCGAGCGGCGCTGTCCGCCAGATAGGCGGCGACGTCGACGTGACCCTTGGCGGCATAGAAGGCCGACGCGAAACCCTCGGCTCCGTGCTGGGCGAGGAGCGCGCTGATCAGCTGCTGGTCGCCTGGCGAAGAAGAGCCCACGGCGGCGAGGGTGAGCGGTCCAAGGCCAAGTTCGAACAGCCGGTTCCCGCTGCTGGACTGGTAGTAGTATTCCCGCTTCGGCGTGGCCGTGGCGATGATGCGGATCTGCTGGGCGTTCAGGCCAAACGCCGAGTAGAAATCGGAAATCTGCGGCGTCTGCGCGTCCGGGTTCGGAAGAAATATCCGGGTCGGACAGCTCTCGATCAACGCCGGCGCGATCGAGGACTCGGCGATGTCGGCCAGGCTCTGGGTCGCGAAGATCACCGCGACGTTGAACTTGCGCAGCGTCTTCAGCCACTCGCGGATCTTCGCCGCGAATGAGCCCTGGTCGAGGAACAGCCAGGCCTCGTCCAGCACCAGCAAGGTCGGCCGGCCGTCGAAGCGCTTTTCCAGGCTGCGGAAGATGTAGGTCAGGACCGGCGCGAGCGCGGCCTTGTTGCCCATCAGCTCGGCCATCTCGAAGGTCTGCCAGGACGCATTGGTCAGGGCGTTTTGATGGGCGTCGAGCAGATGACCGTGAGGCCCGCTCAAGGTGTAGGGCTGCAGCGCGGCCTTGACGTTGCGGTCCTGGATGGTCGCGGCCAGGAGGGTGAGCGTCCGCTGGTCGCGCGGGCCCGAGACTAGATTGCGCAAACCGCCCCAGATCTCCTCCTTGACCTGCGGGGTGATCTCGACGCCCTCGGCCGCGACAATGTCCTGGACCCAACCTTGGGCCCATGTGCGGTCGTCGGCTCCGTCGATCTCGGCCAGGGGCTGGAAGGCCAGCTCGCTCTGGTCACCGCCCAGGATGTAGAACCGGCCGCCCGCCAGCAACGTCGAGGCGCGCGAACTGGCGCCCTTGTCGAAGAAGAACACCTGGGCCTCGGGGTAGCGAAGCCATTGAACGGCGATGGTGTTGAGTAGGACCGACTTTCCCGAGCCGGTCGGCCCGACGATCATCGTGTGGCCCACGTCGCCCTGGTGGAGGTCGAACCGGAACGGCGTCGTGCCCGCGGTCCTGGCGAACATCAACGGCGGCTGAGCGCCCTGGTGGCCCCGCTTGGCGCATTCGGCGGTCAGATGGTCGTTGCGCGTCGGTCCCGGCCAGATCGCCGACATCGGCATCATGTCGCAGAGGTTCAGCGAGGAGACGAGCGGGCGGCGCAGATCGGCATAGGCCTGGCCGGGCAGGCTGCCGACCCAGGCCTCGACCGCGTTGACGTCCTCGACCTTGCAGACAAAGCCGACCCGGTTGACGGCGCTTTCGACTTCGCGGACGCGGTTCGCCAGCCGGTCCGGGTCAGTATCCATCAGGGTGATCGTCGGCGTGAAATAGCCGATGGACGCGTAGTCCCCGCCGAGAATGGCCAGGGCGGCGTCGGCGTCCGTGGCCTTGGCGGCCGCGTCCGGGTCCTCCAGCTGCGACGGCTCGCGGGTGATCGCCTCCTTGAGGAGCGCCAGTACGCCTTTGCGCTTGGCGAACCAGCGCTTGCGCACGGTCGTCACGACCTTGCGGGCGTCCTCCTTGTCCAGCGGCAGGAAGCGGCAGACCCAGCGGTAGCTGACCCCGAGCTCATTCAGGCGATCGAGCAGTCCAGGCGATGAGGTCGTCGGATAGGCCCGCACCGAGATCGTGCGCACGTAGCTTTTGCCCAGCCGGGGAAACAGACCGCCCTGGAAATCGTCGTCGGTGAGGAAGGCGTCCAGGTAGGCCGGCGTGTCCGGCGCGCGCACGAAGTGGCGCTTGGTCGAGACGCAGGCGTGCAGGTAGGTCAGGGTCTCGTCGTCGGAGAGCTCATGCACCTGGGGCATGATGGCGCGCAGGATGTCGGCGATCTGGCGCACGGTGCTCAGGAAGTCGCTGAGCGCGGCGCGGTACATGCCGACCGCGCCGCGCCCGGAAGGCGCGTTCTCCAGCAAGAGGCTCTCGGCCGTGCTGATCGACTCTTCCGGCGGCAGGAAGGTGAAGGTCAGGTAGTAGCGGCTCTCGAAGTGGCGCTCCTGGGCCTCGAAAGCCCCCCTGCGCTCATTGTCGATCAGATCCGAGACCGGATCGGGAAAGGCGCTGGTGGGGTAATCCTGCGATGAGGCCCGCAGCGCCTCAATGTGCAGGCACCAGCGCGAGCCCAGCCGTCGCAACGCATTGTTCAGCTGCGCCCTCGTGGCGACCAGACTGGCGTCCGTCGAACTGGCCAGGTCAGGGCCGCGGAAGGCCAGGGTCTTCTGGAAACTGCCGTCCTTGTTAAGGACCAGGCCCGGGCCGATCAGCGCGGCCCAGGGCAGGTGGTCGAAGAGGCGCTCGGCCTTGGCGCGGTACTCTCTGAGGTAAAGCATGAGTGGACGCTACCGGGACAGAGGTCAGGCCGCGGACGCGGCAGAGGCGACGGCCGGCCGCCGCGGCGCTCGGGTGGAGAGTGGCGGCGAGACGCCCGCGAAGAGCGTCAATCCGGCCATCGGGCGGTCAATTCCCGTCGTGCGCTGGTGGGCCATCACGCGTCCCAATAGGGCTTCTGGCGGATGTGCCTTTTCAGCGCGTCGAAGAAGTAGGGATCGCGCTTGTTCAGCCAGAAGGCGGCGGCATGGACCGCCAGACCAATGGGAATACCGATCAGGGGAACCTGCAGCCCGAGCGCCAGGACGGCCGTGAGCGTGCCGTTGAGCACCGCGATCATCCGCGGCACGCCAGCGATGGTCACAGGTTCCGACAACGAGCTGTGGAAGCCGATTTCGAAGCCTTCGATCTCGGACTGGGCCACCTCAGAACGCCGCGCCAGCGGTGAGATTGAAGAAGCTGGTCACGAACGTCGTCGCCGTGAAGGCGATCGCGAGCCCGAAGACGATCCCGATCCCCTTGCGCATCGCCGATCCGCCTTCGGCGAACGCGAAACCGAGGCCGGTGATGACGATGGCGATCACGCCGACGGCCTTGGCGACGGGGCCGGCCAATGAGTTCATGATCGTGGTGAGCGGCGCCTCCCACGGCATGGCAGTGCCGCTGGACGACGCCCAGGCGGGCGCGGCCATCACCAGCGCCGCGCCGGCCGCCAGCAGCACGGCATACGCCATCTGTTGATTCAGGGTGAACCCACGGCGATCACGGGCGTTGGATTTCATTGCGGGGTCCTTCCATCTCGAAAGCCCCTGAACGCCGGGCCCCCCAACCGTGGGTCGGCATAGACCTGCGGTCAAGGCCCTTTAGTGCGACAAAAGCACATGATGGCCTTTTTGAAATAGTTAGGAACGTCACTTTCTGGCGCAGTTGCGCGCCCACGGCCGACGCTCAGGTTCGGCCGCAGTGGCGATCATCCTCGAAGGTCTGGGTGGCTTCCGGTGTCCCGGAGGCGATTTAAGGACGATTGCCCGCGTTCTGTGGGCTGTTGGTTGGCGCTGGGATTCGACAACGCCAAAATGAAGCTCAGGGGGTGGCCAAGACACGTCGCCACGAAGGACGAGTGGCGGGCGTCCAAGTTCAATGGTCCCTGGTGGGCGTCTTGAGAGGTTCCTTGGCCGGATTTCGGATTTCAGGATCCCGGAGCGGCGGCGCGGACCGCCAGAGCGACCGCCGCGACGCGCGAGGCGGGGGTGGCGTCCTTCAGCTCCGCGGCAACGTATTGGAGGAATTGCATAGGGCTCGACCCCAAGCCACCTTTTCCGCCACCGGCGAACGCGGGTCCGGTCAGCAGAAGGACGACACCATCGAGGCTCGGCTCTGGTTCCATCCGGCCCTGAACCTGAAGGCAGGCGGCGGTCAGCACGAGTTGGGCCAGGCCAGCCGGTGCGATGCTCCCGCCGAGCCGCACCAGCAACGCACGCGCCAGCGAGCGGGCGGCGACGACGTCGCCGGCGAGGCCAACGAAGAGAAGGCTAGTGGGACGATCGGGGCCGTAACTCTCCGTCCGGGACGGTGAGGAGGTGCTGGAAGACACGGGCATTTCTCGCTGAGGTGCAAACTGCGCCCCCCGACGAGTTCGTTAGGCGTGCGCATTCGGCGCACTCAATCGGCCGTCCCATTGACCTTGAGGTTCTGCCCGACAGTGGGCAAGGCGTGACATCCGGCGGCCGTCACGTTGCTACCGGGAATTGTAGGCCGGATGGCGTCAGACGCCAACTCCGCAACAATACGGTCCGCTATGTTACGGAGGGCGCGACCGAAATCAGTCCTAGCCACACCGCGGTAGCCGCAGCTTGGACCCTGGTGCGCACCTTGAGTCGTCCGCAAGCCTCTCCGATGTGCTGATCCACCGTTCG
>Ga0302314_10020753_pt1 | contig 10850 bp, 7 predicted proteins | sample III_Palsa_N2_3_FD_200533 | JGI IMG/M metagenome (GOLD analysis project Ga0302314, IMG submission 200533) | Peat permafrost microbial communities from Stordalen Mire near Abisko, Sweden - III_Palsa_N2_3 | ecosystem: Environmental > Terrestrial > Soil > Palsa > Peat permafrost | place: Sweden... | reverse complement strand
ACACGTCGTTGGATTTGAGCTTTCCGCCATCTGGCGTCCGGTCGATGGCCTGGTCATCACGCCGATGGTGAGTTACGCGCACAGCCGCATCGACGGCAATTTCTACAACTTCGATCCGCTGGGCCACTACGTGAAACTGAGCGGGCAGCAGTTCCCCGGAGAACCTGAGCTCCAGGCCGATGTCGACGCCGAGTATGACTGGCGCGTATCGGACGATTGGGGCGCATTCGTGGGCACGAACGTCAACTACCAGGGAAGTGATAATAGCGAAGTCGGCAATGTGCCTCAACTCAATGTGGCGGCCCATACGCTGGTCGACTTGAGAGCGGGCGTCACACGCGGCCCGCTACGTCTGGAACTCTGGGGGCGCAACGTGTTCAATACATATTACTGGACCGAGGAGCTTCACGTGGTCGACGTGTACGCCCGCTACGCCGGCATGCCCGCGACCTACGGCTTCACATTGAGCTACCGGTACAAGTAGCGGCGCGCCCGCGGGGCTGCGGATGCGGCCTCTCAAACCTCTTCTCCCAGGGGGAGAAGAAAGGGCAAATCGCAGATCGGAGACTCGTGATGCCTGTATCCACTACCCCGGCATAGCGTCGAGAAGCGCCACGGTTCGGGCCTTGATCAACCCCTCCATTATACGATCGGTGTGAATGTAGAGGCTACCTTGCTGTACAGCTTTGAGAACCATCTCACCGACGTCATCTATACCGACGCCTTGCTTGAGCATCTCGGTCGCCATTGCTCTGCGCTCCGCTCCCAGCCGTTCCTGTTCCTCCGACAGCAACAACCCGGCCTTGGGCGCGGTATCGGCCGATCGCTGGACGATGTCGGTCGCGACGGGACCGGGGCACAACACGCTGACGCCAATGCCGGCGGCGCCCAACTCGGCATTGAGGGCCTCCGAAAGGCCCACCACCGCGAACTTGGACGTCGTGTACAAGACCCCGGAGGTGGTCGCCGCGAGGCCTGCGCCCGAGGCGGTATTCACGATATGGCCGCCGTGGCCGCGTTCGACCATCCTTGGCAGGAACGTCTGCACGCCGTTGATGACGCCGTGAAGGTTGATGCCGATCGCCCAGTCCCACAGGTCGTAGGTGAGTTTCGCCGCCGGGGCGCCGCCGGCGACACCGGCATTGTTGAACAGCAGCGATACCGGTCCCAGGGCGCGTTCGGCGGCGTCCGCCGCGGTCGCGTAGGCGTCGCGATCACGCACATCGAGCTGAAACGTCTCGACCGGAGCGATGGCCCCAAGTTCCGCCTTGGCGCGGACGAGAGCGGCGGCGTCCACGTCCGCCAGGGCCAGCCTGGCGCCGGCGCGCGCAAAGCTTCGGGCGATGCCCAATCCGATGCCGTTGCCGCCGCCGGTGATGAACGCGGTGCGCCCTTGCACGTCCGTCATGTCGCCTCTCCCACCTTGGTTTCTCGCGTATAGTGTCGGACGTTAGGATACGGCCTGCCCTCCACGAAATGCAAAACCAGGATCGGTGATGCCCCGGAGGAATGACTCGAGCACTGCGCCGCTGGCCAGTATGAGCCATTCGCAATAGGAATGGCGGCATGATCGACCGGCGCCTCGTCTACATCGTTTCCACCGCGCGCTACGGTTCCTTCACGGCCGCCGCGGCCCGGGTCGGCGTGAGCCAGTCGGCGATCACCAAGAGCGTGGCCGACCTGGAGCGGGAACTCGGCTATTCGATCTTCAATCGAACGGCCCGTGGCGTTCTGCTGACGGAAGAAGGGCGCACGTTCGTGGAGCGCGCGGCGCGCGTTCTCGAAGACACCCGTGATCTGTTTCGCGGGACGTCCGCCGGATCGGATCATTATGCCGGTGTGCTCAGGATCGGCGTCTGCCCGGCGTCCCTTGAATGGCTGCTGGTGGAACCGCTGTCGACGTTGCTGGCGCGACACCCGAGCATCCGGCTCGATATCGTCGGCGGCGGTTTCGACAGGATCGTTCAACAGCTGCGCGCCGGCGCCGTCGACGTCGCCCTCGGCTACGAAGCGGCGTTCGAAGCGCAGCCGGACTTTAGGCGTGATCCGCTGCCGCCTCTGCGAACGACGTTCTTCGTGCGGCAAGGCCATCCTATTCTCAGCTGTGGCGAGGTGACCATGGCGGAGATCGCCAAGTATGATCTGATCTCTCCCTCGGGGTCTTCGCCCTACGATTTCTTCTGGCGTCAGATCTACGAAGAGTCCGGCGTCGACCCGCATGAGCGGCTGCACATCATCGACTATTTCCCGATCGTGGCGAGGCTGGTGCGTAATACAGACGCCATCAGCGTGGTCTCGATCCAGTATACGCATACCGGCATTTTCAAGAGCCGCTTCGCTTGCGTGCCCTTCCTCGAAACGCTTCCATCCTCGGCGCTGTGTTGCGCGACGCGCCTGCGGACCAGCCCGCGCCCGGCGGTTCGCGCCTTCATCAAGGCTTGCCGCGAGCGGCTGCCATCTTCGGAGGCGACGACGGACGCTTAGCCTCCGTCGCTCGAGCATGTGATTGCGAGATTTCCGAACGTTTCCCCCGTCGCCTGTTTTCCATGCGATGCCCCCCCTTCTCCCGCTCTCCCCGGCTTTCGCCGGGGAGAGCGGAAGGAGAAACCGGAATGCACCCGAACCGAACCTCCGATGGTCACCGCATGGCCCACCCGCGCGGCCAGCGCGAGCGTCGGGAGTCAGGCGGTGAACCAAGGGTGAATATCGACCCTCAGCGGCCAGATCCCTTGCATGGCCGCGAAACCCTGTTGCGCCGTTAACGCTTTTTCGAGATGCAGCCCTCCAATGTCATCAGGGTTGCTTCGATCCAACCAGCCAGAGGCGTGTTTACGTTTGATTTGAGCGTCATGTCGTCGGCGCTGGCGTCAGAATAGGCTGCTGGCACAGTGATGGAGTATTCAACGCCATCCGCTGTGACGATCATGTCCTGGCTGTCGAGGAATGGGACTATCGGCTGCGCCGTTGGAAGCGCTTCGAGTGAATGAAGCGCCGGTAGGAGCGCTGGGCACGCGCGTGTGTCTGTCTGAGCAATTTGGAGATTTTGCTCCGGTGACTTGATTGTTCGCCGAAACCAATAGGTCGGGGGACGCATGTTATCCGCCGTTCCGATCGTCACCCGAATCTCAACTCGGGAACGCGCGTGGAGAGCTGAAAAACTGGCCCAGCCATCAATGTCCGCAGCGGTGACCATTGCTGCACCGAGTAAAAAAGGCAACACAACCGATCCCCAACTCTGCTTCAAGAATGTCTAGCAGGCTCGCGTTTGGCTTTCCATCCACCTCTATCTTTTGAAAGTTTTGCTTGGCGGCATCGCCGCAGGGCCTCTCCACGACGTGATGGCCGTGCGAACGCGCCAAGTGCCGGATCTATCCAACAGCTGCAGCGGGCACGAGCCGCGTCCACCCATTCCTTTGCAGCATGGTTTGGGCGATCTTTGGAGTCGGCGCCGCCTTCAACTGATCGACGAAGGGTCGCACAATGGCGGCGCAAGTATTCAAAGGGAGTGGCTGCCATGGACCTCATCATCAGGAACGGCGAGATCGTCGATGGCACGGGCGCGCCGAAGTTTCGCGGCGATGTCGGCGTGAAGGACGGAAAGATCGTCGCCGTCGGCACGGTCGAAGGCGCCGCCAAGCACACGATCGACGCGCAGGGCGCCATCGTCACGCCGGGTTTCGTCGACATCCACACCCACTATGACGGCCAGGTCTCGTGGGACGCGATGCTCGCGCCGTCATCGATCAACGGCGTCACCTCGACCGCGATGGGCAATTGCGGCGTCGGGTTCGCGCCGGCGCGCGCCGACAAGCACGACTTCCTGATCCGCCTGCTCGAGGGCGTCGAGGACATCCCCGGCACGGCGCTGCATGAGGGCCTGACCTGGGATTGGGAGAGCTTCCCCGACTATCTCGACGCCCTCTCGCGGCGCTCCTATGCCATCGACATCGGCGCGCACATGCCGCACGCACCGCTGCGCTCCTATGTCATGGGCGATCGCGGCGCCGACCACACGGCGACGCCGACCGCCCAAGAGATCGAGCGCATGCGGCGCCTGACCTACGAGGCGCTCGAAGCCGGCGCGCTCGGCTTCTCGACCACGCGCACCACCTTCCATCGCACCAAGGACGGCCAGAATGTCGGCACACTGACGGCGTCGGAACAAGAGCTCATCGGCATCACCGGGGCGTTGAAAGAGGCGGGCAAGGGCGTCATCCAGCTGATCTCGGACGCCTATCTCACCAATGATGACGAATTCGCCGCGCGTGAGCTTCGCCTCATCCGCTCGCTCGCCGAACATACCGGCCGCAAGCTGTCTTTCACCGTGCAGCAGAACGACGACGCGCCCAATCGCTGGCGCCATATCTTCAAGGAGATCGAGGCGATGCGCGAGGGCGGCCTGGACGTCAGCGCCCAGGTCGCGCCGCGTCCGATCGGCGCGATCCTCTCCTTCGCCGGGACGGTGAATCCGTTCATCCTGTGCCCGACCTATGGCAAGATCGCCGCCACGCTTCACGGCGATGCGCTCACCTTCGAGCTGAACAAGCCGGGGGTGAAGGCGCTTATCCTCGCCGAACACACGCAGGTGAACCTCACCGGCAATGGCGGCGCGCTCACCAAGGGCTATGCGCGCATGTTCCGCCTGACCGATCCGGCGGACTATGAGCCGCGGGCCGAGGACTCGCTGCAGGCCGAAGCCGACCGCCTCGGCCGCGACGTGCACGAGCACGTCTACGACACCCTGCTGGAGGAGAATGGCCGGCGGCTCATCTACCTGCCACTCAACAACTACTTCTATGGCAATCTGGACGACGTGCACGCGATGATGACTGGTCCGTACACGCTCTACGGCCTCTCCGACGGCGGCGCCCACTGCGGCTCGATCTGTGACGGCTCTTTCCCGACGACGACGATCGCGCTGTGGTCCAAGGGCTCGAAGTCCGGACACGCCATGCCGCTCGAATCGCTGGTGCATGGCTATACCCAGCGCAACGCGCGCCATGTCGGCTGGCATGACCGCGGCGCGGTCAAGGTCGGCCAACTTGCCGATCTCAACGTCATCGACCTCGAGCGGCTTTCGCTGAGCCCGCCGCAGATCGTGCGAGACCTGCCCGCCGGCGGGACGCGCCTGCTGCAGACCGCGAAAGGCTATCGCCAGACTATCAAGTCCGGCGTCGTGACTTTCGAAGACGGCCGATGGACCGGCGAAACTCCCGGCAAACTCCTGCGCGGCGAACAGGGGGCATAGTCTGGACTTACCCCACGGGCGGCATGGCGGCCAGCAGCGCCGCGCTGCGCGCGGCGATCGGATCGGCCGACGTGCGATCGGTGTGAACGTACAGGCGGTTCTCGCGGATCGCGGTCAGCACCATCTCGCCGACCGCGTCGGGCGAAACGCCACGCGCCAGGAAGTCCTTCATCACCTGTTGTTGCGCGAACGCGCGGCTGCGCTGTTCGCTCGACAGCGACTTCGTGACCTTCGGCTGAGCCGCGCGCGTCCGCTCGATGATGCCCGTCGCGACCGGGCCGGGACACAGTACTGTCACTCCGATCCCCAGGCGTTCGAGTTCACTGTGCAGCGCCTCGCTCATGCCCACCACCGCGAACTTGGCCGTGCTGTAGAGCACGCCCCCGGTCGTCGCATATAGCCCGGCGCCGGACGCGGTGTTGACGATGTGACCGCCGCCGCCGCGCTCGACGATGCGGGAAAGGAAGGTCTGCACCCCGTTGATCACGCCGTCCAGGTTGATGCCCATGCCCCAGTCCCACAATTCATGTGTCAGCTTGCTGGCGGGGGCTCCGCCGGCCACTCCGGCATTGTTGACCAGGATCGATACGGGCCCGAGCGTGGCCTCCACCTCGTCCGCCAACCGCGCGTAGGCGGAGCGGTCGCGCACGTCCAGCACGGCGGTGAATACCGACGTCACCCCGCTCAGTTCCGCCCTCGCCCGTTCGAGAGCGTCGGCGTCCAGGTCGGCCAGGGCGAGCTTGGCCCCCGCCCGCGCCAGCGACCGGGCGATGCCGAGGCCGATTCCATTGGCGCCTCCGGTGATGAAGGCGGCGCGATCAGTGATATCCGTCATGTGTCTAGTCCTGCGTCCCAGCCTTGCGAGCGGCGAACAGCTTTTCGACGTTCGCGCGAATGACCGGCGGCAGGCTTTCGATGTCGATCGGAAAGCCGTTGACGAGCATCGCCTGCATGTGGCCGATCTGATGCATCTGAAAGGCGTGGTCCATGGACGCCTTGCGCCCCATCTGGTCCTGCGCGAAGTTGATCGCCTGCTTGACCAGCTTCATGGTGAAGGGGTTCCTGGCGGCGATGGTCTCGGCCAGTTCGAGTGTCCGGGCCGGCAGTTCTTCGCGCGGAACGACGTGGTTGACCATGCCCCGCCGCTCGGCTTCGCGCGCGCTCATCCAACCGCCGGTCATCAGCCATTCCTTCGCCTGGCGGACGCTCATCTCATAGGGATGCTGGAAGAATTCCGCGCCCGGGATGCCCATCTCGGCCGCGGTGGCGTCGCGAAAGCGCGCGTCCTCCGAGCAGACGATGAGGTCGCACATCCAGGTGAGCATCATCCCGCCTGAAATCACCGATCCCTGGATTTCCGCGATCGTTGGCTTGGGCGCGTTGCGCCAGCGCTCGGTGATCTCGAGATAGATCTCCTTCTCGCGGGCGTAGAATCCGCTCCAGCCCTTGCCTTGATAGTCGCCGCCCCACAGGCCGGCGACCTGGTCACGCTCGGGGTTTTGCGGCCCCTCGCCGCTGATGTCGTGGCCGGCGTTGAAGTGATCGCCGGCCGCGGCCAGGATGATCACGTTGATCTGATCGTCGTGGCAGGCGCGCTTGAACGCGTCGTCGAGCTCGTAGGTCATGGTTATGCCCTGCGCATTGCGCCGGCTCGGCCGGTTCATGACGATCCGCGCCACCTTGGGGGCGGGCTCCTCATAGATCAGCTGCTCGTACAAGCGTTCTTCAGTGGCCATACCCGTTTCTCCCTGCTCCAAGCGCGCACACGCGCGCGCGCTCAGCTTTTGCTTCCCGCGAACCCGGCGACTGTCTGTCCGAAGGCGCTCGCCCGCATGCACGCCATCTGGGTGTGTTCTTCCAGCGCGATGACGGCCGCCAGATCCTCGATCCCGGCCGCGCACGCCATCACTTCCTTGGTTTTGCGCAGTCCAATGGGCGATGCGGCGAGCAGGTCCTCGACCACGGCGCGCCCTGCAACCTCGAGATGTTCGTCATCGACAACTTCGGATACGAGGCCTGCGGCGAGCGCCCGGTCCGCGTGGATGAAACGGCCCGTCATCATCAGCTCGGCCGCGACGGACGTCCCCAGCATTCGCGGCAAGAAGTAGCTGGTCCCCAGCTCGCATCCTGAAAGGCCGAGCTTGACGAAGGTCACGTTCATCCTGGCGCTTCGGCCGGCGATACGGATATCGGCGGCGAGCGCAAAGATGAAGCCTCCGCCGCAGGCAGCCCCGTGGACCAGCGCCACGATGGCTTGCGGACACGAACGCATCTTGAGCACGATGTCCCCCAGCGACGGTCCCGGCCCCGTGTCGGTCGCTCCTCCTGGCATCGTCGCGCCGGCTTCATTGAACCAGATAAGATCGAGCCCGGCGCAAAACCCTTTTCCAGCACCTCGCATGACGACCACGCGGCGGGAAAAATCGCTCTGGAGCCCGTCGAAATAGGACCACAGCTCGCGCACCATCGTCGCGTTGAGAGCATTCAGGCGCTCCGGCCGGTTGAGGGTCAGCCAGTCCACCGCCCCCTCTCGAACGACGCTGATCGTGGTGTAGTCGCTCATCGTTCACCTTTCTTCGTCTGTCATTCTGGAAAACGAGGGATCAGCGAGAGATCGCTGAACGACCGCGCTGTCGGCAGGGCTGGGTCACGGCGGCGCTATTCATGCGTACCGACTTTCCGAGAGCACCTCGCGCCCCGGGGCTAAGAGGCATCGGCGATCCGATCGTCGCGCAGTCTCGAGCGGCGGGCCTTGCCCGCATCGTCGCGCAGGCTCTCGCCGGTGAACTCGAAACTTCGCGGGATCTTGTATCGCACCAGTTGCTCGGACAGGAACCTGCGCAAGGCGTCGGCGTCGCTGCGCTGGCGAGCGTCCTGCGCGATCTGCACGATGGCATGCGCGCGTTGGCCGAGATCCGCGTCGGGCAGACCGATCACTATGGAGGACTGGACATCGGGGTGTTGATCGAGGGCGGCTTCGATCTCGGCCGGAAAGATGTTGGCGCCGCCCGAAACGATCATGTCGGTGCGCCGATCTACAATGTATAGGTAGTTTTCCTCGTCCACATAGCCGAGGTCGCCGAGGGTTTCCCAGTCGCCCACAGCCTTGGCTTGCGCGCCAATGTACTCGTAAGTCGAGTTCCGGCCCCGATCGGGAAGAAAGTAGATCTCGCCGATTTCTCCAGCGGGGCATACTTCACCCTGCTCGTTCAAGACACGCATCTGCGATCCGGGCTGGATCTTGCCGACGGAACCTTGGTGGGAAAGCCACTCGCGCCCGGTGATGATCGTGACGCCGATGAGTTCGGTCCCGCCGTACATCTCGAAGATGCGATCTGGTCCGAGCCAGTCGATCCAGGCCTGCTTGAGCCACACGGGACAGACCGAGGCCATGTGCCACACGATCCGAAGGCTCGACAGATCGAAGGCGTCCCGATGCGCGGCGGGCAATCGCCAGATCCGGTGCATCATGGTCGGCACGAAGTTCACCCAGTTGACTTTGTGGCGCTCGATCAGCTCCAGCGCGCGCAGGGGATCGAACCGCCCCATTTCGACGACATGGCCTCCGGAGAACAGGCAATGAAAAGACATCACGAACGGGGCGTTGTGGTACAGCGGTCCCGGATTGAGCATCGTGTCGCCGAGCATCTGGCCGCCCGGAGCCTTGCCGGGGTCGAATACGCCAGCCAGCTTGTCCAATATGAGCTTCGGCCGTCCGGTCGATCCGCCGCTTGTCTGTATCTTCCAGTGGGGAGAAACCTTCGTCGTAAGCGGGCCGGCCGATAGAGCCTCATCCGGGTTCGCGCCCACGGCCAGAAAACCCCAGCCTTCGACCCGCGCATTCTCCTCGCCGATGATCAGGCGTGGCCTGGCGAGCTCGACGATCGCCTGGAGTTCCGCCGCGGGCAGTTTCGACGACACATTGTTCGGCGTTGCCCCCAACTTCCAGACCGCGAAGACGGTCTCGTAGAATTCGAGGCCGTTCGGTACAGCAAGGGTCACCACATCACCCTCGCTCACACCAAGCTGCGCCAGCTGGCGGGCCTTGCGGTTCGAGCGCGCGTCGAGCTCGGCATAGCTGACGCTCACATTGTCATATGTCACCGCGGGGCGCGTCGGACCCTTGTCGGCATGATAGGCGAGCAGATCGCCGATCGGCATCGGCGAGGGGCCCGTATCCAGCACATTCAAACGATCGCTTTCCAACTCGACGCTCCTTTCCCGCGGCGGTGCGAACATTCCAAAAAGACGGCTGAGGGCCGCCTTGTTCATTCTGTCGCCGACGAGCTTAGCAGAGGGCAGTGGGCGTTGAGGCTGGACAAAACCGCGCCGGCCATGACTGTCAGGCATGGCTGGGACTAGCCCGTAGGGCGGATCGGGGGCTCGACGGTCAGCGCCACTGGGTCGCGCTTTTCGGCGCGTTGCGCATGGCCAGTATGTAGCCGGCGAGGGAGATGACGCCGGTGACCAGGCCCGTGGCCGCCAGCGCCGGGGCCAGGAAGCGTTCCCCGCCCATCAGCGTGCTCCCCAAGGTCACGATCGTGGGGGCGACGCTCGTGCCGATGATTGCGCTGATGACGCTGAACACCGCCATGCAGGCGCCGCGCTCCTCATTGGGGATCAGCACCGCCACGGCGGTGGAGGCCACCACCACGGTCGTCGAGCCGGCCAGCAGCAGAAAGAAGAACATCAGCTGAAACCCGCCGATGCTGGGCATGACGGGAAAGAGGGCGGTGGGTATGCCAAGCGCGGTGGCGATGACAGCGGCGAACAGAAGGCCGCCACGATGTCCGCTCTTATGGCCCAGATCGGCGCCGAAACCGCCAAGGATCGAGCCCAGGACGCCGCCGACGAAGAGGATGGCGCCCATCCAGCCGGCAAAAGCCGCGGGCTGCAAATGATAGCCGCGGATCAGCACGGGCGTCGCCCAGATCCCGGCCGCGGTGTCGGCCATGGAGATGCCGATCTGGCCGGCGAAAAGTGGAAACAGAAACGCCCGCTTGGCCCAGAGTGCTCGGATTGTAGGGCCAAAGGCCGCTGTCTGCTGTTCGACTTCATGACGCGTAGGTTCACGCAGAAGGAAGAGCGGAAACAGCAACAATGTCCCGGCCAGCCCCAGCAACAGATGCGTCACGCGCCAGGGCGCCATTCTCCCGAGAACGGGGATCGGATGAATGGCCAGAAGCGTCAGCAGCATGCCGGCGAGCACGAAGGCGGCCGCCGCGCCGGCTGCGGCCCCAAGGCCCAGCACCACCATCGCCCGTCCACGCCGATCGGGCGCGCAGAGGTCGGCCGCGAGAGAGATGACGACCGGGACCGCGCAGCTCGCGCCCAGCGCTGCAAGCATTCGGGCCAGGAAAAGCGATACGAGACCGGTGGCGAACACGGTCCAGAACGTGCCGATCACACAGATGGCGAACAGGGCGATGAGTAGCCTCACTCTGCGGCCGTGGTCGATCACCCACGACAGGGGAATGGAAAAAAGGGCGATCGGCGCGCCGGTGGCCAGGCCCTGCGCCAGGCTGATGGCGAAGTCAGACAGCTTCAGATCCAGCTTGGCGGCTTCCTGGAGGGGCGAGAAGACCGTCTTGATCATGCCTCC
>Ga0302314_10020752_pt1 | contig 10851 bp, 10 predicted proteins | sample III_Palsa_N2_3_FD_200533 | JGI IMG/M metagenome (GOLD analysis project Ga0302314, IMG submission 200533) | Peat permafrost microbial communities from Stordalen Mire near Abisko, Sweden - III_Palsa_N2_3 | ecosystem: Environmental > Terrestrial > Soil > Palsa > Peat permafrost | place: Sweden... | reverse complement strand
CTCACCGAACAAGAAGGCGTGGGGCGCGAGGTCCTCAGGAAGAGCGAGGGAGAGTCCCACCCTCGATGCCATGGCCATTTCCGCCGCCGCGGCCGCCAGACCGCCGTCCGACAGATCGTGCACGGCGCCGGCCGCGCCGGACCTGATCAGTGAGCGCACAAAATCGCCGTTGTGGCGTTCGGCGGCGAGATCCACAGGCGGCGGCGCGCCGTCTTCGCGGCCGAGCAATTCGCGCAGATAGAGGCTTGCGCCGAGTTCGCCCCGAGTCTCGCCCACGAGCACGAGCGCGTCGCCGGCCTTCATCGAGGAGAAATCAGCGTGGCGCGCACCCTCGGCGATCAGGCCCACCGCCCCCACCACCGGGGTCGGCGGAATGGCCGCGCCGTTGGTCTCGTTGTAGAGCGAGACATTGCCGCTCACGACCGGGAAATCGAGGGCGCGGCAGGCCTCGGCCATGCCTTCGATGGCGGCGACAATCTGGCCCATGATCTCCGGCCGCTCGGGATTGCCGAAATTGAGATTGTCGGTGATGGCGATGGGGTCGGCGCCCACGGCGGTCAGGTTGCGCCAGGCCTCGGCCACCGCCTGCTTTCCCCCTTCGCGCGGATCGGCGGCCACATAGCGTGGGGTGCAGTCGGAAGTCACCGCCAGGGACTTGCCCGAGCCGTGGACACGTACGATCCCGGCGTCGGCGCCGGTGGCCGAATCCTCGAGGGTGTCGGCCATGACATGGCGGTCGTATTGCTCCCACAGCCATCGCTTGGAAGCCATGTCGGGAGAGGCCATGAGTTTGATCACCGCCTCGGCCCAGTCAGTGGGCTGGGGGATCCGCTCGGGATCGAGCCTCGCCGCCGGCGTGGGGGCCTTCCAAGGCCGGTCGTAGAGCGGCGCGTCTTCAGTGAGCGGCCCCAGCGGCAGATCGCACACCACCTGGCCGCTGTGCCGCAACACGAGATGGCCAGTGTCGGTGGTGACGCCGATCACGGCCGCGTCCAGGCCCCATTTCTCGAACACACGCTGGCCGTCGGCCTCACGGCCGGGCTTGAGGATGGCCAGCATGCGTTCCTGGCTTTCCGACAGCATCATCTCATAGGCGCTCATGTCCCGCTCGCGCTGGGGAACCAGATCAAGGTTGAGATCGATGCCGACGTCGCCTTTGCCGGCCATCTCCACCGAGGATGAGGTGAGGCCGGCCGCGCCCATGTCTTGGATGGCGGCGACCGCGCCGGTGGCCATGAGTTCGAGCGTCGCCTCAATCAGCAGCTTTTCGGCGAAGGGATCGCCCACCTGCACGGTGGGTCGCTTGTCCTCGGAGGCCTCGTCGAACTCGGCCGAGGCCATGGTTGCGCCGTGAATGCCGTCACGGCCGGTCTTGGAGCCGAAGTACACGACGGGCAGTCCGGCGGCGGGCGCGGCCGAATAGAAAATCTTATCGGCATCGGCTAAGCCCACACACATGGCGTTGACCAGAATGTTGCCGTCATAGCCTGAATGGAAGTTGGTTTCCCCGGCCACGGTGGGTACGCCAACGCAGTTGCCATAGCCGCCGATTCCGGCGACCACGCCCGCCACCAGCCGCCGCGTTCGCGGGTGCGAAGGATCGCCGAATCGCAGAGCGTTCAACAGCGCGATCGGCCGCGCACCCATGGTAAAAACATCGCGCATAATGCCGCCGACCCCCGTGGCCGCACCCTGATAGGGCTCGATGAACGAGGGGTGGTTGTGCGATTCCATTTTGAAGATCACGGCCTGGCCGTCGCCGATGTCGACCACGCCGGCGTTCTCGCCAGGGCCCTGGATGACACGCTGACCCGACGTGGGAAACTTCTTCAGATGCAGGCGCGACGACTTGTAGGAGCAATGCTCGCTCCACATCACCGAAAACACGCCCAGCTCAAGGTGATTGGGCTCGCGGTTCAGACGCTGGACGATGAGATCGTATTCCTCGGCCCTGAGACCGTACTCGGCGGCGATCTCGGCCATGGCGCGGGCGGGAGCATTCATCGGCGCCTTTTAGCCGTCCGCCTTCGATTCCGCCATTGCCACGGCGGATGATGCGCCGCACAATATATCACGGTGCAACGCAATGTGAACGACGGTATCTAAACGTTGTAAAAATTTCGCTTGCATTCAAGTGATCGTCGGTATCTAATCAGTGTCAAGTTCTGGAACGAGGCCGGATGGGGGGCACCCCTAAGGGTTCGCCGGGCCAGGACGGATCCCACAAAGCTCGGGGCTCTGCCTTGGGCCCCAACCTCGAGTTTATCTGAAGGAAAGGCGTTCATCATGAAACTCGCCATCGCCGCAACCCTCGCCGCGTTCTCCCTCGCCGGAGCCGCTTTCGCTGAAACCTCCGTGACCGCCACGCTTGATCAGTCCCACCCCAGCTCCGCCAAGTTCATCGCCGCCCACGCGGTGTGGAACTGCGCTGGCGCCACCTGCGTCGCCTCCATCGCGCCGGATACGGCCGAAGGCGTCTCTGGTTGTGCGGACCTGGCCAAGAAGATCGGCCGCGTCACCTCCTACGCCACGGAGCGCAGGGCGCTGGACGCCAAGGGTCTGGAACGCTGCAACAAGTCCGCCGCGGGCCCGGCCGAAATTGGCACCGCGTCGCGCTGATCTGAACTCTTTAAGAGCTCTCCCCTGGGGCGGCCCGCAAGGCCGCCCCTTCTTTTTGTCCGCATGCGGCTGCTTTTTTCGCTTCAGGTGCGGCCCAGAACACTCTGGAAGAGCAGGGCGCCGTCTGCCGAGCCCAGCGCCGTCTCGAAGGCCCGGTCGGGGTGGGGCATGACGCCAAGCACATTGCCGTTCTCGCTGACGATGCCGGCGACGCCGCGGACAGAGCCGTTGGGATTGTCCCGGTAGCGGAAGGCCACGCGCCCGTCGCCCTCGAGCCGGTCAAGGGTCTCCGCGTCGGCAAAATAGGCGCCTTCTCCGTTGCCCACGGTCATCACGGCGACGCGTTGCTCGCCATAGGCGGCGGTGAACCGGGTCTGGGCGTTGACCACGTCAAGCGCCACGGCCTTGCACACGTATTTGAGGCCCGCGTTGCGCATCAGAGCGCCGGGCAGCATCCCCGCTTCGCAGAGCACCTGGAAGCCGTTGCAGATCCCCGCCACGGCCACGCCCCGGGCCGCCGCCGCTCGGACCGCCCCCATTACCGGTGACAGGGCCGCCATGGCCCCGGCGCGCAGATAATCGCCATAGGCGAAGCCCCCCGGCAGGACGATCAGATCCAAGCCCGCCGGAAGCTCGCTCGCTCCGTGCCAGACCATGTCCACGCTGGCGCCGGTCGAGCGTTCGATGGCGGTCTTACAATCCCGGTCGCAGTTGGAGCCGGGGAAGACGACGACGGCCGCCTTCACGCGGCCCCTCCGACCTCGACGCGATAGCTCTCAATGACCGGGCTGGCGAGCAGGCGCTCGCACATCGCCTCGACTTCGGCCCGCGCGGCTTCGGGGGTCCCTTGGCCAATGTCCAGGGTGATCACGCGGCCTACGCGTACATTGGCTGCGCCCGGCCATCCCAGGCCGTGCAGGGCGTTCTCCACCGCCTTGCCCTGAACGTCGAGGACGCCGGGCTTCAGGAACACTTCGACCTTAGCTCTCATGCTCAGTGAATGCCGCCCTGGATGACGGTCGGCATTTCCTTCATGATTCCCAGGCGCCGCGCCACTTCGGTGTAGCTCTCGATGACATTGCCGAGGTCGCGCCGGAAGCGGTCCTTGTCGAGTTTCTCGTTCGTCGCGGCGTCCCACAGGCGGCAGCTGTCGGGGCTGATCTCGTCGGCCAGCAGCACCTTGGAAAAATCGTTCTCCCACACCCGGCCATATTCCACTTTGAAGTCCACCAGGGTGATGCCCACGGCCCCGAACATGCCGCACAGGAAGTCGTTCACCCGCAGCGTCATGGCCATCATGTCGTCGATCTCTTGGGTCTGGGCGTAGTTGAAGGCCGTGATGTGCTCTTCGGCCACCATGGGGTCGTGGAGCTTGTCGTCCTTCAGATAGAATTCGATGATCGAGCGGGGCAGCGCCTGGCCTTCGGGAATACCGAAGCGCTTGGAGAGCGACCCAGCGGCGATGTTCCGGCACACCACCTCCAGCGGAATGATTTCCACTTCCTTGATCAGCTGCTCGCGCAAGCTCATGCGCTTGATGAAGTGGTTCTGGACGCCGATGGCGTTCAGCCGGGTCATGATGTACTCGCTGATCCGGTTGTTGATGACGCCCTTGCCTTCGAGAATCGCCTTTTTGGTGCCATCGAACGCCGTGGCGTCGTCCTTGAAATATTGAATCAGCGTGCCGGGCTCGGGACCCTCGTAGAGAATCTTCGCCTTGCCTTCGTAGATTTTCTTGCGGCGTGTCATGGTTTCGGCCTTCCTTTGGCTAGGCGAGACCCCGGACACGAAAACGCGCCCTCCAGGAAAACTCCCCAGCGCGCGACCGAGTGACTTGGGGCGGCGAGCGGCTTCATCCGGCGTTCGGAATCTATCCGATCGGGGGCCTTGGCGCAAACACGGCATCGCCCAAAATGGGGCGCGATGGGGGCCTGACGGGTGAGCGAAGAAGACGTCGAGGATGTGGCCGAAGAATCGGTCCGGGCGACCTATCCGCGGCTAGGTACGGCGAGCGCCTTTGTCGGCCTGCCGCGCGCCGGCTGGCGCGACGCCTATCATTTCCTGCTGACCATTCCATTGCCATGGTTCATGGCCGTGTTGGCGGGCGCGTACCTGGCCATCAACACGGCTTTCGCTCTGGCCTATCTCGCCGACCCGGGCGGCGTCATCAACGCGCGGCCAGGCAACTTCGCCGACCATTTCTTTTTCTCGGTCCAGACGCTGGGCGGGCTCGGCTACGGCGTGATGTCGCCGAAAAGCCTCTACTGCAACCTCGTAATGACCCTGGAAAGCTTCGTCGGGTTGTTCAATCTGGCCATCGCCACCGGCCTCCTATTCGCCCGCTTCTCCCGGCCCACGGCCCGGATCATGTTCTCTAGAATCGCCGTGGTGGCCCCATTCGAGGGCACGCCGGCGTTGATGTTCCGGGCCGCCAACCGTCGGCGCAACCTGGTGGTGGAGGCCGAGGTCAGTGTCAGTCTGGTGCGCGATGTCACCACCGCCGAGGGCATCGTCATGCGTCGGTTCCATGACCTGCCGGTCCTGCGCGCGCGCACCCCGCTGTTCTACCTGACCTGGCAGGTCATCCATTCCATCGATGCGTCGAGCCCATTGCACGGCGAAACGGCGCGCAGCCTTATCGACCAGCATGCCGAGATCGTGGTGATCATGAAGGGCACGGACGAGACCTTCGCCTCCACCATCCACGCCCGGGCTTCCTACACACCAGACCAGCTCCGCTGGGGGCGCCCGCTGGCTGACATCTTCACCGTGGATGCGGAGGGTCGCCGCACAATCGACTTCACCCGCTTTCACGATGCGTCCTAAGAGCGCACCCGCGGGCGATTGCCGAGGGCGCGCGCGAAGGATATTGAGCGACCCCAGTGGGTGGGTGAAATGGGTTTCATGAGTAGTCTCGACGATCGCGAAAAGGGCTTCGAGAACAAGTTCGCTCACGATCAGGAGCTGGAATTTCGCGCCACGTCCCGGCGCAACCGGATGCTGGGCGAATGGGCCGGTCGGCTGATGGGCCTGGAGAGCGTGGACGACTACGCGCAGGCGGTGCTCAAGTCGCATTTTGAGCAACCTGGCGACGAGGATGTGCTGCGCAAGGTGAGTGAGGATCTGAACGCCTCGGGTCTCGCTGTCCGCGCCGGCGAGGTTCGCGCCAAGATGGACGAGTTCATGGCCGTCGCGCGCGGCGAAGTCCGCGGCGAAGCCTGAGCGAGGGTCTCCCGCGTCGCTTAGGTGGGACTCAGTCTTTCCCGAACACGCGGTCGAAGATCGTGTTCACGTGGGCGAAATGCCAGGCTGGATCGAAGAGCGCCGCCAGCTCGTCATCTGAGAGTCGGCCGCACACATCCGGATCGGTCTTCAGAAGGTCGATGAAGGCGCCTTCCCCGCGCCAGACCTTCATCGCGTTGCGCTGAACGGCGGCGTAGGCCGCCTCGCGGTCCAGGCCCTTCTGGGTCAGCGCCAGCAGCACGCGCTGCGAATGCACCAGCCCGCCAAGGCGATCAAGGTTCCGGGCCATGTTCTCGGGGTAGATCACCAGCCGCTCGACCAGGTTGGCCAGGCGCCGAAGGGCGAAATCCAGATGCACGGTGGTGTCAGGGGCGATCGCCCGCTCCACCGATGAGTGGCTGATGTCGCGTTCGTGCCACAGGGCGACGTCTTCCAGGGCCGGGATGACCGCCGACCGCACCAGCCGCGCCAGGCCGGTGAGATTCTCGGTGAGAATCGGATTGCGCTTGTGCGGCATGGACGACGAGCCCTTCTGACCCACATCGAACGGCTCCTCCGCTTCCAGCACCTCGGTGCGCTGAAGGTGGCGGATCTCCACCGCCAGGCGCTCGATGGACGAGGCCACCACAGCCAGATGGGCGAAATAGGCCGCGTGGCGGTCACGCGGGATCACCTGGGTCGACACCGGCTCGACGGCCAGGCCAAGCTTTTCCGCCACATGGGCTTCGACGCGCGGATCGACGCTGGCGAAGGTTCCCACCGGCCCGGAAATGGCGCAGGTGGCGATCTCGAACCTGGCCAGGGCCAGACGCTCGCGAGCGCGGACGAACTCGGCATAGTGGCCGGCGAGCTTGAGGCCGAAGGTCGTGGGCTCGGCGTGGATGCCGTGGCTGCGGCCCACGGTCGGCGTCATGCGGTGCTCGAAGGCTCGGCGCTTGAGGGCCGCCAGCACCAGATCCACGTCCTCGAGGAGCAGATCCGTCGCCCGGACCAGCTGCACCGCCAGGGTGGTGTCGTTGACGTCGGATGAGGTCATCCCCTGGTGCAGGAAGCGCGCCTCGGGTCCGACGATCTCGGAGACGTGGGTCAAGAAAGCGATGACGTCGTGCTTGGTCTCCCGCTCGATTTCGTCAATGCGGTCGGGGTCGAACACCGCCTTGCCGCCGCGCGCCCATATGGCGGCGGCCGCGGCCTTGGGGATCACGCCCAGTTCGGCCATGGCGTCAGCTGCGTAGGCCTCGATCTCGAACATGATGCGGAAACGGGTCTGCGGCGACCAAATGGCCGCGGCTTCGGGGCGCGAGTAGCGAGGAATCATGCGCCGCTCATAGCCTCAGGCGGCGGCGGGGGAAAGTCGCGCCACGCGCGCCTGCTCCAGCCGCTTCGCGAGACCGAACGCCGCCAGCACATAATGGAGCGCGCCCCAGGCGTAGAAAACCATCGTGACGAGGATGCCCTGGCGCGTGGCCAGCGCCTCGGCGGCTTTGCACTGTGCCGCCAGTGAAGGCGCCGACCCCGCCGGGGCCAGACCGCCCGGGCACTGAGCGGCGAAGCTGACTGCGCCGTGCTGGCCGCTGAAGGCGCCCGCGACTGCTTGGGTAAATGTCACGCCGCCGGGGTGGCTGAATTGGAATTGGCCTAGCGCGTCGATGACCCAGCCGGTGAACAGCGGGCCGCCGCCCAGCGCTATGATGTTGAGGAAGAGCAGCATCACCGCCGCCGCCGTCGCCCTGCGCCGCGTCTCGACCACGTTCTGCACCACGCCGAAGGTCGGGGCGAGGTAAGTGTAGGCGAAGGCGCCGGGGAAGAAGAGAATGACCGCGGCGGAGCGCCAGTTGGGCTGAAGATAACCGGCGATGTAGAGCGGCAAAGCGATCATCAGGCCGATCGCCGGGGTGAGGGCGTACCAGCGCGCGTTCCGGGCGCTGGCGAAATCGCTGATGAAGCCGCCCGCCAGCGTGCCGACGCCGGCGGAAAAGCCGCCGATGAGGCCGAAGATCAGCCCAACCGTGGCGTAGTCCAGGCCGAAGGCGCGGTTGAAATAGGGTGCGGAGAACTGGCCGACGCCATAGCCGGCGAACGACACCAGCGTCACGCCCATCATCAGGTTGAACATCGGCCAGCTGCCGAAAAGCGTGTGGGTCACGGCCGCGAGCTCGCCGAGTTCGGTGCGGATCCAGCCCTTGGTAGGCGCGGCGGCGGCGACGGGTCCGCCTAGGTCGGAATGCCCCCGCGCCGGCTCGCGCACGGTGAACTTGATCAGGGCGGCGAGAATCAGCCCCGGCGCGCCCACGGCCATGAACGCGACGCGCCAGCCGAAGGACTTGGCCAGCCACCCGCCGGCGATGGCTCCGATCATGGCCCCCAAGGGAATGCCAAAGGCGTAGACCGAAAGAGCCGAAGCCCGGCGCTTGGGCTCGAAATAGTCTGAGATCAGGGAATGGGAGGGCGGTGAGCATCCGGCTTCACCGATGCCCACGCCCACCCGCATGGCCAGCAGCATGGCGAAGTTGGCGGCCAGTCCGCAGGCCATGGTGAAGCCTGACCAGATGACCACCGAGACGGAGATGATCGAGACGCGGTTCGCCCGCTCGGCCAGCCGCGCGATGGGCACGCCCAACAGCGTGTACAGGATGGCGAATGCCAGGCCGCCCAGCAGGCCCAGCTGGGTGTCGGTGAGTTTCAGGTCCACCTTGATCGCCTGGCCGATGGTGGCGAGGATGGTTCGATCGATGAAGTTGAAGGTGTAGGCGGCCAGCAGGCAGGCCAGAACCGCGCGCTTGTAGCCCTCGGAATAGCTCGGCGCGCCTTCGGACATCCCGCCTCCTCCGTATTTTGGGAGAATTGTAGACACGTCCGCCCTGGCCTGACCATGGGCTGATGCGCTATCGGCGCGCACGGGCCATAGGGCGGAGAGATTCGATGGAAATTCTGATCGGCGACAAGAACCTCTCCAGCTGGTCCATGCGGCCGTGGCTGGCCCTGAAGCGCACCGGAGCGCCGTTCACCGAGACCATGATCCGGCTTCACATCTCCTCCACCTACGACAAGATCGTCGCCGCCGGCTCGCCCTCGGGCTTGGTGCCCGTGCTGAAGGACGGCGCGGAGACGGTCTGGGACACCCTGGCGATCTGTGAGTATCTCAACGAGAAATTCCCGGCGGCGAAGCTCTGGCCAGACGACGCGGCGGCCCGAGCGATGGGCCGGTGTGCGGCGGCGGAAATGCACTCCGGCTTTCCATCCCTACGCGGCGAATGCTCCATGGACCTCGCCAACCGCGTTCAGGCTGACGTCTCGGAAGCCACCGCCGTCAACATCCGTCGCATCGTGGCGCTGTGGAGGGGCCTCCTCACACGCTTTGGCGGGCCGTTCCTGGTCGGACCCTGGTCCATCGCCGACGCCTTCTTCACCCCCGTGGCCACGCGCTTCCGCACCTATGGACTCAGGCTCTCCGACTATGGGGACACCGGCGCGGCCGGCGCCTACGCCGAGCGCCTCCTGGAGACGCCTGAGTTCCTGGAATGGGAAAAGGCCGCCCTGGCTGAGGTTGCGGCCTGAAACAAAAACGCCGCCGGACAGGATCCGGCGGCGCCAAAGTCAATTTCTAAAGAGACGTCAGGCGGAGGCCATGGCCCTGCCGCGACGACCGCGTAGGGCGGCGCCCAGCGCGCCGAAGCCCACAAGCGTCAGAGCCCAGGTCGCCGGCTCGGGGATGACCCCGGTGGGCGTGATCTTGGTCTCAAAGAACGATTCGCCGGTGTCGCTGGCAGGGTCGACCGCCCAAATGAAGGCGGCGCCGCCGGCGATGCCGGTGAGGTTGTTCCAAGGTGTGGCTCCATTCAGCCCGAAACTTACCGGAGTCCCGGACGGCGTGTTCCAGGTGACCGTATACGAGGGAGACGCCACCACTTCCGACTGCCAATTCGTGGTGTCGGTGTTCAGTGTCGTCCCACCATTTTCGAAGGTGAAGCCCGTCCCATTGAGAGAGAAGTTGCCGATGAAAGCGTCCGGATTGCCTGGTGGGTTCGCGGGCTGGATCGTCCCCGGCGTTGCGGCATCGTCGTAGTTCCAGCCGACAATCTGCAGATAGTAGGTCGTGCCGGGAGTAAGCGTCTGGGCCGCAAGGTTCTGGACGGTCGTCCAATTCGTGCCCGAGGCGATCTCGGTCCCCAACGTGCCCGCGCTGGTGCTGAGATAGGCGGTGAAGGCGTTGTCGACGGTCAGTGTGCCTGTCAGCGTCGTTGCGGCCTGGGCGCCGGCGGCGGACATGACCAGACCGGCCGTCGCGAGGGTCGTCTTCAATCTCATATTCATGCGATCTCTCTCGTCAGGCGTCTCAAAACCGACACGCGCCAAACCCGCGCGCGGGTCACAATTCAGTCCCGTTCTCTATCGGCTCGCGTGGATTCGTCAACTGGAAGGCCGACGCACAGCAGAGCGTCGCGAGGTAAAAATAGAGCGCCGCCGGACGAGGTCCAGCGGCGCCGAATTCAGGAAAGGCCGTAACGTTAGGCGGAGACCATCGCCTTGCCTCGGCGGCCACGCATGGCCGCACCCAGGGCGCCGAAGCCCGCAAGCATCAGGGCCCAGGTCGCCGGCTCGGGGACTGACGAGGTCAGGGTCACATTGTCCAGCACATTGCCTTGCTGGTCGGACGGTCCAACCTCGACAAACGTCAGATTACCACTTCCGGTGAAGGTGAAGCTGTAAGGCGTCCAGGCCGCCGTCGAGGCGAGCGGCCCAATGGATTCCTCCAGGGTGCCGCCCAGATAGATGTCGGTAGTTTGAGCCGCTGCGCCGCGCTCATTGCCGGCGAGATCGAACGTGAGCGTATAGCTCGCTAGGCCAAAGCTCGTCTTGGATTCGAGAACGCCCGCCGGATCGTTGCCGGTGCCGCTCGAACCGTCGAGGTCAACGCAGCCGCCGACGCCGCCTTGGCACAGATTGCCGTAGAAGCCAGGGCCTACGTGGTCGGTTGAGGCGTTCGAG
>Ga0302314_10020750_pt1 | contig 10851 bp, 13 predicted proteins | sample III_Palsa_N2_3_FD_200533 | JGI IMG/M metagenome (GOLD analysis project Ga0302314, IMG submission 200533) | Peat permafrost microbial communities from Stordalen Mire near Abisko, Sweden - III_Palsa_N2_3 | ecosystem: Environmental > Terrestrial > Soil > Palsa > Peat permafrost | place: Sweden... | reverse complement strand
CCATATCCGTCACTTTGCCATCCATGCCGATCAGGTCGATCGCGCCCGTGCCTTCTACGAAACGGTGTTCGGCTGGCGCTTCGAGCCGTGGGGACCGCCAAACTTCTACCTGATCCGCACCGGCCCCGAAGCCGATCGTGGCTTGCAGGGCGCGCTTCAGGAACGGCAGCAGCCGCTCGCTGGGACGGGCATGAGGGGCTTTGAATGCACTATCGGCGTCGACGATCTCGATGCGGTGTTGGCGGCGATCCCGCGCGCGAACGGTTCCGTGGTCTCAGCCCCCTTCACGATCGAGGGGGTCGGTCGGCTCGCCTTCTTCGAAGACACCGAAGGCAATCGCGTTGGCGCCATGCAGTATGATCCCGGCTACTCGTTCTGAACGTCTGCTGCTTTCGGCTGACCGTCAAAATCGGCTTTTTTTCGAAACCATCAGACTTGCGCGTATGCGTTAGGCGAGAGATCTGCACGCAAGTGACCGCGTGTGGAGATCGCTGTCGTTCAGCAGCGTGTGCCTGAATCACAGCTTTGCCCCAAAGACAATCGAACTGGGACTGCCCTCCGACGCGAAATCAGGTTGCCGCCAAAGGGAAACAAACGCTAAAATCGGTGCTTACCCGTCGTCCGACGCATTAGAGAGCGGCCCGCAATTCGATGACCCGAGAGAAGCTTGAGGCGGAGAACGCGCGGTTGCGTAGCATGATCCAAGAACTGGAGAGCGCCCAGGCCACGCTCGCCGATAGTGAGGCTCGCCAGCGCGCGATTTTCAAGAGTTCGACGGATTTCGCCATGATTGTGACCGATTTGAGCGGCAGTCGTCACCGACTGGAATCCGAGTGCCGAACAAGTGATCGGCTGGAGCGCCGAGGAGATGCTCGGACAAGACGCTCAGCGGATCTTTACGTCCGAGGACCGCGAAAGTGGCCGGATCGGGCAGGAGATGCAGGAAGCGCTGAGCACAGGGCGTGCATCGGACGAGCGGTAGCATCTACGCAAGTCAGGGCGGCGCTTCTGGGCCTCCGGCGAGATGGTGCCCCTGTACGATGGTGGTGACGCGCGTCTCGGTTTCGTCAAGATCCTGCGCGACCGCATCGACGAGCATCTCGCCGGCGTCGCGCTGCAACAGGCCAAGAAAAGATTCCAGACAATCCTTGAGACCGTCGATTCCGCCTTCGCAATCGTCGAGGTCAAATTTAACGATGCCGACGAACCGATCGACTACCGCTTCGTGGAAGCCAATCCCGCATTTGAGCGTCAATCTGGCGCCAATCTAACCGGCAGGTGGGTAACAGAGCACGCCCCCCGACCTAGAGCCCTTCTGGTTCGAGACCTATGGGCGCGTGGCCAAGACACGCGAGCCTGCGAACTTCGAGAGCTATGCCGAAGGCTTCAAGCGCTGGTTCGATGTCCGCGCCGTGCCGGTCGGCGATCCGGCGGACCGGCAAATAGCGATCCTCTTCAACGATGTCACCGAGCGCCGCGAGGCGGAGGCGCGTTTGCGGGAGAGCGAGGCGCTGGCACGTGAGAATGTGGAGCGGGTCCAACTCGCTCTCGAGGCAGGCGCGATCATCGGCACGTGGCACTGGGACCTGCCCAGCGACCAGTTCGCCGTCGACGAAGGCTTCGCTCGTGCATTCGGTCTCGATCCGGCGCACGGCCGGCAAGGCATTCCGCCCGCCCAGATCGTCGCGACCGTCCATCCCGATGATCAGGCGGGCCTCGCCGATGCTATCAATGCGGCGGTCGAACGGGGCGGCCCATACGCCCACCAGTATCGGGTCCGTCGGACGGACGGGAAATACTATTGGATCGAAGCCAACGGGCGCGTAGATCACGCCGCCGATGGGACACACTTGAGCTTCCCCGGGGTGGTCATCGATGTCGAGGAGCGTCGCGCCGTCGAGCAGGAGCGTGACCGCGCGATCGCGGCGCTGCGCTCGCTCACCGAGACCCTCGAGCAGCGCGTCGCCGAACGCAGCGCCTAGCTGCTCGAGGCGGAGGAGAAACTGCGCCAATCGCAGAAGATGGAGGCGGTCGGCCAGCTTACTGGCGGGCTAGCGCACGACTTCAACAACCTCTTAGCAGGAATCTCGAGCTCGTTCGAGATGATCGGGCTTCGCCTGGCTAAAGGGCGAATGGCGGACGTCGAACGCTATCTTGCCGCAGGACAAGGCGCGGCGACGCGCACCGCAGCGCTCATGCACCGCCTTCTCGCTTTCTCGCGCCGGCAGACGCTTGCTCCCCGGCCGACCAAAGTAAATCTGCTCGTGCAGGATCTGCAGGATCTGCTCCAGCGCACCGTTGGGCCGCACATAGCGATGAAGACTGTAGTGGCCGATGACCTCTGGCTATCGCTGGTCGATCCGTCGCAGCTCGAGAACGCTATCCTCAACCTGTGCATCAACGCTCGCGACGCCATGCCGGACGGCGGCCGGATCACCATCGAGACCACCAACAGGACGCTGGATAAAGCGGCTGCAACCGATCGCGACATGAAACCGGGCGACTACCTGTCGATTTCCGTTTCCGACACGGGCGTTGGCATGTCGCCGGACGTCGTCGCCAAGGCCTTCGAACCTTTCTTCACGACCAAACCCACCGGGGAGGGCACTGGGCTGGGTTTAAGCATGATCTACGGCTTTGCTCAGCAATCCGGCGGCCAGGTGCGCATCCACTCGCAAGTTGGACTAGGCACGACCGTCAGCGTCCTGCTCCCCCGCCACCATGGCGAAGCCGAGATCACGAAGGCGAACACCCGCGCGGCACTTTTCCCCGAGGGCTGCGGCGAGACGGTGCTCCTTGTCGACGACGAGCCGACGGTGCGGCTGCTCGCGATGGACGTGCTATCCAAGCTTGGATACAACCCGCTGGAGGCAGGCGACGGGCCGAGCGGCCTGAAGGTGCTTCAATCAGACGCTCGCTTCGATCTGCTCATTACCGACGTCGGTCTCCCCGGTGGCATCAACGGCAGACAGCTTGCGGACGCCGCCGCCAGACCCGCCCGGATCTGAGAGTGCTCTTCATAACCGGCTACGCCGAGCAGGCCGTGCTCGACCACCAGAAGCTGGCCCCAACATGCGTATTCTGACGAAACCATTCACTGTTGACGCGCTGGCGGCCTGCATTCGGGAGTCGTTGGCGGCCTGATCTCTAGCACTCGCCAAGACCGCAAAGATTGTTCGGCTCACCGCTTCTGACGGCGGTCAAACCGGACCACGCCTCTCAGTTTGGCGCCGCTCGCAACGATGCTTCCAGGTGAAGCGGTCGTTTATTACGAGTGCCTTGAACTCCCAGACCAAGTGTACCAGTGAGACTTCCTCTCGATCTGCCCAAGCCGCCCATTCACCACGCGGGCTATCACCGGAAGGCGAGCATCGTCAGCCTGTCAAACATGCGATCAGAGAGATGGCGACGCAGGAAGAGCAACGGCCGGGCGGCCAAGCCACCGCTATACCGGATAGCCGGTCTGCGAGCACCGAGCGCCTTTATCACCATGTCGGAGACGACACTCGGCGGCGGCGCCTTGCGGCCCTGCATCTTGATGAATTTTTCGACCATGCCGCTGTACGGACCGCTACTGGATACCTGCCTTGCAGCATCCGCCGCGATCGACTCCCACTCCGATGCGATCCCCCCGGGCTCGATCACGACGACGTCGATCCCGAATTGGCGGACCTCGTTGCGCAAAGCATCCGAATAGCCTTCGAGCGCGAACTTGGATGCGTGATACCAGCCGCCCAGCGGCAACGCGAACTTGCCGCCAATCGACGAGATGTTGAAGATCCGGCCCGAGCCCTGCGCCCGCATTATCGGCAGGCAGAGCTGAACCACGCGTGCGAGCCCGAACAGGTTCGTCTCCATCTGTCGCCGCGCCTCGTCGATCGGCACATCTTCTAGGGCACCGTATTGGCCGTAGCCTGCTGCATTCACAAGCACGTCGATGCGGCCGCTCATCCGTATGATCTGCTCGAAAGCTTCCAGGATGGATTGCTCTGCCGTGACGTCAAGCGCGAGCGCGCGGGCTCCCGCCCGTTCGAGATCGGCCATCCGATCGAGCCGACGCGCCCCAGCGTACACCTCGTAGCCGTCGGCAAGCAGGCGCCCGGCGATATCCTTTCCCATGCCGGAAGAGGCGCCGGTTACCAGCGCTACGGGCTTGGCGGACGTGGTCATGACGGGGTCACTCCAAACTGTTTTCAACGAGTGACGCATCAGATAGTCTATCGGGTAACCCCACAGTCAAGAGCAGGCTTATGCTGATCAATGAAGTCGCCCGCATCGCCGGCATGTCGAAGGACGGGATCCGTCATTACGAGGAGATGGGCCTGATCTCGTCGAGCGCCCGACAGGCCGGAAGCCGGGTGTATCGCGACTATGACCTGGCCGTTCTCGAGACCATCGAGCAGGTCCGCCAGGCAAAGAGTCTCGGCTTCTCGCTCAAGGAGATCCAGCCGCTGCTGAAGGCCTACGGGTCGGCGACTTTGACCGCCGGGCAGACCGTCGATTTCCTCAAACAGCGCCTCTCCGTTATCCGCACGAAGCAGGAAGAGTTTCGCCAGATCGAGGCGTTCATCTGCTCGAAGCTCGATCGCTACCGCCAGCTCGCTCTTGCCGAAGCGTCCTCGTGACGGCTGGCTCAGGCGCGCGCCGCCTTCGAGACGTCGAAGCTGTCCTCGAGCATCTGGAAGCGGATCACGACCCCATCGGTAACGGTCAGGATGATCGCGAACTGGCTCGCGGTGATCCGGCCCGTGGCCTTGATCCTCGTCTTTAGCGATCCAACGATCGCGGCGCGACTCTCGCTGGCGAGGATGTCCTCGACATCGAATGTCACTGGCTCGGTGAGCACGCGGATCTCGCGTATGAAGTCGACGATCGCGTCGCGGCCGGTCTTCCTGCCGACCCACGGGAGCACGCCATCATCGCCCTGGATCTCGCAGACGAGATCGGAAGCGAACGGCGCCGCGATCCCGGGCGGATCCTTCCCTCCGCCTATCCCTTAGAGGAGGGCTTGGGCGATCGCGACACTCTGCTGCTGGCTCATTTTGGTTCTCCGTGATTCGATTGCCCGACGAGCGACTCAGACCTAGCCGGATCCGAAGTCGGGAAATCCGTCGAGACGCTCGTCTCCTGCCAACCCGGAGCTCTGCAAGCCTTGCTTCGTCCACTCTCTCGGCGCGCGCATAGGCATCGGAGCCCAGCACCAGCCGAAGCGGCGGGTCATCGGATGAAACGACCGCGATGATCGCCTTGGCCGCGCGCGCCGGATCGCCAGGCTGCTTGCCATCGTAGTCGCGTTGCATGGGGCGGTCTTGCCAACCGTCCCAGCATAAGCTGGATTACCCTCGGCGATGCTAGCCGAAGCGCCTGCGAAGTCGGTGCGGAAGCCGCCAGGCTCGATGATCGTCACCTTCACGCCGTACGGCGCCATCTCGGTCGCGAGCACCTCCGAGAAACCCTCGACGCCGAATTTCGCCGCAGAATAGGGCGCGCGTCCGGTGGCGCCGGTGCGGCCGCCGATCGACGAGAACTGGATGAACCGTCCGCTACGCTGTTCACGAAATACGCGGATGGCGGCCTTGGTCACGATGATGGTGCCGAACAGGTTGGTCTCGATCTGGGCACGGAAGTCGTCGAGGCTGGTATCCTCGATTGGAGATACGTTGCCGTAGCCGGCGTTGTTCACGACAATGTCGAGGCCGCCGAAGCGGTCGATGGCGGTCGCCACAGCCCGTGCTGCAGCGGACGTATCGGTCACGTCGAGGGCGACCGCGACGACACGATCGCCGCCGAGTTCGACGAGGGCAGCGAGATCGTTCTGATTGCGGGCCGTCGCGACCAGATTGTCGCCGCCCTCGAGGACGGTTCTCGCCAGTGCGTTGCCGAGTCCGCGCGAGCATCCGGTGATGAGCCAGGTTCGTGCCATGGTGTGTCTCCCGTGATGAATGTTCAGAAGGATTGTCCGGCTGGAACGCTGGTGCTCTCGCTGGTGCCATCTTCGGCGAAGGTACGCGCGGCCACCATCATCGCGGCACGAGCGGCAGGGAAGCCGACCTAAGCGGCGGAGTGTGTGATGACCTCCTCGATTTCCCTATGGCTGAGCCCATTGGCGATGCCGACGCGCACGTGGTTGCCGAACTCGTCACCCGTCCTCAGCGCGATAAGCGCGCCCAGCGTCACAAGGCTACGCGACCTGCGATCCAGTCGTTCGGTGTCGCCCCAGATCTGGCGAATACGAACTCCGCAGCGATGCGCTGCATCCGACCACCGGGCATCGCCGGATCGGTCGCGGCCGCGAAGGCCGCTGTCCTCGCGGGCGGATGCATTTCGCCGAAGACGGCAACGCCGCGGGCTATCGGGTCTGTGTGATCATGGCTCATGGGGAGCAAGATAGGATCAGGATTGCGTTGCGATAACGCGCATAATAATCATCGCCACATGCCGAAAATCGCGACAATCCCGGGTGGCCGGCTGATCGAGGTCGAAGCGGCCGCGGCACTCGCTCGGCTTCGCAACTTTCGCGCCGCCGCCGCCGAAGTCGGGCTGTCTCCTACCGCCTTCAGCCGGACGATTGCAGCGTTGGAAAGCCGTCTTGGCATTCAACTCTTCGCGCGTACCACCCGCAGCGTTGCGTGACGACTGCGGGCGAACGGTTCCTCGCACGGGCGCTGCCCGCGCTCCGTGACCTTCACGTCGCAATGACAGACGCGACGGATGCGCGTGACGAACCTCGGGGGACGCTTAGGCTCACCTGCGCTCTGGGCGCCGCACGTCGGATCCTCGAGCCAATACTGCTCGCTTTCCTCGAAGCCTATCCCGAGATGAAGATCAATCTCGTCACTGACGCGCGTCTCGCTGATATCGTTGCGGCGGAATTCGACGCCGGCTTTCGCATCGGCGATGCCGTCCCGCGTGACATGGCGAAGATTACAATCGGGCCTGCTCTACGATCCGTCGTGGTTGCGGTCCCGGCACTCGTTGAGATGCACGGGATTCCCTAAGACCCCAAGGAGGACCTGCTCAAGCTTCCGTGCGTCCGATATCGACGCGCCACGGGCGCAATCTACCCTTGGGAGTTCTTACACGGGGCCGATCGTCGCGCGATCGATGTCTTGGGTGCGCTCACGGTCGATGACGCTGGGCTTGCCGAGCAGGCAGCTTTAGCTGGGGCCGGTTACGCTTATTTGGCCCGATGGACCACCGAGGAAGACATCGCCGCCGGCCGACTGGCGAGCGTGCTCGAGGAATGGCTTCCCGAAGAGCCAGGCCTTTGCCTCTACTATCCACAGGGGCGCCATCCGTCGGCAGGTTTACGGGCGCTGATCGCGTTCGTAGGCAACAGATCATATTAGACAGACACGCCAGCGGACGGTGCCGCTCTCGTCGATCATTTCCACAGCGGTGCTTGGGCGTTGGCTTTCGACGGAAGCCACCGTTCGCGTATGCGTTCAGGAATGGCAATGATGTCCCACGGCCGTCGATTTCCGGCGCGTCAGCAGCCGACCAGCCGTCGCTATTGACCGAACCACGGCAAATGTCCGCTTCCTGCTGAAGCCGGCACTCGCAAGGGCTTCTTACCAATTCCTATCGCGATCTCGTCGGACTACCCATCATGCTGCGACACCGAGGATCACGAACGCCGCGATGATCGCAACGACGTCCTCGATAATCGCCGCCGGACGATCGCTGCCGAAAGCACGCGCCATCGCGCCTCGGGCTGCGGCACCGCCAAGCGTTCCGGCAACAGCACCGATCGCGCCAGCTATGAGTCCGACGATCAGCATGCCGCTAGGTACAGCGATCGCCGCACCGCTAACTGCACCCATTACAATGCGGGCGCCGAACTGCGGAGGCACCTTGCGGCTGGGCGTCGACGGCAACTGATCGGTGACCATTTCACCCAGCGCCGCGATTGTCAGGATCCACGGCGTGAAGCGGTAGCCGACGAAGGCGAGCCAGCTCTGTGACAGATCGAGGCCGCCGCGCTGCGCCGCCCAGCTAACCGCGGCGGGCGCCATCATGGCCCGAAGACCTGCAACAACACCGATCAGAAGCGAAAGAAAAAGGATCATCGCAGATCTCCCGATGCTCCTGCGGGATGCAGGGTGCGGGTGGTCTCAAGCAAGCAGGGCAAAGTTCGATAGGGGACTGACCAGCGACAGGCGGCTGCCGTCCCGTGGCATAGACCACAAGCCAAGCGGCACATCGCCATCGCGGATCCGATCGGGACCGGATAGGAGCAGCCGCAGATCAATCAGAGCGCAGCGGACCGGCCGGCACGACTGTCTCGATTTTCCCCGTCGCCACATCATAGACCAAGCCGACCACGGCGAAGCTGCCCGGAATGTGCGGATTGGACCTGAGCGCCGACACGTCCACGGCGACGGAAGCATAGGGATCAGTGATGGCGAGCGCGTCAAGTTCTTCGGCTGGAACGCCCATGTAGGCCGCGAGCAGCTCCGGCGCATGATGGTAGCAGCCGACGATGCCGCAATTGGTATGATGCAGAACGATCAGGTTCCAACCTGCGCCGAGTTCTTGCCCCGCCGCCTTGGACACCGTCCGCAGGATTGTCAGCGTCTCGAGGAGTGCCGGGTTGATCCGGCCCCCGACATTGCGGATCACGACCGCCTCGCCGCGCTGGAGCTTAAGAATGTCTATCGGGTCGACGCGCGGATCGACGCAGCCGACGATCATCGTCTTGGTCGATGGGATGATCTTCAGGCTGGGGTCGAAATCATTGGCAGCATAATCGGCGCTGCGCGCGGCGAGTGCTTCGAGAAAGTCCATGATATCCTCCTCAAGATGGTGGCGCGGTGTCAGGCGGCCTTGGGCAGTCGGGTGGACATCATCGCCTGGACCTTCTTGGGATCAGCGGTGAAAGCCTGATGGATCGCGCGCGTCTGCGCACCTGCGATAACCTCGTCGCTGACGCCGGCCTGGATCGCATCAAGCGCATCCGAGACGACTTCTTGCGGCGTCATGCGGGGCTCCGGAAGCGGCGCCCATCGCGGTGTCGGTCTGCACCGCGAGCACGCCGACGACTTGCGTGCCCTGGGCTGCAAGTTCGGCGCGGATGCTCCGGGTGAGCGACAGCCCCGCCGCCTTCGAGGCTGAGTAGGTGGCTGCCATAGGCAAGCTTACAAGCGACAGCATCGACAGCATGTTTAGGACCGCTCCGCCCCCGGCCTCGGCCAGCCGCGGGGCGAAGGCACGCGTCATGGCCAACGTGCCGAAATAGTTGACCTCCATCTCGCGGCGGGCGTCGTCCATGTCCGTAGCGGCGATCGCGCCTTCGAATGCGGCGTAGCCGGCATTGTTGATGAGTAAGGTCACGTCGTGCGCGACGCTGGCCGCCGCAGCGACTTGATCGGGGTCGGTCACATCAAGCGGCAGTGGCACAAGACGCAGATCGCCATCCCTGAGCAGCGACCCGAGTGAGGCGGTGTCGCGTGCGGCGACGAAAATCTTGGCGGCGCCCCGCTTCAGCAGGTCGGCGACGAAGACGCGGCCGATGCCGCCGTTCGCGCCGGTGACGAGCGCGATTGATCCCGAGATGTCCATGATGATGATCCTTCCGTTTGGAGTGAGCCGGCGCGATCGCCGGCCAATCGGGTCACTTGCCGTTGAGGGTGTCCGCGTGGAGGCGGGCGAACTCGCCCACTGTCATCGAGCGGCGCCCGGTGAGTTTCTCGACATTGTCGTCGGCGCCCGCCATGTGGCCGTGCTGATAGTCTAGCATCGCGCCGCCGAGATGCTGGACGATGTAGGGCGGGACACCCATCTCGGTCAGCGAAGCGGTATATTCATCGATCGGCAGATCCTGGAAGACGATCGTGCGGCCCAGCGCCTCGGACAGCTCGGCCGCCATCTGCTCGTGATCCATCTCGACCGGGCCGGAGAGCGGGATGATGGTGCCGATATGCCCTTCCGGGTTCTTCAGCAGCGCGGCGATGGCGCGGCCCTGATCGTCTGCCGCGATCGGGGAGTGGCGGCCGTTGCCGACCGGCATCCGTAATATGCCCTTCTGAAGATAGGGGAACTGCCATGGGTAGAGCAGCCATTCCAGGAAATAGGTCGGGCGCAGATGGATAACCGGCACGCCGGACCAGTTGAAAACTTGCTCGGCGATATAGCTGTCGCGGCAGGAGTTGCTGGTCGAGGTGCGATCGGCCGAGCGCTGCGACAGGTTGACGATCGTGCCGACATCCGTCTCTTTCGCGGCCTGCGCGAAGTTGACGGTGGCCGTGATCAGGCCGGGCTGTACCGGCCATACGAAGTAGGCGGCATCGACACCAGTCATTGCCGAGACGACCGTGTCGATCTCGAGCAGATCGCCGATCACGATCTCAGCGCCAAGTGCGACAAGTGATTGCGAGCGGGCATCATGGCGACGCACCATCGCGCGAACCTCAAGACCGAGTGCAAGTGACTCGCGGACGGCAGCACGGCCGGTATCGCCTGTGGCGCCGGTAATGAGGACTTTCCTGGACATAATGAATGTTCCTTCGAATAAGGGGTTAAGCGTACATCGACTTTTGAATTGGGAGAGCTCACCGGCTCAGACGCTGCTTGTCTATGAAGTGAGAATGCAGGGAGGCGCCGCGGCTCGGTAGCCATCGGTTTGGGCTAACATCTATGATGGATCGGCATAGATGCCCGCGGCGCCCGGCGGAATCTTCGCTCAGCTCCGAAGCGCAGTTGGCGGGTATTCGATCACGAAGCTAGGACGGTTCGCTTCGATGAACTGTTCGACTGTCTGAAGTGGCGCCCCGATGATCGCGGTTCCGATGTCGTCCGTGCCGGCCAGCAATCCCTCCTGCTGATCGATCGTGACCGCTTCGAAATGGCGCC
>Ga0302314_10020749_pt1 | contig 10851 bp, 10 predicted proteins | sample III_Palsa_N2_3_FD_200533 | JGI IMG/M metagenome (GOLD analysis project Ga0302314, IMG submission 200533) | Peat permafrost microbial communities from Stordalen Mire near Abisko, Sweden - III_Palsa_N2_3 | ecosystem: Environmental > Terrestrial > Soil > Palsa > Peat permafrost | place: Sweden... | reverse complement strand
CCGAGAGCGCGTTGATGATCGCCTCGCCCCACTCCTCGCCCCCAAGGATATCCCGAGGAGCGATCCAGCACGGAATGCGCTGAGCCTCAAGCGCGGCGCAGGCGGCGTCCGCGATTGGCTTGTTCTGTGACGAGTGGCAGATGAAGACCTTGTGAGCCATGAATCATCCCCGGATAGACGTAACTATAACGCAGGGCCCGTCGCTCGATATCACCAGCCGGTTAAGTAAAAATCCCGGTGAGCGTCCTGGTCAAATCAAAGATCTCCACTGATACGGAACCGCCACCCAGCACGCCGGTCACATCTTCTAACGATCATCTGCACTCGCGCTTACTTCGCCAGCTCCGCCCGCACCATCTCGCTAACCATCTTTCCATCCGCCCGCAGCCCGCTCGCCTGAATCCGCTGCTGAACCACCCGCATAGCCACACCTAGATCCTTCGGACCCGGTTTCACTCCGTTGTTGTCCGCAGTCAGCGTATGAATCGCGCCCACGACGACCGCGCGAACCTCATCCTCGCTCGCAGCCTGCGGTAGGTAGCCCTCGATCATCGCGATCTCGAGCCGTTCTTTCTCCGCTAGCTCCAGCCGTCCACCCTTGGTAAACGACTCCACCGACTCCCGCCGCTGCTTGATCAGCGTCGTCAAGATCTGCGTCTCTTCCGCATCCGTCAGCGCCTCGCGCTTGTCGATCTCCTTGTTCTTCAGCGCAGATTTCACCATCCGCAGCGTTGTCAACACGTGCTCGTCCTTCGCCCGCATCGCCGCAATAATGTCCTTGCCGATCCGTGCGCCAATCGAAACTTTCTCCTGCTCGCTCATCAAGACCCTCGCGCTCCATCATAGTCCACACGCAAAACGACCTGCCTCATCCAAAGAGGCAGGCCGTGTCGAGCTTTCGTGCGATCTATCTTGCGTTGCTGGTGCTGTGGCCAAACTTGTAGCTCAGGCCGATCGAAACGATCGGGTAAAACCGGAGCTGCGATGGGATGTTGCTGTTCAAGCTAGCCTGCTCCGCCGCAACGTTCTGCTGCGTCGTAGGATCGCTCGCGATGGGAGCGCAATTCGTCGTCGCACTGCCCTGGCACGCGGTGCCGGCCAGAGCGAGCGATATCTGCGGCGCCGTGCCGATGTACTCCGCGCCGATTTCAAACGGCACGCTCCAGTGCCCGCCCTTGCGCGGAATCATGTTGCCAAATCCCATCGTCAGGCTCGGAGCCACCTTCTTCCCAAAAGAAAGTCCGAACGTTCCATTCACCGGGTTAGTCGCGCTGCTGTAGTAGGTCACATCGTTCAGGGTGAAGGTCTGGCCCCCGGGAACGCTGGCGACCGCCGAGATCTGATTGCCGTTGTAGAACACCGCTCCAGGGCTAATCCGGAATGCGTTACCGAACGGGAAGATATCGACGCTGGCGCTGGCGGAGCGCAATTGGATATTGCCGATCACGTTGATGCCATCCTCTACCAGGTTCGGGTTGTAGCTGAAGAAGCTGCCCCCGGCCCGCAGGTTCATGCGTCCCGCAAGCGGTACCGCCACATCCAGACCGGGGCCAGCCACCCCAACCTTAATCTGAACTGCGACCGCCGAGAATGGAGTTACTCCAGTCTTGAGCGGCTGGGTTCCAGCGCCGCCGACCGGAACTCTCATCTGAGGGTTCGTGGCCTTGTCCGCAGAGTCCGAACTGCTCGATGTGCCGGACGTAAGGTCGAGATCCACGGCTGGAACTGCGGGTTGGGAAGCGCTGTTCACCGCCGAATCGGCAATACGGACAGGGCCGACGGGGTCAGTCGCGGCGTGGCCCATGGGCACACCGGCAAGGACAACAGTGAGGACTGCGGTTATATTGCGAGCAAGCATCGAAGATTCCTCCAAAAATACGTCTGAGTAACGTTGAAGCGGGTTGCGATCCGATATCTATCGGCCGTCAGAGACACTACCTTTAGCGCCAATACGTAGTTGCCGTTTTATGTCCAAACCGGTAGCTAAGCGAAGTCGTGAGAATTGGGTAAAACCGCAGAATCTGAATCGCCTGATTGACCGACGCCTGCTCCTGCTGCAGGTCCGAGAGTGAATCCGGGTCGCTCTGGATCGAGGTGCAGCCGTTGGAAGGATTGTTCGGCTCGCACACGGTGCCGGTCATCACCAGCGTGAACGACGGCCGCCCGATGTACTGAATCCCAAGATCCGTCTGCATGTTCCAGTTCTTGCTCCGCTTCAGCATGTTGCCCCAGCCAACCGTCAAGCTCGGAGCGATTTTGCGTCCCAGGTTCACATCGAACTGACCATTCACGGGATCCGACGCATCGCTGACGTACAGGTCGTCATTGATGGTGAAGCTCGACCCAGGCACGATGTTTGTAGCCGCAGTCATCCGGTTGCCGTTGTAAAGCGTCACCCCGGGAGTGATGTGAAACGACCCGCGATAAGGATAGACATCCACCCCCACATTGGCAGACCGCATCCGGACCCGGCCGTCGATCGGAATCCCCTCTTCCACAATCGTCGGGCTGTAATTCAGCATGCTCGCACCAAGGCGCAGATTCATCTTCGTTCGCAGCGAAGTAGCCACCTGAAATCCCAGGCCGCCGACGCTCAACGTCGAGCCGACTGCCCACTGCGAAAACATTCCAGTGTGAAGCCGTAACGCCGTATTGCGTCCGAAACCCATCGGCTGACTGCTACGACGCAGCTCGTCAATCGCGGCCGCATCCGGAGCATCCGGCAGCGACGAATTGCTGGACGAGAAAATATCAGGATTCCCGGCTTCAACCGAGTGCAGGGTCGCCGTGCCAGAAGCGTAGCGCGCGGACGCTGCATAGCCAGAGGGCGTCAAAAGCAAGGCCAAACACCAGGGGAGTAGAGTGCGATGGAGTGTCATAAAGGGCGAGTCCTTCAGCGAAAACAGGGCTTAGATATACCGGCATTTCTTGCGTCGGCTGTTCTGTTTACAAGCCTAGCCTGAAAGTTTGCCCTTTAGTCACCATCATCATGCAACTAAAGTCTTGGGTAAGGCTCACACAAATTACACATGCCTCCATGCCCCATTAGCACCCCGAATCCCAATCGACGAGGCCAACTTAGCCCGAGCCAACCATCAAGATCGCTACAATGGATGACATGATCCGCAAGACTCGCCTGTTCACGCCCGGTCCTACCCCACTGCTCCCCGCCGCCCAGTTTGCCATGGCAGCCGCTGACATTCACCACCGCACCGCCGAGTTCCGCGCCCTCTACAGCCGCGTCCTCGTCCAGCTCAAAAAGTTCGTCGGAACTGAAGCCGGCGACGTCATCATCCTCTCCAGCTCCGGAACCGGCGCGATGGAAGCCGCCGTCTCCAACCTCACCTCGCCCGGCGATCGCGTCCTCGTCCTCACCGCCGGCAAGTTCGGCGAGCGCTGGACTAGTCTCGCAAAAGCGTTCGGCTGCCACGTCGACGTAGTCTCCATGCCCTACGGCCAGACGTTCTCGATCGACGACGTCAAGGCTAACCTGCACCTCGAGACGCGCGCCGTCTTCATGCAGTCCTCCGAGACCTCGACCGGCGTCCGCCACTGCGTGCCCGCAGTCGCCAAGCTGCTCAAAGACACCAACTCCGAGGCCCTGCTCGTAGTCGACGCCATCACAGGCCTCGGCACCACGCACCTCGATATGGATGCGCTCGGCATCGACGTCCTCATCGGCGGCTCGCAGAAGGCCGTCATGATTCCCCCCGGCCTAAGCTACCTCGCCGTCGGCCCCAAGGCCTGGGACCGCATGGAAGCCAGCTACAACCCGCGCTACTACTTCGACCTCCGCAAGGAGCGCAAGAACGCCCGCGCCGGCGAGTCCGCCTACACCCCTGCGGTGGCTTTGATTGCAGCGTTGGGCGCCGCACTCGATTGGATCGCAGCACAGGCCGCCACTCCTGAGAACCCCGCAGGCGACATGGTCGAAGGCCGCAAGAAGCTCATCGAGAACGCCGAGACCATCGCTGCCATGACCCGCGCTGCCGTCGTCGCAATGGGCTGCACGCTGTTCGCGCCGGACGCACCATCCGCCGCCGCAACCGCCGTGCTCCCACCCGCTGGCGTCAGCTCGACGCTCTTCGTCAAGGAGTTGAAGTCTCGCTTCGCCGCCATCATCACCGACGGCCAGGGCGAGATGAAGGGCCAGATCTTCCGCATCGCCCACCTCGGCTTCTTCGATTACATGGACACCATCGCCTTGATCGGCGCGTTGGAGCAGGTGATCGTAAAATCCGTCCCACAAGCCGGAGTGAAGTTCGGCGACGGCCTGATCGCCGCCCAGAAGCTCTACGCCGAACGCAGCCCAACCGCCGCCGCCGACAACAAGTGCCTCTGCGGCCGCGCCGAAGCCTGCTGCTCGCTTCTCAATTCCGCCGCAAAGTAACCGCTCCGAGTGCCCCACTCGTCGCAGCCCATCGCGATGAGTGGGCTCCCGCCACAAACCAATCGCTTATTCGATTAGCCAGGCCCGGGTCCATGTAAACTTCTCCCATTCTCCCCGAGGGGTTTCATGTCTTTTCCGCGTTTCGTCGCCCTTACCGCCGCCCTGCTAGCGACGACATCCGCGTCGGCCCAACTCCGCGAGATCGACCGCTCCAAACTCCCGCCGGATCCCACAATCCAACACGTCTACGAAGACCTCCTGCCCATCGAAGACTTCGCCCGCACCTACGAGTCAACATGGCGCTTCCCCACCCCTCGGACGGAAGTCTTGGACCGCCTCCGATCCGACCTGGGACTGCTGCAATCGGCGCAGAAGACTCACCCAGAGAACTCCGAACTCCAACTGCTCACCGGTCTCATCGCTCATCTCGCGTACAACCTTGACTTCCAGGAAGCCTACGAGCCAGCGATGAAACTTCTCGGATCGCTGGCACCCAAAGACTACCGAGCAGCATGGTTCCTCGGCATCCACCGCTGCCAATCCAACGACACCATCGGCGGAATGAATCAGCTACTGAGCGTCGAAGCCGCGACGCCAAAGCTCCCCGGTGACTTCTGGCAGGACTACGCCAACTGTGCCGGCGTCACCTTCATGCCCGTCCACGCCATCCGCGCCTACGACCTAGCCGACGCCGCGAATGGCGGACCCGTCGACGCCCAACTCGAAGAGATCGCCCGTAACCGAATCAATCCGACCTCGAACAGCGCCACCTACACCGACAGGCAAGCATGGTCGGAGATCGAGACCGGCAAGACGTCAAGGTTTACCAGCACCCTTTGCGGCGTATCGTTCGAAACCCCGACTGACGACGCAGTCCAGATCGGCAGCAAGATCGAGCATGGTTCCTGCTATGCAGGAGTCGAAACGCCGCGTTACAAGACTCGCACCCAACCGAGTAGCGCCACGATGTCTCTTCACGCCGATCCGGCTTCACCCGGAGAAACGATCGCCTCCTTTGCCCGCAACTACCTTAACAAGCCCGACTTTGCCGGCGCAAAGAACAAAACTGACCTCCCCTGCCCGACCAGAGAGTGCCTCGCCTACGAGCTCATAACCAACAACGTCTATTACCTGCAAGGTGGAGCTCACGCCCTGCTCCTCTTCTTCTCCAGCGAGCCCCCGCAGTATCCAGGTCTAAAGCTTGAGACGCCCATCGCTCTGCCCAAACCGAATCCCAAGGACTCGGGTCCTGCTTTTTACCGCCCCGAAGAAACCCTCCAACGCCTCCCCGGAACCCGCTTCTTCGTCGCCATCCTAGATGCCAACGCCGACATCTACACTCCATCCCGCGCAGACTTCGACACCTTCCTGCGAAGCATCGTCGTAGATTCCAAATAACACCCGGAGCCGCAATGACCGCACCCCGCCTAACCTTCCACCGCGTCGCAGTCATCGCGCTGCTCCTCGTCATGGCCGGCACCATCCTCCACACCATCCACGGCGAGTCCCTCACCTGGGACGAAGGCGACCACATCTTCGCCGGCATGGAAGACGCACGACTACGGCTTCAACCCCGAGCACCCGCCCCTCGTCAAGATGCTCGCCACCATCCCGCTCCTCGGCCTCGACCTCAAAGTCCCGCCCAACCAGAACCGCTTCTTCAAGACCGAAGCCTACCTGGACGGCCGTGAACTCCTCTTCCGCAGCCCGGGGTACGACGGGCAGTCCCTCACCTTCCGCGTCCGCATCCTGCCGATGTTGTTCACCCTCATCGCCGCGATCCTCGTCTACTGCGCCGGCCGCGAGATGTTCTCCTGCACCACCGGCCTCGTCGCGCTGCTGCTCTTCACCTTCGAGCCGACACTCCTCGCCCACGGCGCCTTCGTGACGACGGACATGGCCGCCTCCTGCACCATTTTCGCGACTGTCTACGCCTTCTGGCGCTGGTATCAATCGTCCACATGGCAACGCGCTGTTGTCGTCGGAATCGCCGCCGGAATTGCCCTCGGCTCCAAGCACTCCACCGTGTTGCTCGCGCCGATGCTCGTCGTCCTTGCCGCAGGAATGCTCATCGTCCACTACCGCAAACGCGATCTGCCGCTACCCGGCATCGGCAAAACCCTCGGTGCCCTGGCCACCCTCACCGTCGTCGCCGTCTTCCTCCTCTGGTCGTTCTACGGATTCCGTTACAACGCCCGCCCCGCGCCGCTCGCACTCTCGCCCTCACTCGTCGATTACGCCGCACCGCTAGGCGGCTTCGAGACCAAAGGCATCCTCCTTGCCGGCCGCCTCAAGCTCTTCCCCGAGAGCTGGCTGTACGGCCTGGTCGACGTCCGAGCCATGGCCAACGGCATGCCAAGCTTCTTCATGGGCAAGGTCTACCAGCATGGCGTCTGGCAGTACTTTCCCGTGCTGCTCCTCATCAAAGCGACCCTCGGCATGATCGGGCTATTGCTCCTCACTTTGTTCGCGATCTCTCGGAGGTGGCTGCACAACTGGACGGCACTCTGGTTTCTCACCGCACCACCTGCAATCTACCTAATCGTCGCCATGACCTCGCACCTGAACATCGGTGCCCGCCACGTTCTGCCGCTTTTCGTCTTCGCCTGCGTGCTCGCCGCCGCCGGAGCCGTCACTCTCGCCCAACGTAGCCCCCGCTGGGCAATCGCCGTCGGCATTCTCCTGATTCTCCACGTCGGAAGCAGCCTGCTCGCCGCACCCAACTACATGTCCTACTCCAACGAAGCCTGGGGCGGACCTACCAAAACCTATCGCTACCTAAGCGACAGCAACACCGACTGGGCCCAGCAACTCGTCGCGACCTCCAACTACCTCCGCGACCACAACATCAAAAACTGCTACCTCGCCTACTTCGCCGCGCCCTTCATCCTGCCCGCCGACTACGGCATCCCCTGCAAACGCCTGCCCACTGCCGACTCCGACAGCGTCGACGACCAATATGACGTGCCCCCCGTCATCCACGGTCCCGTCCTCATCAGCGCCGGCGATCTCAACGGTTTCGAGTTCGGCTCCAGCGTCCTGAACCCATACGAAAGCTTCCGTTCGCTCAAACCCACGGCCTTCATCCAGGACGGCATCTTCGTCTTCGACGGCACCTTCGCGGTCCCGCTATCCAGCGCCTACGCCCACATCGAACGCTCCGCCGACGCACTGAAACAGCACAACCCCGACACCGCCGTCGCCGAAGCCCAAACGGCCGTCCAGCTAGCCCCCAGTGCTCTCCAATCCCAGTTAGCTCTCGGCGACGCCCTCGCCGCACAACACCGCCCACAGCAAGCCCTCGAGGTCTATCAAGCCGCCGCCGGGATCATAGAAACCATGGAACCCGATGCCCGCCAGCAATGGCGCGATACCCTGAAACAAAAGCTTGCCGCGCTAAACAAGAAATGACACGACTGTGTCTTTCACCGAATTCGTCCTATCTTTTGTGTAGCTTATTAGCTACACTCATCAACATGGATCGGGTTCGGTTGTCGATCACCCACGCTGAGAATTGATGGCAGTTGAACGTTCAACCGCGGGAACTAAAGGTCTATGAATCTCCTTCAGGATCAGCGCCCTTCGACGATTGGCTCGGGTCCCTTCGCGACGGAAAAAGCCGAGCCCGAATCGAAGTACGTCTCGACCGTCTGGAGCAAGGCAATTTCGGGGACTGCAAGCCCGTCGGCGACGGTGTCCTCGAACTCCGGATGGACTTCGGCCCCGGATACCGAGTCTACTTTGCAGAAGATGGCCCGGCGATCGTTCTCCTGCTGATCGGCGGTGACAAGAGTACGCAGGATAAGGACATCAAAACCGCCAAGAGCTATTGGCGCGAGTACAGAGAAGGTGCATCATGAGCGGACGCTCCAGAAGCTATAAAGAAGGTCTCCACCGACGCCTACAGGATAACTCCGAAGCGCTACATTACCTGCAAGCCGCTCTGGAGGACTCCCGGCCAGCCTTTCTCGTCGCCCTCAAGAACGTGCTCGATGCTCGCAACCTTGCCGAAGTGGCCAGAGCAAGCAAGTTGAACCGCGTACATATCTACCGGATGCTCGACGGACAGGGCAACCCCACCGTCGCCAGCCTGGAAAAGCTCCTTCATGCATTGGGTCTGCGACTCACAATCGCACTGCAGACCGATGATGACCCCACCACTAGAAAAGCACCGAAGAGCCTCAAGCAGACCTCGCCATCAGTGGCACGCAGACGAGCGACTGCAGAGAGGGTCTAATCCAAATATGACCCGCCGACCAATCCTCGCGCTCCTCTGCCTTCTCGTCGCGACGACCACCAACGCCGCCCCAACCTACCACTACAAAATCGTCGCCAAATACCCCCACTCCACTGCCTCCTACACTGAGGGCTTCTTCTTCCGCGACGGTCTCTTCTACGAGGGCACCGGCCTCGAGGGCCACTCGCAAATCCTCGTCTACCAGCCCGACGGCAAGGTCATCCAGCACTTCGACGTCCCCGCCCAGTATTTCGGCGAGGGCATCATCGACTGGGGCAACAATCTGCTCGAATGGACCTGGCAATCCCACGTCGGGTTCATCCTCGACCGAGCTTCTCTCCGGCCGGTAGGGCAGTTCCACTACGAAGGCGACGGCTGGGGCATGACCCGCACCGACCGCGAACTCATCACCTCCGACGGCACGCCGATCCTGCGCTTCCGTAACCCCGACACCTTCGACGTCACCCACTCCATCACCGTCCGCGACGGCATGACGCCTATCCGCAATCTCAACGAGTTGGAGTACATTCAAGGAGAAATCTACGCCAACATCTGGCACTCCGACCGCATCGCCCGCATCTCACCCACCGACGGCCACGTCATCGCGTGGATCGACTGCTCTGGCCTGCTGTCCGACGCCGAGAAAATCGACGCCGAATCCGTCCTCAACGGCATCGCCTACGATTCCAAGGAAGACCGGCTCTTCGTGACCGGGAAACAGTGGCCAACCATATTCCAGATAAAACTCATCCCACCCACCAAGTAGATAAGTATTATCAGACACGACAGTGCAAGGGGTGGGTATGACACGTCGGCTTCGGTTAGCCTCGCTGTTCCTCATAGCTACGCCGATCCCGTTTGCAACCGGATGCAACGTCGAGCCGGAGATGCAGCGCTGCATCGACTACCGCGATTTCGTCGTCGAATACAACGCCTGCCAGGGTCGGATGCAGTTCGTCAAAGTTCCCGGCAACATCAACCCCATGCCGCGCTACCGCTTCTACTACGGAGGCTTCGGCGGCGGCGAGATCGGGAGCCAGGCCTGGGGAGGATCCGAGAAACCTCTGGGCGGACACGTCTATCGCCCCGTCAATGTCGATCCCGACAGCGCAAAACACAGAGCCAATAGCCCGCAACCCTACGTCAGCGTGCCCGTCCGCTAGCTTGCCGGTGGGTTGCCGAACCTGCTTCCTGCCGCCCAATCCCTGACTCGAAAGTCGCTCATCCTGCTACCCTTTCACGTAGAGGATCAGGATGAAGCGCTCGCTGAACGTCTCCGCGCCCTTGCTCGCCGCAGCCGCTCTCTCGCTGCTCACCGGTTGCCGTGAAAATATGAAGCGCTGCGTCGACGAGCAGAACCACGTCGTCGCCGACAATCTCTGTCAAAACCAGAATATAACCGGCCCCCCCAGCGGCACGCCCGGTCCTTTCTACTCGCCTTATCACTTCTATTACGGCGGCTCTGGCAGCTACGCCGTCGGTTCATCGGCCACTGGCGGCAGTTACATTCCGTCTGCCGGAGTGTCCTATTCAACCAGCACCACGCGCGGCGGATTCGGCGGGAGTTCCGGCGGAAGCGGCGGTGGCGATTCAAGTTCAGGAAGCGGGTCATAATCGAATGCAGAGAATCAACCTCACACCGCGTTCAGACTGGCAGACAAAGGTCGAAGGGCAAGGTCTCACCTATCATTCACCCTCTGCGATGGAACCCCATCCCTACTGGGACGAATCCGCCGCATACCACTTCACCGCCGCCGAAATCGACACCCTCGAAGCCGCCGGTAACCAGCTTCAGACCATGTGCCTCGAAGCCGCGCAGCATGTCATCGACAAGCAGCGCTACCACGAACTCAACATCCCGCCCGCCGCCGTCCCCATGATCGAGTGGGCCTGGAACAAAGAACCACCCGCAATCTACGGCCGATTCGACGTCTCCTGGGCCGGCTCAGCCGGTCAGCCACCCAAACTGCTGGAATACAACGCCGACACCCCCACCTCGTTGCTCGAAGCAGCAGTCGTCCAATGGGCGTGGATGGAAGACCTCGGCACGCATCTTCCGCACACCTCATTCCTGCACAAACCCGACCAGTTCAACTCCATCCACGACCGCCTGATCGCCAAGTGGAAGGACGTGAAGGACTACCTCACCGAGCCCGTCTACTTCGCCGCGCTGGAGTTCGACGAGCCCGACCCGCAGATCGCCAAAGAAGCCGCCGAAGACCAC
>Ga0302314_10020747_pt1 | contig 10851 bp, 4 predicted proteins | sample III_Palsa_N2_3_FD_200533 | JGI IMG/M metagenome (GOLD analysis project Ga0302314, IMG submission 200533) | Peat permafrost microbial communities from Stordalen Mire near Abisko, Sweden - III_Palsa_N2_3 | ecosystem: Environmental > Terrestrial > Soil > Palsa > Peat permafrost | place: Sweden... | reverse complement strand
CGCCCTTTCCGCGAAGGGTTCGAAGACACGTCCGGCGGCAGTAAACGTTACTCTGCCCCCTTTACGGTCGAAAAGCGGCTCCCCAATCTCTTTTTCCAGTGACCGAATCTGAGCCGATACGGCCGGCTGTGTGATTCCTAGTGTCTCGGCAGCACGTGAAAAGCTCTTTTGGTGCCAAACTTCGAGAAATGTCTTGATGTTTTCAAAATCCATGTAGCAAAAGCATAATTGAATTAGAGAGTAACTATCGAGACTAAAGATGGAAAGGTACCCGTTGACGAAATGATAGCGGCTAGGATTCGCCCGTCTGTGCCGGTGCGGGCTGTCCGGACTCTCTCCCTTTGGCTTTTTGGGTATTATTTTTGGATATTTCGGCTGTGGGAGGGATTCTTGTCTTCGTTCTAGGAACTGGTTGCTGATACATTTAGGCGGGCAGTCTTGTGAAGTGCCCTTGCTATGTTGCTAATCAAGGGCAATCGATAGAAACGTCGTTGGCGTCCTCATTTGTCCATGAGGGATCTGAATCGGTTTTGAGCTTCAGCCATGTCTCTGACAAACAAACGCATCTACCACTTCGGTGAGTTCCAGCTGAAGCTCGGCGCGCATGTGCTGGAGCGGCAGGGTTTACGCGTGCCTTTGGGGTCGAAGGCATTTGAGTTGCTGACCTATCTTGCGACTCATGCCGGAGAAGTGGTAACGAAGGACGAACTATTGAAGGCCGTGTGGCCCGGATCCTTTGTAGAAGAGAAAAATCTTGCCCAGCAGATTGCCTGCCTGCGTAAAGCGCTTGGGGACAAATCAGACTATATTGCGACGATTTCGGGGCGCGGGTATCAGTTCACGGAATCTGTTCAGGAGCTCAAGTCGGCTGAGCCAACGCTTTTATCGGAGAATACCGGTGAAATCGTGCAACATGCCATGCGTAGCCGCACACGTGTTGTGATTGAAGAATCGGGGTTACCGGCTAAGAACTCGCTGGGGCCGGCTCGCGTAATTCTCTACATGCTTGGTGCGGCAGGGATACTTGTTCTTGCGGCGTGGGCAGGGGGAAGATTGCTCCGGCGTAAGCCGCTCCAAAGTGAATATAGCCAGATCGTGCTGGCTGACTTTATCAATACAACCGGGGACGTCAGCTTCGATCGCACTTTGAAACGGGCGTTGGAGATTGCCCTCGAGCAGTCTCCTTATATGGATGTGTTGAGCGAACGTGAAACTGTGGCGACGTTGCAGATGATGGGGCGCAAAAGCGATACCGCAATCACGCCCGATATCGCAAAAGAAGTATGCGAGCGCACCAACCGGCAGGTGCTGCTGACAGCGAGCATCTCCAGCGTAAGCGACGACTATCTGTTGACCCTGGAAGCGGTTGACTGCAATACCGGGAAGACGATTACTGCAGCGAAAGCAGAGGCTACGAGCAAGGCGAAGGTGCTTGGCGCGCTGGATTCCGTGGCTGGCCATGTTCGCGAAGGCTTGGGCGAGTCTGCCGAGTCCGTGCAAAGCTATGAGGTTCCGATCACGCAGGCGACGACGCCGTCTCTTGAGGCGCTGAAAGCTTACTCCGTGGGTAGATATCTGCAGGCGCAGGGAAAAGATCAAACGGAGACGATGCCGCTCTATCAACGTGCCATTGAACTCGACCCGCAGTTCGCGATGGCCTATGGTTCGTTGGCCACGGACTACTACAACCTTAGTGAATCTGCTCTTGCAGCTCACTACTACCGGAAGGCTTTCGAGCTAAGTGGGCGGGTCAGCGAGAAAGAAAAACTGACGATTCAGGCGCACTACTATGACGGCGCCGTGGGAGACCTCCTGCAGGCCAATACGATGTATAGGACGTGGGCCTCCACGTATCCGCATGACTGGGTGCCCTGGCTCGATATAGCGAACAATGACAATGAACTTGGTCAATATCCTGCTGCGATCGTCGCCGGGGAGCAGGCCCTGAAACTGGGGCCGGAACGCGCGATTACTTATAGCGTTTTAGCGCGTGCCTACATGTGCGCAGGCCGGTTCGCCGACGCCAAGCGCATCGGGCAACTGGCGGTTGAGCGCAGCAAAAAGTCTTCAGGTCTGAATGCGTGGCTGTTCAACATTGCCTTCGTCGAGAATGATACGAAAGGCCCGGCCGAAGCCAGAGCATGGTTGGATCAACATTCGGACGACTGGTTTTTCCTCGACTCTGAGGCGGACGCTATGGCTTCTGTGGGGAAATACAAGGAAGCAATCCAGAGGTTGAGCCAGGCGTACGCCATTACAGAGCGCAATAACCTGCCTGAAACCTCGAACGGCATTCTGATTGATCAGGCTCAAAAGGAGGTTGCGTTCGGCTTACTGACTGCGGCGCGGAGCACCCTGGCTGGGCTACGCAAACCGGCTTCGGACGACCCTGATCTTATGCTGCTTCGCTCGCGGATGGGGGATGTCTCCGCCGCGTCGCGTTTCGTGACAGATAACAAGTCCAATGCGGGAACCAAGATGAGTTTCCTCTTCCTCCCTGAAGCGCGCGCGATCCTGCAGGTTCAGCAAGGCAGGCCGCTTGACGCTGTGGCGACACTGGAACGTGCCAGACCCTACGAATTGGCAAATTACGATGTCCCGATGTTAAGGGCCGACGCCTATCTACAGGCCAAACAATGGGACATGGCTGTGGCAGAGTATCGGAAAATTCTTGCTAATCCCGGCATTGGGCTTACTTCAATGTCTTATCCCCTGGCGCATCTTGGCCTGGCGAGAACGTATGCTCTGGCCGGCAATTCTTCAGCCGCTCGAACCGAGTACGAAAGCTTTCTAGAGCTTTGGAAGGATGCCGATTCGGATCTCCCGCTCCTCAAATCGGCGAAGGCAGAGCTTGTGAAACTTGATCGGTAGAGATGTTCGGCTGGGCTAAGTAGCTGATTTTTAGGTGGATAGATCTCTTCATAACTTTTGGTATCTTTTGACCCCGTTTTATCGCGGCTTGTGATGTAGTGCGGTTCAGTTTCATGACCCGCAAGACTCCGGAGGCAAGCGATGAGACTGTTTCGGTCCAGGTCGTCCCCGTCAGATATCCCCGAGAAGGGGCAGGTTCAGAGGCTGGAGCCTTTTCGCCGGATCGAGATCACGGTCGAGCAGGAGTGGGTTTCTACGAGGGTGTCCCATCCGAGTGGTGGCAGTGCATCGGCGACTGGCTCGGGAGAGCAAACGTCTGATGGACTCGCTTCAGAGTTGGGACGTCCGGAGCCATCTCCTGCTTTAGACTCTGGTCCGTCGTCGCCAGACCCTCCGGACTAGCTAGCACGTGCGTTCGACGATCAAGAACTCAACTCCGTAAACACCACGATGAGGCTCAATATGGAACGAAGCTTAAAGCAGTACAAATCGCATCCTGTACGCTGGTTGCTTGGCGCGTGCGCGTTCTTCGCTATCTTGTCTGCCGACCACAGCGGGTTTGCTCAAGCGACCGCGACGAAGAGCGGGGTTTTCACGGCACAAGCTGTTGCTACATCCGCTCCTGTGTCCAGAGCTGTTGAGGAAGAAGAGACGACGAAGCCGGGCAAAGCCGGCACCGAGGGCATCAAGGTTCATGGTCGCTGGGTGCTCGAACTGAAGAGTGCCGAAGGGAAGCTTGTCGAGCGTCGCGAGTTCAACAACTCGCTGGTAACAGGCGGGGGAAGCTTGTCTGGAGACCAGGTGCTGGCGTCGTTGCTGTCTGGTGTTGTTGCTCCGGGCGGTATGGGGATTGCCTTTATCTCGGGTACTACGACTGGGTTAGATACATCTTCTTTCTGCAACATAGGCAATGGTGCGCAGGCTCCGGTGCCTGCTGGGATTCACTGCTTTCCGTTTGCTGTCGCGGGTACTGCGTTGAACAGCAATGTGGATCAGACTCAGTTTGCCAGCGCCCAGCAAGGCCTTACGACTTCGGTGTCTTTCAGTCCGAGCGTGAACATTGTGCTTTCCGGGAACTTTGTGGTGTTGTCCAGCTATAACCTCACTTCGATCTCGGCGGTGCAAACCTATGTGGCTCTTTGTGTTCCGGGTGCGTCTTCGCTCAACAGCTATCGTTTCTCGGGGACGTATACCGCGTTTCAGACGGGAGATATTGCTCCTTCGGGCTGCACGAACAATGTGACGAATGAGAGTGTTGGGGCCGGATCTCTGACCTCAACGAACATTCCGGGAGGGCCTCTTGCGGTGACTGCAAACCAGGTCATCACGGTTACCGTCACGTTGAGCTTTTCCTAACTTTTTCGTCACAGTGCCGCGGCTAAACGAAAGAAAGGAAAGGCGATGCTAGACGAGAGGGCCAATTCGGGCAGGGCTGGGGAAGAGCGCAGAAATTGCGGTCGCGCGCGGGCGTTTTTGCGGCTGGCTTGCGTCGTTTTTGCGTCGCTGTTGGGTGCGCGCGCACAGACGGTACAGCTGACCAACCAGGTCTTCCCGGTGACGCAACTTGGCCAGACTTCGACGGTTGGTCTGACGCTCAATATTACGTCGCCTACCGTCGGGCTTAATCCGCAGATTGCCGCAGGGTACCATGACTATGTTTTGAGCAGCATTACCGGTTGCGCTAACCCTTCGGGGTCTCTGCCTGCCGGGACGGTTTGCACGATCAACATTGCGTTTACTCCGCAGTTCCCCGGCCATGCGAGTTCGCCTGTTCCTATCGGCCGCAACGGGATACTCAACATCAGTTACTACGATCAGGTGCTTGGAGCCAGCGCGGAGCAGAGCTATGTTCTTTCCGGCTCGGCTACCGGGCCTAAGGGGGTTATCTCGCCTGGTCTCATCTCCGATGTTATTGGCACGGACGTGAATCCTCAGGCTGGCTTTGGTGGTGATGGAGGGCCGGCTTCGGCTGCGCTCTTCATGACACCCGCCGCTATCGCCATGGATGTTCCCGGCAATATCTACATTGCGGATGCGGGCAACAGCGTCGTCCGTGTTGTTTACAAGGCGGGCAGCATTCCGAATGTGACGAACCCTGTGGTTGGAGACATCTACACCATCGCAGGTATTGCGCCTAGCTCCGGGATCTCTAACGGTGGAGCTGGAACGGATGGCGTGATTGCTACGCAGTCTGCGCTTAGCAACCCTGTTGGACTTGCGCTCGATCAGTTTGGCAATCTTTATATCTCGGACTCCAACAACCAGGCCGTGCGTATGGTGAGTGCAAGCACGGGCATCATCAACACGGTGGCAGGCACGCTGAACACGCCCTATACGGCTGGTTGCTGCTTCGCTGGCGATGGTGATCCAGCTACGCAGGCGTTACTTGCTTATCCCGCTGGCATTGCCGTGGATGGTAACGGCAATCTCTATATAGCCGACAGCAATAACAACGCTGTGCGTGTTGTTTATAACGCAGGTACTGTGCCGGGGCTGACCAGCCCGGTGCAGGGCGATATCTATACCGTTGCGGGTGGGCCGCTCAATGCGCCGCCTTCTAATAACGGCGACAATGGGCCGGCGATCTCTGCGAGTTTGAACTTTCCGATTGGCGTGACTCTTGATTCGGCCGGCGATATTTACATTGCCGACTATCAGGATATGGAGGTTCGTCGCGTGGACGCCGTGAGCGGCATCATCACGTCGGTCTATAAGGGGTCGATTGGGCCGAATAGTCTTTCTGTCGATGCGAGCGACAACATCTATTACACGTTGCAGAACAACTGCACGGTTTCGCAGTACCACTGGCAGTCGCTGGCGAATACTCTGCTGGCCGGCAATCAGACGTGCTCTGCGTCTGGTGACGGCGGGCCTGCTACCTTAGCGGGGTTTAGCGGTACGGAGGGAGTTGTTGTGGATTCCTCTGGAGACCTCTATGTGCTGGAGGCCGATGGCGTGCGTTTTGTGGATGCTTCGCAGACGAGCTTCAACTTTGGTTCCGTGAATATCGGCGTGACAAGCGCTAGCCAGACACTGACGCTGATGAATGGCGACATTGTGAACCTGGCGAGCGGATACAACACCTATGGGGCGCCCGGGTTGCAGGGTGAGGGGTATCCGCCGCTTACTGTGGCGGCTCCGTTTGTTGTGGTTCCGTATATCGGATCGCCACTTACGAGCCTGGATTGCGGCACTTACAACTACAGCCTGGGTGCAGAGCAGGTGTGCGGAATTTCAATGACGTTCCAGCCGCTCACGGACGGCGTATTTTCCGATACTGCCACTTACGCTGACAGCGGCTACGCGGCTGCTTCCGGCAACTACACGGTACAGAATATCCAGCTTGCGGGGACGGGAACGGGTACGCCGCCGAGCGTGTCTATCACCAGCGGACCGCTGACCTTTGTCGCTGTTGTGAACGAAGGCGCGGCCCCGTCGCAACCGGTGACGCTGACTAACACCAGCAGCACTACGCCGATGTCGATTTCTCAGATCTACACGACGGTCTACTACAACGAGACCAACAACTGCCCGGCAACGCTGGCGCCGACAGCCAGTTGCACGATCAATGTGACCTTCTTTGCAGGGGCCGTGGCGACGCAAACAGGAACGCTTACCGTGGTGGATGATGCGAGCACTGGAAGCGGGACGCAGACTGTAGCGCTAACCGGTTCGGGCACTGCGCCGAACGCGGTTCTGGCACCCGCTGAGATCACTTTCAGCACGGTGGCTCCGGGGACGGTGAGTGCGTCGCAGACGATCACGCTGAGCAATACCGGGACGGCTACATTGAATATCAATCCCAGCGGATGGACATTTAGTGGGAATGATCCTGGCCGGTTTTCCATCGTCAGTAATACCTGTGGAGCGACGCTGGCGATCAATGCCAGTTGCATTATCACGGTCGCATTTTCGCCGCTTACGTGGGCCTACTACTCGGCAGACTTGAATGTGCAGGATGACTCCGGCGGCGTGAGGATTGTGCAAGGCACGTATCTCTATGTTTCGCAGAGCGTGCCCCTAGTGGGTACGACGGGGAATCCTCCGGCACAAGGTGCGGGCAACTTTACTTTGGCGAATGCGGTGTTTCCCGCAACTGCGGTGGGGCAAAGTGCGACACAGACGGTTACGCTGACTTTGAACAGCACCCTTGCGTTGCAGTCGATTGGGATTGGGAGTGCTTTCCCGGAGTACGCGCTTGGGACGATCACTGGTTGCACGGTAGGCTCTGCGAATGCGGCGGGAACTGTTTGTTCTCTTCCGATAACTTTTACACCGACTGGTGTGGGTACTCGCAATGCTTCTCTGAATGTGACCGGAGGTGGAGTGCCGTATGCCTTCGGACTTACGGGTGCGGGTACGGGGCCGCTGGCGTCGCTTACGCCTGGCATTATCAATACGGTTGTGGGTGGCAGTGGTGGAGTTGCTGACGGCATTGTGGGTGCTGATGGGCCTGCGACACAAGCTGCGGTTGGCTTCCAGAGCGGCTTTGCCATGGACTCCGCCGGTGAGATGTTTATCGCGGACAACGAGAACGATGTGATTTGGAAGACGGACACGAGCGGCAATATCCACCTGTATGCGGGAACGCCTTTTAGCTACGGTGGGTACGTTGAACCGATTGCTGGAGAGGGTGGTACTGCGCTGGGTGCGGAGTTCGGTCAATCTCTGGGCTCCATTGCGCTTGATAGTAAAGATGGCCTCTACATCGGTGTGGGAGCGGACAACTATAGCAACCCAACGCGTATCCGCTACATTGATCCTGCAACCAGCTTGATCACTACGGCGGTTGGTTTCATCACACCCTCTTCATGGGCAGCTTCTACCGGTTTTACTTTAGCGACGCGCATCGTCGTGACGGTGAGTAGTGTGAAGTATCTCTTCACTGTGATTCAGGCTGGTACTACGGGGACGACTGCTCCTACGTGGCCTACGACTATGGGCACCACCATTGTTGATAGTGGTGTTGTCTGGCAAAACGGTGGGGTGTACTACGGTGGCGCTGGATGCGCGGCACAGACGGACTCGTGGGGCGACGGTTGCACGGCTTTGCAGGCTACTGTCGGTACTGTCGCCGGTATGATTCTGGACTCTGCTGGAGATATCTACTTCTCCGATACTGGCGACACGGTTGGCAGCAGCAACAACATCTCTTCCACCTCGCATTCGATGGTGCGCCGCATCGACGCGACTACGAAGATCGTAACGGTCGTTGCCGGTAATGGCACCTACGGTTACAAAGGCGATAGCGGGCAGGCGACACAGGCTGAGGTGAGTGCAGGTGATCTCGCTTTTGATAGCAATGGCAACCTGTACTTCACTGATAACGGTGGAACGTTAGTTCGCATGGTGAATATGTCTACCGGAGTGATCAGCACCATTGCCGGAAGTGCGACACCGTCTTCTACCTATCAGCAGGGATACTGCTCTGGAAGCTCTGGTGATGGTGGTCTCGCGACTGCGGCAGGATTCACCACGCTGACCGGCATCGCTATTGATCCTGCGAACAACATCTATCTGTCTGATGAGTATGCGTGCCATATTCGCCGCATTGATGCGGGGACGCAGATTATCAACAACGTTGCAGGGGAACCGGGAACGTATGGCATGTTCGGGAGCACTGTACTTGGTGATGCCGGGCAGCCAAACTCTGATGGCTCTGCGGTTGAAGCCGCGTTGAATCGTCCGGAACTGGTGCGACTCGATGGGCAAGCCAACATCTATATTGCGAGCGCCTTTGGTGGCATACGCAAGATCGATGTTGCCCAGTCGGTGATGCCCTTCAATGGGCCGTACGATGGCGCTAACTCGCAGCAGATTGATACGGTGAGTACGCCTCTGACCACTACTGTTGTGAACGCAGGCAATAACGGGTTTGTGGGTTTCATAAGTCCGTTTACTGCTTCGCCGTGGGGCATCTCCAGCACAAACTTTACACGCGATGTAACGAATCCAACAGGGAGTACCGATTGCTATGACGTTGGGTCTGTTGGCGTTGGCTATGAGTGCCCGATCAGTGTTGACTTTACGCCGCTGGTTGCTGGCACGCTTACTGGAACTCTTACCGTAAGCGACAACGCTGTGACTACGCCGCAGCAGATCACGCTTACCGGCATTGCGACGGGTACGCCGCCATCGGTTACGCTGCTGCCGTTTCTGTTGTCGTTTTCCGAGCCGCAGGGTGGGACGTCGAATCCCCAGAGCCTTACGCTTCGCAATAACGGCGGTGCGTCACTGCCTATTTCTTCGATCACGATTACTGGTGGCGGCGCCGCGGTGTTTATGCAGACCAACAACTGCGGAACGTCGCTTGCCGCCAATTCAAGTTGCACGATTATGGTGACGTTTAGTCCGCCGGTTGTGGGTGGTACTTACGTCAGTGCTCCTCCGCCGGATATTTTTACGGCAACGGTCAGTGTTACCGATACTGCGGGGAACTCGCCGCAAACGTCGCAACTGGTTGGAGTTGGTACCTTGCCTGCTGTGACTCAGGGGAACAATCCTCCTGCGGACAGTGAGGTTATTTCTGTAACCGATGCTGTCTCGCTGGTGCCTTCGACACTGCTGGCGATCAATGAGACGATCCATCTTACGGATGCGCCTGCTGTTGCTGTACTTACGGCAACCACGACTATGCTCAATGCTTCCGCGACGCTGGTGACTGTTGGTGGCAATATCCAACTGACTGCGACGGTGACGCCTGCGGGTAGCTCTACGACGGGTACGGTGAGCTTCTATGACGGCTCGACGTTGCTTGGTTCGTCCGCGGCAACGAGTGGCGTGGCCGTCTACAACACCACAGCGCTTGCTACGGGTGGTCATGCGCTGCAAGCTATCTACTCAGGCAATGCGACGCTTGCTGCGAGTACTTCAGCAGCTGTGACTGTGACGGTGACGACGCAGAATGTTCTGACGGTGACGGTGCAAAATGCGACACGTGATTTTGAGACGGCCAATCCGGCGTTCGGTTATGGCATTACCGGGTTTGTGAATGGGGACACGATAGCGGTTGTTAGTGGAGCGCCTGCGTTGTCGACGACAGCGGTATTGAATTCTCCTAAGGGCAATTATGTGATCGCGGCGTCGCCTGGGACGCTGGCTGCGCCGTCGAACTATGCGTTCACGTTTGTGAACGGCTTACTGACGGTGACTGGCAATGTGGCGCAGACGATCACGTTTCTGCGGATTCCTGATCTGCCCATTGCAGTGGTCCACGCGATTACGCTGACGGCTCATAGCACCTCGGGGCTTCATGTCACGTATGCAGTGACTGGGCCGGCGACGGTCTCGGGTAGCGTGGTGACCTTTACGGGGACAGGGTTGGTTACGGTCACTGCATCGCAGTCTGGGAATGCAACTTTTGCTCCGGCGACTTCGGTCGTGCGGAGCTTTACGGTGACGCCATGAAGACACTCTTTACGGTTAGGAAGATCAATGTAGCTTGCTTGCTTGTTGCGTTGGCGATGTTGGTCGATGGTTGTGGGACGGGGCTTGCGCCTGGTGGTCAGAGTGTCTTGACGCCGAGTGGGGCGATCAAGGTGAATGGCATGGTGCATGGCGGTCAGCAGCCGGTGTCAGGGGCGACGATCCAGCTTTATGCTGTTGGGATTGCCGGGATCAAGTCCGCGGCGACACCTTTGATTGGCACGACGGTGCAGACGCTGGCGGATGGGAGCTTCAGCATTACGGGCGACTGGGACTGCACTTCGAACACGGCGGCGTATGGGGTGAATCCGCAACTGTATATTGTTGCGACGGGTGGGAATCCTGGGCTTTCCGGTAGCGTGAACAATGGGGCGTTGGCGATGATGGCGGCGTTGGGGCCGTGCAGTGGGCTTACTGCATCGAGCTTCCTCTTTATTGATGAGGTGACTACGGTGGCTTCTGTGGTTGCGCTTTCGCCGTTTATGGCGGACATCGCGCATGTTGGAGCGCAAGGGGCGAATGCTACTGGGCTGGTGAATGCTTTTGCTACGGCGA
>Ga0302314_10020746_pt1 | contig 10852 bp, 14 predicted proteins | sample III_Palsa_N2_3_FD_200533 | JGI IMG/M metagenome (GOLD analysis project Ga0302314, IMG submission 200533) | Peat permafrost microbial communities from Stordalen Mire near Abisko, Sweden - III_Palsa_N2_3 | ecosystem: Environmental > Terrestrial > Soil > Palsa > Peat permafrost | place: Sweden... | reverse complement strand
GCATCCAGCGGCGGCAGTCCCGGCGTCGACAGCAGCGTGCCGATAACCGCGGTCAGCACGATCAGGGCCACGACCCGCGGCTTGGTCAGCTCAAAGTAGTCGCGCCAGGTGGCCTGGAGGCGTACTGGGTGGGCATCGGTCCGGCTCATGGTGGGTCGGGGCGCAGGCTGCGGTTCAGGGCTAGGGTGGCCAACAATAGCAAAGCGGCGCCGGCGTTGTGAGCCGTTGCGAGCCACAGCGGAAAGCCGCGCAGCACCATGCTGACCCCGATGGTCAGCTGCAGGCACAGCAACGCCAGCACTGCCAGGGCCCAGCGGCGTGGCGCCGAGGCGATGGCGGCCGCCAGCAGCGCCAGACTCGCGGCCAGGGCGCCATACCGATGCGTCATATGTATGGCAGCCGGACCAAAGTTCGCGGGCGGCCACCAACTACCCTGACAAGTGGGCAGGTCGGGACAGGCAATGGCGGCGTAATTGCTGCTGGTCCAGCCGCCCAGCGCGATCTGCAATCCCAGGACCACCAGGCCGAGCAGCGCCAGGGTGCGCGCCGCGCCGGGCCTTGCGGCCGCGCTGGGCTGGCCGGTCAGCGTCAACACCAGCCACCACAGCAGCGACAGGGTGGTCAGGCCGAACAGCAGATGCAGCGTGACGATCAGCGGTTTGAGCCGCCAGGTTACGGTCAGCATGCCGAAGATCGCTTGCAGGATCACGATGCCCAGCAGCCCCACGCCCAACCCCAGCGGCGCGATTCGCTCGCGCCGCCAGGCCAGGGTCATGACCGCCAGGCACGCAATCATCAGTCCGAGGGTACCGGCGGCATAGCGGTGCAGCATTTCGCGCCAGGCCCTGCCTAGGTCGATGGCCGCGGTATCGCTGTGCGGGGTCAAATGACCGTAGCATCCGGGCCAGTCCGGACAACCCAATCCGGCATCGCTGAGGCGCACATAGGCGCCCAGCACCACCACGATCAGGCACAGCGAGCAGGCCGCAATGGCAAGGGCGCGTATCAGCGCGGCGTGTCGCATGGTTAACCGATGTGCGAGAGGTTCAGCAGCTTTTCGAGGTCTTGGTGCAGCCCCTTGGGGTCGGCATGCACATCGTAGCGCATCATCAGATTGCCGCGCGGATCGACGATGAACAGCGTCGCCGGCAGGTGATCGCTCGGAAATTGCGCCAGCAGCGCCGCGTTGTCGGCGCTTTGCGCATCCAGCGTGATCAAACCGGCGTGCTCGCGTTCGAGAAACGCGCGATCGCAGCAGCGCGCGGTGACCAGAAATATTCGCTGCACGCGCGGAATCAGATGCCCGAGCCCGAGCTGCGTCTGGCGCATGAAATACAGCCCGAAACGGCAGGAGTCATCGCAGTCGCCGGTGCCGATGTAGACCAGTGACCATTTGCCGTTTAATACCGCAGCTTGGCCGACCGCCGGCAACACGCGCGGCGGATCGATCAGCGTGCCATGGTTGGTCTGACCGGCCGGACGCCAGTGGGCGCCGTAGTACATCAGGAACGACAGCAGCAGCGGCGCAAAGAACAACAGCACCAGCAGCGCGAACATGCGCTTGGATTTCATCGTGGCGCCCGGCGCCAATTCAGAAATCCGTACAGTCCCAGCGCCAGCGCCGCGAATGCCCACCATTGCAGCGCGTACGAAATATGGCGCTCGGGGCCGAAGCCCGTGGGCTGCCAGTCGCGCACGTAGCCCTCCGGTTCATCGGCATTGAGCAGCAGCTGCTGCGCTTCCAGTGGCCTGCCAAGCGCTGCCGACAAGTCGGCCATGGTCGGGAAGCTCGTGACTTTGGGCCATTGCGGGCCGGCCGCGGGCGGCACATGGCCGAGCGCGATTCCGGCCACGGGCAGCGAGTCGAGTTTGCCTGCGGGCGCCACGCTGGCGGAAAAATCCAGCGCGATGACCGGCAACTGCCGGCGGCTTGCGGTGAGCGGCACCCAGCCGCGATTGACCATCAGCGTGCGGCCATCGCGCAGTTGCAGCGCGGTCAATACTTCGTAGCCCGCCTGGCCGCCGTGCGACATGTTGTCCAATAGAAACTGGTGCTCGCCGTCATAACGCCCCTGTGCCCGCACCTGCGCGTAGCGCGGCAGTGTCGCCGCGGCCCGGCCATCGAGCGCGCTGATCGCAGCGCCGCCGGAATGGAACGCCGCGGCGAGCTCGCGTTTGTGCTCGGCGCGATGCCATTGCCACAGCCCGAGCTCGATGAAGCCGAGAACCGCGAACAGCGTCAGTGCCGTCATGACCCAGGAGGCCGACCAGCGGGCGCGGTTGAAGGTGAGCGTCAGCGGCAATATGGGCTCCAGCGAGGGGGCGGGCATTATACTGGCAGCCGGAAGCCCGCCATGAACATCGTCAAAGTACTGATTGTGCTGCTGCTGGCGGCCATCGTCACCAGCCTGGGCATCGCGCTCTACCACCTCGGCAGCGGCAAGGGCGACTCGAACAAACTGCTGCGCGCGCTGACCGTGCGCATCGTGCTGTCGCTGGTGTTATTCGTGCTGTTGATGATTGCCTGGCGGGCCGGCCTGATTTCGCCTCGTGGCATCCGACCCTAGCGCCACCGGCGTCGCTTACGCGTTCCAGGCCTGGAAAGTCGTGACCAGAAGATAGGTCGCGAGCGCAACGCCCGCGGCCGCCACGGCCAGGTTGATCAAAGAGCCGAATTTCAGCGGGTACCCCGCCGGAATCTCATCGCTCGACAAGCTGTTGACGAAGCGGCGATAGCTGATGCTCGAGGTAAACGCCACGGTGGCGCCCAGCAGTATGAGCAGCACGCCAACCAGCGTCGAGAACAGGTGATGCGCAGGATCCTGCGGCGTGTGCTGCAGAGCGGACAGGAACAGACTGAAGCGTTCGATCACGAAACCGAAACCCATCAGCGCGATACTGCTTCGCTGCCAGGCAAGCAGCGTGCGCTCGGCGGCAAACAAAACCCGCGGGTCGGGCGGCGCAGTCATTCGGCCGCGGCCGCGGCCGCGGCCGCGGCCGACGCCGGCCCGCGGCGCCAGTGCGGCGCTACCACGTGGTGGAGTCTGCGTGCGTAAGCGAACAAGGCGATTCCCATCGTGCCGCAAATTACCACCGCCACCACCGAGGATTCGGCGCCAAACTCTCCGCCCGAGAGCCATACCGGACCCGTCAGCGTGGCGTGCAGCATGCCTTCGGAATGGGTTCCCGAGACCGCTACACCGAACACTCCGCCCTGGGTGAAATTCCAGCCGGCGTGGATGCCGATCGGCAGCCATAGCCGCCGCGTGAGCATATATGCGGCCGATAGAAAAATGCCCGCCTCGATCATGATGGCAATGGCCGCGAACCAGGTGGCATGCGGATTGAGCAGATGCGCGCAGCCGAAGAAGGCCGCAGAAATGGCCAGCGCCCAGTAGGAGCCCAGGGAATCCTGCACGACGCGAAACCAAATTCCACGGCAAAGAATCTCCTCGAAGACGCCGGTGACGAACGCGCCCGCCAGCGGCACGGCCAGTATCGACCAGTCATCGCGACCCGTGATGCGGTACAGGCCCAGCGCCGCCAGCACGCCGATCACGCCGGCAAAGGCCAGTGTACCGAGCGCGAAGCCCGCGAGCGTCTCGGTAAGCGCCTTGTTCGGCGCCAGTTCCGAAACCGCGCGCGCTTCCATCACTCGCGTGCAGAGCACGAATGCGGCGATGACCGTAACGATGGTGATCGGATCGAGCAGCAGCACTTCCATCGTACGAGGCCAATGCTGCTGCCCGAGCGACCGGTCGATGAGAAGCATGGCCGCAATCACGACCAGCGATTTCACCGGCAGCAGAATCAGCGGGTGCCGCAGCCATCGGCGTACGCGGCCGGGCATGCTAGGGGCCGGCATCGCAGGCATCGAGAATTCCCATGTCGATCAGCGCCTGTCGCGTCTCGATCAGGCCACGAACGCGCACCGCATGCATGCCCAAGCTCTGCGCCGCTTCGATGTTGAGTGCGTTGTCGTCGAAGAACAGCACCTGCGCGGGCTGCGTGCCCAATGATTCCAGCACATGCTCAAAGGCCTCACGGTCAGGCTTGATGCGTCCGGTCTGATGCGACACGAAGTGGTGCTCGACGGCGGCGCCTAAGCCCATCTCATCGAGCACCCGCGGCCAGTGCAGGGCATTGCTGTTGGACAAGAGCGCGCGCCGATAACGGCGCGGAATTCGCGCCAGCATTTCCAGGGTGCCGGGATACAATCCGGTAGGCCAGCCGACGAACGATTCCAGGAAATGCTGAGGATCGACCGCCAGGCCAAACTCGGCGATCACGCCCGCGGCAAATGCCGGCGCATCGATCTGCCCGGTTTCGAACTGCCGCACCGCCTGCGATTGCAGCCAGCGGCCCCAGAGCTGCTCTGCGGTGATGGTGTTGCCCAGCCACTCGAGGATCACTTCGACGCCGCCCAACTCCACCAGTACGCCGCCGACATCGAACAGCAAGACGCGAATATCCGCTGTTGAATCACCGATCTTCATCCCTGACGGGACATGGCCGCTACGCACGCTGGCGCATGGCGCTGGCTCTGGTCTAAATCCAATAGACGAACACGAACAGTCCCAACCAGACCACGTCGACGAAGTGCCAGTACCAGGACACGGCCTCAAAGGCGAAATTTTTGGTCGGCGTGAAATGGCCTTTGAGCGTTCGCAGCCAGATGATGGTCAGCATAATGGCGCCGATGGTCACGTGCAGACCGTGAAAGCCGGTGAGCATGAAGAATGTCGAACCATAAACGCCGGTGGTCAAACGCAACCCGAGTTCGCGGTAGGCCTCGCCGTACTCGTGGGCCTGCAGCCCGACGAAGGTGAAGCCCAGTATGAAGGTGCAGGCCAGCCAGAATTTCAAACTGGCGCGATGGCCGGCCCGCAGTGCGTGGTGTGCAATCGTGACCGTCACGCTGCTGCTGAGCAGGATCACGGTGTTGATGGCCGGCAAGCCGAAGGCGGGCACGACTTCGAAGGTGCCATCGGCACGTGGACCCAAGTGCGCCGGGCCGTTGGTGGGCCAACCCGGATCGTATTGTTTCCACAGGAACATCTTGTTCAGCGTTTTGACGCCCAGGCCGCCCACCCAGGGCACCGACAGCTCGCGCGCATAGAACAGCGCACCGAAGAACGCCGCAAAGAACATGACCTCGGAGAAAATGAACCACATCATGCCGAGGCGGAACGAGCGATCCACCTCGAGGTTGTAGACCCCACGCTGGTTCTCGTCGATGACGGTGCCGAACCAGCAGAAGAACATGGTCGCCAGCAGGATGGCGCCCGGCAGGAAAACGTAGCCGCCGGCCCAGCCGTTCAGAAAGGACGCTGCGCCCGCCATCAGGCAGAACAACGCCACGGAGCCCAGTATTGGCCATGGGCTGCCGTGCGGCAGGTAGTATTTGCTGGAGTCCGCGTGAGTCTGCGACATCAGTCACTGTCCTTTATTTTGCTGGCCAGGTGAGGCGGCAGCGGTGCGTTTGGGCTGGTCCGGGACATCGTAAAAGGTATACGCCAGCGTCAGCCGATCGAGGTAGCTCGGCAGCGCGGGGTCGACGAAAAAACGCACGGCCATGATGCGCTGCTCGTCGCGCGCAAACGATTGCGGCGAGAAGCAGAAGCATTCGGTCTTGTGAAACCATGCGGCAGCCTTCGAGGGCACAATGTCCGGCACAGCCTGCGCGGTGGTGTCGTGACCGGTCAGGTTGTGCGCCAGGAAGTCACCCTCATAGAGCTGGCCCGGATGGACGCGGATGGAACTCACCACCGGACGGAATTCCCAGTTGCCCACGGTCGGCAGGTTGGCGAGGAAATCAATCGTGACCCAGCGCGCCTGGTCGGCGCTATCCGCACCCAGCGCCACCGCGCGCAACAGGCTCTTCTGATTGCCGAGCCCCGTGATCGAGCACAGCACGTCGTACAGCGGCACCAGTGCGAAGCCAAACGCGAAACTGCCGGCCACGAACAGCGACAGTTTGAACACCAGATTGCGGTGCTGCCCGGGCTTCGGCTGCTGCTCGCTCATGCGTGTCCGTGCCGGACCGCGTACAGGATAAACGTGGCATAGAAGGCCAGCGCCACCAGCGCCAGCACGATGGCCGTGCGGCGCACCTGCCGGCGTTGCCGTGGATCCGGGGCCACAGCGGCGCCCCTAGCCATGGGTCTCATGAGCCGGCGCACCGTGCTCGAGGTTGGCCATGGTCGGTGCTTCGGTCCAGCTGTGATAGGGCGCCGGTGAGGGCAGCTCCCATTCCAATCCGTGTGCGCCTTCCCAGACTCGGCTGGTCGCCTTGACACCGCCGCGTGCGCACTGCCAGATCAGAATCGGAAACAGCAGCTGCGAGGCGCCGAAGGCGAAGCCGCCGATCGAGGACACCATGTTCCAGTCGGCGAACTGAGTCGCATAGTCCGGGATGCGGCGCGGCATACCCGCCAGGCCCAGGAAATGCTGCGGGAAGAACAGCACGTTCACGAAGATGGCCGAGAGCCAGAAGTGCCACTTGGCCAGCGTCATGTTGTACATGTGGCCGGTCCATTTCGGCAGCCAGTAGTACACCGCGCCCATGATTCCAAAGATCGCGCCGGGCACCAGCACGTAGTGGAAGTGCGCCACCACGAAGTAGGTGTCCTGGTATTGGAAGTCGGCCGGGGCCATGGCCAGCATCAGGCCCGAGAAGCCGCCAATCGAAAACAGGAACAGGAAGGCAATCGCCCACAGCATGGGCGGCTCATAGCTGATCGAGGCTTTCCACATGGTTGCCGACCAGTTGAATACTTTCACGCCGGTTGGAATGGCAATCAGCATGGTCGAGAGCATGAAGAACAGTTCGCTCGCGAGCGGCATGCCGACCGTGAACATGTGATGCGCCCAGACGATGAACGACAGGAACGCGATCGATGCCGTGGCGTACACCATGGCGTCGTAGCCGAACAGCGGCTTGCGCGAGAAGGTCGGGATGATTTCCGAGACGATGCCGAAGGCCGGCAGAATCATGATGTAAACCTCGGGGTGCCCGAAAAACCAGAAGATGTGCTGGAACATCACTGGGTCGCCGCCGCCGGCCGCATTGAAGAAGCTGGTGCCGAAGAAGTGATCGGTCAGCAGCATGGTCACGGCGCCGGCCAGCACCGGCATGACCGCGATCAGCAGGTAGGCCGTGATCAGCCAGGTCCACACGAACAGCGGCATGCGCAGCAGCGTCATGCCCGGGGCGCGCATGTTCATGATGGTCACGATCACGTTGATGGCGCCCATGATCGAGGAGGCGCCCATCAGGTGCACCGCAAAGATCGCCATGGGCAGCGCATCCCCGGTCTGCAGCGACAGCGGCGGATACAGGGTCCAGCCGCCCGCCAGCGAGCCGCCCGGCACGAACAGCGTGCCCAGCAGCAGCGTGAATGCGAACGGCAGAATCCAGAAGCTGAAATTGTTCATGCGCGGCAGCGCCATGTCGGGCGCGCCCACCTGCATCGGGATCATCCAGTTGGCGAGGCCGACGAAACCCGGCATCACGGCGCCGAAGATCATGATCAGCGCGTGCATGGTGGTCATCGAGTTGAACAGCGCCGGATCGAGAAACTGCAGGCCGGGCTTGAACAATTCGGCGCGGATCAACATGGCGAACGAGCCGCCGATGAAGAACATGATGCCGCTGAATATCAGGTACAGCGTGCCGATGTCCTTGTGATTGGTGGTGGTCAGCCAGCGCCCCCAGAAGCCATGCGGCTTGTGGTCGTGATCATCGTGGGCGGCGGCGTGTTCGGTGTAGGCCATGACTGTACTCGCTGAAGATGGGGTTAGGCCGGCCCGACGCCGCGCGTAATGCTCGCGGTAGGGGCTGCTTCCGAGCCGGGTTGCGCCGGCAGCGGCTGGCCGGGCGTGGGCGCCGCCGCGGGCGCCTGCGCCTGCTTCTGATCGCGCAGCCACTGCTCGAAGTCAGCCTTGCTCTTGACCTCGAGCACGATGGGCATGAAGCCATGATCGCGGCCGCACAACTCGGCGCACTGGCCGCGAAAGGTGCCGGTCTTGTCGGCATCGATTTCGAACCAGGCCTCATTCATGAAACCCGGGATCGCGTCCTTCTTGATCGCCAGCGCCGGCACCCACCAGGAATGAATCACATCCTGGCCCGTGATCAGCATGCGCACCTTGACGCCAGCCGGCACCACCAGCGGATGATCGACGCTGAGCAGGTAGTTCGGCACGGTGAACGGATCGACGCCGGACTGCAGCTGCCGGGCATGATCGCTGGCGCGATCCAGAGTCGAGAGCACGGTCACGCCGAAGCCGACGTATTCATAGCCCCATTTCCACTGATAACCGGTGGCGCGGATGGTGAGCTGCGCGCCGCTCGAATTCTCGGTTTCAACCAGAGTACGGGCCGCCGGCACCGCCATGCTGATCAGTATCAGCACCGGCAGGATGGTCCAGACCACTTCTACGCGCGTGCTGTGCAGCAGCTTGGTGTCGGCAACCGCGCCGGCGGATTTGCGGAAGCGCACCATGGAGTAAATCATGAAGCCGAACACCGGGATGGCGATGCCCACGCACCACCAGAACATGAGCATGTGCAGGTCGTAGATCTGCCGCGACAGGGCGCTGATGCCCGGTGTCATGTTCAGCGTCCAGGCGGCCTGCGCGCATGGCGCCGCCAGCGACATGAGCGCCGCGGCACAGGTGGCGACGCCCAGCCGGAAGCCTTTGATCATCGGTATGGTCATTATGCTGGCCTTATCCCTATCATTCTTGCGCAGTGGAAAGCGGCGGCGATTCGTTGACACGACCCACCGAACGCATCAGCCGCCTGGCCAATGCCCTCCGCTCCTCCTCAGTGAGGAAACCGCCGATTTCGCACCAACGCCCATGCGACTCAATGGTCAGGCGGCTCGGATGCAAGCGAGTGTCGGCGTGGTGCAGTTTAACCCGCGCCCAATGTCGCGGGAACTCAAAATGTTCGCTGCCCGCCTCGGCGCGCGTGTCGACCGTGATCAGATCGTCGCTGAGCAGGATGGTCTGGGAATAGTGCCGCCGGCGCAAGCTCACGCGCAGCGCCCAGCCAAGCACCAGCATTTCCAGGCCCGCGAACGGCAGTATGGGCCACATGCCGAACACCGCCAGGGTGCCGGCGATCGAGAACGAAACCAGACAGATACTTGCAAAAAATAGCGCCGCGGACTGCGGCCGCAGCGAGCAGTTCGGCGCGATCTGAATCATCAGTTCGTGGTTCAAGGCCGCCCGATCATACAACTGCCCGCAGCGCGCGCGCGGCCGGTTCGAGCGCGTCGGCATCATGCTCGCTGCCCGGCGCGTACGGCATCAGCGCCCAGCGCGCAGCCGGCAGATGCTGGTCCAACGTTTCCAAGTTCTCGCGGAGCGCGGCCATGGCCGGGTCGATCACACTGCCGATCCAGCCGACCAGCGAGGCGCCAGCGGACTCGATCGCGCGAACCGTCAGCAGCGCATGATTGAGACAGCCCAGACGCAAGCCGACCACGAGCACCACCGGCAGCTGCAATCGGCGGGCGACATCGGCCATGGTCATGCCCGGTCCGATGGGTGCCAGCCAGCCTCCCGTGCCCTCCACGACCACGACATCGCAACGTGCGGCGAGCCGGTCATAGGCATGCACGATGTGCTCAAGATCGATCACGATGCCAGCTCGTTCGGCGGCGATGTGCGGTGATACTGGCCAATTGAAGCAATAGGGGTTGATATCCGCCAAGGCCACGCCAGGCGCACTAACTTCGGCAATCGTGGCGACATCTTGATTAATCTGGAAGCCATCGACGGCTATCGTGCCCGATGCTATCGGCTTCATGCCGATCGCGAGTACCTGCACGGTGTGCAAGGCCCGGAGTAGCCCCGCAGTGACACGGGTCTTACCTACGCCGGTATCGGTGCCGGCGATGAATACGCCGCGAATGGGTGCCGCGCTCACCGCCGGGCAGTCTTCAGCGCGGTGAGCGGCACGGTAAATTCGCCGGGAATACCGCCTGAGTCATCGACCCGCGCCGCGCCGCCGCCAAAGGCAGCACCGAAGATCACCTCAAATGTGGCCGGCAGACCCTGTGGCGTGCGCGTGCGCTCGTAGGCGCCGAGCATGGCCTGCATGCGCGAGCGGCCCGTGAGTCCGCGCAGGCGCGAGCGCGTGGCGTTGCGGGCACCGATCTGCTTGAGCTCACGCATGAGTGCGTGCGCATCAGGATAGTGCAGCCGGTAATGTTCGAGATCCATGACCGGCTCGGCCAGGCCCGCGTGCGTCAAAGCGTCACCGAGTTGCTGCATGTCGGCGAAAAGGCTCACGTGACTGTGATCGTCAGCGGCCGCCCAGGCGCTGCGCAGCTCGCTCAAGGTATCTGGACCGAAGGTCGAAAACAGCAGCACGCCGGTGGGTTTGAGCACACGCGCGAGCTCGCGAAATACCGCATCCGGCCGATCGCACCACTGCAGCATCAGATTGCTGTAGATCAGATCGACGCTGTGCCGGGGCAACGGCAGTGCCTGCGCGTCGGCGCAGACACGCGCGAAACTAGCGCGGCGCCACGGCCAACGCGCACGCGGGGTAGCCTGCAGCATGCCCTCGGCGAGATCGATGGCCAGCACTTGCGCGCGTGGGTAGCGGCTGCGCAGCTGCTGCGCGGCCTGGCAGGTGCCGGCACCGATGTCGATCACGCGTTGCGGGTCGAGCGTGAAGTACTGCAGCCGCTCGAGCAGCTCCTGACGGACGCGGCGTTGCAACTGCGCCGACTTTTCGTAGTGTGCAGCCGCCCGGCTGAACGAGCGCGCCAGCGCGCGACGATCCAGCTCGAACGGCGGCGGCGGGGTGTTCGGCGTGCTCATGGCGTCACAT
>Ga0302314_10020745_pt1 | contig 10852 bp, 11 predicted proteins | sample III_Palsa_N2_3_FD_200533 | JGI IMG/M metagenome (GOLD analysis project Ga0302314, IMG submission 200533) | Peat permafrost microbial communities from Stordalen Mire near Abisko, Sweden - III_Palsa_N2_3 | ecosystem: Environmental > Terrestrial > Soil > Palsa > Peat permafrost | place: Sweden... | reverse complement strand
CTCGCTCCTTCCGGCCTTCACCATCGTGCTGACCTCGGTGGCCGGCTGGATGCTGCAGATGCGCAACGTCATGATCACGACGATCAGCGAGGACTACGTGATCGCCGCGCAGGCCAAGGGGCTGTCAAGGCGCAGGATCATCTTCACCTACGCGGCCCGCAACGCGCTGCTGCCGCAGCTGCAGGGGTTCGGCCTGGCGCTCGGCTTCGTGGTCTCAGGCGCCCTGATCATGGAGATCGTCTTCTCCTACCCGGGCATCGGTTACCTGCTGCTTGAGGCGGTGGAGAACAAGGACTTCCCGCTCATGCAGGCGATCTTCCTGGTCATCACGTTCGCGGTGCTCGTCGCCAACCTGGTCGTCGATCTGATCATCGTCTTCTTCGATCCGCGGGCCCGTGCCCGGGAGGCAGCGTGATGAAAAGCAGTGTTTTCAGAAGCAGTGTTTTCAGAAGCAGTGTTTTCAGAAGCGCTGCGAACATCTGGCGGAACCTGCCGCTGAAGGCAAAGATCGGCGTGGGGCTGTTCGGCTTTTTCGTGCTGGCCGCGATCATCGGACCGCAGGTCCAGCCGTATGACCCCAGTGCTCAGACGCCCCTGACGATGACCGGACCGTCCGTGCAGCACTTGTTCGGTACCACGCAGACCGGGCAGGACATCCTGTCCCAGGTGCTGACGGGAATCCGGCTGACGCTTGAGCTGGCCCTGCTGGTGGGCGTGATCGTTACGGTGCTGTCCGTGCTCATCGGGGTCACGTCCGCGTTCCTCGGCGGGATCTGGGACGACGTGCTCTCCCTGATCACCAACGTGTTCCTGGTGATTCCGCCGCTGCCGCTGCTGATCGTGCTGCTCGGCTACCTGTCGCAGCAGGGTCAGACCCCGACCATCGTCGTGCTGTCCCTCCTCGGCTGGCCGTGGGGCGCGCGGGTGATCCGGGCGCAGACGCTGGCCATCAGGGGTCGCGACTTCATCGACGCGTCTCGGGAGACCGGCGAGAAGAACTGGCGCATCATCATCGTCGAGATCATCCCGAACGAGATCTCGCTCATCGCCGCCAGCTTCGTCAACACCGTTCTCTACGCGATCGGCGCCTCGGTGGCACTGGCCTTCGTCGGCCTCACCAACGTCAACTCCTGGTCGCTCGGCACCATTCTCTACTGGGCGCAGACCGACAGCGCGCTGGAGGGCGGCGCGTGGTGGTGGTTCGTGCCCGCGGGCCTCGCCGTGGCGCTCATCGGCACCTCCCTGGTGCTGCTCAATAGCGGCCTCGACGAGCTCGGTAGCCCCCGGCTGCGCGCGACTCGCGGCACGGCGAAGGTCGCCGGGCACAAGATCTGGCCGACCGACCCCACCCCGGTGCTCGCGCAACTTGAGGCGGACCACGGTCGCCTCGGATCGTTCCTCCGTTCCTTCTCGCGCCGCTCGCTGCTCGAGGGAACCGCAGTAGGGGGTGACCTGTAAATGGCTCCGATTCTTGAGATTTCCGACCTGTCGGTCGCGTACCGGTCAGTGGGCGGCGATGTCCACGCCGTCGAGCATGTGAGCCTCACGCTCAACGCCGGCGAGGTGGTTGGCCTGTGCGGGGAGAGCGGCTCGGGCAAGTCGACGCTCGCCTACGGCGCGACCAGGCTGCTCCGCCCGCCGGCCCTGATCACCAGCGGCAGCGTGCGCTACCGCGGTCGCAGGATCACCCAGGGCGGCGACCCCGCCGACATCCTGGCGATGAGCCACCGGGAACTGGCCCACATGCGGTGGCGTGAGGTCGCCATCGTGTTCCAGAGCGCGATGAACGCGCTCAACCCGGTGCTCCGCGTCCAGGACCAGATCCTCGACGCGGTCACCGCGCACCTGAAGCTGCCGCGGGATGAGGCCAAGGAGAAGGCCGCGACCCTGCTCGACCTGGTCGGCATCCCGCGCAACCGGCTCCGCTCCTACCCGCACGAGCTGTCGGGCGGCATGCGGCAGCGCGTGATGATCGCCATGGCCCTGGCCGCTGATCCCGAGGTCGTCATCATGGACGAGCCGACCACCGCGCTCGACGTGGTGGTCCAGCGGGACATCCTGGCGCAGATCGTGGAGCTCAAGGAAACGCTCGGCTTCTCGATCCTGTTCATTACCCACGACCTGTCGCTGCTGCTGGAGCTCGCCGACCGGATCGCGGTCATGTACGCGGGTCGGCTGCTTGAGACCGGCACCGCGTCAGCCATCATGCGCGAACCCGCACACCCCTACACCCGGGGACTGCTCCATTCGTTCCCCTCGCTGCACGGCCCGCGCCGGGAGCTGGTCGGCATCCCGGGCTCGCCACCTGACCTGCGCGACGCTCTGCCCGGCTGCCCGTTCATCCCGCGCTGCGGCTACGCGATCGACGCCTGCTCGGCAGTCGACATGTCCCTCGCCCAGGTCGCGGGCGGGGCGGGCACGGGCGATGGGGAGGGCACGGGCGGGAGGGAAAGGGGCGCCCGCGTCGGGCACCTGACGGCCTGCCCCATCGTGACCCCGCAAGTGAGTCAGGAAGGGGTGCTGTCATGAGCGAACCGCTCATCGGCGGCGTGGGCGCTAGCGGCGGGCTCGGTAGCGGCGTGCCGACCAGCGAGGTGCCCGTCAGCGACTTGTCCGCCGCGCCGGCGGTCAACGCGGAAGCCGATCAGGTAGGCGAGCCGGCCATCGTCGCGTCGGCCGCCGCGGGCCGCGGCCCGCTTGCCATGGAAGCGGTCGGCCTCAACAAGGTCTTCAAGCTCGGCCGAGGCACGGTCCTGCAGGCGGTGCGCGACGTCTCCTTCGGCCTCTACCAGGGCGCGGTCGTCGCGTTGGTGGGGGAGAGCGGTTCCGGCAAGTCCACGGTCGCCAAGCTGCTGGCCGGCCAGGAGCGGCCGACCAGCGGACAGGTCACGCTTGACGGCAAGCCGATCAGCGTGCACGGCAGTCGCGCGTTCCGGCAGTACAAGAGCCAGGTGCAGTACGTCTTCCAGGACCCGTTCAGCTCGCTGAACCCGGTGCACACGGTCGGCTACCACCTCATCCGCCCGGTGAAGCTACACAGTAATCCCCCGGGGGGGCGACCCCCCGTACCCCCCGGTGGCCAGTCCGATGAAAGGCAAGGATATCGGACAGGCCCAAGGGCGCGCAGCGCGGACGAGAGGGTCATGGCCCTGCTTGAACAGGTCCGGCTGACCCCCGCGGAGCAGTTCGTGGTGAAGTACCCGCACGAGCTGTCTGGCGGCCAGCGGCAGCGGGTCTCCTTCGCCCGGGCCCTCGCCGCTCAGCCGACGGTGCTGCTCGCCGACGAGCCGGTTTCCATGCTCGACGTCTCCATCCGCCTGGAGATGCTCAACCTTCTCGACGATCTGCGTACCAGGCTCTCCCTGGCGCTGCTCTACATCACGCACGACATCGCATCCGCCCGTTACTTCGCGGACGAGGTGCTGGTGATGTACGGCGGCCAGATCGTCGAGCGCGGGCCGGCCGAGGACGTCACCCAGCGTCCCGCCCACCCGTACACCCAGCTCCTCATCGCCTCCGCCCCCGATCCCGACAATCTGGGCAGTTCGCTCAAAGCAGGAAATGTCGTGATCGGACCGGGTGGTGCGATTGCGGGGAAGGCCGGGAACGTCGGCCCGGCCCCCGTCGGCTGCCCCTTCAGCAACCGCTGTCCGCTAGCCGACGACAAATGCCGGCGGGAAAACCCCGCCCTCCAGTTGCTGACACCCGCCCGCGCGGCGGCCTGCTGGCACCTGGACGTAGCCGCCTCGCCCCAGGCGAGCGGCTCCCTATGAAACCGGGTCACTCAATCAAGGGAAAGATCTCCTTTCAATCGCATTACCCCCGGAAGGAAAGGTCAAAGTTGACAATCAAGAGAATCACCAGCAAGAGAGCGCTGGCGCTTACCGCGACCGGCCTCCTCGCCGCGGGCCTCGCGGCCTGCTCGTCGAGCTCAACCTCGAGCGCACCATCCACCTCAACCGGCAGCTCCACGCCCAGCTCCAGCCCTGCAACCTCCAATGAGCCGGCCCTGGTGATGGAGTCCTCCCCGGAGACCAGCATCACGCAGAACTTCAACCCCTTCGACACCGCCGCGCCGATCAACGGCATGGGTGCCACCGGCCTCGTCTACGAGCCGCTGCTCCAGTTCGACCTGGCAAACCCGTCGGTGAAGCCATACGACTGGCTGGCCACCAACTACGCCTGGAGCAACGGCGGCAAGACCATCACCTTCACGATCCGCCAGGGCGTGAAGTGGAGCAACGGCACCCCGCTCACCGCTGCCGACGTCGCCTTCACGTATAAGTACGTCTCCTCGCACAGCAGCGGGTCTGACGACATCAACCTCGGCGGCCTCGCGCCCACCAGCATCAAGCAGCCCACCAGCGACACCGTGGCGCTGACATTCTCCACGGCGCAGTACATGAACATCGAGAACATCGGCGGCCAGGCGATCATCCCGCAGTCGGTCTGGTCCAGCATCAGCGACCCGGCCACCTACGCCGACCCCACCCCCATCGGTTCCGGCCCGTACACGCTCGGGAACTACACCAATGAGGGCTTCACCATGGTCGCCAACCCCAGCTACTGGGGTGGCGCCGTGCCGGTTCCCAAGGTCTACTTCCCCGTTTACTCCACGAACGCCCCGGCGCAGACCGCCCTGTTCGCCGGGCAGATCGACTGGACCGGCAACTACATCCCGAACCTGCAGGCGGACTTCATCAACAAGGACCCGTCGACCAACTACGCCTACGAGGGCGCGGACTCCTCCAACGCTCTCTACCCGAACCTGAGCCAGTTCCCGACCAACCAGCTGGCCGTCCGCAAGGCGATCGACGTGGCGCTCGACCGCACCGCGATCGACACCCAGGGCGAGTCCGGCCTGGAGGCCCCGGTCCTCAACGCCTCAGGCATCACCGAGCCGGCGTTCTCGGCGTGGCTCGCCCCGTCGCTGGCGAGCGACAACCTCCCGGCGACCGGCGACCCGTCGCAGGCGACGTCCATCCTGACGGCGGCCGGCTACAAGAAGGACAGCGCGGGCTTCTTCGCGCTGAACGGCAAGGAAGTCGACGTCTCGGTCACCACGCCTGGTGCCTACAGCGACTACGCGAACGACGTGGAACTCGCCGTTAGCGAGCTGAACAAGGCCGGCATCAAGGCCACCTTCAACAACACCACCCCCGCCGCCTACGACGCGGACGCGGCCAGCGGTTCCTTCTCGCTGCTGCTCCGCTGGGGCTCCGGCGGCGTCACCCCGTTCAACCTGTACAACGGCTGGCTCAGCCCGTCCCTGATCGGCACCGGCAACGGTAACTACGAGAAGCTGAACGACCCGACGATGACCACCGATCTGAACAAGCTCAACGGTGACGAGACGATCGCCGAGCAGACCACGGATCTCACCCCGATCGAGTCCTACGTCGCGACCCAGCTGCCGGTCATCCCGACGACGGCCTCCGCCGAGTGGTGCGAGTACACCTCAGCGCACTACACGGGCTGGCCGACCAAGTCCAACCCGTACGACTCCTGCCAGCCGTCGGGTACCAACAACGGCCCCGGCTCCGGCACCGACGAGTACGTCCTGCTCCACCTCAAGCCCGCCTCTTAAAACAACCCAAAAAACACAAGCGGGGTACCCCCGCTGCCCAATGCGAAGGCCCGCCCATCACCCTGGGGCGGGCCTTCCGCTGACTAGCGGTTTCATCATGACGGCCTGCCCGCTTCCATCGGGCAGGCCGTCACTTTTTTAGCCTAACGGACCCGGCCGACTCCATGACGGCCCGGTGCTCGTGGCCAGCGGGGAACGCGATCGCGGCCGAATCTCCGCGCCGGTCGAGGTCCGCGCCAAATCCCGGAATAAGCCGGTTTGCCGTGGGTAGCCGCCCACCTGCTCGTACATGGAGGAGAGATAAATGCGACTAGGGTCAATTATTCTTGCCATCTGGCTGATCATCGGAGTGATCTCGGCTGGTCAGCGCGGCTACTTCGACTCGAAGGCGAGTTGCCGCACCGTCGGTACTGTAGTAGTCACAATTCTGGCCGGCCCGCTGAACTACGCCGGCATAAACCCTAAGGTCACGTGTAATTAATCGGTAGCCGGATCGTGAATAGATCGGAATGTCGGGGGTAGCTGGGGTCCATGACACTTTCCGCTATTATCACATGGCTTATCATCGGGCTGGTGGTTGGCGGGCTCGCGCACCTGCTGGTGCCGGGTCGCCAGCGCATCGGCATCCTCTGGACGCTGGTATTCGGCATCATCGGCGCGCTGGTCGGCGGTTTCATTACCGCCGCGCTCCTCGGCGCCGGCCACCTGATCATCTCGTTCATCGTCTCGCTGATCGTCGCGGCGGTGCTGATCGGCGCCGTCTCTCACCCGCGGTCCCGCCGGTACATCTCCGGCCGCCCGCGCCGCCGTCGCCTGCTCCGTCGCCTCTGACGGTTCCGCCGGTCACGACCCGGGTCGCCGCCTCGCGCGGTGACCCGGGTCGCTTCTTTGCTGGCTGAATTCCCAGGTCAGCCCCTCGCGTGTCGCTGGATAGCCGGCACTTGTGGTGTGAACAGCCATATGGCGGGCAGCGGGCTAGCTTCACGACCGGAGGGAGGCACCCCCATGAGCAGTTCGTTTCTGCTCGAGCAGGGCGTCATGCGGAGCCTGCGGGAGGTCGCGCAGCAGTTGCGGGTCGACTCCGTGCGATGCAGCGCTGCCGCGTCGTCTGGGCATCCGGCGTTCGCGGTGTCGGCGGCGGACCTGATGGCTGTGCTGCTCGCGCGGCATCTCCGCTACGACTTCAGCCAGCCGGGAAGCCCCGGCAACGATCATCTGATCTTCTCCGACGGACACGCGTCGCCGTTGCTCTACTCGATGCTGCGGGCGGTCGGCGCGATCGGCGAACGTGAGCTGCTCAGCTACCGTAAGGTCGGCAGCCGCCTTGAGGGCCACCCCACGCCCCGGCTGCCGTGGGTTGAGGTCGCCACCGGCTCGCCCGGCCAGGGCCTGCCGGTGGGCGTCGGGATAGGCATGGCGGGAAAGTGCCTGGACCGGCTCCCTTACCAGGTGTGGGTGCTCTGCGGCGACGGCGAGCTCGCCGAGGGCTCGATCTGGGAAGCCGCCGAGCAGGCCAGCGACTCCCGGCTCGACAACCTGAAGCTGATCGTCGACGTCAACGGGCTCGGCCAGCGCGGGCCCGCCAGGCAGGGCAGGGACACCAGCGCCTACGCGGCACGGTTCCGCGCGTCCGGGTGGCACGCGATCCAGATCGACGGGCACGACATCACCGAGATCGACCGCGCGTTCGGCGCCGCCTATCCAGGGGCGCCGACGGTGATTCTCGCGCGGACGGGGCGGCGCCACGGCACCGCTGTCGTAGATAGGGCCACCGTGGATGGGGAAGGCGGCCACGGCAAGCCGGTTACCGACGCCGAGGAGACGATCCGCGAGCTTGGCGGGATCCGTGACATCCGGGTGGCGGTGGCGCCGCCCGCCCTGCCGCCCGTCCCGCGCCACGTCCCGGTGCCGGCGGTGCCGCGGGCCCGGCCGGCCGTCGTCTCCTGGCGGTCGCCGAGGTATGAGCCGGGGACCATGGTGGCGACACGCACCGCGTTCGGTGCGGCACTCGCGGCCCTCGGCGACGTCAGGCCCGACGTAGTCGTTCTCGACGGCGAGGTGAGCGACGCCGCGCGCACCGGGTCGTTCGCGCGGTCCCACCCTGACCGGTTCTTCGAGTGCTACGGCGCCGAGCAGCAGATGGTTGCCACGGCCGTCGGGATGCAGGCGCAAGGCTGGGTTCCGTTCGCCGCCACGTTCGCGGCGTTCCTCGCCGGGGCCTACGACTTCATCAGGATGGCTGCGGTCAGCCGGGCGAGCATCCGGCTGATCGGCTCGCACGCGGGCGTCTGGATCGGCCAGGATGGTCCCGCCCAGATGGGCCTCGAGGACTTGGCGGCCCTGCGCGCCGTGCACGGCAGCACGGTGCTCTGCCCATGCGACGCCAACCAGGCGGCCTGGCTGACCGGGGCGATGGCGGACCTTCCAGGGATCAGTTACCTGCGGACATGCGGCGGCGATACACCAGTGATCTACCAGCCACGGGAGCGTTTCGCGATCGGCGGCAGCCGGGTGCTGCGCTCGTCGCCCGACGACCAGGTGACGCTCGTCGCCGCCGGCGTGACGGTCCACGAGGCCCTGGCGGCCGCCGACCTGCTTGCCGAGGACGGCGTCCGCGCCCGGGTCATCGACGCGTACTCGGTCAAGCCGGTGGACACGCTCACGCTGCGCGCCGCGGCGCGCGAGACGGGGCGGATCGTTACGGTCGAGGACCACTGGCCCGAGGGTGGTCTCGGCGACGCGGTGCTCGGTGCCGTCGCGAGCGGCGGTGATCCGCTGCCCTCGGTCAGGAAGCTCGCCGTACGGTCAATGCCGGGCTCCGCCACCCCCGACGAGCAGCTGCAGCTTGCCGGGATCGACATGGCGTCCATCGCCAGCGCGGCGGCAGAAGCGGTGGCCGGGTACGTCCAGCTGACCTGACGTTTCGTCCGGCAGCCACGGGTAGGGAGTAGGGGGGTCAACGAAGTGCTTTCCGGTGGAGAGGCAAACATGTCTGGATCGCCGTCGGAGCGGACATTCCGTCATGCCGACGTCCCGTCGATCCGGCGTTTCGCGGTGGAGTTCGCTAATCGCGCCGGAATCGGCGCCGCGCAGCTCGCGGATTTCGTGCTCGCGGTCAACGAGGCCGCGGCCTGCGCCATCGCCGCGGGGTCATGCACCGCCAGGCTGCGGCTGTGGACGGCGGGGGCGCGCGCGTTCTGCGCGGTTAGCGGTGACAGCATGTCGCATTACGGGCCGGGTGGCGGCAAGCAGGGCGACGTCGAGGCGCTGCGCCGCTGGCTGCTTCAGCAGCTCTGTGACTCCGTATCCGTGCAGTCAGGTCCCGAGGGCGTGACGGTGCTCCTGTCGATGACCGTCACGTGATCAGGCCGCCGGCCTGATCGGGCAGCGATGCCCGGGCGGCGCTCACGCTCGGGTGGATTTCGATCAGCCGGTCGATGCCGACGAGGTTCAGCACGCGCAGCACCGGCGTCGAGGTGGCGACAAGCCGCACGGTGGCGTCGTTGGCGGTGGCTCGCCGCACGGCGCGGGTGATGGCGGAAATGCCGGCCGAGTCGCAGAACGTCGTCGCGGTCATGTCGACCACCAAGCCGAGCGCGCCGGCGTTGAGTACCTCTAGTAGAGCCTCGCGCAGGGCATCCGCGCTGGTCAGGTCGACCTCTACCGGCACCGTGAGCACGGCGGTCCGGTCGGACCATGTCACGGGAAAACGTTCATCAGACACGACAACCACCGCCGCTTCAAGGCCAAGGCAGGCCGCGTCTCCGGACCCTGGATAGCGGCCGCCCATGGGAAATGGCGTGCCGCAGGCAGCATTATCTCGGTCCGGCTGCCCTTAGACAAATCGAATGGCCCCATTCCACCGTACCCGAGTCCGCGGGATTTCCTCAGCGGGAGCAGGGGCTCCGAGTAGGCCTGCCACGAGTACGCTTACTAGAGAGGAGCCGTGGGATACCGTCAGATCGGTTCGGGCAGGCGACGGGACGGAGGGACAACGTGACGGTCCAGGATCTCGGCCACGAGGCCACCGAGCTCGTCAGCCTCTCCAACGGCGAGGCCAGGTCGCTGAGCAAGCTAGCCGAGATGGCGGTGCGGCAGATCCCCGGCTGTGCGGCGGCCCAGGCGACCATCTGGCGGGACGGCGAGCTCGCCGCGGTGTCGGCCAGCCATCCCGACCCCGCCGAACTTCTTGACCTGCAGATGAGGATCGGCACCGGGCCGATGGTCACGGCGGTGCGCGACGGCAAGCCGGCCAGTTGCTCGGACGCGCTCACTGATGAGCGCTGGCCGCGATGGTCGGAGGAAGCGCTGCGCCGTGGCCTGCGCAGCTCGGTTCACCTGGTGCGGCAGTTCCCGCCGATGACCCTGGTGCTGGCACTTTTCGGGACGCGGCCAGGCAGCCTTGAGGCCGATGGGGTGCCCATGGCGGAGATGCTCGCCCGGTTCGGGTCCACGGTGTTCGCCAACAGCCTCGCCTACGGTGCGGCGCAGCGAACCGCGACGCAGCTCAAGGACTCCATCGCGGCCCGGGCGGTCACCGATCAGGCCAAGGGCATCTTGATGCACGCGCTCGGCTGCGACGCCGAAGCGGCACTGAAGTACCTGCGCCGGGAGTCGCAGCGCCGCCACCTCAAGGTCACCGAGGTCGCGGCCCGCGTCATCGCGACCTACGCACCGGGCGGCCGCGGCGCCACCGCCTGATCGCGATCAGGAGGCACGGGTATCTGGTGCCTCCTGAAAGGATCGGCTGGCCGTGCGTCGCCTGCTCCTGCGCCGGGCGCGGATCCGTTCCTCGGGCGTGGTGCCGCCCCAGATGCCATGCGCCTCGTTCGTCTTCATCGCGAAGTCAAGGCACTGCTGCCGTACCGTGCAGCCAGCGCAGACGTGGAGCGCGCTAGAGACCTGCCCGGCGGCGGGTCCGCCAGCGGCGATGGGAAAGAACAGCTCGGGGTCGGCGGAGAGACAGGCCCCCGCCCCGCGCCACTCACTGGCGTATTCGGTCATCTGGCGTCCTTCATACGGGAGGCTGGCTGGTCATTCGGACGGCGATCGGGATCGCCCCGGCAGTCCGCTGCCCAGCCGTCGCGCGGCTATTCACCTCCGGCCGCGGGAACTTCTGCGTTTGCACCCACGATGCGCGGGTAGCCGCTTCCCGCGAGCACGCCATAGACCCGCCGCGCCCCGGTTACCCCCCCGCCGGGGCGCGGCGGCCCTTCTCAGCTATGTGATGCACGTCATACAAGATTGTGTTTAGTTGCCGGGGTG
>Ga0302314_10020744_pt1 | contig 10852 bp, 13 predicted proteins | sample III_Palsa_N2_3_FD_200533 | JGI IMG/M metagenome (GOLD analysis project Ga0302314, IMG submission 200533) | Peat permafrost microbial communities from Stordalen Mire near Abisko, Sweden - III_Palsa_N2_3 | ecosystem: Environmental > Terrestrial > Soil > Palsa > Peat permafrost | place: Sweden... | reverse complement strand
CCGCTGACCTCGGCCCCGCGCAGGTCGGCGCCGGCCAGTTTGGCGCCGGCGAAGATGGCGCCAAACAGATCCCCGCCTACAAAGATCGCCCCCTCCAGGTCGGCGCCGGACATATCCGCCTCGCGGAAGTGGCTGCCGCTGAAGTCGCAGCCGGGCAACCTGGCCTCGGACAGGTCCGCCAGATGGAAGTTGCAGCGCAGGAACCGGGCGCTGGCCCGCACCACATTGCGGCCGAAATTGCGGGCGAAGTCCGCGCGCTGGAACCCCGCCCCGCGCAGATTGCAGTCCTCCATCGCCACGTCATAGAGGCTGGAGCGGTCGAACCTGCCGAAGCTCAGGTCGCAGCGCACGAACCGGGCGTGGTCCAACTGGCTGAAGGCGAAGGCCGCGCCCACATGCTCGCCCGCGTCCACGAAGGCGCAATCCTCGAACACCGCCTCGCGCAGATCGGCGTGGGCGAAGCGGGCGCGGACGATGCGGCAGCGGGTGAACCGCGCGCCCTCCAATATGGTGTTGCTGAATTGGGCGTCTTCGATGATGGAGTCGACGAAGCGCGCCTCGGACAGGTCCGCGTCGGTCCACTCGAAATCCTCGATGGCGACGCCTTCGATGATGGCCCCGGCTGCGGGCCTAAACGGCGTCATGCGTCACCCGCCCTGAGATGGATCTCGCGCCCAGCCAAAGTCCGATCAGGACGGGCGGCGTCACCAGTTCGATGGCCGCCAGCAGGACGAAGAAGGGATGGGGCGCCCCGATCTGGAAGATGGAGATGAGGCGACCGACACCGCCGGCGAAGAAGACTGCCGCGAGCCAGGGAATGGCGCGGTTCCACCGGCCAGGGTCGCGCGCCGCCATCAACAACGCCAACCCATAGCCGCCCCACAGCGCCGAGTAGAAGCGCAGCTCATTGTCCATGGCGGCGGGCCAGGCCGGCGTCAGTGGGCCGCGCCAGCCGCTGATGGCGTCGTAGACCCGTTCCCCGGCCCACGCCGTCTGGGCGGCGCCGAGCAGATAGATGGACAGGGCGATGGCGACGGCCGAAGCGCCGAGCACGGCCAACGCCACACGTAATGTTGAGCGCATTTTTGCGTCTCCTTCCCATGCCCCCGGCTTCCTATGCCCCTGGCGCCCGCATTCGATAAAGGACGAGTTGGTGGCCATCGTCGTCATAAATGCGCTCGAACAAAAAACCGGTCTTTTCAAGCACCCGGCGCGAAGCCAGGTTTTCGGTCAGGACAATTCCGGCCAGTTCTGGAAGGCCGAGCGGGCCAAAGGCGATATCGCGCAGGGCCACGGCGATCTCGCTGGCGTAGCCCTGACCCCACCAGGCCTGGTGGAAGGTGTAGGCGATCTCGATCTCCTCCACCCCCTGAATGTCCAGAGGCCGGATGCCGGCGCGGCCGACGAACCGGCCCGCGTGGTCGCGCAACATCCACAGGCCGAAGCCGCGCTGGTCCCAGTGCGCCAAGTTCGCCTCCACATAGGCCGCGGTCTGTTCGGCCGTACGCGTCCCGCCCAGATAGCGCGACACCGCCTCGTCCAGATGCAGGGGGATGAGGTCGTCCACATGCTCGCGCCGGAGCCGTTCGGCGGTCAGGCGCGCGGTGCTGAAGGTTTCCATCGCGCTCACCTCTCCCACAGCTCCCGGAACATCGCCTTCAGCGCCAAGGCGTCCTTCCAGCGGTCGGAGAATTCGCGGCCGTCGGCGTCCACCATGGCATAGGGCGGCGGGCCGAGTTCGCACATGACCGCCAGGGCGTCGTCCTCGCCGGCCCGCGCCCGCCATTGCACGATCCCGTCCGCCCACCAGCGCCGGAACGTCTCCAGCCAGCCCCGGTTCTGCGCTGCGTCCAGGCCGATCTGCACCTGGTGCGGGCCGGCGACGCGGGCGTGGAAGGCGTGGCAGGCGCCGATCACCTCTTGCATCCGCCGCTCGATATCGGGATCCACCGGCAGGGCCATTTCATGGGTGGTGACATAGTGGGACAGGTCGCCGGTCAGCTTCAGCCCCGGCCGCGCCTCCAGAATCCGGCCGGTGAAATAGAGGTCGTTGGTCAGCCGCCCGCGATGGGTTTCGTAGAAGACCGGCATCGGCGCCGCCTCGGCCACCACCTCCAGGCTGTCGATCAGCGTCAGGGCCTCGGACAGGGTAGCGGCGCCGGCGGCGATCTGGACGTTGAAATGATGCGCCCCGCCCAGGGCGTCGGCCGCCTCGATATGACGCGCCAGCTCATCGGCCTTGTGCACCAGGGCCTGCGCCTCCCAGCTCAGGCCATTTTCGGCCATGATGCGAGCAGTGGCTTCGGCCCTGCGCCTGCGGACGATGTTTACCCCCGCGCCGTCGAAGCCCGCCGCGACGATCAATCCCAGGGCGTCTTCCGGCCGCGCCTCCAGATCGACCCCCGGCAGGCCGTCCATCGCCCAGACCGATTGAAACACCAGCAGTCGCGTCATGAAGCCCAGGCCGGAGCGAGTTGAGTCGCGGACATCTTAGCCTGTTGGAGCCAGGCGCGGGCCGGTCCAGCGCAAAGCCAGCCTATTTCCGCGCGTCCCAATTGTCGCCGGGCCGCCAGCCGCTTAAGCGTGGCAGGGAGCGCATCGCGCAGAGGCGGAGAGATATGAACACCACGACCATCCGGACCTGGCACTTCTACATCGGCATGCTCATCGCGCCGAGCGTGCTGTTCTTTTCCATCACCGGGGCGTGGCAGCTGTTCAGCCTGCACGAGGCGCATGGAAACTACACCCCGCCGATGATCATGGAGAAGCTCAGTTCGGTGCACCAGGACCAGGTGTTCGCGCCCGGCCATCACCACCCGGACGCCAAGCCCCCCGGCGCATCCGCCGGCCCGCCGCCTCCGGCCGATGACGACGACAAGATGAAGACCTCGACCCTGATCCTGAAAATCTTCTTTTTCTGGATCGTCGCCGGCGGCCTGATCGTCTCGACCCTGCTCGGCCTTTGGATCGGCCTGACCCACCCGTTGCGCCGTCGCATCGCCTGGATCCTGGTCGCCGCCGGAACCGCGATCCCGGTGGTTCTGCTGCTCGTCTGAACCCTCGCCCTATTCTTCATGGGAAGAGGGTTCCAACGCAGCGCCAAGGGCGCTGGCGAATTGGACCGGTTAAGCTAAAGTCGAGCCATGTTCGTGGGCTGGCAAACCTTCTACCAGATGACGGCCGAGGCGGCGGCGACCCTCACCGGGTTGGTGTTCGTGGTCGTGACCTTGAGCTCCGGCGGCCGCACCCCGGCGGCGGAGCGGGGTCTCCGGCTGTTCACCAGCCCTACGGTGTTTCACCTGACCTCGGTGCTGGTGATCAGCGCCCTGGCCCTGACGCCGGAAGGCGAAACGCCCCGCCCCGGGGTGCTGATGACGGCCTGGTCCATGGGCAGCTTGGTCTACGCCGTCACCCGGCTGGTGCAGCTGGCGCGCATGCCGGAGACCTCCCACTGGTCCGACTTCTGGTATTATGGCTTCGGCCCCGCCGTGACCTATGTCGCCCTCGCCGCCGCCAATGTGGCCGCGCTGGCGCACCTGCCCCATTCCGCCTACGCGGTGGCCATCTGCCTGCTGTCCCTGCTGCTGCTCGGCATTCGCAACGCCTGGGACCTGGCCACATGGCTCGCGCCGCGTCGGGGCGGGTCCTGACCGGAGACCATCCCATGCCGGACGCAGCCGACCTTTCCGACAGCCTGCTGGTGGCCGAGACCGGCCTGGGCCGGCTGCAGGTGACGGCTCGGACCCAGACCTCCGCCTTCCTGATCGACGAACCGAAGAGCGTCGGCGGCCTGGGGTCCGGCCCCAACCCCTATGACCTGCTCGCCGCCGCCCTGGGCTCGTGCAAGGCCATGACCATGCGCCTCTATGCAGAGCACAAGGGCTGGCCTCTGGTCCGGGTTCAGGTCCTGGTGCGCCACCAGCGCGCCTCGCTGGAGGCCCGCGACAGGTTCGACTGCACCGTGACCCTGGAAGGCGACCTGGACGTGGCCCAGCGGGCGCGGCTGCTGGAGATCGCCGAACACTGTCCCGTACATCGGACCCTGGATCGCGGCTCCGACGTCCAGACCCGGATGGCGCAGGCAGATACGGCGCCCTCGTCGATCGATCCCTCCAACCATATGGTCCACATGGAAGAGGCCAGCGCGGCATGACCCGACGGGCGACTGGGCGCGGATGCCGTCAGGCGCTGACATGAGCAACGCCCGCATCACCGGCGGCTGCCTCTGCGGCGCCGTGCGATACGAAGCGGACAGCGAGCCGGACTACGCCGGCTATTGCTGCTGCGGCGATTGCCGCAAGGCGTCAGGGTCGGGCTTCGTTCCCTTCATGGGATTCCCGGCCGCAGTCGTGCGGTTCAGCGGCGAGACCCGGCTGTCGATCGCCAAGGCGGCTCACGGCGGCGAGGCGGTGCGCAACCACTGCGCGGCCTGCGGCGGCCTGGTGTTCGGCGGCGTCGTCGGCGAGGTCACGTCCCACACCGTCTACGCCGGCTCGCTGGACGACCCGTCGTGGTTCAAACCGACCATGGCCATCTTCAACAGCCGCAGGCCTGACTGGGTGGTGCTGCCGGAGGGACTGACAGTGTTCGAGGAGATGCCGCCCGGAGGCTGACCCTCCGCCGGATCAGGGGTGCGCGGCCTCAGGCTTGTGGGGCGGCGCGCACGGAATCTCCGCCACTGGGCGGGCGCCAAGCCACAGCTCCACCATCGGCGTGCCGTCCGTGCAGAGGGCGTGGGCGCGTTCGATCGCTTCCTCTTTCGTCTCGGCCTCGATCCATTCGCCCCAGACGATTCTGCCTTCCGCGTTGAGAAGATAAGCCCGGAAGGTTTGCATTGACGGTCATCCAAAAGGCCCCGGGGAACCCTAGCGCCCACCCCGGGCGTCAACAAGCGACGCCGTTTGATGGGATGCTAGGCGCCCCTACGGACCGCCTGCGGCCCCGCCTAATAGGCCAGCGCCAGCCCGTCCGCGCGCATCTCGCTGGCCGCGCCATAGATGCGATGGCCTTCGCTCATGTGCGGCTCGATGCAGTTGTAGCGGCCGAAGCCGCCGTCGGTGGGGCCCATGATCCAGCCGATCGCTTCCAGCGCCGCGCGGGTGGCGGCCGGCACGCCGGTTTCCAGGTGCAGCAGACCCGTGGGCGCCAGGCCCGGCGGGTCCTCGCCCATGGATTCCGACGATCCCTCGTGGTGCCAGCGCGGACTGTCGCCGGCGGCCTGCACGTCCAGGCCATAGTCGGTGCGATTGACGATGATCTGGGTTTGGCCCTGCGGCTGCATGTCCCCGCCCATGACCCCATAGGCCAGCCAGGGGGCGCCGTTCCTGGTGGCGAAGCCGGGGATGATGGTCTGGAACGGCCGCTTGCCCGGGGCATAGATATTCGGGTGGCCGTCCTTCAGCGAGAACAGCTGGCCCCGGTCCTGGAACATGAAGCCCAGGCCATCGGCGACCAGCCCCGACCCCATCCCCCGAAAGTTGGACTGGATCATCGAGATCATCATCCCGTCAGAGTCGGCCACGCAGAAATAGGTGGTGTCGCCGTGGCTGGGCGCCTGGCCGGGATGGACGGGGGTGAGGATCTTGCCTGGAGTGATCAGCTTGGCCCGCTGGGCGGCGTATTCTTTTGAGTTCAGCCAGTCCGTCGGGACCTTGGAGAAATGCGGGTCGGCGTAGTAGCGGCCGCGATCCTCATAGGCCAACCGCTTGGCCTCGATCTGTACATGCAGGCTCTCCGGCGACTGGAAGCCCATGCCGCGCAGGTCGAAGGTCTCCAGGATGTTCAGCATCTGCAGGGTGGTCAGGCCCTGGGTATTGGCGCCCAGGCCATGCACGGTCACCCCGCGATAGTCGGTGGCCAGGGGCTTGGTCCATTCGGCGTGCTGGGCCTTCAGGTCCTCGACGGTCATCCAGCCGCCGATGCGTTTGAAATAGGCCTCGATGGTGTGGGCGATGGGGCCTTCGTAATAGGCGTCGCGGCCGCCCTCGGCGATCATCCGATAGGTGCGGGCCAGGTCCGGGTTGCGGAAATAGCCGCCGTCGGCCGGCCCGGCGCCCCAGGTGTGCAGGGCGTTGGCGGTCTCCTCTATGCCGCCGGCGGTGATCGACGAGCCGGCCTTGGCGAACTGCGCCATGCTGAGGCGAATGTAGTAGGCGATGATTTGCGGAACGCCGACGCCGGCCTCGGCCAGGTCGATGGCCGGCTCGAACAACTCGGCCCACTTCAGCTTGCCGTAGCGCTGATGCAGGGTCCACCAGCCGTCCAGGGCGCCCGGCACGGAGACCGAGATGGCCCCATGCGCCGGCAGCACCCCGTTCACCGCCCGGCCGCGGGCGATCTCGAGGGTCAGGGCCTTGGGCGAGCGGCCGGAGGCGGCCATGCCGACGACTTCCTTGATCTTGGGGTCCCATAGCATAGCGAAACAGTCGCCGCCGATGCCGGCGCTAGTGGGCTCGAGGAAACCGAGACAGGCGTTGGCGGCGATGGCCGCATCCACCGCCGAGCCGCCCTTTTTCAGGATGCCGATCGCCGCCTGGGTCGCCAGGGGATGCATGGTGGCCGCCGCGCCATTGAGGCCATAGACGGCGGACCGGGACGCAAAGCTCGCCCCCGCCGGCCGGTCGCCGGCCCGCACGTCGGGACGGATGAACTTGTCGGCGCCGGCGGGCTGGAAGGGCGACAGCGGCTTGGCGCTGGTCTTGGGGGGCATGGGTGCGCCCTCCTGGGCGGAGGCTTGTGGCGGCTCACCCGCCATGGCGACCGCGGCGGCGGGGATGGCGGCGATGAAACTGCGGCGGCGCATGGGGTGAGGCTCCCTTTGGGCAGTCTCCGCCATAGATCACCGGCCCGCCCTCGGCAACGGCGCCGCTAGCCCAGCCAGAACCGGTTGGCGCCGAAATCCAGAGTCACAACCCGGCCCTGGAAGGCTTCCACCCCGACGGTGCCGTCGAACATGCCGTCCGGCTGGTGCACCTTGGGCGTCGGGAAATAGAGGCTGGTGCGGCCGGCCTTCGCGCCGAAGGTCTCCTTGTCCGCCCGGCTCTCGATCATGTCGACGCCGCCATCGGTGAACGGAAACCGGCGCACCGTGGCGCCCGACGCGGCGGCCCGCAGGTGCAGCTTGTCGATGGAGGCGTCATAGATCAGCAGGTTGCCGGAATAGAGGGTGTCGACCTGGACCGTGATCGGCTGGCCGTTCACGGCGAAACCGGTGGTGACGACGATGGGCGGACCCTTCTTGCCGAAGGTGGGATAGCTGATGGCGCCGCAAGCCGCCGCGCACGGCGCCGCCTCCGCCGAGTTGGGGACCTCAACCGTGTGGTGGCGATAGTCCAGCACCAGCCGGTGGTTCTTCAGGTTGACGTAGGACAGGGTCCCCTCCGCCGGCGGAAAGTCGCCCTTGGCGATGGTCTGCGCCAGATCGACCACCAGCACCTTGAAATCACCCAGGCTTTCGCCCCCAAGCCGCACGTCGTTTAGCTTGGTGATGAAGTAGCCGTCGATCGGCTTATTCTGCTCGTCCAGGTAGGGGGTGACGGTCAGGCCCAAGGCCTTGGCCCGCGCCAGGTCGAGGAGGGAGGCGCTGTTGCCGGTGTCTATGGCCAGGGTCAGGGTCTTGCCGTCGGCGATCTGGACCTTGGCGCAGGGCAGGCCGGCGCAGCTCAGCATCGGCGTCGGCGAGGCGATCGCCTGGCCCGCGCCCAGCAGCGTCAGGACGGCGACCAGTGGAGCCAGGCGAAGGACGGCGGCGCTGAGCGGGCTGCGGGACATGGGCGGCTCCAGGTTGCGAGGGGTTGGTGGGAGCGATGATTCATCCAATCGCCGGCGAAAAAAACTTAATTTCCCGCAACGTCTGCGCCGCGATATTTTCGTGGAGCGACGGGTTGGCGCGGCCGCGCCATTGAACAGGCTCGAGGCTGTGGGAGGACGACGCATGAAAACCTGGACCAGAAGCATTCTGGCGCTGGCCGGCGCGTTGGCTTTGGCGGGCGTGAGCGCCGCCCAGATCGCGGCGCCGAACCCGGGTCCAACCAGCGATCCTCTGGTCAGCAAGACCGAGATTCGTCACGCCCTCATGCCCAGCAATCCGGACAGTCCCAACGACGCCAACGATCCGGGCAACGCGGGCGAGAAGAACCCCAACCGCCAAGGCGAGTCCCTGGATCACCGCTATCGCTGGTCCTACAGCCGCACCGATCCCAAGACCGGCCTTCCGCTGGAACTGCCGCACGAGGACATGCGGCGCGGCGAGATCGACGACTTCCGCAAGGACTGCCTGGACCTGGTCAGCACGATGGACATCTCCAACGGCGGCCCACCGAAGATCCCACGTTCGCAGATCGAGAACCTGGAGGATCAGTGGGCGGTAATGGTGCTGGCCTGCGTCAACCACCTGCACATCCAGCGCACCCGCGGCATGCGCGGGATAGGCGCCATCATGTGCCAGTCAGCCACCGGCCAATGCTGGGGACCATCGACTGTGTGGGCGCCCAGGCCGACTATCCTGTCGCGGTAGCCCCTCGCCGACCACTGCAACGTTTCCCCGGCCAGACCGTTGAGAGTGCTCAAGGTTTAAGCAACAAGGAAACGCCACCATGAAACGCATGATCGCCGCCGCCGCCACCCTGGCCCTGCTGTGCGGCAGCGCGCCCGTCGTCGCCATGGCCCAGGACCACGGCCAGGACACCCAGGTCGCCAAGGACCAGGCCAAGGTCGCTCACGAAGAAACCAACAAGGCCAAACACTATGCGGCCAAGGCCCATCACGAAGCCAAGCGCGCCACCCACCACGCCAAGAAGGCCGTGAGCGAATCCGCCGCCGCCCAGAAACACGCCGTGGACGAACGCGCCAAACACGAAAAGATGGGCGTCAATGACGCCGCCAAGACCGAAAAGCACGACATCAACGCCGACTCGGCCGACCAGAAGAAGGCCCTGGACGGCCACTAAGGCCGGTCATTCTCCTTCAGACGTCATCCTGAGCCGCGCCTTCTTGGGCGCGTGTCGAAGGACGCATCGGCGGCAAAGTGCGTCCTTCGACGCGCCGTTTCGCGTCGGCTCAGGATGACGTAGAGGGGACTAGGCACTGAACCCGTCTGCCTCACCCGGCGTCAGACTGGCGGCGCCGCTGGTTTGCACTAGATTGCACCCTACAAGACCGTCCGCGTGATGGGCGATCGGTGGGAGTGAAGCCATGTCGAACGATCCGGGTCTCATGTCGTTCGGCGCGCGCGTCAGTCAGATCGCCGCGCAAAAGCCCGACGCGCCCGCGATCACCGACGAAACCCACACCGTCACCTGGCGCCAGTTCGACCAGCGCACCAACCAGATCGCCCGCGGCCTGGCCAAGGCCGGGGTGAAGCACGGCGACGTGGTCTCCATCGCCCTGCCCAACGGCTCAGGCTTTTTGGAAGCGGCGTTCGGCCTGTGGAAGGCGGGCGCCACGCCCCAGATGCTGTCCTGGCGCCTGCCCCAGGCCGAGGCCGACGCGGTGATGGCCCTGGCGCAGACGCCGATCCTGATCTCCAACGGCTCGGTGCAGGGCGCCAAGCCCCGCTACGACGTCGAGGACCTGGTCGCCCTTGGCGTCGACGACAGTCCCCTGCCCGACGTGACCGCTCCGGTCTACAAGGCCGCCACCAGCGGCGGCTCCACGGGCCAACCCAAGCTGATCCTGTCCGGCGGCCCCGGCGTGGTCGCCTCGGCGGGCGGCGCCATGTGGCGCGTTGGCTGGGACGACGTCTGCGTCATGCCGGGGCCGCTCTATCACAACGCCCCCTTCACCACCTCGATCAACGCCCTGGCCAACGGCGCCCATGTGGTGGTGCTGCCCAAGTTCGATCCGGAAGAGACCCTGAAAGCGGCGGATCGCCACAAGGCCACCTGGCTCTACCTGGTCCCCACCATGATGAGCCGGATCTGGAAGCTGCCGGACGAAGTCAAGAACAGCTACGACGTCAGCCACCTGCACACGGTCTGGCACATGGCCGCGCCCTGCCCGGCGTGGCTGAAGGAGGCCTGGATCAACTGGGTGGGGGCGGAGACGCTGATGGAGCTCTACGCCGGCACCGAGGCCCAGGCGGCGACGGTGATGTCGGGCGCCGAGTGGCTGGCGCACCGGGGCAGCGTCGGCAAGGTGGCGATCGGCGAGATGGCCGCCTTCAACGACGCCGGCGAGCGGCTGCCCATCGGCGAGATCGGCGAGGTCTATATGCGCCAGCCCGAGGGCTCGACCACCTACCACTATCGCGGCGCCAGCGCCCGCACCCTGCCGGGGGGCTGGGAGAGTTTGGGCGACATCGGCTCGTTTGACGCCGATGGCTACCTCTATCTGGCCGACCGCCGCACCGACATGATCCTGGTCGGCGGCTCCAACGTCTATCCCGCCGAGATCGAGGCGGCCCTGGACGAACACCCGTCCGTTCACTCCTCCGCCATCGTCGGCCTGCCCGACGACGAGATGGGCGCGACGATCCACGCCATCGTCCATCCCAAGGGCGAAGTGACGGAGGCGGAATTGCGCGACCACCTGCGCAGCCGGCTGGTGCCCTACAAACAGCCGCGGACGTACGAGTTCGTCACCGACCACGTGCGTGATGATGCGGGCAAGGTGCGGCGGACCCAGCTCAGGGACGAGCGGGTGGCGCGGATGAAGGCGGGGGTGGACGCTGGCTAGGTTTGATTCCGTTTTCGTTAACCAGATAGAGTCGTCCGGCGTCGATCCTTGCCCTTAGTAGAACGAGGCGCACATGAGCATAAGCACGATCGGATACGAAGGCGCTGACCTTGGGGACTTCGTTCAGACCCTAAAGACCGTTGAGATCGGAATCGTGATCGACATTCGTGATCGCGCT
>Ga0302314_10020742_pt1 | contig 10853 bp, 10 predicted proteins | sample III_Palsa_N2_3_FD_200533 | JGI IMG/M metagenome (GOLD analysis project Ga0302314, IMG submission 200533) | Peat permafrost microbial communities from Stordalen Mire near Abisko, Sweden - III_Palsa_N2_3 | ecosystem: Environmental > Terrestrial > Soil > Palsa > Peat permafrost | place: Sweden... | reverse complement strand
CGCATCGGTCCGACGGCCGGGGCGCGGGCTTCAAACGCTCGCTGACGGCGAAAGTGTTCGAGGATGAGCACGCTGACCAGCGCCACGTACACGCACCACAGGGAGGTCAGCTCATCCACTCGCACGATCGCGGCGGCGATCACGCCGACCAGGCTCACCACTCCAAACCAGCGCAGGTGGCGGCGGCTTGACATCAGCGCCGGGCCGCAGGTCACGGCGACGTAGAGCACGCCGATCAGAAGGTCGTTGGGTGTATGCGTGGTGTAGTCGATACACCGGGCTTGCTGGTGGGCTCCCACCGGGTAGGCGGTGACCTGCCAGAGCAGGTAGACGCCCAGCAGCAGGCCAAGGCCGACGAGCGGCCACATCCATCGCGCTCGACGGCGGTCAGGCTCCAACAACGTGAACCCCCAGGGCACCAGCGCCGGCAGGACCGCGTGGGCGAAAATGATGTACGTCTGCTTGGCGGTGTCACCCACCCTCCATGAGACTTCGCCGCGGAGCCCCAGCCAGACGAATCCCTCCACGAGCTGATGGATTCCGAACAGCAGCGGCAGCGCGCCGACGATCAACTCGCGCCGAACGCGCACGCGACGCAACGTCTCGACCCCCACCAGAGTGACCACCGCGCCGGCGCTGAAGTCAGCCTGCGGTGAGAAGCACATGGGCCTCTGACCCTAACGTGACCTCTGCGACACGCCGCCCCTGGCCAGCTCGGCGCTATCTGTGTCGACGGCGCAGGCGGATCGGCCCACGCGCCTGCGCGATGTCGACGACCTCGCCGCGCTGAGTGACCTCGATCTCGCCATCGGCGACGAGCTCGGCGGCGGCGGCGCGGGCGCTGTCCATCAGCGGACGGAAGTCCGCGCCGGCCAGCGCGCGGGCGGCGTCGGAGGGACAGATCGTCTTGCCGGTTCCGCGGCGCTCCAGCAACTGCAGGATCGCGGCGCGCAGTCGAGCCTGTTCGGAGGGGATGGGAGGCATTGGTGTGGAAGGTACGTCGTCCATGCGCGATCACCGAATCACCGAAGACCGTCCCGATGGGCTCCAAGCACTGATACGGTCAAAAGACGGGAGTACCAGCCTGACGCCCGCGCCCACGAGTGACAGCGCCATCTGATTCTCCGAAACCGCCCGAGTCGCGGAGTTCGTTTGACGCTTGAGCCTGACCTGACGATCGTGGAGTGCGCTGGCCCTGATGAGCGAGGACCCGCCTTTCGCCGCAAGGTAGTCCTGAGTGTGCTCGGAGCCCTCGGGGTCACATGCGCGCTGGGATTTGTGCTCGCCGGACGCCGTCATCAGTTCGTCGCCGCGCTGCACAGCGCTCCGATCTCGCTCCTGGGGCTGGCCGCGGCGCTGCAGATCGTCGCGCTGCTGGCTCGCAGCGAGGCTTGGAACATCTGCGTGCGGGCGGCAGGGGGATCGGTTCCCCGGCGGCTGCTGTTTCGCGCGGCCGGAGTTGGCTACCTCGTCAGCGTGTTGAACGGATCGTTGGGTATGGCCGCGCGAATCGCCTCGCTGCGCCGAGTCGCCGGGGACCGAGCGCCTCGCGTGCCGGCGCTGGTGGCTGCCGAGCTGCCGATCATCACGATCGAAGTTGTGCTGGCGGCGGTTTTCTCGTTCACGCTTATCGCAACCCTCGGCGTTCCCTGGTGGGGACCCGCGATCGCCGTGGTGGTGATGGCCGTCGTCCTGATCGGGCTGCGCAAGGTTTCGGAGTGCCGTCGCACCGGGCTCTGGGCTGGGTTGGCGATCGTCCGCAGGAAGGGTCGCGGTCGCATGATCGCGTTCACGCTGATCGCGGTGTGCTCGCAGGTCGCCCGAAACTGGCTGATGCTGCACGCGATCGGCGTCGATGTTTCGATCTTCGCTGCGATGGCGTGGCTGATCGCGATGTTCACGCTGGGCCAGCTTCCGATCGGACCGAGCATCGGCCCCGCCGCGGCGGTGCTCATCCTCGGCGCCCACGGTGTCGCCGCGACCGCCGCCGCCGGCGTGCTGGTGGCGGTCACCGGCATCACCGGGTCCGTCTGCTACGCCGCCTGGGCGATCACCGATCAGATTCTGGCGCGCCGGCCCGGCGCGGCCCCAGAGCTCGCTGTAGCACCGGTCGCCGTGGCGGTCCGATCAAGCTGAGCTCGGCTCTTTCGCCCCCGAGCCTTTAGACCTTTGCCGTGTCTCGGCGATACGCCCAGGCTGCGCCGGCCGTGAGCATCGCCGTCCACGCCGCCACGGTGATCCAGCCGCGGGCGCTCCAGGCGTGGCCGTTGAGCGCGACGTTGCGGGCCTGGACGAGCCACCACGAGGGGAGAAACTGCCCGAACGCGTGCAGGAAGCCACTCGTGATCGGGAACCAGGTGCCGCTGAGAAAGGCAAGGATCGACACCAGGCCGCCCATCAGCGGCCCGACCGAGTCGGTGTTCACGAGATGGCCGACGAGCACGCCGAGCGCGGCGAACGGAAGGAGACCGATGATGATCAGGCCGGTCATCCCCAGCCAACGCCCGGCGGGCAGGCTGACGCTGAGCAGTGAGCCTGAGATGTAGAGCACGAGCAGGCTCGACAGCGCCATTCCGTATCCCGTCAGCACCTTGGCGCGGAAGTAGGCTCCCACCGACAGCGGGCTGATCCGCAGCTGCCTGGTCCACCCGGCCTGGCGCTCGCCGGCGATGCGGGCTCCGGTCGAGATCATCGACATCATCGTCCCGAACGACGCCAAGGAGACCATGTAGTAGGTGGCGTAGGTGAGCCCGGTACCGCTGATGATCTTGTTGTGCTGCGGCGCGGCCAGCAGCCAGAAGAAGACCAGCGGAAAGCCGAGCGAGAACAGGAGGAAGCGGCGGTTGCGGAACGTGCGGAGCAGCTCAAAGCGGGTGTAGGCGATCCCGTTCATCGCGCCATCAGTTCCGGCTCGTCGGCGTCCGGCTCGCCCGTCAGCTCCAGGAACGCCTCCTCGAGGCTTCCCCCGGCGATCTCGATGTCCTTCGCCGCCGGATATTGCGTGAGCAGCGCCCGGATGCTCTGGTCGGAGTCGACGCAGCTCAGGATCACCGCGTCGCCGTGCCGCTCGGCCGTGGCGACTCCGGCCAGGCCGGCCAGGCTTGACGGATCGACGCCTGGCAGCGTCGCGCGGAGCGTCCGCCTCCCGACGCGCGCCTTGATCTCGGTCGTCGGCCCATCAGCGACGATTCGCCCGTGAGCCATCAGGATCGCGCGGTCGGCGTTGGCGTCGGCCTCCTCCAGGTAGTGGGTGGCGAACAGCACCGTTTTGCCCCGGGCGGCGAACTCGCGCATGATGCTCCAGAACTCGCGGCGGCCCTCGACGTCAAGCGCGACGGTCGGCTCGTCGAGCACCAGCAGTTCGGGATTGCAGACGATCGCGAGCGCAAACCGGACGCGCTGGGTCTGGCCGCCTGAGAGTTTGTGCGTTCGCTGGCCGGCGATTGCCTTCAGGCCTGTGACCTCAAGCGCCTCCTCGACGCCCATCGGATCCGGATAGAGCGAGGCCATCATCGCGACCAGCTCGCGGACCGAGAGATCGCGGATCAGACCGCCGGTTTGCAGCATCGCGCCGACGAGGCCGGCGTCGACGGACTCCCGCGGCGGGCGACCGAACACGGACACGGTGCCGCCGTCGGGCTCCGAGAGGCCGAGCAGCATGTCGATCGTCGTCGACTTACCGGCGCCGTTGGGGCCGAGCAGCGCCACCGTCTCGCCCGCCGCGATCGAGACGTCGATGCCGCGCACCGCGCGGATCGGCCCCTGCGGACCCCGGTAGGACTTGGCCAGGCCGTGGAGGCGGATGCCGCCGCCAGTGTGGATGCTGGTCTCCGTCCGCGCGGTCGCGGTGTGGTTCATGTCCTGACTCTATGAGGCGGTCCAGGAGAATTGTGTTGTCTCCACCCCGTACCGCACGGTGATCGAGCTCCGCCTGAGTCGACGGCGGGCGATGCGGCGTCCCGACGGAGACCCGGCGCCCGGCAGTATTGTGCCAGCGTCCCGAGCATGACCGAAGAGAACACCAGCCACGACCGGCCCACCGAAAAGGCGGATCACGAGCCGCCCGCGGGGGCCCAGACGACCGCCACCTGGATGGCCGCGGGCATGTCGATCGACTACGCCGCGAGCGCGGACTGGGTCGTTCTGCGCAAAAAAGACAAGCCGGCGGCGGAGATGTTCTCGGTGTCGTATGTCGCGCACGGAGATCCTGACCGCCCGGTGACGTTCGTCTTCAACGGCGGCCCGGGCGCGTCGTCTGCGTACCTGCACATGGGCGCCGTCGGGCCGATGCGCGTCGCGTTTCCGGCCGACGGAGCGCTGCCGCGGATGCCGCCCCAGCTGATTGTGAACGAGGACTCGTGGCTGGCGTTCACCGACCTGGTGTTCGTCGACCCGGTGGGGACGGGCTTCAGTCGCGTCATCGAGAGCGACGCCAAGGACGGCGACGATGGACGCAAGCCAGAGAAGGGCGACGGCGGAGACGCCAAGGAGTACTTCGGCTACAAGCGCGATCTCGAGTCACTGTGCGAGTTCATGGGCCGGTGGCTCAGCGGCCACGGTCGGTGGGGCTCTCCGATCTTCATCGCCGGCGAGAGCTACGGGGGATACCGGGTCGGCCGGCTCGTGCGCATGTTGCAGGAGACGGCCGGCATCGGCCTCAACGGTGCCGTGCTGATCTCGCCCGCACTTGAGTTCGGATCGCTCTCGCCGACCGATTACGACGTGCTCGGGTGGGTCGATCTGCTGCCGACGATGACGCTCGCCGCCGTCCACCACGGGCGCTCGCGTGCGTTTGCCCCCGGGACCGCGCTCGAGGAGGTCCGCCTGGAGGCGGAGACGTTTGCCACCGGCGATTACCCCATGCTGCTGACGCGCGGCGCATCGATGCCGGCGGTCGAACGCGATCGGATCCTCGGCCGTCTCGCCGATCTCGTCGGCCTCCCGGCCGCCATGGTCGCGCGCGCCGAGGGTCGGATCAGGATCGAAATGTTCACGCGTGAACTGCTCCGCGACGAGCGCAAGGTGCTCGGCCTGTACGACTCGACGGTCACGACCGCCGACCCATTCCCCGATCGGGAGGCGTTCGCCGGTCCCGACCCGACGCTGGCGGGCATCGCTCCGGCGTACACGATGGCGATCAACCGGCAGCTGCGAGCGGAGATCGGCGTCGAGACCGATCGCGAGTACCTGGTGTTGAGCTACGAAGTCAACGAGCTGTGGCGTAACGACGCACCTGAGCACTTCTTCACGCCGCCCGTCGGCGCCACCGACGATTTCCGATACGGCATGTCGCTCAACCCGCACATGAAGGCGTTCATCACGCATGGCCGCTACGACCTGGTGACGCCGTACTACGCGAGCGATCGGCTGCGCAACCTGATGAGGCTCGACCCTGAGATGGCGAGCCGGCTGACCGTCCGGCACTTCGGTGGCGGCCACATGTTCTACGCCTGGGAGCAAAGCCGGCGCGAGTTCACCGCTGCGATCGCTGCGTTCGTCGCCGACGCGCGTGGCTCAAGCTGATCGAGCTGTCCCGGACTGCGGGCCGCACGCGGGCAAGTTCATGCTGGTGTCCCCCCGCGGCGAGCGTGACGGTAGCTTCCGGTGGAGCATGTCCGCGATTCCAACGATCCGCCTGGTCGCCGCCCAGCTTGAGCGGGCGCTCGTCGCGGCGCCTGACGAGCGGGTCCGTCGCGACCGCGTGGCGAGCCGGGTGGCGATCCTGTCGGGCCTCATCTTCATCGGCGCGGGCCTGGTGAAGTTCGTCTTTCACCATTGGGAGCTGCATGCGTTTCGCAGTTTCGGGCTGCCGTGGCCGTCGGCGCTCGAGATCCTCGCCGGCGTGGTGGAGACGCTCGGCGGAATCGTGTTGGCGTTGCGTCGGTGGGTAGCGCCCGCGGCGGTGCTGCTCGCGGTGACGATGATCGTCGCGATCGTGTCGTCGGGCATCGGTCAGGGCGACGTGATCCCCAGCCTGACGCTGGCGCCCGCACTGCTCGTGATGATGCTCTACCTGCTGGTCCACGGCCTGCGCCGGCCCGACCACTGGTAGTCGGCGGATCCGGTCACGCCGCGGGCGCGCTCAGTCGTTGAAGACGCGCCCGAGCACTTCGCCGTACAGCGCCACGGACTCGAGGTCGTACACGTCGGGGATCGACGTCGTCATGCCCTGCAGCCCCGCATCCTTCAGCGAGGTCGCATGTTCGCCGACCGTGTCGGGATCGGCCGCGAGCGTCATCTCGGCTCGCTGGGGCGGCATCGCGCCCTCGTCGACCAGCCGGCGCATCTTCGCCTCGGCGGCTTCCTTGGTGTCGGCGATCACGTAGCCACCCATACCGGTCTTGGTGATCTCGCCCGGGTCGCGGCCGAGGCGCTCGCAGTGGGCCTCGAGCACGCCGATCAGGTGCCGAGCGCGGTCGCCGTCGGCGGCGAACAGGTTGCAGCCGTCGGCATATTGGGCGACCATCCGCAGCGTCTTTCGCTCCCCGCTGCCGCCGATCAGGATCGGGATGTCACCACGGATCGGCTTCGGGTTGTTGTACGCCTCACGGACGTGGAAGTACTCGCCCGCGAAGCTCGCCTGCTCCTGGGTGAACATCGCCCGGAGGATCTGCAGCGACTCCTCGAGGTATTCGAAGCGGCGCCCGAGCGACGGGAAGTCGAAGCCGTAGGCCTCGTGCTCGGCCTCGAACCAGGCGGCGCCGATCCCGAGCCAGGCCCGGCCGCCCGAGATCACGTCGAGCGTCGTGGTGATCTTGGCCAGCAGCGCCGGGTTGCGGTAGGTGACGCCGCCGACGAGCGTGCCGAGCGTCAGCTTCGAGGTGCGCGCGGCGATCGCGGCGAGCATCGTGTTGCCGTCGAACATCCAGTTCTGCGGCGGGCCGACCGGGCCGATCTGGTGGAGGTGATCCATCAGCGAGACGGAGCTGAAGCCGCTCCGCTCGGCGGTTTCGGCGATTTCGACGAGCTTCTCGAACACCGCGTCGGGGCCGACGCCGGGGTAGTTGAAGTTAGGGAGGTGGAGATCAAGTGTGATGGGGACGCGCATCGCAGCGACTCTAGATGGTTGATTCCACGCCGCGGGCCGTGTGTGTGGGCAGTTTCGGGGAGAGACGAGCAGCTGGTCCGCAGTCGGCGCTGCTCATGAACATCGCCGACCCAGCGGCCCCGGCCGACGCCGGCCTCCACCAGCACTCGCCACCCTCGATCGCCGCGGCCGGATCAGGATTGGTCGTTTTTCGTCCTCCCATCGGCAAAAGCGACCAATCGTGGCCGGCAACCAGTTTGACGGCGTCGATCTTCGACGATTCCGCCGTCGACCAGGACCGCAGCGGGTGCGGACACCGCCTGGCGGCCTCGCCGGACCGCCGATTTCACTCGCCGATGTGTAGTGGTCCGCTGCTGACGCCGGAGAGGATCTCCTGCTCCGGGGCCGTGCCAGCTGCATCCCGGTCCGCCGCGTCGAGGCGCACCGTCAGCCGGCCGCGCGCAGCGGCCGTGTCGGTCAGTCTGGGAGTCGACCTCGCTGCTGCGCTCCAAGGTCAGCCAGCGGCACCGCACCCATCAGTGCTCGAGCGCGGCGGCCTGCGCCGCGCGCTGCTGCGGCATCGGCAATCGCCGCGGGCGAGCCCTCGCAGCGCCTCGAGCTCACGCGCGGTGAGCGCCGGGCCCGGCGACTCTGCCCGCATCCGGATCTGCGCAGTGAGGCCGTCCGCCACCCGCCGGATCACGGTGTCGCCGTGTCACACCTTCAGCACCGCGTCGATCCGCTCCGAACGCGGCTCGTCCTTGACCATGTACCCGGCGGCCCCGCGCTGAATGCGACCGCGCCGTCCGCCGAGGCGGACACGAGCAGCACGCATGTGGTGACGCCTCGCGCAAGAACGGGTGATCGTCCACCACGACGACCGACACTCTCCGCTCGGCCATGCGATCCCTCAGAGAACCTGGCAGCTGGCGCTGGCGTGTCGCCCGCGCGGGAATGCGTTGACGAGCGCGTGGGCGATCAGCTTCGTCCGGTGCTCGTAACCGACCGTGGTGTAATGCACGCCGTCCGGGATGAACCACTTGTGCTTGGCCAGCGCCGCCCAGTTCATGACGCGCATCGACGGGTAGCGGTGGCACGCTGCCAGCAGATCCTGATCCCAGCGGTGCATCCCGGACTCTTCGTAGTACTCGGGCGAGCCGGCGATCGTCAGCACGTTGACCCACATCACGGGCTGGTCGCCGATGATCGACATCATCTCATGGATGCGCGCCTTCAGGCCGACGTTGGAGCCGGCGTTGACGTCGGCGGAGTCGTTGGTTCCGAGCGCGAGGATCCAGCACCCGTGGTAGCCGTGTGAGGCGTAGCCCTGGGCAACGGTCGCGCCGTTCGGGATCCCCTCGAACGTCTCCACGATCGAACGCGCGCCGGATACCTCCATGTGCACGTGCTTGACCCCGACCCGCTTGAGCTGCGCCGGCGCTCGGAGCCTGCGCTCGGGCACGTACTCCGGGTTGGCCTCCCCGTCGGAGGTGGAGTCCCCGATGTACACCACCGAGCTGCACGAGGTATGGGTTGGCGGCGGCAGCGGCTTGGACGCGGTCGTGCTGCTCGACGAGCCCTTCCTACCCGCGCCGCCCGGGCGGCCACCGTGTGAGGAGCCGCTTGAGCCGCAGCCTGCCACGACCGCCAGCACGACCATCGCCAGCGCCGCGCCGGCGACAGCTCGACGCAGCGCGTGGAACTTCCCGGGCAGGCCCGGCGAGCCGCTGCGACCCGGTCGGACCTGGCGCACGGCGACCGATCATATGGTCTGCGACATCACGTGCGCCTCAGAGCTTGCGCAGCCGCGCCGAGACCGACTCCGCCAGCCGCTCGGCCGCGACTCCGTGCGCGTCGCAGATCCGCCCCAGGTGCAGCAGCGAGTCGGACTCAGCCGCGACGTCCCCGTCGCCGAGTCGCAGCAATAGCTCGACGCGTGGCGCCAACTCCTTGGTCGTCAGCCCGACCGACACGTTGACGAGATCGTCCGAGGTCACCGCCGCGACGATCGCGCAGCGACGGACCCCGAGCTGATCCAGCATCTCCCGGTCGTCGCCCCGGCCGATCGCGACCGCGATCCCCGCCCGTCTGGCGAGCCGGACGCACGGCGCGTCGGGATCGGCCTCGACGACGACGACCGCCCGGCGATGGTCGATCAATGCCTGCGCCAGCCGGAAGCCGACCTGGCCGAGCCCAACCAGCAGCACGTGCCCGCGCGCCGGACACGCGCGCCGGCCCACCAACGTCGTCAGCCGCGGCCGGCTGAGCCGACGCACGAGCGCCGCCGTGAACACCGCCAGCAACCCGATCGTCGCCAGCGTGTCGGCGGTCGAGATCAACTTGAACCAGACGGGCGCCGTGTCGGCATGCGGCGAGTCGGCGATGGTCGCCAGGATCCGCGCGCTGAAGAACACCGCGTCGACCCCGTTCTGGTGCAGGCCGATGATCCCAATCACAATCTGAGCGATCAGCGCCGCGATCAGGCCGGAGCCGGTGATCACCAGCAGCCGCAGCGCATCGTCGACCCACCGCACCCCGTGCGTCCAGCGCGGGCGCGGCGCATCCATCAGCGACTCGCACTGCCCGGCGATCGCGGTGGCGACCAGGTCCGCGGTCGAGACGATCCTCGCCTTGGGTACCGCTTCGCGGATCTGGTGGGCCACCGTGCGGTCGAAGATCGTCGCCCACAACGGCAGATCGGGCCGCAGGTGCGCGCTCAGCAGCGTCAGCCGCAAGGCGAGCACGTCGTCGCGGGTGACGACCGCGGTCGCGGTCCACCGCCGCTCAAGCAGCAGATCGCGCGCCTCGGCGTCGCTCGTCGGCGCGTGCGTCCCCGCCTTGATACCGACTCCCTCCAGCCGCAACGTCAGCGCGTCGGCCAGCGCACCGCCGTCACCGAGGATCAACAGCATCAGGTCACGCTACCGCCCCCTCCGGCCGCGGGCACGGCGGACCGAGGATTTCTACCGCTGCAGCCGACCCTCGAGCAGGCCCCTGATCTGCTCAGGCGGGACCGCCCGGCTGAAGTGGAAGCCCTGCCCCAGCTCACAACCGAGCGCGAGCAGCACATCCAGCTGTGGCTGGGTCTCGATCCCCTCGGCGACGGCCAGGAGGCCGAACGTCTGCGCGAGCTCCAGGATCGTCGCCACGACCGCGCTGGCCCCATCGCTGTGACCCAGCCGCTCGACGAACTGGCGATCGATCTTCAGCTGGTCGAGCGGGAGGCGATCGAGGAACGCCAGACAGGAGTACCCGGTCCCGAAGTCGTCGAGCGCGATCCTCACCCCGAGCCCCCGCAGAGCGCTCGGCACGTCGGTGTCGATCGACTCGGGCATCATCGCTGCTTCGGTCACCTCCAACACCAGGCGACCCGGTGCAAGGCCCGAGGCGCGCAGTGCCTGGCTGACCTCGTCGGGGAGTGTGTCGACCAGCTGGGAGGGAGAAACGTTGACGTGCACCGACACCTCCGGGTGCGTCTCCTGCCAGCGCCGTGCGTCCGCGCAGGCCCGGCGCAGGATCCACACCCCCAGCGGCGAGATCATCCCGGTCCGTTCGGCGATCGGCACGAACTCCGACGGGCCCAGCCGCCCCTCGGTCGGGTGATCCCATCGCAACAGCGCCTCCAGGCCGGCGATCCGGCCGCTGTGAAGCTCGACGACCGGCTGGTATTCGAGCACGAACTGCTCCTCGGCGAGCGCTTCGTGCATCTGCGCGGCGAGCAGCAGGTCACGGCTGGAGCGGTCAAGCAGCGTGGGGTCGAACACGGCGATCCGATCGGTGCCCTGCGCCTTGGCACGATGCATCGCCGCGTCGGCCTCTCGCAGCA
>Ga0302314_10020741_pt1 | contig 10854 bp, 7 predicted proteins | sample III_Palsa_N2_3_FD_200533 | JGI IMG/M metagenome (GOLD analysis project Ga0302314, IMG submission 200533) | Peat permafrost microbial communities from Stordalen Mire near Abisko, Sweden - III_Palsa_N2_3 | ecosystem: Environmental > Terrestrial > Soil > Palsa > Peat permafrost | place: Sweden... | reverse complement strand
CCGACACGGTCCAACGCAATCAAACAGGAACGCGCATATCACATGCCCCAGCGGGGGCACTGTCAAGAGTTCTCACAGCAAGCGCTCTCATACGGAGCGCGATCACCGGTCGGCGGTCAGCGCCGCGGCGGGCCCCTCCGGCGCCGTCACCAGGGGCCGGGCCCGGCGCGCCTGCCGTACCCCGTCCCAGGTGAGCACCAGCAGCGCGGACCAGACCAGGCCGAAGCCCGCCCAGGCCGCCGCCGACATCCGCTCATGGAACACCAGGATGCCCAGGGCGAACTGGAACACCGGCGCCAGATACTGCAACAGTCCCAGGGTGGTCAGCGGCACGCGTACCGCCGCCGCGCCGAAGGCCAGCAGCGGCAGTGCGGTGACCACCCCGCAGAGCAGCAGCAGCACGCTGTGCCCCCAGCCGTAGGAGCCGGGCACGGTCCGGCCCAGCGTCCCGGTGCCCTCGGCGGTCAGGTAGACCAGGTACCCGGCGGCGGGCAGGAACTGGAAGGCGGTCTCCCCGGCCAGGCTCTCCAGACCGCTCAGGCCGACCTTCTTCTTGATCAGGCCGTAGACCCCGAAGGAGAAGGCGAGGGTCAGCGCCAGCCACGGCAGGTGCCCGTAGCCGACGGTGAGCACCGCGACCGCGAGCGCGCCGACCCCCACCGCCGTCCACTGCGCCGGGCGCAGCTTCTCCCGGTAGACCAGGACACCGAAGGCGATGGTCACCAGTGGGTTGATGAAGTAGCCCAGCGAGGTCTGCACCACCTGCCCGCTGTTGACCCCCCAGATGTACATGCCCCAGTTGACCGAGATCGCCGCCGCGGCGGCGGCGATCAGCGCGACCCGCCCCGGCTGCCGCAGCAGCGGGCGTATCCAGCCCCAGTGCCGCTGCCAGCTGAGGATCACCACGACCGCGACCAGTGACCAGACCATCCGGTTGGCCAGGATCTCGCCGGAGCCGCTGGGCTTCAGCAGCGGCCAGTAGAGCGGGAAGAGCCCCCATGCCCCGTAGGCGGCCACCCCCAGCCAGAAGCCCTTGCGCTCGTCCTGCATGCCGCACCCCTCCCACCGCATCGTCCGCTGTCACAGGGACGGTACGGGCCGCACAGCCACGCTGTCATGTCCGTGGACCAATGACACCCATGACAGCTGGGGCGTGTCCCAGGGCACGCCCTAGGTGTTCTGCCCTGTGAGGTTGGGGACGCGGCTGGCGGGTGGTTTGCCTGCGAGTGCGGTGTGTCCGCGGTGGTGATTGTAGGTGTGGAGCCAGGCGGGGTAGGCGTCGCGGCGTTCCTGTTCGGTGCGGTAGGGCTGTGCGTAGGCCCATTCGTCGAGCAGGGTGCGGTTGAAGCGTTCGACCTTCCCGTTGGTCTGGGGTCGGTAGGGCCGGGTTCGCTTGTGGGTGATCCCGGCCCCGGCCAGCGTGTCGCGCCAGGCGTGGGACTTGTAGCAGGAGCCGTTGTCGGTCAGCACCCGCTGGACGGTGATCCCGGCGGCCTCGAAGAAGGTCTGGGCGCGGGTCCAGAAGGCGGTGGCGGTCTCCTTGCGCTCGTCGGGCAGGATCTCGCTGTAGGCCAGGCGGGAGTGGTCGTCGACGGCGTTGTGCAGGTAGCTGTAGCCGGCCCCGGCGCGGGTCCTGCGGCCGGCTTGGCGTCCCAGGGTCTTGTGGCCGCCGCCGTCGGGGATGTTTCCCAGCTTCTTGATGTCGACGTGCACCAGGTCGCCGGGGGCGGTGTGCTCGTAGCGGCGGACCGCGCGGCCGGTGGCGCGGTCCAGGTGGGCCAGGCGGGCGAGCCGGTAGCGGGTCAGGACCCGGTGCACGGTGGCCGGGTTGAGCCGCAGCAGGTAGGCGATCCGGGCCGGTCCCCAGCGGCGCAGGACGCGGACCTTGATGATCCGGCGCTCGGTGCGGGTCGGGGTCCGGTGCGGGCTGTGGTGCGGACGGCTGGAGCGGTCGGTCATCCCCGCTTCGCCGAGTTCGCGGTAGCGGTCCGCCCAGCGCTTGGCCGTGGTCGGCGAGACCTGGAACCGTTCTGCCGCGCGCCGCAGTGGCCAGCCGTCGTCGACGACGCATCGGGCCAGGCGCAGGCGGCCGGTCTCGGTCAGCGGTGCGTTACGGTGTGGCATGAGGGCCTTTCTGGTCGCTGGTGCAGATGTCGCAATCCACACCCAGCCAGAAGGCCCTCACTCATTTCAAGATCACCACGCCGTGAACCCCGTCACCAACCTCCGTGGGCAGAACACCTAGGCGGTGGCCCGCCACAGCCGCAGCGCGGACCAGAGGGTGACCGCGAGCAGGGCGGTGTCGCGGAGCAGCAGCAGCACGGTGGCCAGGGTCTGGCCGTCCAGCAGCGGCTGCCACAGGGTCGGGTAGACCAGCGTGGTGAGCAGGGTGATCGGCAGCAGCGCCAGCGCCACGCCGCGCTGGCTGGTGTCCCGGAAGACCAGGCAGACGGCCCCGAGCCCGATCAGCCAGACCAGGTACTGCGGGCTGATCACCCGGCTGGTGGTGACGAAGATCAGCATCGCGGTCAGCGCCGCGTCCGCCGGGGTGGCCGCGCTCCAGCGCCGGGCCCGCAGCCGCCACCAGAGCAGCCAGCCGAAGCCGAGGACGGTGAGCAGCAGCGCCGCCGAGGAGAGCCCGTGCACATAGGGCCCGCTGACCTGGAACGAGCCGTACCGGTAGGCGATGCCGCCGTGGTAGCCGAGGTGCCGCGCGGCCAGCAGCAGGGCGCCCGGCAGTGACTCGATCTCGATGCCCCGGGAGCTCTGCTCGCTCAGGAAGCTGAAGGCGTGGCTGAAGGTCAGCAGCAGCACCGCGCTCACCACTGCCCCGCTGACCAGGGCGGAGACCCAGGAGCGGCGGGTGGCCCGGCCGCGCGGGGCGCCGATCAGCACCAGCACCGGCCAGGCCTTGATCAGCGCGCCGAGGGCGGCCAGGACGCCGCCGCCGGCCGGGGCGCGGTCCAGCAGCAGCACCGCGCCGACGGCGAGCGCGGTGACCGCCACGTCGAAGCGCAGGTAGGGCAGCTGGAGCAGGAAGGGCAGTCCGAGGGCCCAGAGCCACAGGCCGTGGTTGCCGCGTCCGGGGCCCCGGGAGGCCCGGGCCAGCAGCAGCGCCACGGCCGCGTCGCAGAGCAGCATCAGCACGATGAAGGCACCGGCGTAGCCGAGGAAGGGCAGCGCCCTGGGGGCGAGGAAGACCAGCCCGGCCACCGGCGGGTACTGCCACTGGCTGTCGTGCACCGGGAAGTGGCCCCGCGCCAGCTCGGCGGCCCAGGCCGGGTAGAGCTGGTGCGCCTCGTCATTGGTGCCGCCGACGCCCGCCAGCGCCACCCAGACCAGGACCAGCCGGGTGAGCAGCCAGCAGACCACCGGAGCGCGCAGGCCGTCCGTACGCCGGTCGAGCCGGTACCAGGGGGCCCCCGGCACCGCCTCTTCCGCCGCTGCGGGACCGTCGGTGCGTTCGGAGCTCAACACGGGCTTCCTCGGGGCCGGGCCCGCGCGGGCGCCGTCGGTGGACGGCACCAACATAGCCGCCGTCCCTGTGCGGACCGGACACGGTCGGGACGGCGGCTGTGCGGCGGGCCGGTGCCGCGGCGGCTGTCTCTGCGGCTCTCTGCGGCTACTTCTGCGGCGTGGAGCCGGACGGGACCGGCTCGGCCTCGGGCAGCGGGTGCTCCTTGATGACCACGTCGAAGGGCACGATGGTGGCCACCACGTTCGGCAGCTTGCCGACGGCCCGGGCGATGTGGTCGGCGGTGCGGCGGTGCAGCAGCCGGCCGAGCACCGGGGAGTAGTTGCGCTCCGGGATCAGCAGCGTGATCTGGCTCTTCTGGTCGGCGGTGTTGCGGGTGATCAGCTCCAGCAGCGCCCGGGTGATCCGGCGGTCCGGGCACTGGACGATCTCCAGCGGCAGGTCGCCGACCTCGGCTTCGGCCCACTGGGCGGCGAGCTTCTCCGCCTCCAGGCTGTCGATCATGAAGTGCACGGCCCGGATCTCGGCCGGACGCAGCGAGCGGGCGTAGCTGATGGCCTTGAGCGCGGCCAGGTCGACCCGGTCCACCAGGATGTACATCACCTGGCGGCGGTACTGGGCCCTGGTGGTGTCGGAGGTGGCGGCGGCCAGCGCGGAGGCCTCGTCCCGGTAGCGGCGGTTGACCTTGATCAGCGCCCAGACGCCGATCGGGAAGATCACCACGACCACCCAGGCGCCCTCGGTGAACTTGGTGACCGCGAAGATCCCGACGACGACGATGGAGCACGCGGCGGCGGCGGCGTTGATGAAGATCTTCAGTGCCCGCTTGGGCTCGTTCGGCCGGTCGATGAAGTGCTTGACCAGGCCGCAGCCGGCCATGAAGAAGCCGGTGAAGACGCCGATGGCGTAGAGCCCGAGCAGGCTGTCCAGCTTCGCGTCGGTGGCGATCAGCAGCAGCAGCGAGACGCCGGTGAGGGTGAGGATGCCGGAGGAGAACGCCAGCCGGTGGCCGCGCCGGGTGAGCTGGCGCGGCAGGAAGGAGTCCTCGGCGACGAAGCTGGCCAGGAAGGGGAAGCCGTTGAAGGAGGTGTTGGCGCCGGTGTAGAGGATCAGCGCGGTCGACAGCTGCAGGAAGACCAGTCCGGCCTGGCCGTACCAGCTGCCGCCGAAGACCAGGCTGCCCTCCTGCGAGAGCACCGAGGGGCTGCCGGTGGTGAAGGGGATGGCGTGGGTGATGTAGGCCAGCGTGGAGACGCCGAGCACCAGCGTGCCCAGGGTCAGCGACATCGCGACCAGGGTCTTGCGGGCGTTGCGGCCCTGCGGGTTCTTGAAGGCGCTGACGCCGTTGGAGATGGCTTCCAGGCCGGTCAGCGAGGTACCGCCGTTGGCGAACGCCTTCAGCACCAGCCCGATCGAGGCGCCCATCAGCAGGGCGCTGTTGTTGCCGTGGGTGCCCAGCGCGTACGCGCCGGTGGTGTGCACGTCCTGCTTGGGCAGGTGGTCGAATATCAGCCGGATGATGGCGGTGACGAACAGCAGGCCCATGCCCGCCATGAACAGGTACGCGGGGGCGGCGAAGGCCCGCCCGGCCTCGCGGATGCCGCGCAGGTTGCCCCAGCACAGCAGCAGCACGATGAAGACCGAGATCGGCAGCTGGTAGTTGTCCACCCAGTTGTAGTGGTTGCCGCCGAGCAGGTGCACCAGCGACAGCAGCGCGACCGTACCGGCGGCGGTCTGCACGGCGACGGTGACGATGTAGTCGATCAGCAGCGCGACGGCCGCGACCTGGGCGATCCGGGGGCCGAAGTTCTCCCGGGCGACCACGTAGGAGCCACCGGCCCGGGTGTAGACCATGACGACCTCGCGGTACGAGAGCGTCAGCAGGGTCAGCACGCACAGGACGATCCCGGTGATCGGCATCAGCATGCTGAACGCCGCGAGGCCGATGACCGGCACCATCTGCACCAGCATGGCCTCGGAGCCGTAGGCCGAGGAGGAGATGCAGTCCGAGGCCAGGACGCCCAGGGCGACCGGGTTGGACAGCTTCTCGTGGGCCAGCTCCTCGGTCACCAGGGGCTTCCCGAGCAATCGTTTCTTCACCCGGTAGCCGAGGCTCTCCGGGATTTCCACGGCGGTCGGACGCGGCAGGACGGCCGTTCCGCCGCCGCCTCCGCCGCCGCCCTCCGGCGAGTCGGCTGAGGAAGGGACGCTCGTGCGGCTGTCCATGACGTATCCGATCCAAGTGTGACGTTTTCAGGGCCGGGCAGCTCCAACGAGGTGCCGATGTATGCATACTCTTGCCTGAACCGGCAAAACAGGCAAAAGGGACTCTCGTTAAGGGTTCGTTGCAGATCTTAGCGATTTATTGACACCCCCTCCCTGGTCAGAGCATCCATTCGGGTACCGAACGAACGATCAGCCGGGCCGCCTGCGGAACCGGGCCGGGCAGCGGAAAGCCCCGGCCGCAGGCCCCGCCCGGACGGCGGGACCCCTGGCCGGGGCCGGAACTGCCGCGGTGGCTAGGCCACCGTCCAGGTGTCGCTGCCGGTCAGCAGGGCGTCAAGATCGCCCGGCCCCTGCTTGGCCGTGGCGGCCTCCAGCTGGTCAGCCATGAGGGTGTCGTAGACCGGCCGCTGGACGCTGCGCAGCACGCCGATGGGCGTGTGGTGCAGGGTGTCCGGGTCGGCCAGCCGGGTCAGCGCGAAGGCGGTGCTGGGGTCGGCCGCGTGCGCGTCGTGGACCAGCACCCGGTCCGCGTTGGCCCCGGTGACCGGCGCGGTGCCCAGCGCGCCGGTCACCGGGTCGCGGAACACCCCCTGGCCGCCGTCCGGGCCGAAGCGGACCGGCTGCCCGTGCTCCAGCCGGATCAGCGCGTGCTCACGGGTCTCCGGGTCCTTGAGAGCGTCGAAGGCTCCGTCGTTGAAAATGTTGCAGTTCTGGTAGATCTCGACCAGCGCGGTGCCCTGGTGCTCGGCGGCCGCGCGCAGCACCGAGGTGAGGTGCTTGCGGTCGGAGTCGATGGTGCGGGCCACGAAGGTGGCCTCGGCGCCGACGGCCAGCGACAGCGGGTTGAAGGGGGCGTCCAGCGAGCCCATCGGGGTGGACTTGGTGATCTTCCCGGTCTCGCTGGTGGGCGAGTACTGGCCCTTGGTCAGTCCGTAGATACGGTTGTTGAACAGCAGGATCTTCAGATTCACATTGCGCCGCAGGGCGTGGATCAAGTGGTTGCCGCCGATCGACAGCGCGTCGCCGTCACCGGTGACCACCCAGACCGACAGGTCCCGCCGGGTGGTCGCCAGGCCGGTGGCGATGGCCGGGGCGCGGCCGTGGATGGAGTGCATCCCGTAGGTGTCGAGGTAATAGGGGAACCGCGAGGAGCAGCCGATCCCGGAGATGAAGCAGATGTTCTCCTTGGCCAGGCCGAGCTCGGGCAGGAAGGACTGGACGGCGGCCAGGATGGCGTAGTCGCCGCAGCCGGGGCACCAGCGCACCTCCTGGTCGGACTTGAAGTCCTTGGCGGTCTGCGGCGCGCTCGCCTTGGGGACCAGGGTCAGCGCGGGGAAGCCGTCAGGCATGGTCGCCCTCCAGGTGGGTGGTGATCGCGTCGGCGAGCTGGCCGGACTTGAAGGGCAGGCCGGTGACCTGGGTCAGCGAGCGGACGTCGACCAGGTACCGGGCGCGCAGCAGCTGGGTCAGCTGGCCCAGGTTCATCTCCGGGACCAGGACCCGCTCGTACTCGGCGAGGATCTTGCCGAGGTTGGCCGGGAACGGGTTGAGGTGCCGCAGGTGCGCCTGCGCCACCCGGCCGCCGGCCGCGCGGACCCGGCGGACGGCGGCGGTGATCGGGCCGTAGGTCGAGCCCCAGCCGAGCACCAGCAGCCCGGCCCGGCCGCCCGGGTCCTCCACCTCCAGGTCGGGGACGGTGATGCCGTCGATCTTGGCCTGGCGGGTGCGGACCATCAGGTCGTGGTTGGCCGGGTCGTAGGAGATGCTGCCGCTGCCGTCCTGCTTCTCGATCCCGCCGATCCGGTGCTCAAGACCGGCGGTGCCCGGGACCGCCCACGGCCGGGCCAGCGTCTCCGGGTCGCGCAGGTACGGCCAGAACGACCCGTCCGGGCGGTTCGGGGCGGTGGCGAACTCCGGACGCAGATCCGGCAGCTCCTCCTGCTCCGGGATCCGCCACGGCTCGGAGCCGTTGGCCAGGTAGCCGTCGGAGAGCAGGAACACCGGGGTGCGGTAGGTCAGCGCGATCCGCGCCGCCTCCAGCGCGGCGGTGAAGCACTCCCCCGCCGTCGCCGGGGCCACCACCGGCACCGGGGACTCGCCGTTGCGGCCGTACATCGCCTGCAGCAGGTCCGCCTGCTCGGTCTTGGTCGGCAGTCCGGTGCTCGGGCCGCCGCGCTGCACGTCGACGATCACCAGCGGCAGCTCCAGCGACACCGCCAGACCGATCGCCTCCGACTTCAGCGCCACCCCCGGACCGGAGGTGGTGGTCACCCCCAGCGCGCCGCCGAAGGCCGCCCCCAGCGCCGCGCCGATCCCGGCGATCTCGTCCTCCGCCTGGAAGGTGCGCACCCCGAAGTTCTTGTGCTTGCTCAGCTCGTGCAGGATGTCCGACGCCGGGGTGATCGGGTAGGAACCCAGGAACAGCGGCAGACCCGACTGCTTCGAGGCCGCCACCAGACCGTACGCCAGCGCCAGGTTCCCGGAGATGTTGCGGTAACGGCCCGGCGCGAAGGCGGCGGAGGCCGGCGCGACCTCGTAGGAGACCGCGAAGTCCTCGGTGGTCTCGCCGTAGTTCCACCCCGCCCGGAACGCCGCCACGTTGGCCTCGGCGATCTCCGGCTTCTTGGCGAACTTGGTCCGCAGGAAGCGCTCGGTGCCCTCCGTGGGCCGGTGGTACAGCCAGGACAGCAGCCCCAGCGCGAACATGTTCTTGGCCCGCTCGGCGTCCTTGCGGGCCAGGCCGGACTCCTTCAGCGCCTCGACCGTGAGCGTGGTCAGCGGCACCGGGTGCACCGCGTACCCGGACAGCGTGCCGTCCGCCAGCGGGTCGGCGCCGTAGCCGACCTTCGCCAGCGCCCGCTTGGTGAACTCGTCGGTGTTGACGATCACCTGCGCCCCGCGCGGCACATCGCCCAGGTTCGCCTTCAGCGCGGCCGGGTTCATCGCCACCAGCACGTCCGGGGCGTCACCCGGGGTCAGGATGTCGTGGTCGGCGAAGTGCAGCTGGAAGCTGGACACCCCCGGCAGGGTTCCTGCGGGGGCCCGGATCTCGGCCGGGAAGTTCGGCAGCGTCGACAGGTCGTTGCCGAACCCCGCCGTCTCCGTGGTGAACCGGTCCCCGGTGAGCTGCATCCCGTCGCCGGAGTCCCCCGCGAACCGGATCACCACCCGGTCCAGTCGCCGGACCGGTTTGTCCCGCTCGGCGGTCACCGTTGCGGACAGTGCGTCAGCGTCGGCGGCGGCGGCGCCCGCTGGGCCGCCCCCTGCCGCTTCGTCGTCCGCCGCCCCGCCTGGCGGCGGTGTTCCGGGCGAGGACTCGTCGGTCTGAGTCGGTACGTGGACCTGGCTGGTCACTGCTGGGACCTCCCTAGACACCACCCGGGCGCGGGCCGTGTGCCCACGTCCGCTTTATGCACCTCGTTTCATCCTAAGCCGGTAAGGGTCGCCTTCGTCGTAGGTTCCCGGCACGTCCCGGTCCACCAGCGAATAAGCCCGCAAAGAACCCTGAGCTGTCGTCAGGAGTTCAGGTAGGTGAGCACCGCCAGCACCCTGCGGTGGTCCTCGGAGCTCTGGGTCAGGCCCAGCTTCATGAAGATGTTGCTGACATGCTTCTCGACCGCGCCGTCCGAGACCACCAGCTGCCGGGCGATCGCGGCGTTGGTCCGCCCCTCCGCCATCAGGCCCAGCACCTCCCGCTCACGCGGCGTCAGACCGTCCAGGACGTCGTGGCGGCGGCTGCGGCCGAGCAGCTGGGCGACCACCTCCGGATCGAGCGCGGTACCGCCCCCGGCGACCCTGACCACCGCCTCGACGAACTCGCGGACGTCCGCCACCCGGTCCTTCAGCAGGTAGCCCACGCCCCGGGTGGAGCCGGAGAGCAGTTCCGAGGCGTAGCGCTCCTCGACGTACTGCGACAGCACCAGCGTGCCCACCCCCGGGTGGCGCCTGCGCAGTTCGACGCAGGCGCGGACGCCCTCGTCGGTGTGGGTGGGCGGCATCCGGACGTCGGCGACCACCACGTCCGGCAGCTCCTGCCGGGCGGCCAGTTCGGCCAGCAGCGCCAGCAGTTCCTCGCCGTCGCCGACCCCGCCGACGACCTCCAGCCCGCGGTCGTTCAGCAGCCGGGTGAGCCCTTCCCGCAGCAGCACCGAATCCTCAGCGATGACGACGCGCACGCCGGTACTCCCCTGGTGTCATGGGCGGCCGTCGTGTCGTCCGCCGCGCCCAGTCTTCCCGATCGCGGCGGCCGGGTCACATGGTGCGCAGCGCCACCGCGTCGCACAGGCCCTCCAGGGCCGACTTCGCCGGGCAGTCCGGCAGCGGGGCGAGCTGCTCGCGGGCGTCCTCGGCGTAGCGCAGGGTGTGCTCCCGGGCCCGGAGCAGCGCCGGGTGGGCGCGCAGCAGCCGCAGCGCCTCGGCGTGCCGGGCCTCGGCGTCCGGCAGCGCCGGGTCGAAGCCCTGGTCGAGCAGTTCCCGCAGGCGCAGGTCGCCGGGGACGGCCGGGTCGGGGTCGGTGGCGCGCAGCAGCAGCACCGGCAGCGTCGGGACGCCCTCGCGCAGGTCGGTGCCGGGGGTCTTGCCGGACTCCTCGCTGTCGCTGGCGATGTCCAGGATGTCGTCGGCGAGCTGGAAGGCGATGCCGATGCGCTCGCCGTACTGGGTGAGGATGTCCGCCACCCACTCGTCGGCGCCGGCCAGCAGCGCGCCGAAGTGGCAGGAGACGGCGATCAGCGATCCGGTCTTGCCGGAGAGGACGTCCAGGTAGTGCTGGACCGGGTCCTCGCCGGGGCGGGGACCGGCGGTCTCCTGGATCTGGCCGGTGACCAGCCGTTCGAAGGCGTCGGCCTGGAGCCGGACGGCCTCCGGGCCGAGCCCGGCCAGGATCTTGGAGGCCCGGGAGAAGAGGAAGTCGCCGGTGAGGATGGCGACCGAGTTGTCCCAGCGGACGTTGGCGCTGACGGTGCTGCGCCGCATCAGCGCCTCGTCCATCACGTCGTCGTGGTAGAGCGTCGCCAGGTGGGTGAGCTCGACGACGACGGCGGACGGGACCACGCCGGGGGCGTTGGGGTCGCCGAACTGCGCGGCCAGCAGCACCAGCAGCGGGCGGAAGCGCTTGCCGCCCGCGTCCAGCAGATGCTGTGCGGTGACTGTGA
>Ga0302314_10020739_pt1 | contig 10854 bp, 11 predicted proteins | sample III_Palsa_N2_3_FD_200533 | JGI IMG/M metagenome (GOLD analysis project Ga0302314, IMG submission 200533) | Peat permafrost microbial communities from Stordalen Mire near Abisko, Sweden - III_Palsa_N2_3 | ecosystem: Environmental > Terrestrial > Soil > Palsa > Peat permafrost | place: Sweden... | reverse complement strand
TTCGCCTATATTTTCCGCGATTATCAAAAATCATATGGGGAGCGCGAGCGATAAGGCTAAGTGGGGCCGAATATCGAAATCTCTAAGACTTATAATTCCGGAGATGTTTTCCATTGTTTATGGGAAAAACCCCCTATCATTTCGATTTTTCTTGAGAAGTATTTTTGTCTCATCTCTATTTTGGATCTCTATTACCACAGCGAGCTTGGCCACGGAGACTTATATTGCAATTGGTTCTTGGCATTTGAACCTGATTCTGGCGGCCTTCTCAATCACCGGCCTGTTCTTTCTTTCTGTGAATATCTTTGGTGACTACCTTTCCCTGATTGTAACAAGATTTTTTATAGGGAAATTAACAGAAAAAAGAAGTCTTAAATTCTTGATATTTTGCGTTATTTCTGATTATATTATCAGCGTAACAATTTTGGCTTTATCATATCACTATGTTTTCTCTGTTAGATTTTCTTCAGTTGCACTACATGACGGGCAGCTTAGTCTAAAAAAACTGCTTGGCGAGATAATTTATTTCTTATCTCTGAGCAAGGTCGTCTTTTTTGTCAATGTTCCGGGCGATGTGGCGCCGGTCCTATTAATCCAGATTATGACGGGTCTTGTCACTTCGCTATGGATTTGGCTCGCTGTGTTAACGTCCTTCATTGCCAGCATTGTCCCTGTGTACCCGAGATTTCTGGGGAAGCTACTTAGCTTCTTTGATTTTGAGAATAGGCCGGCCCATTCCTTGAGTGTCGCCGTCTGTATTATGCTGAGTATCCTCGCGATTTTAAGCCTGCTGGCGCGGTTAGCCATTGGAGTTTAACCCTAGGGTTTGTTCAAGCTAGGTATTGCTATCGACGAGTGTTGGCACGATTTCCGGCACGCCCACGGGACCAGGTCGAGTCGGTGCGATCAACTTGCTTCGTTTGGACGGCTGGAGGCTCCGAGAATGTCGAGATCGTCGACTACCACTGATCTGATCCCAAACCCAACGCCGGGCGAAATGTTGCTGACCGACTTCATCGAACCCATGGGGCTGAGCCAGAATAGTCTAGCGCGGGCCATCGGCGTGCCACCCCGACGCATCAACGAGATCGTACTCGGCAAGCGCTCCGTCACGGCCGATACCGATCTTCGCCTTGCCCGCTATTTTGGCCTGTCAGAGGGTTTCTGGCTGGGTGTACAGGCCGACTACGATCTGCTCGAATGCCGGCGCCGGATCGGGCCTGAGCTGGCGCAAATCGCGCCCCATCACCACGCGGTATAGCGGCATCTTGTGCGCACGTGCGTAGGCCGGATTCAAATTAACCAGCAAGCGCCATTTTGTGGTTTTCCGCCTGGTGTTGCACCACGCGCGGGTCGACAGATAGATCATCCGCGATCGACTTGATGCGCCCTCTCGAGATAGGACCCCGGCCGGCCGCATTCCGAATGTAGTCGATCGGCGCCAGGATCTCGGCGGCGAAGGCCCTGCTCGCCTGTTGCTCGGGGGTTCGAGCTCCAGTCATGAGCCTTGCTTCCTGGGCGCCCGCGCCCCAGCCGAGGAATGCGGCTCGGGTCGCAGCAAAACGTCGCCCTGTCAGATTGGGTTTCTTTACGAGCGCCATCCTGACGTTGGAATTCTCACGGCGGACTGCCCCCTCAATCTGCTCATCGTCATTCTGAGCGATGCTCGATGCGAGGTTGGGATCGAGGCCGATGATCCGAAGCAGGGCGTCCCCGCCGGCCGGATCGGATCCGCGGATGCCCAACTTCTTTCTGAGATTGTCGGCGGCTCCCTTGCCCCATTTCCAGGGTACGCTGGTCGAGGCCTGTGGTCGCTCGCCGAGGTCCGTGAAATCGAGCGCGGGGCTCTCTCGAAGAGCTGCAAACGCTTCGCGCACTAATCCGGTGAGCCCCACGAATGTCTCAGGGGTCGCTGCCTCGCAGAGATCGCGGACCATGCGAGGATCGAGCTCATCCATGGAGGCGTCGAGCGCCGCCTCGATCTTCTCATGCTCCTCGTAAGGAGAAAGCCCAAGCGCGCCGATCAACTCGCAGAACAGTTGCTCGTCCGGACCTGTCGAAGTTACGAGCCGCCAAGACTCCTGAAGCTCGGTATCACGAAGTGCTGAACTTTTCAGATGGTCGACCACGCTCGCCACGAAACGGCCAGCGGTCGCTTTGGCGTCGCCCAGGGGCATCCGAGCGTCCACCTCGGTTTCGAATGCGAGCCGTGCGGAGTTGAGCTTGACCGCATTCGCGAATACGGCGATCTCATCGCCGGCGGGGATCATCCACAGATCAGGGAGCGCAAACCCATTCCGTGCCGCGCCGATCCAGTGCCGCGAGGGATAGTCGCCGCGGTCGGTACTGCCGTCGGACTTCTCGGGCTCGTGGAAGATCGACCACCAATTGGTCGCAAGCCATTCGGCGAGAAAGTACGCGGGGCCGACGATGCGCTCGCCGCTTTCGCCTTTTTCGTTTCGGTATTTGGTGACGGCCACGCCGTTCAGACCGATCAGCAGCCGGCAATAAGTCTCATCGACCGCAGGGAGCGGACCTGGCTCGGGCACTTTGAGCCAATTGGCCGATATCTCGAAACCCTTAGTCATTGAAACTCTCTCGGCCACTCCCGACGATCATTAAGTGGGTATGCGTGATACTCGCCCAACGTCTGATTGGATAAAACGGCCTCATATAATGTATCACCGTCTTTGTGCCAAGCATACCGCGGGAAGCCCTCAAGGACGTCCGGCGACACTTTGCCATTGCGAATAGCGTTTTTCAGAGCCCGGTTTGCATCTTCGAAGGTCCATTTCGGGTCGCATTTCCCGGCGGCTGGGTGGGCCCTTCCAGCTGGTTTGCCCATCTGTGATCCCGGCGGGCGATGGTACGGGCTTCCGACATAGCGGGCGCGTTCCGCAAGGCCTGAGAGGCTCGATGGCTCGCAGTCCTCGGGGTCGACCATATGCTTGCTTGTGCCGAGTTTTCGCTTTGCTCGTTCTGGCTTCTTGAGGGGCATAAGAGGTTCCGGAGAGGGAGGCGGCCATAACGTCACGTACCTAGGCGACAAACACGGTGCTTTGGCGAGGGGTTAACTATACGTTGAATCGCGCCGAAGGGCAGCCCGACCCATGCCGACGTCGGCAATGTGAAGAACAATCACGCCGGACTGCTGGATCCCGTTGGGCTTGTAGGCGATCTGGCCGGTCAGATCATCGACAGGCCAATGCAATGACACGAAGAGTCCGACGAAATCAACGCGGAGACGGTGTGATGCGGACGGAACTGATTGTCATCGAGAACGACGCCGATCTTGCCGAGGCGAACGAACTGGTTGCCGCATTGATGAACTCCGAAGCCGACGGCGACATCGCGCGGCTTCGCGCGCAAGCCAGGCTGGTTGAGGACTACGAACGGCGGCGCTGGCCGCACAAGGCGCCAAGCGTTCCCGATCTGCTGGCCTATCTCATGGACCAGCACGACATGACGCGCGCCGATCTCATCCCTATACTGGGAAGGGCCGGCCGGGTCAGCAAAGTGCTCAATGGCAAAACCGGCCTCAGCATGACGATGGTCCGCCGGCTGCGCGAGCGATTCGGTATACCCGCCGAACTCCTGATCCCCAGCGCGAGCCCCGGCGAGTGAATGCACGCACGGCGACGGTCAGAGTCGCGTCCTAGGCGAGATGCGACGGCCGGCCGCCAGGATCTCTTCGGCCGTGAAGATCGGCGCCGCATCATCGTCCTCGGCGACCTGGACGATGATTTCGTCCTCGGTCGTCGCGTCGACCCGGCTCCAATCGACCTTGGACAGATCCAGCTCATGCCGGGAATGCTGACCTCTCCTCTGCCCGCCGTCGGCCAATTCTATGGCAGGATCGGGCCATCTCAAAACGGTTGCAGACCTTGGACTCTTGCGAGGAAATCAGCGCGTGAGATTGAACTCGCAAGAGTCCAGTCGCTGCCGCCTCACCGGTCTAACCTGACACGAGGAAATTTGATGTCCGTAAGAACTTTTAAACCCATCAAGCTCGTGAGAAAGAAAAATAAAGGAGCAAAATTTGATCCTGTCGAAATAAAGAGCTATCTCGATCTCATCATCGTCGTGTCTATTATTCTTGGTGCCATCATCGGCTCACTTTTGTTTCGACAATATCTTGCTGGAGAAGGTATAGCCGGGGCGTCAATAGGAATATGGTCTAACATTGTTTTGTTTGGGGAGTTCTCCATATCGTTCTCATTCATGATATGCTTAATTTTATTCGGCCCCGCCATGACTCGATCTATAAGCGGAACACAGTTTCCACGCAAAATTAGCGAACTACTGTTAACCGGATATGCTCCATCCTCCCTGCTGCTCGCCTATGTCTTCGCAAAAGACTTTCTCGAGCCATGGGCAACTCCCGCATTTGTTTTCTCAATAATCGCGCTGATTGTCGCGATATTTGAACGATATAATAAATATGATCTAAAAATTAAGCCGATGTTCTATGTATTTGCAAATCTGTATAATCTAATGTGGAGCTTATATGCTATATATGATCTACAATTTTTCTACTATGAATATCGGTTTTCTGATGCTCGCTTCCTGATTGGGCTGGCGGTCGCACTATTGATTAGTCCAATAGTTGCACTAATAGAATTCAGGATTAAATCCGCTTCATATCTCATAGCGGTATTTGCGATCGTCATGGTTATTTTTACAAACGGCCTCTCAGTATCGAGAGGTGTCGCCCGTTTTCTCTCAATCGGCCAATACAAGGCAAAGCTCATACTGAGTCCAAACAATTTTGATAAAGAGGCCGCCTCGCTTCCCGGAACCCTTGTGTTCAATCAAAAATCTGGAAAAATTGAAAATACGCCTCCAATAACTCTCACCAACCTTACAACTCCTCTGTTGTGCATAAGCCTATCTTCACCGGAGTATTATTTTGCTCGAATAGCCCTGGATCTCGATGGAGACTGCAGCCACGGAGTTTCAGGCAAAAGCACATTCGACGAGATCGCCAGAACGACCCATTCGCCAACGTTCTTGATACCGCGAGAGGCAGTCTCGCTGGTCGATCCTGAGAGCCCGGGGCAACGAGACTGAAACAGGATCGGGCGCCCCATTTCAGAGCGCCGACACCGCGCTCGCGGTAACAGAGGACGCGTCATCCTTGCAATCCTTCCACGCCGTGGACAATTTGCAAGGTTCGCGTTGGTCTGGCTCGCAAGAGTCCAACCGCTGGCAAGGATTCGTCTACCCCTGTTTCGTCGCGGTCGTTCGCACTCCCGCTTCGCCACCGGGGACCCTTTCTGCCGAAAATCCGTCGCGTCTACGCAGGTTTCGTCCGCCTCCAACCGTCCGAGCGCATGGCTTACCCCGCATACGCACAGGCAGGGGGCGACCTTCAGCGCGTGGTCGGATCGCGCGGTCGCCCCCTGCCTGCTCCGCTCCGCTTCGCCCCCAGCAAATCGCTGGGGGTGGAATGCGGGGAAAGCCTTCGGTCACCTGTCCTGGTCCTCACCGAAAAGCGTCGAGCTGGCCGGGCGGAAAAAGACGGCCGGCAGCGAGCGGCGCAGATTGCCGTGCATCTCGGCCGGATCCGGCGAGACCGGCACTCGCAGGACCAAGAGGGCCAGAACGCCCACGCAAATCATCATCGAGACCCACGAACCGTTGACCATTTTGCCTCTTCCTCACTGATACGGAGCAGGCGCCCCGCCTGCTTCGAGTTCGCGCGGAGCAGCGGGGTAGCAACGAAGCCGTGTCGCCGAGCCTGGCCGGTCCGTGCGGTTGGCAGGGCGAAGCCCTGCGAACTAGCGGGCCTGCCAGGAAGTAGGCGGCGGGGCGAAGGCGCGAGGGCAGAGCCCTTAGGCTACAGGTGGGTCAGCGTTCCTGGCCAGGCCTGCTCGTCGGCGGGCTACCACGTGCTGGCAGCACCAACCCACGTTGCGCGGCGGCCCTCATGATTAGCCGAGCGCCGGCCTCCAGCTCTCTCATGCGGGCGACATCGATCGGGTCGCGCATCTGCGACCGCGCCCGACGCAGTCCAGCCTGAGTCGCTGTCCAGGCTGCAACTAGCCTTTCAGGGGGCATCGCAACCAGCCGGTCGGCGACCCGGCGGGCGTCCTGACGATCCGGCTCCCCGTCTGTGCCCGCCTTGATCTGGATTACCTCGCCTTCGACCGGCGCCGGTTGAGTTGGAACCGCGGGGGCGGGGGGAAGGGCGTTGGCAGGGATGCGCGGCACGGCCACGTTGCCCGGCTTATAGGCTGCGCCGAACAGACCTTCGCTGCCGATCGCAAGCGCCGCGGCCTCATCGAGAGATGCCCCAAAAAGCACCTCCATCACGTCGTTGTGCGTACCGGCTGGGTCGGGAGCGTTGCTAGGATTGTCCGAGTTCTCCCCCTGCTTATTTTTCTCGACTGCGGGCGTCGGAGGCGAGCCGCCTGCCGAGACCTGGCGCTCCGGCGCGCCGCCGTCGCCCTCCGGCCGCGGCTTATGTGCGGCGATGAACGCTTCAATCTTTTCAGGGTCCTTCTTTGTCTCGGCGTCGAGGCTGATCCCCTTGGCGGCCGCTATGCGCATCGCCCGCCGTAGCTGGCGGATCTGTTCCTCCCGCGCCGCCGGATCCGGTGCTTGCTGTGCTGACAATTTCTGCTCCTTCATCGTTCGGCGGTTGGTCGATTGGCGGGTGAATTGGCGCGCCATGCGCCAAAATTCGGCTTGAGCGTCGCCATTTGTGTCGAGGTCATCTGGCAGCTCGATCCCGTTGGCGACGGCCACGTCGCGCAACAGCTCGCGCTGAACATCGCTGAGCGGCCTTGCCGACCGCGTGGTAGCGGCAGGGGCGAGACTGGCGACTTCGGCCGGGCGGAGGGATGTGATTCGCTCGCGGCGCTCCTGGCGCCGGCGTTGCGCGTCTGCCTGTCTGGCTGACGCCTCTTCGGTAGCCCTCAACCGCCACGCCTCGCGGATCCCGCGCACTTGCTCGAAATGACCTTGGTCGATCAAATGGGATGTCTGCGCCGGCCCGTCGTCGTGCGGCTCGATCCGTTCGCGTGCCTTGTAGACTGCTATCGGCAGCCGGGCTTTCGCCGGCCGTTCGATTCCAGTGTCCGCTAATCGTCCACCAGACCAGGCCGCTTCCAGCTCGATCCGGTGCTCCCCCGCGACACTGTTGATTATTCCGGCGATGTCGCGCCGGAACGCCTGCATCGCCGCGGGTCCCGCGATCACGGCTTTGACTGGTTCCCCCTGCCGGCCTGGCGCTGTTCCGACCCACCTTCCGCCGACCTGCACGACAGGCCTCGCCGACGCCGTCCAGTGCAAATGGGGTTGAAACTCTTTTCGATCATTCAATGTATGGATCGCCCAATGCGCGGGGCAACCTCGCGACTCAAACCATTGGGCGATCCCCTCGGCCGCGGCCTTTCGCGCGACGGCCGTAAATCGGGCCGGTAGCTCGATCTCGCCGCTCAGCGAGATCTTCCCATTCTTCCGTTGGTTGGCCCGCTCGGCCGCGCGGACGATCTCGGCCATTTCTCGGCGGTCGCGGCCGCCTTCGAGTTCTAGCTCATCCCGACGGCGCGCGTGCTTGCCCTCACGCGCATTGTAATCCAAGCCGGCAATCGCCTTCGCCGCGCCACCGTTGCCCCGGCCCGTCGATTTTACCTGAATATGAAAGGTTCGGCCGGTCGGACCGACCCGGCTCGATCGTCGAGACAGCCAGTGGTCATCTACCAGCCGCCCCATTTTGAAGTCATCGTCGTCGGCCCTTGTCATCGCCAGCCCTCATCTAAGCAAGGCTAGCGAGCATCGGAAAATTAAAGGCGTCTATCGTCGATTATCGTCTTGGTAACCCTCGGTCTACAAAAACTCAAACGAGGTAAGGACCTATAAAAAGAAGAGATTTCCGCCCAATTACCTTTCTCGAAAGGGTATTTGGGCGGAAATCTCTATCATATTGGTTTGTTATTCGGACTTTCTGCGGTCGGTCGCTTTCTTTATAGTTGATCGAGGAACCGAGCCGAGGAGGGCGAAATGACCACAGACGATAATCGCGGCAGAACCTCCGGGCCGCCGCTGGCTCCCTCGAAATGGCCGCTCAGCCGCGACGAGATGGGCGGCTTGGTCTACTCTGTCCGCCTTGCACGCCCCGATTGCCCGCCCCCGCAGGATACCTTCGCTTGGCCTGTCACCGTCCCGAACCCGCCGCCTTGGGAACAGATCGCGGCGGATCATTGGCGGCTCGCAGACCGGGGGCTCGTCATTGATGTCGTCGAGCGCGGCGACGGCGACTGTATGGTCGAAGGGCTACGCGGCCGAGCGTCGCCGCTCAGGATCACCGGGCTGAAACTTTCCCGGCTCGTCGGGGAACAGTCCGTGTACCCCGAGCTGGCGGCGGCCGTGGCTAAGACCATGCCGCCCGACCTGTAAGCGCGTTACGGAAGCTGTCCATGCGTAACGGAAGGACGCGTTCGGACGCCAAATCCTGATTTTAGCATCGATCTGTAGCCCAGCGGCCCGGGCCTGGCACCTGAGGGCTCGACCTCGCCGACATCGCGGCTGACGCTCGTCCCCTCAGGTGCGGGAGGGGCGGCGATGGACGTGGTGGATTTCGGTGAGACAGATCGGGTGTTCCGAATCATCGAGGCCGGCGTGGCGATCGCCGGCGCGATCGTCGTTTTCGCGGCCGCCGTCGAGACCGGCTACCTAAGTCCTCCAACCCAGATCAAACAGGCGATACAGCCGCTCGGGCGAGCCTTGCGCCGTTGGGCTGGGAGGAGCGCCAAATGATGTGGCGGTTCCTCGCGGCCATCTACCTTGTTGCTGCGCTGGCCATAGCTCCCGGCTCAGCCCACGCCCAAACCACACCGGCTGCGACGACCTCGACCCCGTCCAGCTCAGCTACCACGCCGGCCGCAAGCGATTGCGCAGGAGCAGCCAGCCAGGGGCTCCCTACGAGCAGCGCCGGCGGCGCTCCGCAGATCTCAATGAATTGCCAGTTTTGCTCAATGTTCCGCGAGCTTGAGCTGTTGTCGACGGTCTACTCTGAACACGTCTTCGCAACGATGGCGCCCGCCGCGGTCGAGCTCGTCCGCATCGCCTTCATGATCCAGATCATCTTTTTTTCCGGCCGCATCTTCTTCAACCCGGCCAGCGCACCTGAATTTTTGCCGCGCTTTCTGTCTGGCGCCGGCATGTTTATCCTCTCGCTGATGCTGCTTTCGATCGGCTCTATCCACTATCCCTCAGGCGCGCCTGGCTACAGGACTGGGATTTTTGGTTTAAAATCAACCAACTATCCTGCGTTTGTCTACATCTTCGATTTCATGCAGGCCCAGGCGATACGCGTCGGCGAATTCGTGATCGCCCGCGGCCAAGACGCGGCCGTGAGCAATGGTGTGGCCTTCCCACAGGTTTGTGTATCAGCGGCCGATGCTGCGCCCTACGCCCTTCTCTGGAGCTACGTCGAATCGGTCGGGTACAACATCATCCTGCTGGCCTGGTCACAAATGAAGAACTTCGAATTTTTGAGATCCTTCGCGTTTTTCTTCCTCTCCTTGCCATATCTATTTGTAATGGGCGTTTTCGCCGCCTTCCTCATTCAGACAATGTTTTATTTTCTGGCAATTTCGGCGATATCCCCGCTCCTTATCGCCGGGCTCGCTCACGAAAAGACGCGCCACTATTTCTTTTCAGCCATGCGAATACTCATGACGGGCTCTTTTACGATCATCTTCGCTAGCCTCGCGATGGGATTTACGGGTTCTGTGCTGGGGCGATATCTCGCCGCCCTGGTTAAGCTGATGGATCCGGTGCAGGTGACGGCCTCAATGCAGGGCTCATCGGTTGCAGAACAGGCCGCGCAGAACCTCTCGGCCATCGCCGCCCTCGATCCGGACCTCCCGGACCCGATCGGCGCCTCCAACGCGATGGTGAGTGCAATGAATGGCTCCGGCGGTGCCGTCATCTGGCTGACATCGGAATTCTGGGCGATCTTCCTGATGGGTTTCGTCTCGGTGCTGTTGCATCTGGCTGCGCCCCGCATCGCCGCCAATATCGGCGGCGCCCAGGACAGCGCGGCCTCGGCCGCGGCCGTGACGGCCGCCGGCCATTTCACGGGCGCGAAGCTGATCTCGACGCTCTCGCGATTGGGGATTGGGACGCCTGGTCGCTCCGGGGCCATCGGCGGTGTCGCTGGCGTAGCGGGCGGTCTGCTGCAGCGGATGAGGGACTCCAGGCAGTAAACTTTCAGGAGAATCCGTAGCCGCAGGGCTACCTCTCCGGCGTTCAGTGCGTGCAAGCTGGGCTCCGGCGCCGAATCCTCGGGTTGATTTCCGATCAGCTCGAGGATCCAGCAATGACCACCCTCCGTCTCCATCTGTTAGCGCTCGCCGCTGCGGCGCTCGCTGCTGCCGGTTCCGCCATTGCAGCCGACGCGCCATGCGTCCTCTGCCAGCATCCAGTGCCGTCGGTGACCCTGGACGGCTATGCAAAGCCATCGGCGAACAGGGCCGTCTCGGCGGGCCAGGCCGATCAGGCCACCACGGCGACGACCGCCAACAAGCTCGGGACGGTTACCTGTCCGCCCGGGAGCGTCTCGACGTTGACCGCCGGCGTGCCGGGCTGCACGACCAACATCCAGTCCTCCAGCCAGGCGTCCAGCGTCTTCGACAGCGCCGACGGCAGCTATGAAGACGCTGGCTGGATCCGGAACAATGGGATCTATTCGGCCGGCGCCACGTCGGCCGTGAATCTGACGGGCGACATCAGCGGCAACCAGGTGCAGGGCGGTACGGTCAATGTCGCCGCCGTCACTGCGAGCGGAACGGTATCTGGCGGGACGTTGAGCACGAGCGGCGCCATATATGCGAACGTCGCGAC
>Ga0302314_10020738_pt1 | contig 10854 bp, 10 predicted proteins | sample III_Palsa_N2_3_FD_200533 | JGI IMG/M metagenome (GOLD analysis project Ga0302314, IMG submission 200533) | Peat permafrost microbial communities from Stordalen Mire near Abisko, Sweden - III_Palsa_N2_3 | ecosystem: Environmental > Terrestrial > Soil > Palsa > Peat permafrost | place: Sweden... | reverse complement strand
CGAGCTCAGGAAGGTTCGCAGCGGCACCGCGCAGCAAGCAGCGCCGATGCCGACCTTCAGCGCATTCGCCGCGTCGCTCTTCGAGGACAAGGTGAAGGGAGGCGACATCCGCTCGGCCTCAGGCCGGGTGAAGTGGGCCCAGACGCTCGAGCATCATCTGCTTCCGGCGTTCGGGCCGATGCTCGTGGATCGCATCCGACATGCGGACGTCGCTCGTTGGCGCGTCCGGATGGCGGAGAGGATCCACGGCGGGACCTACTCCCCTCACACGGTGAACACGTGGCTAAACGTGATGCGGGTGATCCTGAAGGCGGCGGTCATGCAGCTTGAGCTTGCCCGCAACCCGATGGACGGCATCAAGAACTTCGACACGAGCGAGCACGTCTACACGGAGGAGGAGCCCAACAGCCTCACCGTGCAGGAGATGCCCGCCTTCTTGTCGAAGATGCGGGCGCTCTGCCCGCAGCACTTCGCGTTCGTGTGCCTGGGCTTTTTCTTGGGGCACCGCCCTTCGACGTTGCGACCGCTACGTCGATCGGGACCGACCCCGGACGTTCTGCTCGACGAGGGCGTTCTCCTCGTCCGGCAGTCGCATACGGAAGGCGACGAGGTGATGGCGACGACCAAGACCAAGATCCGGCAACGCATCACGTTGCCGCCCATCCTGGTCGACATCGTTCGCTGGCACATCGACACGCAGCTCACGACCGACGCCATGCGCCAGTCCGAGCTGCTCTTCCCCGCCGAAGACGGCGGCTTCCGGAGCCGCTCGGCGCTCAAGAAGCCGTTCGCCGCCGTCGCAGCCGCCATTGGCCTGACGAAGCACGTCTCGCCGAAGGCCATGCGCCGGACGTTCCAGGACCTCGCCCGCGCAGCCGAGGTCAAAGACATCGTGACCCGGGCCATCTCGGGCCACGCGACGGAAACGATGCAGCACCACTACTCGACGGTCGCGGCGGAGGAGAAGAAGCTCGCCATCGCCAAGGTCATCGAGCTGGCCGGGGTCCGCGGGACCCTCGCCACCGGGCCCTCAGCCCGAGGTGGTATGCATGGTGGTATGCACGACCCGGAGAGCGAAAAAGCCGCGCGGCCCTGATCGCCGGCGGCCCTTGTTTTTCCGCTTATTCTTTGTAGGCGCGATAGGTTTCGAACCTTGGCATGCGGCATTTCGTAACTAAGCGATGCCGCCCGTCTTTCGTCCCCAAGGTTCGACAATCTTGGAGTTTCGGCCGAACGCGCAGTCCTCTCCCGTCCACTGATTTCCCCCGCCGTCGACCCGGTTCTTGGAGACGATCTTGGAGACGCACGGGCCCGAGATCGTCGCGCAAACAGCCGGAGACCCGGCCCTCGCGGCGCGCACGTGGGTCATCCTCGGCGCATCCGGCTGAGGACCCCAGGGTATTTGAAAAATGACTCGAGCATGTCTTGACCTCCACTTGGCGCCGGAGTCATTCCGGCTGCGGAGGGACGACATCACGCAATATGTGGCGGCGACACGCGGCCCCTTCCGTCAAGGCCAGCGCAGGCGCCGATCACGCCACATATGCAGCCGCGCCACATAACAGCGGATCGTGCCGGAGCACATCACGCACGAGCGCCATCAGGCTGTCGGGGCCTTTGCGTCCGTCGACCGGCTGCGTCGCCACGAAGAGGCGTACGCTCGGCGGAAGGCTCAGCACGCGCCGGTCCGCAGAACCTCGAGCAGGCGCTCCAGAGCCGCGGCATTGAACGATGTCGGCACGCGAACGATGACACCCGAGGCAAGCACGAGCTCGAACGGAGCCTCACCATCGGTGACCGAAATCCGTGAGGCCGGGCGGACGATGACTTCCTGGAACGTTGTAGGCTCGGCCCTGCCGAGCCGGCGCCGCCACGAGTAGAGGCGCTGAGGATCGAGACCTTGCTCCGCAGCGAAAACGCTAACGGCTTTGCCAGAGCGTTGCAGCGCGGCGAGCGCGTTGCGGGCGTCCTGCTCCGTCCAGCGAGGACGGTCGAACGACGGACTCGTGAACCTGGTGGGCATGAGCGGCGGATCTCCTCGACCCTTCGCGTGCCACGCCCGTTGCCCCTCCTCCACACGTCACTTGTGAACGGCTTACCCAACATCCGCAGCGCTACCTCCGCAGGCGTGCCGTACCGCCCGCGACGGCCGCTCTGCGCAAACCGACCTCGCATCGCCTCCAGCACACCGTCGACCAACGCCTCGTCGTCGAGCAGCTCGTCAATGCGCTGAAGCGCCGGCTCCATCAGCTTGCGCGGGTCCGGAGCCCCGAAGAGCACTGCGTCCCAGAGCGATCGCTGCCCATTGCGTCGGCGGATCATCCCTATTTTTGAGGCTCTTCCGCAAGATCTGTGGGCGTGCGATCGGCGTGAGCGGCACGCGTAGCGGCGCTCTCGCGGCGCTGCGTGCGTGAAGCCATCGGGGGACGCCGAGGCCTAGCGAGTGAAGGGTGCATCGTGCGAGAAGCCAGGTTGTTCAGGCCACGACAACCCACACGATGCACATCGAATCTATCCTGCGCCGCCTCCACCCGGCGCCCGGTTTCGTCTACGAGAAGGTGCGCTGGAAGGGCACGCGAGCCCGCCCTTCGCTCTGGGTCCACGTTCGCCCACGTCGAGGGAGGCGTGGCGTCTGCTCGACCTGCTTCCAGAAGCGGCCTGGCTACGACGTGCTCGACTCGCGCTTCTTCGGCTTCGTACCGCTCTGGGGACTGCCCGTGTTCCTGGTGTACACCATGCGCCGGGTCGAGTGCGGGCGCTGCGGCGTCACCGTCGAGGCGGTGCCGTGGGCGGCAGGCAAGATGCAGACGACCCACGCGCTCGCCTGGTTTTCTCGCAAGCTGGGCGAAGGTGCTGTCGTGGCGCGAGGTGGCCAAGCGCTTCCACTCGACCTGGGACACCGTCTTCCGGTGCGTCGAGCACGCCGTTGTCTGGGGGCTGGCGCACCGCAATCTCGACGGAGTCGTGTCCATCGGCGTCGACGAATTCGCCTGGAAAAAGCGGCACAAGTACCTCACGCTCGTCTACCAGATCGACCACCGCTGCAAGCGCCTGCCGCACGTGGCTCGCGACCGCACGGTCGGGTCCTTCAACGGCTTCTTCGACATGCTGGGCCAAGAGCGTTCCAAGGCGATCGTGTTCGTCGCCAGCGACATGTGGCAGGCGTTCCGCAACGTCGTGCGCCATCGCTGCTCGACGGCCGTCCATGTACTCGACCGCTTCCACGTCACCAAGCTCCTGCACGAGGCCGTCGACAAGGTGCGACGAGGGGAGGTGCGCAGCCTGCGAGCCGCCGGTCGCCCCGCAATGCTCACCAAGACGCGGTGGCTGCTGCTCAACCGTCGAGAGAACATGTCCACCGACGACCGGGGACGCCTACGCGAGCTGCTGCGGATCAATCTCCGCTCGGTGCGTGCCTGCCTGCTCAAGGAACAGTTCCAGCGCTTCTGGAACTACTCCTCCGGCCTGTGGGCGGAGAAGTTCCTGGCGCGATGGACCACCATGGCGATGCGCTCGCGCGGGATAGACCAGCGGCACGAACACCTCGCGGCGCCGACGTTTCCACTCGGCTACGGCTCGCCGCACCGTCGTGATGCCGATCGTCAATCCCTCGGCGAGCAGCATGCGGTGCAGCCGGCTGGCCGTCAGCCGCTGCTTGCCGCCCGTCCACTGCGGCGACTCCACCAGGAGTGCCTCCAGCCGGGCCCCGGCCTTCTCCCGGACCGGCCGACCCCGCGCCTGCCGCTCCACCCGCGTCGGCGCCGCCTGCGACAGGTACCGCTTCACCGTGTTGCGCGAGACCCCCATCTCGCGCGCCACCCAACGGGCCGAACGGCCCTCCACCAGCACCTTGTGCCGAACCACATGAACCTGATCCATCCGGAGCATCCTCCTCGCGGGCGTACCCGCGACGTCGATGCCGGGTGGATCAGTTTCCGAGCGGCGTTTGGATCACTTTCCGAGCGGCGCCATCAGTAGGGGGCGCGACGCAACGAGCAGCCGTTCGTCCAGCCGACCCCTTCCAGTGGACGGCAACCCGTTCAGGGGCCGATTTGATGCGGATATCCAGCGCCTGCCGTCGCGAAATTTCCGCTGCGCCAATGGGCGCGGTGCTCGGCCCCGGCTCGAGATTTGCTCGTAGGCGCGGTCAGGTGACCCATGCTGAGAAGTCTGAGGGAACTGGAGCGGTACAGGGTCAGCGCGACCGACGGCGACGTCGGACGCGTCGTCAATTTTCTCTTCGACGACGAACGGTGGACAATTCGGTATCTCGTCGTCGAGACCGGCTCGTTCTTCCAGGAGCGTCGTGTGCTGATCTCGCCAATCTCGTTTCGCCAACTCGACTTGCCGACCCACTTGTTTCACGTCGCGCTCACGATGGACAAGGTCATGGGGAGCCCAGGCGTCGCCGCGGACGAGCCCGTGTCTCGCCAGCGCGAACGAGAGTACAACCGCTACTACGGCTACGGGAACTACTGGGGCGGGGGTGTCTGGGGCGCCGGCTATACCCCGACGTTGCTGGAATCGACGGGCCGGAGCGATGCGCTCGAGACGCCCGGCCGGGACTCGGGGGACGCTCACCTGCAGAGCGCCGAAGACGTGCGCGGTTACAACATCGAGGGCAGCCACGCCGGGATCGGATTCATCACAGACTTTCTCGTCGACGACGAGACTTGGGAGGTGCGCTATCTCGTAGTGGATACCAGCCACTGGTGGTGGAGGAAGACGGTGCTTGTCGCGCCCAACTGGGCGACGCAGATCAGCTGGGACGAGCGGAAGATGTTCGTCACTCTCTCCCGCGACGCGGTCAAGCGCAGCCCGCCGTGGAATGGAGCTGCGGGCATCCGCCGGGAGTACGAAGTCCTGCTCCACGACTATCATCGACGCCCCGGGTACTGGGTCGGCCGGGACCTTCCGGTCGGGGTGCCGCGCTTGCAGCATCGCTTCCGCAGTCGTTCGGCGTGAGAGCCCTCACGTCCCGCATTTGTGAGGCCAAAGCATGACCCCGTTCAGCGCTCCGCCTCGTCCATGTAGTGCGTCGTCAGGAACGCCGTCGTGCCCTGCGCGGCGATCGCTTAGATGCGCTCCCAGAACTCGCGACGGCTCAACGGGTCACCCCGGCGATCGGCTCGTCGAGGAACAGTAGGGAAGGTTGGTGAATGGTGGCGCACGCGAGCGCGACGCGCTGCTTCGAGCCGCCCGATAGGGTGCCCGCGGCCGGCGCGCGCCGGTCGGTCAATCCCGTGCTCTCGAGGACCTCGTCGACACGCCTGACCTGCTCCGAAACTGGAAAACGAAGCCGGAGGGGGACGATTCACTGCGCAGTTCCCCCGCCGCTGCGCAAATCGGGCCGCGCATGTCTGCGGCGCTTCCTCGGGCGCTCAGATGGACAGTTGCGCTGCGATCTCGCTTGCCCGGCATCGCCCCGCTGAGACGCGCGACCTGGTGCCCGCACGGGAAGAGAATGCGGGGGCGGGGCGTTGAGGGGGGACGATGACGCCCCGCCGGCAGCAAGCGAGGAGGCCGCTCCTCCGGCGTCGGTCGACGCGTCCGTGCCGCGGACTGACATGGAAGCATCCTCGGATGCTTCCCACGACGGAGGTGGCGTTCTCGCTCCCGGTCCAGCCGACGCTGGGCACGACGGCCAGCCCGAGACGGATGGCGGCACCGCATGCGGCGCGCTCATGCAATGCTGTCAGTACCTGGCTGTGGCTCCCCCCCTTGCAGCTTCCTGTTACCTGGCGGCCGAGGTGGCCGATGGCGGCAACACCGGAGGCTGTGTATCGCAACTCGCCGTCTTGCAAGACGCCGGCGTCTGCCCGTGAGGGCGCTGGCTCTCGCCTCCGCGTGCGTGTCGGCGGGCGCCCTCATTGCTCTCGCGGCCCTCTCGAGGCTAGCGAAGCGGTGACGGCGGGAAGACCAGGGCGACGATGACGTGGCGACCGATCCATGCGGCCCAATGCCCGACACGACTACCGCTACCCGCCATGATGCACACGTGACGGCTCGTCGCTCAGGAGCCGCGACGCCTCGTCACTCCCGGCCGGGTCGGCGCCCCGGCTCGTCCACCATCGAACCCACGCCCGCAGCGCGCAGGCGCCGCGCCTCGAGCTCGCGCGCGAGCTGCGCGACGATGTCCCAGCGGCCTGCAGCGGAGGCCCGAGCGAGGGCTCCGGCGAGCGCATTCTCGACGGTTGGCGCCTCCAAATCCGGTGGCCCAAACGCGACCAGCTCACGAGCACTTACGTCACCTCGCGGAGGGTCATTCGTACGCGAGTCGACGCGAATCGCCGTGAATTCAGCACTTTCGGAGGGTTCGATCCCCCGTTGCTCCACCATATTTGCCGGAAAATCAGCATGTAGGTGGGCTACTTGGCCCAATCGAGCCCCGGTGAGCTCCGGAGGAAGCGCCGGGAGGACCTTGCCGAAGCCCTCGCGCAGGTTCTCCGCTTCGCGGATGTAGATCTCGGTCGTCGCGAAGCCCGAGTGCCCGGCGCGCCGAGACCCCCGGCGGGCTCGCGCGGCTCGTCGCCGAGGCGATCGTCACGACCGCGCACGAGGGGCGTTCGACGCTGGCGATGCCCGCTTCCCGGTCCATGCTCGTCGCGGCACCGTGTGCGTGAGCGTGCACTCGGGCGGCTACCACGCCGCCGCGTCTTGCCTGCGGGGCGGTGGGCTGGACGTCCGCGAGACGTACCTCTTCGACGCGCTCTATTCGAAGATCGAGACGTTCCGCGACTGGGTCACGTCGCGCAAGGGGGCGTCCGTGCACCGCCGAGACAAGCTCGTGAGCTTCTTCGCCGACGGGACCCCGACCGACGCGAACAACAGTGCCCTGCGCGCGCAGCTCGACCACGCGGGCGTCCTCACGGCGTCCGAGCTCCCGGGGGAGAGGGCGAGCTGTCGCGCAAGGAGCTTTCGCACGCCGAGGCCGTCTTCGTGCGCACGAGCCTCTATCATTCCAACGTGACGCGGGAGACCAATGCGCTGCGCGATTGCCTGTACGCGTCGGCGCTGCCGAGGGGGCACCTCTCCAGCAGGTGGTTCTCGCGCAAGAACGAGGCGCGCTCGACCGATCGACGGCGGTAGGCTTCGCGCTGTTGTCAGACCCGGCCGCGGCGCTCGCGTCGTCGCGCCTGAGCCCGGCCACCCAATGCGTTCGATCAGATGGGAAACACGCGGACGTAGACACTGAGCCTCGGGCGCGGTTCGGGTGGGCCCACGTAGCTGCCCGCCACCGGCGGCACCGTCTCCGGATGGCGCGCGACGGCGACCGGGATGTGCTCACTGCCGGTGACGAGACCGGCGGTCGGATCGAAACCCTTCCATCCCGGCCCCGGCAAATACACTTCCGCCCACGCGTGCGTCGAGCCGGCGCCTTCGGTCGCATAGCTAGTGTGGTACCCGCTGACGAAGCGGCTCGCGAGGCCCAGGTGGCGACACGCATCGAGGAAAAGCGCGGCGAAGTCGCGACAGGAGCCACTCTGGCGGGAAAGCGTCTGCGCCGGCGACTGCACGCCAGGCTCTTCGCGTCCCTCGTAGCGGAAGTCGCGACAGATAGCGCGGTTCAGCTGGTCGAGCAGCATGAACGTTTCCATGCGGCTCGAGCCGAGCGCGAGGCTCCGCAACCAGCGATCGACCTGGGGGCGATCGTTCGGCCAGGCCATCGGCAGGAGCGGAGCGAGATCGGTGCTTTCGTCGGCGAGGTAGGTGAACGGGTGAAAGGCCGCGTGCTCCTCGACCAGGAAGTCGAGCGGTGTCTCGTCGTGATGTGTGATGACCACGCGACTCGAAATGGTGAGCGTGGCGGTGGGCGCAACGAACGTCGCGATCGCCATCGAGTTGTCGAACGCGTCTCGTTTCCAGCGGATGCCGTGCGCGGGCGAGATGGCAAGCGACGACGACTCGACGCGCAGGACGTGGCTCTCTCGCGGTCTGAGTAGCATCCGGTGCGGGAGCATCGTCACTGCGGATGCGAAGCGATATTCGGTGAGGTGATCGATCTGCAGCTTGCGCACGTCTCGCCGAGTACCCCGGACGGCCCGGAGCGTCACGCGGATTGCGGCGTGTCATCGGAACAAGCGGATCGACCGCTGAAGGTCGCGGCATCAGCGGCCCAACTCCGGTGACTTCGCCACCGACCTGGACAACTGCACGGACACCGTCGCAGCTCCGCCGCGCAGGCAAATGGCTCGTCTTTCTCCCTTGCTCGGCGCGCTCGGAGCGTTCGCCTGGGATCGCAGTCACGGGGTCTCCTTCCGTCGCGTATGCGGGTCCAGCGGGACGACGTTTGCAAGACCTTGCAGTCGACGTGCTTCGAGCTGCCTGGCGAGTTGCGCCACGACGTCGAAGCGCCCGGCCTCGGAGGCTCGGTCGAGAGCGCGGGCGAGCGCCGCCTCGACCTGGTCTTCGCCCGCTTCGGGGGAGGCCGGATTGCCCCACGATTGCCCCACGCCTGGGTGAACACCGCCGATCTCGGGTCCACTCGGATCGCTGCTGGGCCTTGTTTTCTCGATCGCCCGAGAATCCCCGGATCCAAGCTCGGCTTTGGGTTCCGCCGCCGCGAGGCGTAACCATCCCGACACGCCCCGACGCAGCGGGAAGACCGCGTGCGAAAATCCCCTTGCCAGAAGGGACACGGACAACCCCCCCTTGGGCCCGATGCGCCGGCACGGACCTCGCTTTGCGGGTCGGACAGAGGCCCGTCATGCCTGGTCGAAGAGAGTTCGTCACTGGGAAAGCAGTCGTGTTTCTTCTCGTGCCGGTCGCGGCTTGTGCTCGCGCGTGATTGAAGCGCGGTTCTTTGCGAAGGCGATGGGCGACTTGCGAAAGACCCCGGGCAGGGACGGCCCTGTCGCGGGCTCCTCGGTATCCCAGCGGAGTGGGCACCTCGAAAGCACGAGCGAATGTTGACGACCGCCTATATCAACCGAATCGCCACGGCGGTGCCGCCACACGACATCCACCCCGCGTTTGTCCGCTTTGGGCGAACCCTGCTCGAGTCGCGCGAGCAATCGGTGTTCGATCGCCTGGCCGTCAAAGCGCAGATCGCCCATCGCTTCTCGGTCCTTCCGCCCGCCGCGGATCCGGAGGGCATCTCGGTCGATGCCCTGCGTGTGTACTCTCGCGGCCGGTTCCCCTCGACCGCGGAGCGCATGAAGCTCTTCGAGAAGCACGCGCCGAGTCTCGCCGTGCAGACCGTTACAAAACTAGACCTGGGTCCAGACCGGGATCGCATCTCCCACGTGATCGTGACGTCCTGCACCGGCATGTACGCGCCGGGCATTGATCTCGATCTGGTCGAGCAGTGCGGCCTCAACCCCTCGGTCGAGCGGACCATGATCGGCTTCATGGGCTGCTACGCCGCCATCAACGCGCTGAAGCTGGCCCGCCATATCGTCCGCTCGACGCCGCAATCGCGGGTGCTCCTGGTCAACCTCGAACTTTGCACGCTTCACCTGCAGCCAACGAACAAGATCGAACAGATGCTTTCGTTTCTGGTGTTCGGAGACGGATGCGCGGCGAGCGTGGTGAGCGCGGACCCGACGGGGCTCGCGATGGATCGCTTCCACGCCGCGCTGCTCCCCGACACGCGCCAGCTCATCACCTGGAAGGTCCGTGACTCCGGCTTCGAGATGCTTCTCTCCGGCCAGGTTCCGGGGGCGATCGCGCGCGGGCTCGAGGGCGTCGCCGGTGCGATCCTCGACGGCGCCCCGCCCGAAGCGATCGACCTCTGGGCAGTGCATCCAGGCGGGCGCTCGGTGCTCGACGCGGTCGAGCAGGGCCTCGGCCTCGGCCCCAAGGCGCTCGGCGACTCGCGAAGCGTGCTGGAGCGCTTTGGCAACATGTCATCGGCGACCGTCATGTTCGTGCTCCAGTTGATTCTCGACGACGCGAGCGCGGGAGGGCGCGGGTGCGCCATGTCGTTCGGCCCGGGCTTGACCGCAGAAACGATGCTCTTTCACAAGGTCTAGACGCATGGTGGCGATCAACTTCAGGGAGAGGTCCAAGCTGGACGAGCTGATGGACACCGAGCCGGTGGGCTTCGAGGAGTTCCGGGCTTGTTTGTTCGATCTGGCGCGGGTGAATCGGCTGACTCTCGCCTATCGCCCGACTCTCGCTTTTTTCGATCGCCTCCTGGCGAACGCGCGACCCCTCGGTCGACCGATCGAAGTGCTCGACGTCGGGAGCGGTTACGGAGACATGCTGCGCGAGATCGACGCCTGGGCGCTGCGGCGCGGCGTCGCCGTGTCGCTCACCGGGGTCGACCTCAATCCGTGGTCACGCCGGGCGGCTGCCGAGGCGACACCACCCAACCGGAAGATCCACTGGGTGACGGCGGATGCCTTCGCCTACGATCCTCCCGACGGCATCGATGTCGTCGTGAGCTCGCTGTTCACGCACCATCTGGCGGATCCGCTCGTCGCCAAGTTCCTCGGCTTCATGGAGGCGAACGCCCGACTCGGCTGGTTCATCAACGATTTGCACCGCCATCCGGTGCCGTATCACTTCTTCCGTCACTTCGCGAAGCTCGCCGGGTTTCACCGCTTCGTGCAGCACGACGGGCCGGTGTCGATCGCCCGCGCGTTCGCGACCTCCGACTGGCGGCGCCTCGTCGCCGAGGCCGGGATCGATCCGGCAGTCGTCGAGATTCAATGGTCGTTTCCGTTCCGGCTCACCGTGGGGAGGCTCAAGAAAGAATGACTGACGCCGTTGTCATCGGCGGTGGCCCGGCCGGGGCGGCCCTCGCGACGCGACTCGCGCGGGCCGGACGCAAGGTGGTGCTCGTCGAGCGCGAGGCGGGCCCCACGGACAAGGTCTGTGGGGAATTTCTATCGCGCGAAGCCGGCCTCT
>Ga0302314_10020737_pt1 | contig 10854 bp, 10 predicted proteins | sample III_Palsa_N2_3_FD_200533 | JGI IMG/M metagenome (GOLD analysis project Ga0302314, IMG submission 200533) | Peat permafrost microbial communities from Stordalen Mire near Abisko, Sweden - III_Palsa_N2_3 | ecosystem: Environmental > Terrestrial > Soil > Palsa > Peat permafrost | place: Sweden... | reverse complement strand
CGCGGCGCCGGGCCAGCACGGCCAGCCGCTCGTACAACTCGGATTTGCAGTAGTAGCAGCGGAAGCGGTCGTTGCGCCGGTAGTCCTCGCGCTCAAGCTCGGCCGTGCTGATCAGCTCGTGCCGGATGCCTACCGCCCGGGCCACCGACCGGGCGCCGTCCAGCTCGCCGGACGCGAGGGCCGGCGAGACGGCGGTGATGGCGAGGGCTTGTTCCCCGAGCGCCCGGGCGGCCAGGGCAGCGACGACAGAGGAGTCCACCCCGCCGGAGAACGCGATCAGGCCGCTGCCCAATCCGGCCAGACGCACGGTCAGCTGGCCGGCCAGCGCGTCAAGCTCGTCAGGCACGCCGTTCCCTTCTCACGTCGCATGGCTCGCCATTGCCCACTGCCGGTTCGCCCGTCGCCAGGCCGCCAGTCCCATCCCTGGCCGACCGCCCGTCAACCGCAGCTGATCATTATGATTCGGACTATACGCTTCGGCACTTCGGGAGGTCTCGTGCCCATCGAACAGGCAGAGTTCGGCCGTACCGGCCACCAGAGCAGCCGGGTGATCTTCGGAGGGGCGGCTCTCGGTGAGGTCTCCCAGCGGGCCGCGGACGAGACCCTGGACCTGCTGCTCGCCCATGGGGTGAACCATCTGGACGTGGCTTCGGACTACGGCGAGGCGGAGGTGCGCATCCGGCCGTGGCTACAGCGCGAACCGGGCCATTTCTTCCTGGCCACCAAGGGCGACGAGCGCACCGCGGCCGGGGCCCGCGAGGAACTGCACCGGTCCCTGGACCGGATGGGCGTCGACCACGTGGACCTCTGGCAGCTGCACTCGCTGGCCGATCCGATCGAGTGGGACATCGCCCTGAGTCCTGGCGGGGCGCTCGAGGCCGCCATTGAAGCCCGGGAGCAGGGCCTCATTCGCTGGATCGGGGTGACCGGCCACGGTAGCCAGATCGCCGCGACGCACCGCCGCAGCCTCGAACGGTTCGACTTCGACTCGGTGCTTCTCCCCTACAACTTCGTCACCATGCAGAACCCGTACTACGCCGAGAACTTCAATGCCGTGCACGAGACCTGCCGCGAGCGGCGCGTCGCGGTGCAGACGATCAAGTCGATCGCGCTGCGCCCCTGGGCGGGCCGACCGCACACCCGGGCGACCTGGTACGAGCCGCTTGAAAAGCAGGACGACATCGATCTCGCCGTGTGGTGGGCGCTGAGCCGGCCTGGGGTGTTCCTCTGCAGCGTGGGGGACGTGGGCTTGCTCCCGAAAGTGCTTGACGCGGCCAGCCGCTTCACCGGGGGGCCGGACGACGCGGCGATGAGCGCGCTGGCCGACCGGACGGCGGCCGATCCGCTGTTCGTCTGACCGGGGTCGCACTGATTCTGACCGGGGTCGCACTGATCAAGCGCGCGGCGTTCCAGGTGCGGGACCCACGACCAGCGACCGTGCGTTCAGTCCGCGGTGGGTCACGAAGGTCTCGAAACTGTCCCGCTGTTCAGCTGTGGCCCGTTGTGCCGCATGGAGCCGCCCCGCATCGGCCAGGCTGGGCCGCACCAGGTTGATGGCCCCGCCCAGCTTCGGGTCGGGTTCCGCCTGGAGGCCATCGGCCCGGGCCAGGCGCCGGTTGACCTCGTCCTGGGCTGGTCCCAGTGCCGGCATAACCCAGAAAGGGCCGTCCGCGCCCAGCTGGTAGGAGCAGTGACTACCACCCCAGGGCTGTGCCGCGACGCGGACGCCGACGGCGAGCCCCGTGCTGTCCGGTTCCACCTTCACGGCGTCGCTGCCGAGGGCGGCGCTGAACGCCCGGTGACCCTCGGCCATGACGGGATGCCCCGCAACCGCCGACGACTCGTGGTTCTCGGTCCTGCCGTGTTCGGCATAGAAGGCGTGCAAGTGGGCGCGCTGCACGTCCTGCCGGGGATTCCTGGTGATCGCCATGTCGGTGCCGCGGCCGGCCAGGGTCCCGGCCGCGGCTTCCACGTCACGCAGGTAGTCCAGGTTCGGTGCGCTGTCGTTGGCGCAGAACACCACGTGTCCGCCGTCCAGGCTGCGGTACCACGCGGCGACCAGGGTCATCGCCGTCTGGCAAGCCGCCAGTTCGGAAGCCGTGGCCGAGGACCATCCGTCGCGATGGCGGCGGGGCACCATGAGCGCGTGCGGCCGGGCCGCCCGCCGGGGCCCGTTAGCCAGCATGTAGGGGTTGCGATCCAGGACCAGATCCACCAGCGCGGTCCCGTCAGGCGCGGTAACCGTCCCCAGGTAGGTGGGAAGACCGGGTACATCGGCGAACACGTCCACCGGGCGGAACCGGCGGGAGAATTCTCCCGGCGGAACCACGCCCTGGATGTTCCCGGTCGCCTGGTCGACCAGGACCCAGCTCCCGGCCCTGGCGGTGCCATCCGCCCACCGGTATCCCTTGACCGTGAGAGCGCCATCACTGTAGGTCCACATTTCGCGCATCTCGAGCTGGGTGAACGGGGAGCGCCAGCGCTCTGGGTGATCGGCCACGCTCCCATGTTCGGCTCTGGACCACTCGCTGTCTCGCTTTATCTGGTCTGTGCGACCGCGATCGACGGTATCTGAACGTCTGCATCGGCCTCCGTATAGCGGGGGAAGTCTGCCGGCCCGTGAATTGATAGCAGGAAGACAGGCTCCTGGCGAGACGGCATGCTTTCCGTTTGCCGCGCGTACGGCGTACGGGATTCCATCCCTTCGTGACTTCAATGTCATCTCGGATAACCCGGATTTCAACCCGGAGTGGGTCCGCCTCCGCCTGTCAGCTGGTGACATGATTCCGTTCAGAGCCCGAAAGTCGATTAAATTAGTCGGAAATATTGACTTTTCCCAGGCCCGGTGTTATTTTGAGGGCGTGAATGGCAGCGTCTGCCCCTCACCGCCCGGCGTTACGTTGACCTGGGCCGGATGAAGAACGGGCTCTGTCGGGTCGGCCGCTCCGCGGGTGGGTGCCTACCGTAGCATTGACTGCACTGCAAGCTCGTACCTCTGCCCGCAGGCGCAGAAAGCACCCTACGGCGGCGCGCCCGCGGTCCGAAGGAGCTGGGTTAACGTCTCGGCCGACGGGCATCTCGGCGCCTTCGTGTTTGAATCCCCGCGCGGAGAGGGCAGACGATGGGGATAGACCACCTGAGACGACCAGCCACCGACGCCGAGTGAGGCCACGCTTTGATCACCTTCGAGCGCGTGACAAAGCGTTACCCCGGGGGAACGGTCGCGGTCGACGATCTGAACCTCGAGATCCCGGACGGTCAGACCATGGTGCTGGTCGGGCCGAGTGGCTGCGGCAAGACGACGACGCTGCGCATGATCAACCGGCTGATCGACCCGTCCGAGGGCCGGATCCTGCTCGACGGCCGCGACGTCGCGCAAACCAAGGCCGCTCAACTGCGCCGTGGGATCGGCTACGTCATCCAGCAGAGCGGCCTGTTCCCGCACCGCACGATCGAGGACAACATCGCCACCGTGCCACTGCTGAACGGATGGCCCAAGGCCAGGGCCCGGAACCGGGCCCGGGAGCTGATGGACCTGGTCGGCCTGGAGCAGGCGATGGCGGGTCGGTACCCCTACCAGCTGTCCGGCGGCCAGCAGCAGCGGGTCGGGGTCGCCCGGGCCCTCGCCGCCGACCCGCCCGTCCTGCTCATGGACGAGCCGTTCAGCGCGGTCGACCCGATTGTCCGGGCCTCTTTGCAAGATGAGCTCATCCGACTGCAGGCCGAGCTGCACAAGACGGTGGTGCTCGTCACGCACGACGTGGAGGAGGCGATCAAGGTCGGGGACCAGGTCGCCGTGTTCTACCCACACGGGAAGATCGCCCAGATCGACACGCCCGAGCACCTGCTCGGCTCCCCGGCCGACGACTACGTGGAGAACTTCCTCGGCTTCGACCGCGGGATCCGCCGGCTGGGCTTCTTCCCCGCGACCGGACTCGACCTCGAGATCGAGACCGTACTCAGCGAGGACGCCACGATCGAGCAGGCCCGGCAGGCCGCCAAGCGGGCCGGTGAGTCGTGGGTCCTGGTCACCGACGAACATCGGCTGCCACGCGGCTGGGCCGCCCTCGCGGAGCTCGAAACCCGCGACGGGCAGCAGACGCTCCGCCAGCTAACGCTGGCCCCCTATGGCCATACGTTCCGGGTGGGGCAGGATTCGCTCCGCGCGGCGCTGGATGCGACCATCCTGTCGCCCACCGGGCTCGCGGTCGGCGTGGACGACCAGGGCACCGTCGTGGGGATCACTTCCTACGAGCGGCTCCGCACCGCGATCCAGACCGCGGAAAAGACCGACGACGGCCAAGGCGCCCGTCCGTCATGAGCTGGGCCTGGGACAACCGCGCGCTGCTCGGGCACTATCTGGTTCAGCACCTGTATCTGGCCCTGCTGCCGGTCCTGTTCGGCATCGTCGTGGCCATCCCGGTCGGCGTCATGTGCGTGCGCTACCGCTGGACCTGGCCGCCCGTCCTCAGCCTGACGAGCATCTTCTACGCTATGCCCTCGCTGGCGCTGTATCTCATCCTGATCGACTACACCGGCCTGACCGACTGGACGGTGATCATCCCGCTCACCCTGTTCTCGCTGTCGGTCCTGATCCCGAACGTGGTAGACGGCCTGCGGTCCGTGCCGCCGCCGGTCCGCCAGGCCGCGGACGCGATGGGCTTCGGCTCACTGCGCCGCGTCGTCCAGGTCGAGCTGCCGCTGGCCGTGCCGGTTATCATCGCGGGCATGCGGGTCGCCACCGTCTCCAGTATCAGCCTGGTCAGTGTCGGCCAGCTGATCGGCATCGGCGGCCTCGGCTACTTTTTCATCGACGGAGTGCAGCGAGACTTCCCGACCGAGATCTACACCGCGTTTATTCTCATCATCGTCCTGGCCCTGCTCGCCGACAGCATCCTTGTGCTCCTGCGCCGCTGGCTCACCCCCTGGGAGGCCGGACGCAAGGTCCGCCCCGGCAGCCGCATCCTCACCGCTACCTGGCCGGGCTCCAGTGCCGGAGGCGCGCCATGAGCTGTCGTGCCGGAGGCGCGCCATGAGCTGTCGTGCCGGAGGCGCGCCATGAGCTGTCGTGCCGGAGGCGCACCATGAGTTACTTCCAGATCGCCTGGCAATGGCTGACCTCGGCCCAGCAGTGGCACGGCAGCGACGGCATACCCGTGCGGCTCGTTCAGCATCTCCAGTACACGGGTATCGCGCTGGGTATTGCCCTGATCATCGCGCTGCCGGCGGGCCTGGCCATGGGCCACCTGCGGCGTGGCGGCTTCGTCGTCGTCAGCGTGGCGAACTTCGGCCGCGCGCTGCCCACCCTCGGCTTGCTGGTGCTGATCTTCGTCCTGACTTCCGGGTCGCCGGCGTCGTGGCTCGTCCCGCTGGTGGTCCTGGCCATCCCGCCCATCCTGGTCAATGTCTACGAGGGCGTGCTCGGGGTGGACCCTGATCTGACCGACGCGGCCCGCGGGATGGGCATGACCGAATGGCAGGTCCTGCGCAAGGTCGAGATACCGGTCGCGACGCCGCTCATCCTGCTGGGCCTGCGCATCTCCGCGATCCAGGTCGTCGCGACGGCCACGATCGCGGCCTACATCGGCCTCGGCGGTCTGGGCCGGTACATTATCGATGGCCTGGCCCGCGACGAATACAACGTGGTGGCCGGGGGAGCCGCCGTCATCGTCCTGCTCGCGCTCGCCATTCAGGCGCTCTTCACGCTGCTCAGGTGGCTCATTGTGCCGGTGGGCCTGCGCCGCGAGACGCAGACCTCCCGATAACGTTATTTCCGTCGGAATTGAAGGGAAGACCCTTATGCCTAATAACTCATCACGGTGCGCGGCAGCACCGGCACCGGCACCGGCACCGGCACCGGCACCGGCACCGGCAAGGACCACGATAAGAACTGCCGCGGTCGCAGTCGCGGCCCTCGCCTGCCTCACCGCCGCCGCGTGCAGCAGCAGCAGTTCCAGCAGCAAGTCCAGTTCCTCGTCCAACCCGCTGGTGCCCTCGGCCACCGGCTCCGTCATCGTCGGCTCGGCGAACTTCCCCGAGGATGAGCTGATCGCCCAGATCTACGTCGACGCCCTTCAGGGCAAGGGCATCAAGGTCACCTCCAAGTTCAACATCGGGGCCCGCGAGGTGTACTACCCCGAAATCGAAAAGGGCGCGATCACGATCATCCCCGATTACAATGGGGCGCTGCTGACCACGTCCGTGAACCCGAACAGCACCGCCACCAGCACCGCGGCGGTCAACGCGGAACTGACGGCCAAGCTGCCTCCCGCGCTGGAAATCCTCAACTCGGCGCCCGCGCAGGACAAGGACTCGATCACGGTCACCCAGGCGACCGCCACCAAGTATCACCTCACGTCCATCTCCGACCTGGCACCGGTCGCGAAGGACCTCGTCATCGGCGGCCCATCCGAGTTCCAGACGCGGGCCGACGGGGTGCCCGGCCTGAAGAAGATCTACGGGCTGACCTTCAAGTCCTTCCAGCCGCTGGACGAGTCTGGGCCGATCACCATCACCGATCTGGCGAGTGGCAAGGTGCAGGCCGCAGATGTCTTCACCACCACTCCGCAGATCATCACCGACCACTTCGTCTCGCTGGCCGACCCGAAGAACGACTTCGCCGCGCAGAACGTGACGCCCCTGGTGTACAAGAAGGGCGTCAACTCCACCACCGTAAGCACGCTCAACGCGGTCTCCGCGGTGTTGACCACCGACGCCCTGCTGGAGATGGACAAGGCCCTTATCATCGACCACGCCAGCTACACGCAGGTGGCCAGCGGGTTCCTGACCCAGGAGGGACTGAAGTAACGCACCTGCGGGCGTGACGTGACTCGCCTGGGAGCAGGCGCGTACCAGATACCGGCGTGACGGTACGCTCCTGGCCCGGACGGGCAATGATGGATCATGCACAGTGAATCGACTGGTCCAGGAGCGGGCCCGCGTCGGCGACATGGCGCGTCATACCGCCGGGACCCGGCGGTATGGCCGAGGCCACTGCGCTGGCGGATCAGGCTCCAGGCGAGACATGGACCGGGAAGGCTCAGTGCCATGGCCTGGCCGCCCGCTCCGCCCAGTAGGCGCCGGGGTCTTCGGCGAGGCTGAACGCCGGAAGCTGGCCGACGGTGAGCGCGGCCAGGTTCTCATCCAGCTGCGCGCGGGTGACGGCGCCGGACAGCACAACCGATGCCCACGGCTGGGCCAGCGCGGCGGCCAGCGCGATCGCGTCTTCGGTGACACCGCGCGCCGCGGCCAGCGCGGTCAACGGCGCCGGCGGCCCGCCCGCCGGAGTCAGCCGCCCGTTGGCGACCGCCCACCCGGCCGCGGCGGCTTCGGCCGCAGCGGCGCCTGCCGATGGCTCCAGGGGGTTCCATGTCACCTCCGTCGCCGTGAACAGCTGCTGCCCGTCAACGGTCAGGGACAGCGCCCGGCGGATCGTTTCCGCCTGATGCGGGCCACTCGCGCTCAGCCCGATTATCACACCCCCGGCGCGCAGCCGGGACAGCGCGGCCAGCAGCGGAGCGTCGGTAAACAATCCGGATTCAAGGGTCAGCGAATGCACCTGATACAGGGTAAGCCGCTCACCGAGCAGGGCCCGGCTTCGCGCCAGCTGGGTCGTGAACATGGCCAGCGAATGTTCCTTGACCTCCTGCTGAGCAACGTCGAGCCGCCAGCCACCGGTATAGCGGTATCCCCACTTCGAACCAACGATCACGTCCGCATGGCCGCGCTCGGCCAGCCAGCCGGCCAGGAATTCCTCCGCCCGGCCGTAGGAACGGGCCGCGTCGACGTACCTGACCCCGACCGCGTAGGCAGCGTCCAGCATCGAGAAGGTCCGGGACCGCAGGCCGGCAACGCTGCGGTCGGGCAGGTCCTCCTCACGGCCGCTGGTTATGTACGCCGGGCGGCCCAAAGCGGCCAGCCCCAGCCCGATCCGGGAGACCACCGGTCCCCCGGCCCCGAGCGTCACCGTGGGCATGCGAATCCGGCTCCCGTGATCGCTGACCATGGCCACTACCGTACCGGTGGCCCAGTCAGTGGAGGGGGCCGCGACTTGAGCGCCTCGGACTGGGCCCCGATCCGGTCAGGAATCGAGAAGCGCCACGGTGTGGCCGGGCCTAACCTTTCGGTGGAAGGCCGGCATGACACCGAGACCTGAGCGTCAGGAAAGGAAGCCCGAGAATGCCCGCGAAGAATGCCACCAGCGAGTCCGGTAACTTCAGCGCCGAGGAACGCGCCGCGATGAAGAAGCGCGCCGCCGAGTTGCGCGCCGAGGGCAAGAAGGGCGCCAAGAAGGCCGACGGCCTGCAGGCGGTCCTCGACAGCATCGCGGAGATGGCACCGGAGGATCGTGCGCTAGCCGAGCGCGTACATGTGACGGTGACCGCGGCCGCCCCCGAGTTGTCGCCGAAGACCTGGTACGGGATGCCCGCTTACGCGAACGCGGACGGCAAGGTCGTCGTCTTCTTCCAGAACGCGGGCAAGTTCAGCTACCGCTACTCGACCCTGGGCTTCCAGGACGCGGCGAACCTCGACGACGGCGACGTGTGGCCGGTGTCCTATGCGCTGAAGAAGTGGAGCCCTACAGTGGAGAAGAAGGTCGCCGAGCTGGTCAAGGCCGCGATCTCCTGACTGGTGCTGTAGGCCCGAGACATGGAACTCGCTAGCTAACTGTGCGCCGACCCCCGGCGCCGCGACCAGTGGCCCCTCCGCGCTGATGGTCTGAGGCGCGCAGATCAGGGTGTTCTGGGCGCTGGTGTCGTTCAGGATCCCCCAGCGCGGGTGCTTTGTTGGAGAGAAGCCAAGCGGCCCATTTCAGCCTCTGTTGCGCATCGGTAACTTTCAGGTTACGGTAACTTTTATGTTACCGAAGAGGAGGCGCGGGGCCGATGCGGTACTACGAAGCGAGTTCGATGATCGCGTCGAGTCCGGAGGCGGTGTGGGCGGTGCTGACGGACGGGACGGCGTGGCCGTCCTGGGACTCAGGTGTCGACCGAGTCGACGGCCAGATCGCGCCCGGTGAGAAGATCACGATCCGGTCACAGGCGGCGCCCGGCCGGGCCTTCCCCGTCAGGGTGACGGACTTTGATCCGCCGGCCCGGCTACGGTTCAGTGGCGGCATGCCACTGGGCTTGTTCCGGGGCGTACGGACCTTCGAGGTGTCGCCGGACGGTACCGGGGGAACGGCGTTCCGGGTACGCGAGGAGTACACCGGACCGCTGGTCGGGCTGGTCTGGCGCTCGATGCCAAATCTCGGACCATCGTTCGACCAGTTCGCCCAGGGGCTCAAGCGCAGGGGCCGAGACGCGCCGCTGAGGACGATGCCGCGCGAGCAGGGTTGCGGGGATCCGTTTGAAGCGCCAGGGGACCCGAACGGGCGTGAGATCCTGCGGCGGCATGTACCTGCCGCCGCTGCTGGAGGAACTCGGCCTGGCCGAACTCACCCATGACGCCCACAGCAACCAGATCCTGTCGATCCGCGAACAAGACTGCTGGAAGCGGCCAAGGCGGCAGGTCTCCCGGTCGACTCGCCCGCGGACCCGCAGCCCGCGACGCCGCAGCCCGGCCAGCCCGCGCCTGGGACTGACGTGCCTCCTGGATCGCGACGGTCGCCTGCCATCCTGCCAGCCCAGCGACCATTACGGCAGGAATACCCGCAGGTCAGCCGGTTATGTCTCGTTCGGGAACCCGGCACGCTCGCGGCCAGTAACCTGGGGTTTCGTGACAAGCAATGCCGCCCTTGACGGGGTTCTTGAAATGAGTCATCAATCCGCGCCGCCGGAGGCTGTCTACATCATCCGCCACGGCGAGAAGCCACAGGACCTCGCGCCCAAGCATCCCGCCGCGCACTCCGGCGTAGATTTCCGGGGCAATCAGAACGAGCACTCACTACTGCCACGCGGCTGGCAGCGATCCGGCGCACTGGCGGCACTCTTCGATCCCACCCACGGCCCGCTGCGAGCGGGACTCCGGGTTCCCCGGATGCTGATCTCGCCTTCGTACGGACACCCGGGCAAGACCGCTGACCACAGGACCCATCAGACGATCCGCGGGCTGTCTGACCGGCTCGGCGTCGAGATAACGGCCGACTTCGCCAAGGGACAGGAGCCGCAGCTCGCCACCGCCGTGCTGACCAGCGGCACCGGCGCGGTGCTGATCTGCTGGGAGCACAGCCACATTCCGGCGCTCGCGTCCGCGCTGCCGCTGGTCAGCGGCACCGTCATCCCGAAGTCCTGGCCAGATGACCGCTACGACGTGATCTGGACGTTCACGCTAAACACCGACGCCACGTACGCCTTCGGCCAGGTTCCGCAACTACTGCTATCCGGTGACGCCGACACCGTCATCGCGTAAGACTCCGCTCCCCGTCATGCCTGTGGGTAACGGAAACTGCGTCATGGCCTTCGACCTGCAACATCGTGGTGCGGCTGTAGGTTCCTCCGCGCGGGCCGCCGAGAGCGCGGCCAATATAAGGACATCCCGGCTCCTCGGTACTGAGCTTCCACGCTTCAATCCGCGTGCCGACGGGTTGCAAGGCTGAGTTCGGCGGTAAGCTCCGCCAAGGTCGCGGCTCCTGCGGCAGCATCGGGTGCGCCGAGGATAGCCTTGACCAGCGCGGACGCGACGATCACGCCGTCGGCGAAGCCAGCCACCTGGGCAGCCTGCGCAGCGTTGGAAATCCCGATTCCGACGCAGACGGGTAGTTCGGTGGTGGCCCTGATACGCCGCACCAGCGAGCTGGCGGCTGTACTGACAGCCTCCCGGACGCCGGTGACTCCCATCAGCGATGAGGCGTAGACGAACCCTGTTCCTGCCGTGGTGAGTTCCCGTAGCCGCTCGTCGGTAGTACTCGGCGCG
>Ga0302314_10020736_pt1 | contig 10854 bp, 12 predicted proteins | sample III_Palsa_N2_3_FD_200533 | JGI IMG/M metagenome (GOLD analysis project Ga0302314, IMG submission 200533) | Peat permafrost microbial communities from Stordalen Mire near Abisko, Sweden - III_Palsa_N2_3 | ecosystem: Environmental > Terrestrial > Soil > Palsa > Peat permafrost | place: Sweden... | reverse complement strand
TTTTCTCCGAACTTTTCCAGGAGAGGCAAAAAGCAGGCAACAAAAAAGCACCCGCGTTCCCGTGGATGCTTTTTTATTTGGTGGGCCGTGAAGGATTCGAACCTTCGACCAATTGATTAAGAGTCAACTGCTCTACCAACTGAGCTAACGGCCCCTGAACTTGCTTGTACCTGCAAACCAGGCTTGAAACTGGGGTGGATGATGGGATTCGAACCCACGACAACCGGAATCACAATCCGGGACTCTAACCAGCTGAGCTACACCCACCATAAATCTTGAAACTGGTGCGCCCGACAGGACTCGAACCTGCAACCGTCGGCTTAGAAGGCCGATGCTCTATCCGGTTGAGCTACAGGCGCAATCTACTGTGACCGTAGGCTGCGTCGCTGGTCGGGGCAGAGGGATTCGAACCCCCGACTTTTGCGTCCCAAACGCAACGCTCTACCAGACTGAGCTATACCCCGCTTTCGAATCCCCGACAGCATCACCACCGGAGCCTTGAAATGTTACGGGTGACGCCTCGCTCAGTCAATCCGTATCGAAGCACACCTTTGTTTCTTGACCATCGTTTTCGCAGAGAAAAAATCAACTACTCCGTGAAAACAAAACGGGGTGCAAGCACCCCGCCTCGCTTTATAAAATGGTGCGCCCGGAGAGATTCGAACTCCCGACCACCTAGTTCGTAGCCAGGTACTCTATCCAACTGAGCTACGGGCGCACTGAAAACTTTTCAGCTTGCCGCCTTGATGTTTGGGCATCGAAGCGGTGAAGCAAGAAGCGGAATTATTCAGACTCCGCCCTCGTGCGTCAACACTTTTCGTCAAAATTGTTCATCTCACGTAACAACGCAATGCAAATATGGCCCTGTGCATGACTTTGCCGAGCACGCACGATAAACGTCAGATGATGAAGACTCAGGCCTGCAAACATGAAGAAGGCGGCCTTAAGCCGCCTTCTCGATCCCTGCACAGTCGCAGGTTATAGCCGTCCAAACTCCGGATCAGCCTTCGAGCCCCGAACGATTCTGCGTTGCCGGATCACCCACCTTGCCTACCGTGGAACCCGCATCACCCTTCGGTGGCGGTGGCGGCGGGGTGGCGCCAGTCGACGCATTCTTTGTCCAGTCCGCCGGCGGCCCAGGCTCGCGGCCGGCCATGATGTCGTCGATCTGGTGCGCATCGATGGTTTCATATTGCAGCAGCAGCTCAGCCATCGTGTGCAGCTTGTCGAGATTCGCGGTCAGCAGTTCCTTGCTGCGCGCATAGGCACGATCAAGGATGCCGCGCACCACTTCATCGATCTTGCTGGCGGTCTCGTTGGAGATGCTCTTGTGCTGGGTCACCGAGCGCCCGAGGAACACCTCGTCCTCGTCTTCGCCGTAGGTGATCGGTCCGAGCTCGTCGGACAAGCCCCACTTGGTCGCCATGTTGCGCGCCATCTTGGTAGCCCGCTCGATGTCGTTGGACGCACCGGTGGTGACCTTGTCGGCACCGAAGATCAACTCCTCGGCCACACGTCCGCCATACAGCGAGCACAGCTGCGACTGGATCGCCACGCGGTTGATGCTGTACTTGTCACCCTCGGGCAAATACATGGTTACGCCCAGCGCGCGACCGCGCGGAATGATCGTCACCTTGTAGACCGGATCATGCTCGGGCACCAGCCGACCCACGATGGCGTGGCCAGCCTCGTGATACGCGGTGAGCTTCTTCTCGTCCTCGCTCATCGCCATCGAGCGACGCTCGGTGCCCATCAGGATCTTGTCGCGCGCCTTGTCCAGATGAACCATGCGCACTTCGCGGGCGTTCTCGCGCGCCGCGAACAGCGCCGCCTCGTTGACCAGGTTGGCCAGGTCGGCGCCGGAAAAGCCCGGCGTGCCGCGCGCGATGGTCATCGCATTCACGTCGCTGGCGGTCGGCACCTTGCGCATATGCACCTTGAGGATCTGCTCGCGACCACGCACATCGGGCAGACCCACCACGACCTGACGATCGAAGCGGCCCGGCCGCAGCAGCGCTGGATCCAGCACGTCTGGACGGTTGGTCGCGGCGATCACGATGATGCCTTCGGTACCCTCGAAGCCATCCATCTCGACCAGCAATTGGTTGAGCGTCTGCTCGCGCTCGTCATGGCCACCGCCGAGGCCGGCACCGCGATGGCGGCCGACGGCGTCAATCTCGTCGATGAAGATGATGCACGGTGCGTGCTTCTTGGCCTGCTCGAACATGTCGCGCACGCGACTGGCACCGACGCCGACGAACATCTCGACGAAGTCGGAACCGGAGATCGCGAAGAACGGCACCTTGGCCTCGCCGGCAATCGCCTTGGCCAGCAAGGTCTTGCCGGTACCGGGCGGCCCGACCATCAGCACGCCGCGTGGAATCTTGCCGCCGAGCTTCTGGAACCGGCCCGGATCGCGCAGGAACTCGACCAGCTCGCCAACCTCTTCCTTCGCCTCGTCACAACCGGCGACGTCGCTGAAGTTGACCTTGATCTGATCCTCACCCTGCAGCTTGGCGCGCGAACGGCCAAAGCTCATCGCACCACGGCCACCGCCGCCGGACTGCATCTGGCGCATGAACCAGATGAACACGCCAACGATCAAAAGCACCGGCAGCCAGCTGATCAGCAGGCCGATCAGCGAGAAGCCCTCGGACGGATCCTGGCGAACTTCCACGCCCTTGTCCTGCATCTGCTTGACCACCGCATTGGTGGAGAAGCCGAGCATCGGGGCTACCGTGCGATAGGCGCTGCCATCCTTCAGCTTGCCGCTGAGCGTGGCGGGCTGATCGGCACTGATCGTCGCGGTGGATACGTTGCCGTTGTCCACGCTCTGCACAAAGCTGCTGTACGGCAGGTCCGAGGAGGATGTGCCTCGCGGATTGAAGTTCTGGAACACGGCAAACAGCACCACCGCGATGATTACCCAGAGCAACACATTTTTCGCTGTTTCATTCATGCACGGTTCTCGCCCGGTGACACTGCGGAAGGCTTGAGGCCTACCGCCAGTGCGTACACCTCACGCGAACGTGCGCGCGAGGCCTTTGGTTTACGCATGGTTACGCGGGTGAAGTCCGCACGCAAGCTGCGCAAGTAATCGTCGAAGCCAACACCCTGAAACAACTTGATCAGGAACGAACCACCCGGCTTGAGCCACTGCCGACTGAAATCCAGCGCCAGATCGGACAGAGCCATCGCACGGATCTGGTCGGCCAGCGCCACACCACTCATATTGGGGGCCAGATCGCACAGCACAAGATCCAGCTTGCACCCCTCCAAACGAGCCTCCAGTTCGCGCAACACGGTTTCTTCACGGAAATCGCCCTGCAGGAAGTCCACCCCGGCGATGCTCTGCATCGGCAGGATGTCCAGCGCGAACACCTTGCCGGTATCGCCCAGGCGGTTGCGCACCAGTTGCGACCAACTGCCCGGCGCGGCCCCGAGGTCAACCACATTGATGCCCGGCTTGAGCAGGCGGTCACGCTCGATCAGCTCTTCCAGTTTGTAGACCGCACGCGAACGCAAGCCCTCGGCTTGGGCTTTCTTGACGTATTCGTCGTTGAAATGTTCGCGCAGCCAGACTGCGCTGCTTTTGCTGCGGGCCATGTCGTTGGGGTCACAGATTGGGGATCGGGATGCCGCATGATACCCTTTGCCGTTCATTTACCGCGAATCGAGCACCACCGTATGGCCCTTTCCTCCTCTCAGATCCGTTACCTGCGCAGCCTCGCCCACGATCTGAGCCCGCTCATCCTGCTTGGCAACAAGGGGGCCTCCGCGGCTGTGGTCAAGGAACTGAACCTGACGCTGGACATTCACGAACTGGTCAAGGTGAAGCTTTCCGGCGGTGACAAAGATGAACGGCAGGCGCAGATCGACGTGCTCGTCGATGGCACCAAGGCCGAAGAAGTCCACCAGATCGGCCATGTTGTCGTGCTGTTCCGCCGCAACGACGACGAGCCGAAAATCGCCCTGCCGCGCTGAGAGGCTGCCGGATGGACCTGTCACTCGACCGTCCCGAAGGCTATTTGTTCGTGCGCCGCGTCGGCGCCCGCAGCGTCACCCTGATCGATCGCGAGCTCCAGGACAGCTTCCTGCTGGCGCCGGACCGGGCCATCGAGCACTGGCCGGTCGATACAGCCGCCGCACTGGATGCCGGCCATGTCGAAGCCCTGCTGGCCTTGCAGCCGGAACTGGTGATCCTTGGAACCGGCGAGCGCCAGGTGTTTCCAGCGGCCGCATTCATGGCCGGCTTCCTGCGCAAGGGCGTCGGCATCGAAGTCATGGACAACGCCGCTGCCGCACGCACCTACAACCTGCTGGCGGGTGAAGGGCGTCGCGTGGTAGCCGGGTTCATCCTGCCTTCCGGCTGATCGCGTTCGCCACCCTGCGCAGCCAAACTCAGCGCGATGGCAGATAACCCAGCGGATCAACCGGATTGCCGTCCTTGCGGATCTGGAACTCCAGTTCGTTGCGCGATGCACCGGTGGAGCCCATCTCGGCAATCTGCTGGCCGGCACTGACTCGCTGACCTTCCTTAACCAGCCGCTTGCTGTTGTGACCATAAGCGGACAGGAAGCTGTCGTTGTGCTTGATGATCACCAGTTCGCCGTAGCCGACCAGGCCGTTGCCGCTGTAGACCACCACGCCATCGGCGGCGGCGCGCACCGGATCACCCTGCTTGCCGGCGATCTCGATACCGGGAATCGCATCGCCACTCTGGAAACGGCTGGCCAGACTGCCCTCGGCCGGCCAGCGCCAGTTCACTCCGTTGACGGCGCGTGCAGGACCGCTGGCAACCGGTGGCGCCGGGGCCGGCGGTGGCAAAGCCGCTGGTGCCGGCGTAGGCAGGCCCGCCACCGGCACCACGGTCGTCGTCGTTGCCGCCACGGCGGGATGCGCTGGCAACCCAGGCTTCGGCAACGGTGCAGGTGATGCCAGAGCACTGCCGATGGACGCAGACGTGGCAGGTGCTGGCGTCACTGTCTGGAATACCGGAGCCGCCGCCACCACAGGCGCCGCCACAACATGTGGGGGCGTGACAGGCGACGCGGACGGCGTGCCGGTCACATGCGCGATCGCAGGCTTGCCCGATGGCGATAGCGTCAGTCGCTGCCCTGGCCAGATCGTGTAAGGGACGGCAATGCCGTTCCACTGCGCCAGGTCGCGAAAATCCACGCCATTGCGAAAAGCGATCGAATACAGCGTGTCGCCCTTGGCGACTTGATAACTGCCGCCAGGAATCGGCGTGCGGGCTGGCGTCACGGTAGTGCTGCCGCGATCGTAGCCAGTGCCCGGTGCTGGTTCGACCACCACCGAACTGCGCATGGTGCCGCAGCCGATCAGCAGCAGAGACACGGTAAATGGCAGCAGCCATTGAAGAGTTCGATCCATGCGCATCAGCATAGCGAGACGGTGCAGCTTTTTCATGCAGAGTCGCTCCGCCAGCTAGCTGGCAATCAACGCGGCCACAGCCACCAAAGCAGGAGCAGCGCCAGCAACACCAGCGCGGCCCAGCCAATCCACTCGATATGTTTGTGCAATATGCGTTCCGCACGCTCACCGAACAGCTTGATCAGCAGTGCCAGGAGCCACACGCGCTTGCCGCGACCAACCGCAATGCAGGCGAGAAAAGGCAACACCGGTACGCCGACGATGCCGGCGGCCCAGGTAACGAATTTCATCGGAATCACCGGCTGCAGCGCTGCCAGCATCAGCGCCCCCAGCATCGCCATCCAATGCTGGTTCATGTCGTTGCGCAGGTTGTCCACCCAGATCGTGACGGTCTGCTGCATATGTGGACTGAACAGCGGTTTCACTGCCTCGTAAGCCCAGTGTCCCAGCGCATAACCGACCAGCGCCCCGATCAATGAAAAAAGCAGCGAGATGTTGGCGTAGAAAAATGCCTTGTGCCGCTTGCCCAGCATCATCGGTGCAAGCATCACCTCGGGCATGACCGGAAAGATGAAGGCCTCGACGAAACTCAGCCCGCACAGGTAATACAGCGCGCGCGGGGCACGTGCCCACACCAGCGCACGCGCATAAAGCGCCCCGAACAGGCGCATCAGCCGATCCCGCCAAGCAGGGGCACGAAGCTGACCGGCCCGAGTTCTTCCTGGGTGAAATCGCCCTGCCCGTCGCCGCGCATGCGGATCAAGGTCTGCCGGCTGGGCGAGCCCACCGGTGCCACCAGCACGCCGGTAGGACTCAGTTGATCAAGTATCCGGGTGGGAATGGTGTCGCCGGCGGCGGTGAGGATGATCGCATCGAACGGCGCCTCGTCCGGCCAGCCGAGCTTGCCATCGTCGTGGCGGGTACGCACATTGCTCAGGCCCAGCTGGCGAAAACGGCGGCGTGCCTGGCGCAGCAACTCCTCGATCCGTTCCACCGTGAACAGCTGCGGCACCAGCGCCGCCAGCACCGCTGCCTGGTAACCGGAACCGGTACCGACCTCCAGTACCTTCTGCGGCATGCCCTGCTTTGAATCAAAATGTTCGAGCAGCGCTTCGGTCATGCGTGCCACCACCCACGGCTGCGAAATGGTCTGGCCGTGGCCGATCGGCAACGCGGTATTTTCGTAGGCTCGTGAATGCAGCGCCTGGTCGATGAAGTGATGGCGCGGCAAGTTGCGGATCACATCGATCACCCGCAGATCGCGGATGCCGTCTTCTTTCAGGCTGGCGGCGAGGCGATCGCGCGCGCGCTGCGAGGTCATGCCCTCGCCCTTGAGATCTGCCGCCGACAATGGATAGACAGTCATGGCTCAGGCGGCCTCATCGTGGCTGGCCTGGCCGCTCGCCATGCCGTCGCTCAATGTCTGCATCCAGCTGCTGACCTTCTCCAGTGCCTGGAACCGGGTCAGGTCGACGTGAATCGGTGTCACCGAAACAAACCCGCGTCGCACGGCATCGAAATCGGTGCCGGGGCCGGCATCATCCACTTCACCGGGCGGCCCGATCCACCAGATCGGCCGGCCGCGCGGATCAGTTTGCTTGATGCATGGCGCGGCGCGATGGCGCCGCCCGAGCCGTGTCACCTCGAAGCCCTTGATCTCTGCCCAAGGCCGGTCCGGCACGTTGACGTTGAGGATGGTGTCGGCCGGTAGCGAATCGACCAGCAGGCGCTGCATCAGCAACAACACCGCGTTGGCGGCCGAGTCGTAATGCACGCCCTTGTGGTCCTGGCTGACCAGCGACACCGCGATCGCCGGCAATCCAAGGAAGCGCCCCTCCATCGCCGCCGACACCGTGCCCGAATAGATCACGTCGTCGCCAAGATTGGCCGAATTGTTGATGCCCGACACCACGATGTCAGGCTCTTCCTCCAGCAGCCCGGCCAGCGCCAGATGCACGCAATCGGTCGGTGTGCCGGCCACGCGGTAATAACCGTTGCCCATCGGCAGAACGCGCAACGGCGCATCGAGGGTGAGTGAATTGCTGGCGCCGGAGCGATCGCGATCGGGCGCTACCACGGTCACCTGACCGACCGCGCCGAGGCGCTCGGCAAGCACGCGGATGCCCGGTGCATCCACGCCATCATCGTTACTTACCAAAACTCGCATGTTGATCCGTTCAAGGGTATTTGCGGGTACGCAGCCAGTGGTCCCCTGCGCGCTCCATCTACCGAAGTCTACCGTAGCGGCCCGGCGGATTCACATGCGTCGGGCATGCCGCGATCGGCATCGCGCATTACCATGGCGGCATGAAGCGCCGCACGCCCACTCCCATCGACGATCAAGACAGCCGCCTGTTTCGCGAGGCGATCGGCGACGTGCGCCAACTCGATCGCGTCGAGCCATCACCGGCTGCGCCGAAACCGAAGCCCCACCCGCACATGCTGGAAGCCGATGAGGCGGCGGTGCCCGGCGAATTGCTGCAGATGGCATTCGATCCGGCTACGCTGGAGGTGGGCGAGGAGCTGAGTTACCTGCGCGACGGCTACTCGCCGAAGCTGCTGCGTCAGCTCAAGCGTGGCCAGTTCAGCGTGCAGGACGAGATCGATCTGCACCAGATGAATTCCGCCGCCGCGCAGGCCACCATCGTCACCTTCCTGGCCGAGGCGAAGCATGGCGGACTGCGCTGCGTGCGCATCGTGCACGGCAAGGGCTTGCGCTCGAAAGCCGCCGGGCCGGTATTGAAAAACCTCACCGACCGGATGCTGCGCCGGCGCGACGACGTGATCGCATTTGCCTCGGCACGGCCGGCCCAGGGTGGTACCGGCGCGGTGGTGGTGTTGCTGAAGGGCTAGATCAGGAGTGAGTGAAAAGGAGTGAGAGGTGAGTAAAAACCCCAATGCCTCGTGGCTTTGCTTCACACTCAGTACTCACTCCTTTTCATTCACTTCTGCTCGTAAGCCAGTTCACGTACCACCACGGTGGCATAGGCCCCGGCCGGCAATTCGAACGACAGCTCCAGCGCATCGTCACACGGCCAGCGCCACTTCAGATCCTTGGGCAGCAGACGCAAGGGACGACGTTCCTGATCCATGCGCGCCGCAGCCACGCCTTCCGCCAGATCACTGAAGACCGCGCCAATCTCGCGCTCCAGCAGACCGGCTTCGCCCTGCGTGGGTAGCTCGCCCTGCCCCCACAACGGACCGGAGGGATGGATGTCCGCACGCGCCAGTCGCTCGGCCAGCACTTCGGTAAATGGTTCCGGCCCGAACCACGAACGTGAACCGGCCAGCGACCAGATCTCGCCATCCAGCGGCTGGTCCCACGCATCGCGCTCGACCCGCGCCGCCAGCACGCTGTTGAATATCTGCGAACGTGCGGCCGACAGCAGGAACGAACGCTTGTCGCGCTCGACCCGACGCCCGGCAAACATCGCCCGTGCCTGCGCCACGTTGCCACCCTCGCGGCCGAAGCGCTGCTCGCCGTAGTAGTTCGGCACACCGCGTGCGGATATCTGCTGCAGCACTTGCTCGGCTGCATCACGGTCACCCTGCACCCCGCGTAGAACCAGCACAAAGCGATTGCCGCGCAACGCGCCGCGCTTGAGCTTGCGCGAATGCCGCGTCGCCGCCAGCACCTTCACGTCCGCATGCGGAAACGCCGACCAGTCCGGATCGGGCTTGCCGGCCAGCTGCACCGAAAACGTCTGCCGGGTGACGGCATGGCGATCCTTCAACCCGGCATAACCGACGGCGATCTGCGACACACCGGCAAACTTCGCCAGCTCACGCGCCACCCAGTCGGTGTTCGCGCCGCGCTTCTCCACCCACAACAGCGCGTGCTCGCCCGCGCCATCGGCGTCGTAACCGAGGATTTCCTCGACGACGAAGTCCTCCGGTGTGCTGCGCAATTGCGCCTGCAAGGGCGGCGTACCATGGGCCCATGGCAACGGGGCTTGGGCAAGGTCGGATTCGGACATGACACTCCACCGGTCGCGCCGGCATTCAGATGGAAACGGGCCGCGCTCAGCGCCGCTCGAGCAGAACGCAGGCCTGCGCTGCGATACCTTCACCACGACCGGTGAAGCCGAGCTTCTCGGTGGTGGTGGCCTTGATGCTGATGCGGCCGATCTCGCTATCCAGATCCTCGGCGAGGTTTTTACGCATCGCCTGCGCGTGTGGACCCACCTTGGGCGCTTCGCAGATCACCGTGACGTCGGCATTGCCCAGTGCGTAGCCGTGCTGCGCCATCAACATCGCCGCATGGCGCAGGAACTGGCGGCTGTCGGCATGCCGCCAGCGCTCGTCGCTGGGTGGGAAATGGGTGCCGATATCACCCAGCGCCAGTGCGCCGAAGATCGCATCGCACAGCGCATGGATCACCACGTCGCCGTCCGAATGCGCGATCGCGCCGCGATGATGCGACACGCGCACGCCGCCGAGCGTGACGTGGCCACCGTCACCGAACGCATGCACATCGAAACCCTGGCCTATGCGCATCATGCTGTCCTCGCGAGCAGAAACTCGGCCAGCGCGAAATCCGCCGCCGTGGTCACCTTGATGTTGTCCTCGGCACCTTCGACCAGCAAGGGCGCGAAACCGGCCTGCTCCATCGCCATGGCCTCGTCGCTGGGATTCACCCCGCGCCGCGCCGCCTCGCGCAGAGCGGCCGACAACGGACCACGCCGGAACATCTGCGGGGTGAAAGCACGCCAGCGCTGATCGCGCGGCTCGGTCAATCCGCTGCGACCGACGGCATCAGCGCGCTTCAATGTGTCGCGCAAGGGCGCGCCCAGCAGACCGCCGTCTGTCGCGCCGGCCAGTTCGATCAACTTGCTGATATCGGCAAGTCGTACGCAGGGTCGTGCCGCATCGTGGACCAGCACGAAATCTTCCGCGCCCACCGTCTCCGGCAACGCATCCAGCCCGGCCAGTACCGAATCACTACGTTCTGTTCCGCCGGTGGCGGTAAGTACCGGCTTGCCATTGAGCCTGGCGAGGCGTGGCCAATGCGCGTCCGCTGCAGCCAGCGTCACCAGCAAGCCGGCAATGCACGGATGCGCGGCAAGCCGCTCAAGCGTTTGCTCGATCAGCGGTCGTCCGGCCAGCGGCAGGTATTGCTTGGGGCAACTTCCACCGACCCGCGCACCGCGCCCCGCTGCAGGTACCACGCACCACAACATCGATGTGCTCATGGTGAACCGGCAGATGATGTGGTCGATGGCGGTGGCACGCTACCGGGGTTGGCCGGTTGCTCGACCACCTGATAGAACGTCTCACCAGGCTTGATCAGCCCCAGTTCGGTGCGCGCGCGCGCCTCGACGGCCTGGTCGCCCTGCTTGAGATCGAGCACATCGGCACCGACGGCCTGATTGCGCTGCAACAGCTTGGCGTTCTCGTCCGTCTGCTTCTTCACTGCCACGCGCAGGCTGTCCACTTCGTGCATGCTGCCGTTGCCGGACC
>Ga0302314_10020733_pt1 | contig 10855 bp, 9 predicted proteins | sample III_Palsa_N2_3_FD_200533 | JGI IMG/M metagenome (GOLD analysis project Ga0302314, IMG submission 200533) | Peat permafrost microbial communities from Stordalen Mire near Abisko, Sweden - III_Palsa_N2_3 | ecosystem: Environmental > Terrestrial > Soil > Palsa > Peat permafrost | place: Sweden... | reverse complement strand
CGCGCTGCGCAGCGGCGAGGGGCCCGGCGCCGACGCGCTTCGCCTGGCGACGAGCGCGCGCATGGCGACCACCGCGCCGACGTTCGCCCGCGCGCTCGACGCGGACGCCGACGCGCGTGCGCTGATGCGCGCCGTCGCCGAATCGGTGGCCGGCGCGTGCGACACGTACGCCTTGCTCGGCGCAGGCACGAGCGACGCGACGCTTCCGCCGGCGACGCGCGTGGACCATTCGGCGTGCGTGCAGGGGGATCTCGATCGCGCAAGCGGCCCGAGCGAGCACGGTCGCTACGGGGCCGGCGTGTGGCGCGGGGCGGAGGGGGCGCTCGCGGTGTGGAAGGACGTGGCGACCGCGCTTCAGACGGGCGTGGTGAAGGCGAACGACGCGACGAAGGCGGTGCTCGCGGCGCGGCTCACCGGGATCGACGCCGCGATCGCGAAGATTGCGCCGAAGAAGCTCGCGCCCGCGCCGGATCTCACGCAGTTCATGGGGGAGAGTCACGCGGATATCGATGCGGGGGCGCCGATGCGGCCGCGTAGGTCGCCTTGACGTGATCGACGCGGTCCGTTAGAGAAACCGTCCGTTTTCCGACTTAGCTCAGTTGGTAGAGCAGGCGGCTGTTAACCGCCGGGTCGCAGGTTCGAGTCCTGCAGTCGGAGCAGAAGTACGCCGTCTTTCGCCGATACCGGCGCGAGGCCGGCGTCGGGGGGCGGCGCCGTACAGAGGTACGGCTTCTACCCCTCCTGGGCCTCGCTTGGTCTCGACGAAAGTCGGCGCACTTCTGGCGCGGGGCACGCGTGGGGAGAGGGAGAAGGCGGGCCTGCGGCCGCCGAGAGCGGATCGGCGGGGTTCGGTGCGAGCTTCGTCCCGTCTGCACGGCGCGCTCTGGTGGGCGACCTCCCACCAACGGGGCTCACGACCGCGAGGGACTTCGCGGCAGCCGCACAGACGCGAGACCTCCCTTCGGGAGGGACGCCTGCGCGACATCGGCCATCTGAACGATAGCGTCGCGGACGAAGCGGCAGGCGGGATCGACGTCGAGCGCGGTCGGCCAGAGGAGATCGACCGTACCGGGCTTGTGAGAGAACGGAATCGGCGCGATGCGCAGGTGCGGTCGAACGCGGAGGATCTGCGACGCCACGATGCTCGGGATCGTCGCGACGAGGCGACCTCCGTCGACGATCGCGCCGATGCTCCCGAAGCTGGCGACCGAGCAGCGGACGCGGCGCTCCTTTCCGAACGTGTCCTCGACGATGCCGCGGAGGTCGCCGTTGTACGAGACGACCACGTGGTCTTGCGCCAGATAAGCGCGCTCGGTCGGACGCGCGCCGAGGCGGACGAAGCGCGGATCGAAGACGCAGACGAAGTGACTGCGCACGAGCGGACGACGTGCGACCGACGCGGGAAGATCGTCGGCGACCGTGATGGCGATGTCGATGCGACGGGTGGCGATCGCTTCGTTCACGGTACGAAACTGGATCGGGCTGCACACGAGTCGGATGCGCGGAGCTTCGACGTCGAGGAAGCGGAGCAGGCGCGGAAGGAGCCATTCGTCGGCGACGTCGGCGAGCCCGAGTCGAAGCGTGCGATCGGAGGTCGTAGGATCGAAGCGCGCCGGCTGGAGCGCCGTCTGGAAGATGGCGTCGAGGTGCGGGCGGGCTTCGGCGACCAGGCGCGCGCCGCGCTCGGTGAGCACCACGCCGCGCCCATGGCGGATCACGACGGCCTCCCCGATGGCTGACTTCAAGCGAGCGAGCGCCGCGCTGATCGCCGATTGCGTGAGATAGAGCCGCTCGGCGGCCGCGGTCACGGACCCGGTATCGGCCACTGCGACGAGCACGGGGAGCAGGTTGAGGTCGAGGTTCCTCGCATGAACGACGCTCATGCCTCGTATCTATCCTATTCGCTGGTTCATTCGTGAGCCCGCGTTAGGTTGACGTCCATGTCCAACACACACTCGCCGGTCCTCGGGGGATCCTTCACGTTCCCCGGCACGAACCTGACCGTGAACCGCATGGGCTATGGCGCCATGCAGCTCGCCGGCCCCCATGTCTTCGGCCCCCCCAAGGACCCGGATGCGGCCGTCGCCGTCCTGAAGGAAGCCATCGCCAGCGGCGTCGACCACATCGACACGAGCGACTTCTACGGCCCGCACGTGACGAATCAGATCATCAAGCGCGCACTCCACCCCTACCCGAAGAGCCTCGTCATCGTGACGAAGGTCGGCGCCAAGCGCGGGGCCGACGCGTCGTGGAGCCGCGCGGAATCACCCGAAGAGCTCCGCTCGGCCGTCGACGACAACCTCCGAAACCTCGGCCTCGAGTCGCTCGACATCGTCAACATGCGCGTCGGCCTGCTCGCACTCGGCGACGCCCCGGTCGAGGGTCACGTCGAAGTGCTCCAAGCACTGAAGAAACAGGGGAAGATAAAGCACATCGGCCTGAGCAACGTCACCCCCAAGCAGTTCGCGGAGGCGCGCGCGGTGACGGAGATCGTGTGCGTGCAGAACGAGTACAACCTCGCGCACCGCGGCGACGACGCGTTCATCGACCAGCTGGCGAAGGAGGGGGTGGCGTACGTGCCGTTCTTCCCGCTGGGTGGCTTCACGCCGCTGCAATCGACGACGTTGTCAGAGGTCGCCGCGGCGGCCGAAACGACGCCGATGCAGGTGGCGCTTGCATGGCTCCTCCAACGCTCGCCGAACATTCTTCTCATTCCCGGTACGTCGTCGGTCACGCACCTGCGGGAGAACCTCGCTGCGGCAACGCTGCAACTCTCGCCAAAGATGATCGCGACGCTCGACTCGATCGCCAAGGAGGCGTCGGCGCGTCCCGCTGCGCACTGAGAACGCGCACGACCGCATGCCCCGGGGCTCAGACGCGCGCAAGCTCGGGGCCCGCCACCCGTGCGGACCCCGAGCTCACGCGCACTCCCTCACCCCGCCTCTCAACTCACCGGCGTCGTCGCCGCAGCCGCCGCGCCGTTGGCGCCGTTGCTCGCGGCACCGTTGCCCGTCGTCGCGACCACCGGAGTCGCAACCACAGGTGCCGCAACGACCGGCGTCGTCACGACCGGCGCGGTGACCACCGACTCCCCTCCCCCTCCTTCCGTCGCCGCCTGCTCCTTCGCGAGCTTCTTCGCCGCGCTCGCCTTCTTGTTCTTCCGCACCAGCCCCTTGGTCTTCTTCGTCTGGAAGAAGCCCTCGATGGGCTCGAGCCCCAGCGCCAGCTCGGGGTCGTCGACCGCCATGCGCTGGAGCGTCTTGTACATCGTCATCCCGATTTGCCAGGTGCGGCCGTGGGCTCCCATGGCGGAGTCCTTGACCTTCTTCTGGACGACCGCGCCGCGAAGGCCGACCTGCACGAGGGCGTCCCCTCGCTTCAGTTGCGCGCTCATCTCCGTCGTCGTGAGCGTGCCGATCTTCGTGACGCCGTGCTGCTCGCACAAGGCAAGGATCTTCGGAATCACTTCCGCACCCCCCTTCCTCATCTTCGTCGCGCGACGAATCTGGTCTGCGTTGAGCGGCGTCTCGCTGCCCAACTTGGCCGACACCTGGTCCAGGAGCGAAGCGCACTCCTGCACCGCCGGATCGGTCATCGCGGCGACGACCGTGGGCGCCGGCGCGGGGGTGGCCGGCGCGGCGGTGGTCGTCGGCTCGATGCTCGACGGCTGAACGACTTCGGATGCATCAACCTTCTTCACAGTCTTGATCTTGGTCATGAGGACCTCCCGTGGCTAGCTGCGTCCCGGAAGCGCGCCTCGCGAATCGAGGACCGCGTCTTCCGGTGAGGCCATTCGTATCGCGGAGGATCACGACCAAAGGTTCCCGCGTGAGGTGCTCGAATGGGGCTCGCGCCGCGTAGCGAAGAACCGTTCCGGGAACCTTTACGAAGCGACGCGCGAGGACGAGGAATTGGGACACGACATCCTGGAAACGCGCGTCGAGGTCGGCGAACATTCCCACGACGTCGTGAAACTTCGCGTCGATTCTCGGAGAACGCTCCGCGAGGCGGTGGAGAGTCGTCCACGATTTCCTGGAGATCTGACACGACTTCGTCGCATCGCGCGTCGACGTCGCGGGAACCGCACCAAGACGCGAAGAAAATCCCCACGATTCTCCGGCGTTCTTCGACGACCTCGACGCGATCGCTCCAAGACGCCGACTCCCGTTTCGTCGACGTCGTGTCCCATTTCGTCGAGACGGACTCCCGTTTCCACGGCGTCGCGTTCCGTTTCGCCGATGTCGTCGCTCGATGACGCGCGGTCGACGCGCGCGGCACCGACGCCGTCTTCCGATCAGAAGACTCTGACCGCTACGCCCAGCCGATACCCGCGCTTCCCCTCGACGACGACGACGCTTTCGATCTCTTCGAGGGGCACGTTCCTCCCCGTCGACTCGAAGCTCGCCGCCATCCATCGCACGATCTTCGGGCGCGTCGCCTTCGCCGCTTGCAGGTCCTCGCGCGCGGGCGAGAGCCACTTGCACACGTCGCGCGTGGGCGAGACCTCGTCGGGGCGGAGGGCGAGCCCCTCGATCATCGCGTAGCCGCTGTCGGCGAGAGACATGAGCGTCTCCTTGAACCACACGCGGCGCGTCTTCCGGTGGACGACGAGCGGGGCGTCCGTGAGGCGCCACAGATCGATCTCGTCGTCGAGGCGCGCGAGCTTCACGGCGTGCTCGACGAGCGCCGTGCCCCCCTCGACGAGCCCGTCGAACTCCACCTCGAAGAGGCCGCTGCCCCACGCGCGTCCCCTCGGCACCAGGAGCACGGCGTGCGCCGGGAAGGCTTCGGCCGCGATCTCTTTCACCAGCGACTCGCGCTCGCCGCGATCGGCCGGCGCGCGCAGGACGGAGACGAAGTGGAGGGACGTCGCGCGCGCGCGGAGCGATCCGTGAAAGAGGCTGGCGCCGTCGGCGCGGACGCGCGGTTTACCTTCGAGCTTCATCTCCTTGGCGCGCATCACGGCGAGCTTCGCGAGATCGAGCTCGAGCACCTCGCGGTCGCGCGCGCTCACGTCGCGCGGCGCGACGCTCGGGTCGCTGGGGATGGCGTAGCTGACGCCGCTCTCGCCGGGGATGGCGAACGTGAGGAGGTTGCACCCCTGGCTTCGGAGATCTTCGGTCGTCACGTTGCGCGAGACGACGCGCGCGAGCGTCTTCTTGGCGAGGAGGGCGTCGACGATCGCCGTGCCGAGCGCCTCGCGGAGACGCCACGCCGGGTGGCGCACGGGGAAGAGGGACCACGCGTCGTCGGCGAGCGATCCGGGCGCCATCATTCCGAGCGACGCCATCGCCTCGCTCACGAGCCCGACCCACCTGGGTGCGCTGCACGCGAAGCGCCCGGGGAGCCACACGTCGACGTCGACCGGCATCTCGTCGCCGGAGACGTCGAAGCGGAGCGTCACCTCCGGCAAGTAGCCGCCGCCCTGCGCGCCGTGCTCGACGAGCGCGAGCGCGGTCGATCCCGTCGCGTGCTGGCGCCCGACGCCGACGATCTCCTTGGTGCACGCGATGACCCGTACGCGCGTGAGCGGCGCGGGGAGGCGCGCGGCGGCGAGGCCCGCGAGGCCGAGCGCTTCGAGCGGGCGCGTGGTGAACGCCGGGCGGTCGGAGAAGAACGCGGCGTCGCCGAAGAAGGCGCGGCCCACCGCGGCGGCGATCGCGCGCACTTCGTCGGGGTGGTGCGTCCAGACCGCGACGCGGCCGGCGGCGACGTCGATGCGGACGCGATCGAAGCGGAACGGCGAATAGGAACGAGGTCGCGGGCCGTGCTCGGGGTCGACCTCGATCACGACGTCGGGCTCGTCGTGGGAGAGGAGCGCGACGTCGCATACGCCGCTCTCGTCTTCGTGGACCCAGACGTCGGACCACGTGGAGCGCTCGGCGACGAACGCGCGGAGCTCGGCCTCCGCGTCCACCACGTCGCGCGAGCGCCGCGGCTCGCGCGCGACGAGCTCGTACGCGAACAGCGGTTCGCCCAGCTCGGCGAGCGCGAGGAGCGCGCGACGCACCACGCCGGTCATGCGCGCGTCCGAGGTGCGCGCCGTGAGGACATGCGCCGCGAGCTCCGCGGGCGGCAGAGAGCGCGCGTCGCCGAGGGGGAGCGAGAGCGCGGCGGTGGCGTCGAGGAGGGCGCGCTTGCCGGCGGGCGTGCCGAGGCGGGCGAGCAGATCGAGGGCGTCGGCGAGCGTGTCGGCAAAGAGCGCCGCGAAGAGCGCGCGCGCGAACGGGACTCCGCCGCCTTTGGCCAGCGCGAGCAGCGCGCGCGGAGCGTCGTGCGCGGAGAGGAACGCTTGGAAGACGTGCGCGCGGATCGCGAGGGCCGCGGGCGGCGGGAAGAAGACGAGGCGGGGCATGGGGGAGCGCGTATACCAGTGCTAGCGATCGGTTGGCGCGTTCGAGCGGGCAAAACAGGCCTCGGCTTCGGGGAGCGTCACCCTTCTGATAGGATCGGCCGAGTGCCGGCGCAGGAAGAGATCTTCGTCGCGTTCCCGGTGCCGACTCCGCCGCTCCGCCACATGCGGAGCACCGTGCTGCTCGGGTCGATCGCCGCCATGCGCGAGTCTCCCCGCTGGGACGACTACGCGCGCGCGCTCGAAGCGCCGTACCGCGAGACGCTCCTCACGACGATCGCAGCGAGCTGGATTCCGATCGCGATCGCGGCGGCGCACTACCGCGCATGCGATGCGCTCGGGCTGTCGGTCGAAGAGCAGGTGACCAACGGCCGCAAGACGTTCGCGCGCGCCAGCGGCGTCATCTTCGGGACGGTGACGAAGATGGCCAAGGAGGTCGGCGTCACGCCGTGGACGCTGATGGCCCAGTTCCCCCGCTTCTGGGCGCGCTCGTACGACGGCGGCGGCGTGCAGGTGCGGAAGATGGGGCCGAAGGAGGCGTACGTCGACGTGATCAAGGCGCCGCTCTTCGAGAGCCGCTACCACCGAAACGCGGTCCGCGGCGTGATCGTGTCGGCGGTCGATCTGTTCTGCACGAAGGCGTACATGACCGAGCGCCTCGGGGCCGGGGCTCACGACGGCGTGGCGTATCGGGTTCAGTGGGCGTGAAAAGCGCGGTATGCCAGCGGCTCACCTCGAAAGGACAACCCCACTCATGTCATCGCCCGCCGCGTTCGCCGCCGTCACGCAATGTAAGAAGATGCTCACGAACCTCGATCACTGGATCGAGAAGTCCGTCGCGCTCGCGCAGAAGAAGTCGTTCGAGCCGAACGTGCTTCTCAGCGCCCGCCTCGCGCCCGATCAGTACCCGCTCGTGCGCCAGGTGCAGTCGGCGTGCGACTCGGCCAAGGCCGGCGCGGCGCGCCTCGCGGGCAAAGAGCCGCCGAAGCACCCCGACACGGAGACGACGGTCGACGAGCTGCGCGCGCGCCTCCGCACGGTCATCGCGTACCTCGAGACGTTCAAGGCCGAGGACTTCGCGGGAGCGGCCGAGCGGCGCATCGATCTCCCGTTCATGGAGGGCAAGGCCATCCTCGGCCACGACTACGTCGTCGAGCTCATGATGCCGAACTTCTATTTCCACCTGACGCACGCCTACGCGATCCTCCGTCACAACGGCGTCGACGTCGGGAAGATGGACTTCATCGGCAGCATCAACGTGTTCGATCGCGCGACGAAGTAGGCGCGAGTCTCAGCCCGAGCGGCCACCCGAGCGCGGCGAAGCGCATTCGCTCGCCGCCGCGCACGGGTGGCGCTGTCGCGGCGCTCGTCAGAGCAGCTTCGCCGACAGCGTCATCGGCGTCGCGGCGAGCGCCTTCGAGAGCGGGCACCCCTTCTTCGCCCCCTCGGCGATCTTCTGGAAGGTCGCGTTGTCGACCCCCTTCACGCTCGCCTCGACCTCCAGCGCGATCGTCTTGATCGCGAACCCGTCGTCCGACTTCTGGAGGTCGACGCCCGCGCTGACGCGGAGCTCGTCGGGCGCGTGACCCGCCTCGCTGAGCGCGAAGGAGAGCGCCATGGCGAAACAACCGGCGTGCGCAGCGGCGAGGAGCTCTTCGGGGTTCGTGCCCGCTTTACCGTCCTCGCTCTGGAAGCGCGTCATGAACGAGTACGGCTGATCTTTGAAGACGCCGCTCTGGGTCGTGAGCGCGCCCTTGCCGTGAAGCCCATCGCCTTGCCAACGTGCCGTGCTCTTGCGGATCATGATTGGTCTCCTTGGTCGTGCCCCCGGGGCGCATTCCATTCCCAGATAACTCCATCCTCGGGGTGCTCGATCGCCCCTTTCAAGGTGAACCGCAACTTTCGCAGGATCGCCGTGGAGGCGTTTTCCTGCGGCAGAGTATGGGCGAACACGAGCACCGCAGGATCCGTCTCTGCCGCGAGCGCGACGAGCTGCTGCGCCATCTCGGTCGCGTAGCCGCGCCCTTCGAAGTCCGGAAACGTGAAGTACGCGATCTCCACGCGCCCCTCTTTCGGCGCCGACGTGAACGCGCACGTCCCGATGCACACGCCCGAGTGCGACACGAGGTGCCCGACCCACGGCGGCACGTGCCCCGACTTCGCGTACATCGCGATGAAGGTCGTGCAGACCTCCGCGGCTTGCGGAGGGAGTCGGGCGCCGAAGTCGGGGACGGCGCCGTCGCGCGCGATCGGGTGAAGTGTCAGTCGTGCCATTGCGCGACTGGTTGTACCGCTACGCCCAGGAGATGCGGTAGCTCATCGACGTCGGCGTGGAGTGCGCGGTCAGGAAGCGCGTGTACGCCGTGGCCGAGAAGAGCTGCACCAGCGCGCGCAGGAATCCGCCGAACGACGCCCGGTAGTACGGGACCGCGGCGTAAGGAATGCCGACCCAATCGAAGCGCGCGTCCTTCGGACCGAGCTTGGTGACCGAGATGTCGGTCCCGTCGAAGGTCTCTTCGCGCAGGCGATGCACGCGCGCGAACGCCGTCCACGGCGTCACCCCCCCTTGGCGCGAGATCTTGAGCACGAGCGCGAGCGCGCTCCGGTTCACGCGGTCGCTCACCTCCGCGCCGAACGAGTCGATCGTGCGCACGTCGAGCTCGAGAGCATCGGCGGCCAGGTAGTGCGCGAGCCCGATCTCGACGGGGATCCACGTGCCGGCGATGAGCGAGACGAGATCGTCGTGGTACGCGGGGTCGAGGCGTTTCACGTAGGCGTCGTAGTGACCGTACTTTCGCAAGGTCTGCATCGACGACACGATGAGCGTGCTGCGGACGTGCGTAGCGGGGCGCGCTTGGCCCGGAAACTCGAACGGGACGAAGACCTCGGGCGTCAAGACAATCTCATCTTCCGCCACGAGGGCGGCGAACGCGAGGGGCGCCGGCGCACGGACAAGTGAGATAATGTCGCAACGCCGTCTTCGCGACGGTCCAACGACGTGCCCCTCAAGCCAGGCGACCGAATCGAGCGCTACGTCATCGACGCCTTGCTGGGGCATGGCGGGATGGGCGAGGTGTATCGGGCGCACGACGCGCGGCTTCAGCGGAGCGTCGCGCTGAAGATCCTGCACGCGGCCCCCGAGGGGACCGACTCGTCGTCGAAGCCGTCGACCGATGGCCCCGCGCGGATGCTGCGTGAGGCGCGCGCGGCGGCGGCGCTCGATCACCCGAACGTCGTCGCCATCTACGACGTCGGGCAAGTGGACGAGCCCCCGGAGCTCCGCGGGACGACGTATCTCGCGATGGAGCTGATCAAGGGCTCGACGCTGCGCGCGTACGTCGGCGATGCGCGTGTGACCCTCAAGGAGCGCGTGCGCTGGCTCTCCGATGTCGCCCGCGCGCTCGCGGCCGCGCACGCGGCGGGGCTCGTGCATCGCGACGTGAAGCCGGAGAACGTGATGATCCGCGACGACGGTCGCGTGAAGGTGCTCGACTTCGGGATCGCCAAGCGCTCGGCGAACGACGTGGTCGATGCAACGTCGTCGACCGAGGGATACGTCGTGCCGACGCTCACGGGGCAAGGGGTGATCGTCGGGACGCCGCTGTACATGGCGCCCGAGCAGCTTCGCGCCGAGGGGCTCGACGGGCGCTGCGATCAGTTCGCGTGGGGCGTGGTCGCGTACGAGCTGCTCACGGGGAAGCCTCCGTGGTCGGTCGCGGGGGGATCGATCGCGCTGGTGTCGCAGATCTTGTCGGCGCCGCCGCCGCCGATTGCGCCCGAGGCGGGCTTGCCGCCGGAGCTCGTGAAGGTCGTGACGCGGGCGCTCTCGAAGGACCGCGCGGAGCGATTCGAGTCGATGGACGCGGTCCTCGATGCGCTCGAAGGCCCCGTGAGCCCGTACGCGGAGACGTCGGCGTTCGCGCCGGTGTCGGGAAGCTCGGCGCCGCCGGGCTCGAACACGGGACCGCGCGTCGTCGTGAGCCGAACGCCGGAGCCGCAGAATCCGCAGCTGAAGACACTGGCGCAGGCCGCGATCACGCGCTCGAAGCGGCGACTTCGGTGGCCAATGGCCGTGGGAGCAGTGATGGTCGCGGGCGCCGCGCTCGCCATTGGTCTCGGTATACGCGCGCGCGAAGAAGCGCGCACGATGCAAGCGGCGGCGATCGCCAAGCCCGCAGTCCACACCGGCTGCACGAGTAACCGCGCATGCGTCGAGTCACACGGCGGCGCACCCTACATCTGTCGCGCGTCGGATCACGCGTGCGTCGCGATCGACTCGCAGGATTGCAAGGCGATGTATGAGCCGCGCGATCTGCTCGCGGACGACACGGTGTGGCTGGGGGCGATGTTTCCGACGAAGGGGCCGCAGGCGGCCCTGGGGGGGAACATGGGCATGGATGGCGCCGACTTCGCGCGCAGAGAGATCGCGCAGGCAACGAGCGGGTTGGAGGGAGTGGTCGGCCCGCGACACGTTCGCGGGATCGGGTTGGTGGGCTGCGACGA
>Ga0302314_10020731_pt1 | contig 10855 bp, 10 predicted proteins | sample III_Palsa_N2_3_FD_200533 | JGI IMG/M metagenome (GOLD analysis project Ga0302314, IMG submission 200533) | Peat permafrost microbial communities from Stordalen Mire near Abisko, Sweden - III_Palsa_N2_3 | ecosystem: Environmental > Terrestrial > Soil > Palsa > Peat permafrost | place: Sweden... | reverse complement strand
GCAGAAATCGACCCTCGCCGGGGAAGTGGCCCTGTTGCGGCCTGAACCACGCCCGACATCGTAATAATACGCAGGATATCCGTGCGGACACACAAGCGCAGACGCCGAACCTTGCCCAATATCAAAGCAGACAAGCGTATCGACGCTACCGCAGCCAGCTGAGCCTAACGCAGAAACCACGTCGGATGCAGACGCATCGGGCCACGCATCCATATCAAAGACTGCATTCAGCGCCGCCGCCGGCGCATTGGTGGCGGGTGCCACTTTGAGGAAAGCCAGCGTTGGTGCGGCGAAAAGCCCGCCGTACACATCGACGGGCACATCCGTCTCCTGGTCGGTCAGCTCAAGGGAGATCCACGGTTCTTCGCTTCTCGGAACCGCCTCAAACCACGAATGGTCTCGCGCCAAAGTGAACTCGATCCGATAGACCGGCACCTCGTCGTACGGATCGGGGTCAGCAGTGACCTGCCCCTGGCCGCCAGAGCTCCCACGCCCCCCCTTCCCTTCGGCCGGAGAGGGAGGTCTGCCGCCAGCTTGCCGCCAAGCCTCGTCAGCCGCAGCGAGCCTCTGCCGCCAGTCTTGAGCGATCTTTTCTCCCAGATTCGGTGAATTGAGATTGAGCTGGCCTCGATCGCCAAACCCATCCCAGTCGGCGTCCACAGCATCGAATACGAAGGTCAGATCTTCGTCGCCACGCGGTGCGATCGGCTCGATATCGTCCAGCCTGGCAAACGCACGGCGCGGGAAGCCTGGCCTTCCCTCCCCTTCGACGAAGAACGGGTTCATACGTGCCTCCGAGCTGAGCCCGCTCTTAGCCTAGGCTACAAACTTACCCGCCGTTCAAGGCAAAGCTCGTCGAGGCAGTTGCCCGCTTACACGGCGACGAGCAGGGCAGGACATTGGCCGCGCCTTTTGATGCGAAGGATCGCTGGACAGTGGACTAACAGGTTGCGGATTTCGCGCGAAGCGATGGCAGCCACAACGTTCCCTCTTTTAGCAAGCTCACCCTCCAGGGCGAGGCCCGGAACCCGGAAGGCATGGAGTTTGACGGGCGCGTCAGCGTCATCAGGCTCACCCGAATCGAGCAGACTGTACCGGCGATACAGGCGCGAATGACCCTGACGTCTGGATTTCCATCCAACGCGCCAATCCACTCGAGCACGTGCAGGTTGACGCCCCGGAGGGGCCTGTCAGGGTAACGCAGCCAGGAACTGAGGGCCTTTCACACGTCAGAGGGCGGTTTTGATGGTGGCCTACAACTTGAAGGGCGTCCGAGACGCCTTCGCCGACGAGAAGCTGGCCGCTGAGTTCGGTCGCAAGTTCATCGAGGCTTACGCGGCAACGGCCTTCGGCTCACTCCCTAAGACCGAGATCGATCTCCGGGTCTTTTCCCTCCTGGTCGACCTCAAGGTCATTGAGATCAACCGGGCCGCTTACCGCATGGCGCGGGCGCTCAACATCACGCCGACCAAGGCGCAATCGCTGCTTTTCCAGTACCAACTGCGCAACATCTCCGAAGACGACACCGACCATGAGATCATGCTCGCCATCACCACCGCCAAATACTGGAAGGACGGCGACAAGCTGAGCTTCGGCGTCACCTCCCCGATCGTGAAGGCGGCGCTGACCGCGAAAATGGAAGAGAAGGGGGTGTTTGCCGATCTCTCCCTGAGCGGGAACATCCTGCGCGTGGATGCGGGACGGTTCGGAGCCATCCTGGCGAGTCTGTTGTCCAACTCCCAGGCCAAGCGGGTCGTCGAGCTGCTCAAAGACAAGAAACTGGTCGACGACAAAACCCTAAGGGCTGCCATCGAGAAGAAGGGAACCGACCTGGCGAAGAAGCTTGTCGACAAGGCCACTGACAAAGCTGCCGAAGAAGGATTCGGCGCGTTGATGGGCGGTCTGGGTCTCGTTCTTGGCGGCCCAGCCGGCGCAGTCGCTGGGAAGTCCCTCGCCGACGTGCTCACCCGCGACTGACGGCACGGGAGGCGAGGCGCCCTGAACAGTTCAGCGTGCGTTGCCCAGACGAACAGGCGGCAGCCGTGCTCCCTTGCCCCCGGGGATTCGAACCGAAACGCGCCTAAGGCGCCTAGTCGGAAGCGCCCGCAGACTCCCCCACGTAGTCTTGGTACCGTCGCGCGCGTCGCTCAGTGTGAATCGGACTCATCCGCTCGCCGGCGTCGTGGACCAGGTAACCCTCCGCCGCAGGCCGCCTTGTCGGCCTGAGGGCTGATGCGGATGCTGCGCGCTTAAGTCGTCCTTATGAGCGCGCGTAGCAGCACAGCATGACCCACATGACCCTGTTGACGGGGCCGGAGCGCAGGCGCCGGTGGAACGAGGACGACCGGGCCAGGATATTGTCAGCGTCGTTCGCGCCGGGCGCAGTGGTCGCCGACGTGGCTCGCCAGTTCGAGATATCGACCAGCCTGATCTACAAGTGGCGCAAGGCGTGCCTTTCGCCGCCGGCGGCGCCCGTCTTCACACCGGCGATGTTGGTTGATGCGCCTGAGGCGACGCTTAACCGGGCTCAGGCCGCCGCGATCTTGATCGAGTTGCCTGGCGGAGCGCGATTGAGCGTGGCGGCGAGCGCACCGACGGCGTTGGTGACAGCGACGCTGAAGGCGATGCGAGCGTGATCCCGGTCCCGGGCGGGGTCCGGGTCTGGATCGCCAGCGGCCACACGGATATGCGCAAGGGCATGCTAGGCTTGGCCCTTCTCGTCCAGGAGCACTTCAAGCGGGACCCGTTCGCGGGCGACGTGTTCGTCTTCCGGGGACGCGGAGGCTCGCTGATCAAGGCGATCTGGCATGACGGGATCGGGCTGTCGCTTTACGCCAAGCGGCTGGACCGGGGCCGGTTCATCTGGCCTCAGACCATAGGCGGGGTGGTGGCGCTGACCACGGGGCAGATGAGCTATCTCTTGGAAGGGATCGACTGGCGTAACCCGCAGGCGACCTGGCGGCCACAGGCGGCGGGCTGAGGCTAAATATCTGATCCGAGCCGCAGATAGGGGCGCCTCAAGCGGCAGATTTTATGATTCCATTGCCTTCGTGGATACCGAACAGACCCCCGCTGCGGAAGACGTCGAGGCGCTGAAGGCGGCGCTGGCCGAGGCGCAGGCCGAACTTGCCGAGGTTCGCGCTCAGCGGTCCGACGACCAGGCCCTGATCGCCCATCTCAAGCTTCAGATCGCCAAGCTGAACCGCGAGCGGTTCGGACCGCACGCCGAGCGGACGGCCCGACTGCTGGACCAGATGGAACTGCAGTTGGAGGAGCTGGAGGCCTCGGCCACCGCCGACGAGATCGCTGCCGAGATCGCGGCGGCCAAGACCACGACGGTCGCGGCCTTCACGCGCAAGCGGGCGGCCCGCAAGCCATTCCCCGAGCATCTGCCAAGGGAGCGGATTATCGTGCCAGGCCCCAGCGCCTGCCTCTGCTGTGGCGGCGCGCGCCTGTCCAAGCTGGGCGAGGACGTCACTGAGACGCTGGAGGTGATCCCCCGCCAGTGGAAGGTGATCCAGCATGTGCGCGAGAAGTTCACTTGCCGGGACTGCGAGAAGATCAGCCAGGCTCCGGCGCCGTTCCATGTGATCCCGCGCGGCTGGGCCGGGCCGAGCCTTCTGGCGATGATCGCCTTTGAGAAGTTCGGCCAGCACCAGCCCCTGAACCGCCAGGCCGAACGCTACGTCAAGGAGGGCGTGCCCTTGAGCCTTTCCACCCTGGCCGACCATGTGGGGGCGGTCTGCACCGTGATGCAGCCGATCTTCGAGCGCATCGAGGCCCATGTGCTGGCGGCCGAGCGGCTGCATGGCGATGACACCACTGTGCCGGTGCTGGCGAAGGGCAAGACGGATACCGGCCGATGTTGGACCTATGTGCGTGACGATCGCCCGTTCGGCGGACCAGCGCCGCCGGCGGCGGTGTTCTACTATTCACGCGACCGCCGCGGCGAGCATCCGCGAGGCCATCTGGCTCGCTGGTCAGGCGTGCTGCAGGCCGACGCCTATGGCGGCTACGACGCCCTCTATCAGGGCGGCCGAAGTCCCGGCGACATCCATCAGGCCCTGTGCTGGGCCCATCTATGGATGCCCCCGCTCTTGCAAGGGTCTTCTGAGCAACGACGGCTTGATAAGCGGCTGCAGTCATCTATCCGGCCTTCTCGTGGCGAGCACCCTGCATCGCCGGCCGTGATGGTTCGATCCGCGAACCGGGCCCAATCACGCGTCACGAGCTCGAAGCTCGATGCGCCCAGCGGGCTTCTCCGATCTCGGTCACGCCGTTCGCCATCACCTGCTCATTGTCCCTCGCGCCGCTTCAGTCGGCGGGTCTCGCCGGCTGAATCTCTTGCTTACGCTGCTTGAAGCTGCGGAGGCCGATAGGCTCCGCCATGGCGTAGCAGCGCCCAGACGACCCTCGCCGTCTTGTTGGCCATGGCGACCGCGACCACGTTGGCCGGGCGGCGGTCTCGGATGCGGGCGAGCCACGTCCAAGACTTGCGCCGCCACCGCATTACGGAACGGGCGCCATGGATCAGCAATCGTCTCAGATAACTGTCGCCGCGCTTGCTGATGCCGCCGAGCTTATCGACGCCTCCCGTGGAATGCTGGCGTGGAACCAAGCCCAACCAGGCGGCGAAGTGCCGCCCCGACTTGAAGTCGGCCGGGTCCCTGACAGACGACACCAGGGCTGTTGCGGTGATCACACCCACGCCGGGGATGGTCATGAGACGGCGACAGGCGTCGACGTGACGCGCGATCGCACCGAGCTTGATCTCGATCTCCGCGAGGCTCGCTTCCACCCGGCGCAGCTGGACCACGAGATGGCCAAGGGCGCTCTTCACAAGGTCCGGGATCTCAGGGTCGTCCGGATCCTCGATCCTGGTCGTCAATGCTCCGATGTTGTGGGCCCGCGTCTTGCCGATCACACCGAACTCGGCGAGGTGACCGCGGATCGCGTTGATGAGCTGTGTGCGCTGACGCATGAGCGTCTCGCGGACGCGGTGGATCACCAAAATCTCCTGCTGCTCTCTCTCCTTGATCGGGACGAACCGCATGGTCGGTCTGACCATCGCCTCGCAGATCGCTTCGGCGTCGGCCGCGTCGTGCTTGTTGGATTTTACGAACGGCCGGACGAACTGCGCCGGCACCAGCCGGACCTCATGCCCATGGGACCGGATCAACCTCGCCCAATAGTGCGAGCTCGGGCACGCCTCGAGAGCGACGATGCACGGCGCCAGCTTCTGAAAGAACGCCTCGACCTCGTCGCGTCGGAGACGACGACGCAGCAACGGACGGCCCTCTCGATCGGCGCCGTGCACCTGGAAGATGAGCTTGGCGATATCAAGCCCGACCAGCGCAATATCCTTGGACATCTCTCACTCTCCTCTGCTGAGCGGCATAAATGCCGACACTCAAGGTGGGGTGAGCGGGGGCATCCATACCATCACGGTCGGCGCAAGGTCTTCGAACTGGCGGACATCGCCCAGGCCGCCCAGCGCAAGGCGCGCGGCAAGACCGCGGTCATCTCGCCGATCGCCCTGGAGGCGGTCAGGCGCATCGACGCCCTGTTCGACGTCGAGCGCGCCATCAACGGCAAGCCTTCGGCCGAGCGGCTGACCGTCCGCCAGTTGGTCGACATGCGCACGTACTGCGCGGCGCGGACCGTGGGCGGCGGCTCGTCGGAGCCAGGCGGAGGAGCAGAAACTGAAGCGGCCATTGGGCTCGCCTACTCAAGCAACCTTACAGGCTCCGATCTCAAACATATTGTTTGGAATGGCGCAAGCCGCTATCTTTGGCGAAGCTAGCAGAGACCGAAGCCTGGCTATGGAGCCTGCCGCGACGAGGCCAGTTCTGAGATTGCGACCAGGAGCCGCTCCTGGTCCGTCTCGCTCAACGACCGGAAGCATTTCAGGAGTTCGGCCTCCCGGGACCCCGAAGTCTCAGGGCCGGCGACGATCTCCCACGGATGACAATCAAGCGCGGCCGCCAACCGCCTCAGCCACTCGACCGTCAGCTGGCGCTTGCCGAGTTCAAGGTGGCTGATCTGCTGATTGGTCGTCCCGACCTTGGCGGCAAGCGTGTCGAGGGTGATCCCGCGGGCCTTCCTCAGCTGTTTGAGGCGGTTCGGACCCATCAGGCGGCCTGAAGCATCCAAGGCGCGCATTGATTCTGCGCACACAAGGGCTCATGCCGCGCGATGCTATTCGCCCGCGATTCCAGCGGCTTAGGGAAAATCAGCCCCAACGTTGCCCACCCCTGAGGCGGCAAGTGAAATCCTGAATTGGCCTATTTTTCCAGGAAAATTACGGAGATGGTGTGGACTGCGCTCACGGCGGCATGTGCGTGCCATGATGGCTGGAACGCGCGGTCTATGCGCTGAACGACCTACTTCGTCGTCGAACCCGGTCTCGTCGATCGGCGTTTCGAGCCACTCGGCAATCCGCCCGGCCAGGTCACCGGCTCCGGCCTTCTGGAGATTACTGCAGCGAGTAAGTCACCCCGCCAGAGCAGAACGTCGACGTCGTAAAGTTGCTGTTCGTCATGGCAGAGACACCGGTGGAATTCGTCTGATAGAACGTCGCTGCTGCCGCCCCTGCATTGGCGAATAATATCGGTGCACCCGACATTCCGCTGAGACCAGTGCAATGTATTGCGCTAACTGCAGACGAATTTATCGTAGCAGCGGCGAACGGCAAACCCGTCAGCACGGCGGTACCTGATCCCGAACCTAAGCTCGAAATCGTAAAATTGAAGAGCACGGAAACTAAGCTACCGTTCAACTGCCACTTTAGTGCCGTAGATGTGAGCGTCGCAGCAAGACCACCAAACGTCAAACCCAAAGTTGAGGCAGTAAATGCACTATTGCCGGGTATATCTATCTCGACGGGGGTCGTCGCGGAGTTTGAGACGCTGCCCGCTTGCAGCACGCCAGAAATCTTCGGTATGTAGATTCCGAAGCTTCCGCTCACCGCTACGCCATTGGCAAATATATCGCCGCCGAATGTAACATCCATGTTCTTTGTCGCGCCCGAAGGCCCCGCGATGGAGAAGGGCGTGTTGAAAACCTCGCCGCTAGAGGCGAGGTTATAGACTGGGGCGGTTGGCGCCAAAGTCCAACCGGTCGCGTTGAAACCAGCCCAGTGGTTGCCGACCTCAGTCCACTGCTCAATAGTAGTCGCGGCGTTCAGGACCCATACTAAGCTCGTAGAGGCCGAATTGTTATCTTGAAATTGATTGTTAGCAAGCAGAACGTCATGGATTACCGTAACAGTGCTATCAGAACAAAATAAAGCGTTTTGTGGAGGAGTGGGAGGCGGAGCCGGATTCGTGGCCTCCCAGTGATTATCAGTAAACTTGTATTCCCCGGCGTTTGGAACGTAGGAATACGCAGCCCAGTTAATCCAGCAATTGGCGCCTGGTTTGTCGTTGAACTGACTGTCCTCGACCGTTAGCGTGTTGGCGCCGCCGCTTGTGGATGATGTATTGGTAATCAGTATATAGTTAGCGTGGGCAGTGCGCGTACCGCGGGCAGTTGCATTGCATCCAAAGCGGCCGTGAGTAACATGAAGCTCGGGGAAGCCGTCCTGGACGATGTCTGAGCCTATAATATCGCATGTCCACGCATGGTCTAAATGGGCGTCGAGTCCGTGGACGTTGGTATCGTAGAAATAAAATCCGTTGGCAAATCCACTGCACAATACGTCTCTTATGGTAGTCTTAAAACTGTTATCTTGGAAACAGGTGCTATTGGCACCTATCCCACTGTCTGACGTTGCAGCGCTATTTATTGTCAGATTTTCGAGTTTTTGACCGCCATAGTTAGTGCCAACGGTGGAGGCATCCATTTGTACGCAGGGGTCTAGAGTAGCCACGCATTGTATAATAGAGCCAGCAGGTTGATCTTGTGGTGCAAAAGCGGCCCCGCGCAAGTTTGAGCCGACATAAATATGCACTGTCTCTTGGACATTGCAGATCGCATCCGGAATAAGTACTGTTCCACTACCAAGGCTACCAGATGGCGGACTCGCTACATAGGCGAGAGCCGCATCGATAGCTGGTTCGTCGTCCGACGAGATCATGCCATTGCACTTCGCACCCCATTCGCGCACATCCAGATTGGCGGCGTCGAATACCGCTAGCCAGCATTTTCCGTCCCCTGACTTCACCTGGGAGCCGTTATCTCCGGCGCCGCTTGTGCCGAGAGAGCACGCCGAAGTGCCCGCAGAGTAAAGCAAGGGAGGCGCGTCCCCCTCGGTGGTGAACCCCAGGCGCCAAACAACGGGCGTGCTGGTCGTGGCCAACGCCTGTAGCGCCGTATTGTTCGCGACATAGGGCGTCGTCGATTGCGCGCATGCCGGCCTGCACAGCAAGACCATGAAAATACAGCAGATTACGGGAGCGGTTGCCACATTTGTCATGATGAGCTTCATGGCTGTCACTACCTCCCTGAGCTCGCTTTATATTTGGACAACCTCTACCATAAGCGCTTCCGAGGGGCGTGTCGCCATATTCGAGACAGCGGAATAGCGGCGTCGCAACTTTTTACTGCCGTATTGTTCCGGTTCTGGATGGTGCTGCTCTCCAAGCGAGCTTATTAGCTCGCACCGTCGCGGCGCTTGGTTAGATGCGCCTTCGGCAGCGCAACCAATCGCCTGGGCGCTACGAGAGGCTGCGGTTTCGCCAGATCTGCTCGCCGTCACGCATCAACATGATCCTGCCATCGCGATGCTGCTTGATTAGGCAGGGTTGCTCATGCTCCAGGTCCCAGCCGTTCTCCGAAAACAGATCGAGGAGCTCTGACTCGATCTTGCGTGAGTGCGTGCCGACCACGATCCGGCGGGTCGATTCTCCGAGGCGCGGCATCGCCGGCGTGAACACCTGTGTTTCCGCGCCCTGGATGTCGCAATGCAGGATGTCGACGCGCTCAACGCCCTTGAGGATCGTCTCCAGTGAAAGGCTAGGTATTTCCTCCCAAGCCCCAAGCCCAGCGCCGGCACCTGTCTCCTCGCCGTCGAAGGCGGCGTTGGCGCCATAGTGGTCGCTGGGGTCGAGAAGCTTCGGAAATCGCGCCACGCCATCGCATGCGCCAGCCACGGCGTGGACAATTTGGTGCGCGTCGGGGTCGAGGCCATTGTCACGGAAGTGCTGCCGACAGAATTCGACATGTTCCAGAGAGCCCTCGACGCCGATCAGGCGGACATCCTTGATGCCGAGCTTCTGGGCGGCGACGGCGACGGTCACCAGCCATGGCGCCCATCCGGCCCCCAGTTCGACCGCCACCAGCTCGCCGCGCGCCTCCAGCACCGACTTGAGCGTCCCGAGCCACTCAGCGGGGCCGTGCATGCCTTGCCGACTGCTGTTGGGCGGCCCTTCGACGGTTCCGGATTTGGCACCATACGCGGCGGGCAAATAACTAATCCGCGTCTTGGCTCCCAGGAAGTCGTTGAAGAAGCCAGGTGGCGCCGGCGTATCGCAGAACGGCGCAAAGCGACGCAGCACCTCGATCGTTAAGAGATCCGGCGCACCGTAGCCATTCATCAGCTCGAATTCTTTACTTAGTAGAAAGCAGCCGCGAATGTCGGCAATCGAATTTACGCGCTGCAGCTGATAGTCGATCTGCGCTTCGTTTGGCTCTTGCTGAAAATATAGGCGATACGCCCAAATGACGCCCTGTTTCAAATCTACTGGAAAACGGGGAGAGCCGTGAATGCGGCCGACGTTCTCAAATTTGTTTCCATACTCTCTAGAGCGCAGGACCATTTCACGCAGCGACACGGGAGTGTCGCAGTTTGCGATCATGGTCTCGATCGCCTTAACGTCGTCTGGCTCTCGACCCAGCAAGAGCCGGCAAGCCCACAAGGCGCCTTCTCTCATGTCGACTTGTTGCGCTTGTTTCATTGCTCGTCCGCTTAGTTATTTCCTCCTATATGCCGATCGGGAGATTGTTTTGGAAGGTTTGACGGGTAGTTTGATGGCATCGCGGCCATCACCACCGCACCCTCTCGATCAGGCAGCGGCCGTGGCTTCGGCCCAAGCCTGATGGGCTTCGGCCCGGAAGAGCCGAAGGATGGGCCGGCGGTTGAGATGGGGCTGGAGATTGAAGGTGTTGTAGATTGGAGCGTGGCTGGCGAGGAAGCGTTGGGCTGATCCCTGGCTCTTGAACTTCTGTTGCTTTCGCTCTCGTCGTCGGATGGCGAGATGGCTGTTCTCAGCCCGGTTGTTCGCTCGCATGCCGCCAGGCGGCATTGTCAGGGCAAATGCACCCGTCGGTAAGGGTTGGGGTCTAGGCGGGCGATATGGCCCGTAAGAAGAAACCTGACGACCCGTTCCGCTGGTTCGATTCCTCGCCCGAGGTGATCCGCCTGGTCGTCTTGATGTACGTGAAGTACCCTCTCTCGCCGCGGAACGTCGAGGATCTGCTCTTCGAGCGTGGCATCGACATCTGCCATGAGACGGTGCGGTTGTGGTGGACCCGGTTCGGGCCGATGTTCGCCGGCGAGATTCGCCGCAGGCGCGTCCAGCACATGCGGTCCTACACCCATTAGGGATCAGTGCGCCTGCCCGGAGACGAGTTGCCGTTGGACAGCACCACCACCACGCCGTCGCCGACACCCTCAAGTGTCACTTTCCCAACCCAGAAACAGGCGATTTTTCCGAGGCTTGGCTCGTCCGGAGACTCGTTTGCGCGTCTCCGTTCGGGCACACATGCTGTCAACAGGCTGATTTTCAGGTCCCGTTCTCTGCGGGCCAATCCGAAAGTGTGCCTTTCGCTGATAACAGGTGATTTTCGCGTTTGCGGCACTCTGGTCAATTCCAAAATCACAAAACATTCGTTAATTCAACTCGTTAAGGCAACC
>Ga0302314_10020730_pt1 | contig 10855 bp, 8 predicted proteins | sample III_Palsa_N2_3_FD_200533 | JGI IMG/M metagenome (GOLD analysis project Ga0302314, IMG submission 200533) | Peat permafrost microbial communities from Stordalen Mire near Abisko, Sweden - III_Palsa_N2_3 | ecosystem: Environmental > Terrestrial > Soil > Palsa > Peat permafrost | place: Sweden... | reverse complement strand
CAGGGCGAAATGCTGGTGCACCATGCCGATGCCCAGGCCACGCGCCTGGCGCGCCGAATGGATGCGCACCGGCTCTCCCGCCAGGCTGATCACGCCCCGGTCCGGCCGCTCCAATCCGAAGAGGATGCGCATGACCGTGGTCTTGCCGGCGCCGTTCTCGCCGAGCAGGCCATGGATCGAGCCGGGCTCGAGCGTGAACGACACATCATCCAGGGCCTGGGTCGCGCCGAACGCCTTGGCGATGCCCGCGAGGCTGAGCATGCTGGGTCAGGGCGACGCGGCGGACAGCTGGCCGGCGATCAGCTTCGCTCCGGCATCCGTGATGCGGCTTTGCAGCTCCGGGCTGACGGTCTTGTTGGCGATCAGGCGCGGATTGATGGTCAGAATGCAGGTGCCGCGCGCCAGGTTCTCGGTGATCATCCCCGGCTTGTAGGTGCCGTCCTTCACGCTCTGCGCCAGGGTCAGGAAGGTCTTGTCGAGCCGGATCACCACACTGCCGCCCATCCAGCGGGCGCACAGCGGGTTGCCGTTCTGGTCGGCGCACGAGCCGTACGCATAGACCGGCTTGTCGGGCTGCGACTGGTTGGCCTCCTTGACCGCCTGGAAGACGCCGAGGCTCGCGGCGTCGACGCACTGGTAGATGCCGTCGACCCCCTCCTGGATGAGCGCTTCGGACTGGGCCTTGGCCTTTTCCGGCTGGTCCCAGCCGGTGTAGGTCTCGGCGACGCTCGCACCCGGGGTGACCGCTTTCGCGCCGGAGAGGAAGCCGCGGTAGCAGGACTGCACCGAAGGGATCTTCTCGCCCCCGATGAAGCCGAGCTTGCCGCTCTTGGACAGCGATGCGGCCAGCATGCCGGCCTGATAGGAGGCCTGGCTGCAATCGTAGTCGAGCGACACCAGTCCAGGCTTGGGCTCGTCCGCGCCGCTGACTGCGAACTTGGTCTTGCCGGGGGTGGCGGCGACATCGGCCGCGGGATTGAGGAACTCGTAGCCGTGGGCGATGACCAGGTCGTAGCCATCCGCGACGAAGGAGCGCATCTCATCGCCGGCCTTGTCGGGCGAGACCTTCTGCAGGCAGGAGACTTCCGCGCCCATCGCGGTCGCCAGCGACTGCACGCCGTCACGGGCAAGCTGGTTCCAGCCGCCGTCGGAGGTCGAGCCGGAGCAGATCAGGCCGATCTTGAAGGTACTGTCCGCACCCGGGAGCGTGCCCAGCGCGCAGGCGAGGATGGCGGCCAGGACCAGATGACGTGGCGACATGGGTATGCCCTCCTTCGTTCCAGATATACGCCCGCTCCCGCCCTTGGCCACCGGCAGGCGGGAGCGCGTCAGCCGCCACATGCCACCAGCACGCCGTGGCACGGTGCCCCGCCTCAGCTCGGGATGATGCGCTCAAACCACGAGCGCGCGGTCTCGCGCGCCTGCAGCAGGGCCTGGTCCATGGCCTGCAGCGAGGTGTAGGAGCAGCGCCGCGCCAATTCCTCGCGGGCACGGGCTTCGGTGGGGATCGAGCTGACCGCGCGGCCGACGGCGAGGCGCACGCGCGACTCGACGAAGCGCAGCTGGCGCAGGCCGTCGACCAGCTCATCGGCCGCCGCGGTGGGGATCCTTCCGATGCGCCCGAGGCGCATCAGCATCGCATCGGTCGCACAGGGCACCGGCAGTTCCTGCTGGGTCAGGCCGAGGCTGCAGAACTGGGCGATGAATTCGTGGTCGACATAGCCGCCGGGGCCGCGCTTGAGGTGGTCGCGTCCGGCGACGCTGTCCTCGAGGCGCTTGCGCATGGTGCGCACCTCCGCGCCGGCGTTGGCCGGCAGCGCCGCGCCGAGCGCGGGCGTGAGGATCATGCGGCAGGCCTCCTCGCCGAGACGCGGGTCCCCGGCCAGGTGCGCGACGCGCAGCATCGCCATGCGCTCCCAGAGGTCGCGCGGCTGGCCCCAGTAGATGCCCAGGGCCAGGGTGTTGGCGACCAGCTCCGACTGCTCGCCATAGGGGCGCAGACGGGGATCGAGCTCATAGAGCCGGCCCTCGGCCATGGTCTGCATCAGGTCCTGCGCAACGCGGGTCCAGAAGACATCGCCCTGCAGCGGCTCACCCGGGCCGCGCGAGCAGCGCCCGCCCGGGTCGCAGACGAAGATCACGTCCATGTCGGAGGCGTAGGACAGCTCGCGCCCGCCGAGCTTGCCCAGGCCGAGCACCGCGAAGCGCGCCGGACGGCCGCCCTCGACCGGAATGCCATGGCGGCGCGCGCGTTCCTGCACGGTGCGGTTGAGGGTCACGGTCAGCACCGCCTCGGCGAGAAAGGAGAGGTGCTCGGCGACGGTGTGCGCATCGCCGCGCTCGAGGTCGCGGATCGCGATGGTCGCGGTCTCGCGCGCCTTGAGGTAGGCCAAGGGCGGCGCGACGTCGCGGATGCCGTGCACCAGGGCGCGTGCGTAATTGATGAACTGGTGCGGGCGGCGCCGCGCCTGGTTGAGCGAATCGACGACATCGTCCGGCAGCCCCGGGAACTCCTGGAAGAGCGTGATCAGGAAGGTCGCCCAGCCGGCCAGGTCGACGAACAGTGTCAAGACCGCCGGCTGGTCGCCGAGCAGGTCGTAGAACGTCGCCCGTCCGCCGACCGCGGAGACGATGCGCGTGAAGTTCTCCAAGGTCTGCAGGGGATCGGGGCTACGCGCGATCTGCTCGAGCATGCCGGGCAGGATCGAGACGAGCTTGCGTTCGGTGCGGTTGCGGCTGAGCACGAAGAACGGTTCGACCGCCAGCGAACGCAAAAGCGCCGAGGCCTTGCTGATGTCGGTGAAGCCATAGGGCCCGAGCAGCCGCCCGGCCAGGGCCTCGTCGGCCTCGCCTTGCACCACCAGCGCCATCAGCGCCTCGAACTCCGGCGTGACGCCGAGGAAGTGCCGAGCCACCAGCTCGCGCACCCGTGAGCGGGTCTGCAGCTGGCGGCGATCGAACTGGCCAAGCGCCTGCGCGCCGCCAAAGCCGCAGCGCAACGCCAGCAGCAGGCGCTGGGCATCGTCGGCGGGCAGCTCATGCTCCTGGCGGTCCTCCCACATCTGCAGGCGATGCTCGACCATGCGCAGCCAGAGGTAGGAGGCCTCGAGCTCGCGCGCGTCGCTGCGCGGGATGATGCTGCGGTCGGCCAAGAGCCGCAGCGTCGGAAGCGTAGCGCTTTGGCGCAGCTCGGGGATGCGTCCGCCGTAGACCAGCTGGAAATATTGGACCAGGAATTCGATGTCGCGGATGCCGCCGGCGCCGGTCTTGACGTTGCTGGCCTCGGCGCGCTCCTCGATGCGGCGGCGCATCGAGCGCGCGTCCTCGAGATCCTCCCACTGCGGATCGATGGGATAGATCCAGGGCCGCAGCTCCTCGACCAGCTGCGCCCCGAGCCCCAGGTCCCCGGCCACCGGCCGCGCCTTGATCAGCGCCTGGCGCTCCCAGGGTCGGCCGATCGAGTAGTAGTAGTCGATCGTCTCGCGCAGGCTCAGGGCGAGCTCGCCACGGTCGCCTTCCGGACGCAGGCGCATGTCGACGCGGAACATCTGCCCATTGGCGGTCATCTGCTCGAGCAGGCGGATGAGCTCCGCGCCCAGCTTCTGCCAGAACTCGTGCGCATCCGGGATCCCGGGGCCTTCGAAGGGCGCGTAGATGAAGATCAGGTCGATGTCGGAGCTGTAGTTGAGCTCGCGCGCGCCGAGCTTGCCCATGGCCATGACCACGAAGGGCGGGTTGCGCAGATCGATGCCAGGCACGGCGCGCGAGGCCAGCGCCTCGCAGGCCAGGACCAGGGACTGCTGGATGAGCACCGTGGCCAGGTCGGAGATCTCCTGGACCACCGATTCGAAGCCCAGCTCCTGGCTGATGTCGCCGAGGATGATGCGCAGCATGTGGCGCTTCTTGAAGATCGCGAGGACCTCGAGCGGACTGGCCGGCTCCTGGCTCCTGGCCTCGTTCTCGAGCTGCTTGCGCAGCTGTTCGGCCATCAGGCGCCTGCCCCACACCTGGTGGTAGAGGCGCTCGGCGACGATCGGGAAGAACAGCCCCGGGGCGCGGGCGGCGATGTCGAAGGCGTAGCGGCTGACCCCGCCCAGCAGCAGCAGCAAGCGCAGCGCCAGCGGCACCAGGCGCAGCCGGCGCAGCATCTCGCGCTGATCCTCCTGGGCGGTGATGAACAGGCGCAGGTCGGTGTCGGCCCTGGCCGGCTGCGCCAGGTCCTCCCTCAGGGCGTCGACCATCTCCAGCACCGGAGTCGCCTCGGCGCCGAACTCGGCGCGCAGCTGTTCACGCCAATGGAGGGACTGCACGCCCCTAGCGTGGGCCTGGGCGCGAAGCGTCCAGCGGCGCTCAGCTCTCGGCGGCGACGGCTGCGGCGGGCTCCCCGCGCTCCCACTCCGGCAGCAGGCTGCACTGCGGATCGATGCCGGCGAGCATCATGCCCTGGCCGGCGCTCAGATGGGTGGCTACGAGCGGCTTGTCGAGCGGATCGCGCACCTGCACCAGCATGGTGGTGCGCGCCTCGTTGGAGGTATTCACCCCGGAGCCGTGGATGGTCAGGTAATTGAAGACCAGGACGTCCCCGGCCTCGGCCTCGCACGGTACCGCCGACTCGAGCGGGTACTCGGAAAAGGGCAGCGAGTGGTCGTCGCCGCTGGGGGTGCGCGGACCTTGCTTGTGCGAGCCGGGGATGACCCGCAGGCAGCCCTTGGCCAGGGGCGCATCATCGAAATGGATGGTAGCCGCGGTCATGCTGGTGCCGGCGTGCGGGAAGTAGGGATAGTCCTGATGCAGCGGGAAGGGGCTGCCGTTCTCGGGCGGCTTGATGAACATCTTGGTGTGGTGCAGCTGGACGTTCTCGCCGATCAGATCCTGGAGCGCGGCGGTGAAGCGCGGCTCGCAGATCAGCCGGGTCGCCACCGCGGTATGGAATTGCACGTCATGGCAGTGGTAGATCCTGGTGGTGCCGGTGCGCACGCTCGACCACGTGATATCGCCCTCGCGGCGCAGCGGCTCGAGCCGGGCGGCGAGGGCATGCATCGCCGCGCGGGCCTCGGCCATCTCTGACTTGGTATAAACTCCCTTGATCAGCAGGTAGCCATTGGTCTCGTAGAAGCTGATCTGCGATGGCGTAAGTCGGCGGGGCATGCAGTTTTCCTTGGATTCACCTGGGGGATGAGCCGGCACTGACCAGCCATGGTACAGGCGGCGCACACGGGACCATTGGACAGTTCCACCAGACTGTGGTACCGATTCACCACTCAGGCCACATCCGGCGCCTGCGCTCGACCCACGCGCTGGTAGTGGCATGCTGCCGGGATGTTCACGGGAATCATCGAACACTGCGTGCGGGTCAGTGCGGTTAGCCGCCGCGCCGGTGCCATGGTCCTGACCATCGAGCTGGGCGAGCTGGCCACCGGGACGCAGATCGGCGATTCGATCAGCATCAATGGGGTGTGCCTGACCGTCACCACCCTCAGCGCGGCGCGCGCGACCTTCGACCTGAGCGAAGAAACCGTGGCCAAGACCACCCTCGGACGGCTGCACAGCGGCTCCCTGGTCAATGGCGAGCGCGCCCTGGTCCTGGGCAGCCGCCTCGGCGGCCACCTGGTCAGCGGCCATGTCGATGGCGTCGGCACGCTCACCCGCCGCCAGGCGCAGCCGGGCAGCGACGTCTTCACCTTCGCCCTGCCCGCCGCTGGCACGGTGCGGGTCATCGAGAAGGGCTCCCTGGCCATCGATGGCATCAGCCTGACCACCTTCGACTGCACGGCCCGCCGCTGCTCGGTGGCGCTGATCCCGCACACCCTGGCCCAGACCACCCTCGGGGCGATGGCGGTGGGCGCGTCGGTCAATCTCGAACAGGACTTGATTGGACGCTGGGTGGAGTCGCTGGTGAAGCCGCTGCGCGGGACGGTCCGCCGCCGACCGGCGTAGGACACGCAACGCCGCATGCGGCCGGGTGGCTGTGGCGGGCAGCTTGCAGCCGCATAGCGTACCCGGCTGCGAGGACCTATGCTGAAAACCGTGGCCGACCGTATCCGCCTGACCGTCCCTGTGCTCGCCGCCGGGGTGCTGCTGGGTTCCTTCACGGGCTGCGCTGACGACAGCACGATCAGCACCACCACCGCGCAGACCTCCTATCGCAGCGGCTACGACTACGATCTGGGCGCCACCGGCTATGCCGGGCGGCCGACCGCCGACCGCACCGGCAATGACCCCCTGCGCTACAGCTATTACGGCCTGCCGGTGCGCGACGGCCTCTCAAGCGCGCCGGTGATCCTCTACAATACCGGCTACGTGGTCGGCTATGACCCGTCGCACCGCGCGGCCCTGTGGGTCTGCTACCGCCTGTCCAATCACGATCATGCGACCGTCGATGGCGCGCAGGCGCTCGACAAGGCGACCACCACCCCCGATCCGCGCCTCGGGTCAGCCCAGCCGGCTGCCGGCGCCGCGGGTTCGGACCGCGCCTGGCTGGCCCTGGCCCCCGCGCGCGCGATCCTCTCCTCCTACGGGCCGGACGCCGCCCGGGAGACCCTGTTGAGCTCCAACTACCTGCCGTGCGCCGCCCCGGCGGGGTGGCAGGCGCTGCGCTCCTGGGATCAGACCTACGCCAATGCCAACAATGAGCTGTGGGTGATGTCCGGGCCCATCTTCAAGGACACCTCGGCCGCGGCCCCGATCACCGCGCTGTGGACCATCGAGGTGGTGGTGCAGCGCTGCTCGACCGTCTGCCAGGCCTTCATCCTGCCCGTGGATGGTGATGGCACGCGCGCGGGCGAGCGCGGCGTCGACCTCAGCCAGCGCGCGACGACCATCGCCGCGATCAGCGCCCAGACCGGACTGACCTTCCTGCCCAACCTGCCCGACGCCGGGCTGCGCTCGCGCGCCATGGTCATCGACCAGCCGCCCGGCAACGTCTGGCCGACCGGGGCAGCGCCTGCCGTGGCCAGCCGCTCCACTGGCAGGGAGTAGGACGCCCCGTACCCTGCCGGCATGAATGCCATCTGGGCGATCTGCCGGCGTGATCTGCACGCGCTGTTCACCAGCCCGCTGATGTGGCTGGTGCTGGCGATGTGGGTGGCCCTGGTCGACGTGACCTTCTGCTGGAACATCTATGCGCTCAACGGCCGCTCCGACCAGGTGCCGCTGTTCGTCGGCTCGCTCTCCAGCGGCATCCTGTTTCTGACCCTGCTGGCCCCGGCGATCACCATGAACTCCTTCGCCCAGGAGCGCAGCCATGGCACCATGCAGCTGCTGTTGACCGTGCCGATCTGCGAATACCAGCTGGTGCTCGGCAAGTTCCTCGCCGCCTTCCTGACCCTGGTCACGCTGCTGATCGCAACGCTCCCGCAGCCGCTGGCGCTGTCGGTGATCAGCGCGGTGCCCGCTCCGCAGCTGCTGGCCGGCTACGTGGGATTGCTTGCGACCTGCACGCTGCTCGCCGCGCTCGGGGTCTGGATCAGCCTGCTGGTCGACAGCCCGGTCTCGGCCTACGTCATCACCTTCGGCGTGGTCGCGGTGTTGTGCATCATCGGCTGGGTCGGCCATGATGGGCCGCTGCAGCCGGTGTCCGAGCATCTCGGGCTGACCGCGCGCTCCTCGCCCTTCTTCGCCGGCGACCTGCGGCTCGGCAATCTCGCGTATTTCCTGGGCGGGGCGGCGATCTGCCTGCTGATGGCCCACGGTTCGCTGTGCGCGCGGCGCCTGCATGGCTGATGCCCCCCTGAACCGGCTGCGCTGGATGGCGCTCGGCGGCCTGGGCGGCCGCACGCTGCTCTATGTCGCGCTGATCCTGGTCGCGATCGCGGCCGCGGACCGCGTCGACCTGCGCTGGGACCTGAGCGCGGATCACCGCTTCCAGCTCGACCCGGCGCTGCGCGCGCTGCTGGCGGCGCAGTCAACCCCGACTGGCCTGGTCGGCATCTGGGGCTCCGACGACGAGGCGGTGGCCGATGCCCTGATCGTGCCGCTGCGGCAGATGGCCGCTGTCAGTCCGCGCCTGAGCTACCAGCACATCGATCCCGATCTCAACCGCCCCGCGCTCCAGGACTTCGCCACCCGCCACCATGGGGTCGCGACGCGCGGGCTGTACCTGGTGCGCGCCGACCAGCTCTACGCCATCCCGCTGTCGTACAGCACCAGGCTGACCCTGCAGCGCGACATCGGCGCGGGCTTGAATGTCCTGAATGATCCGCACCCGCCCCTGGCAGTGATCGTCCAGGGCCATGGCGAGCTGCGCCCCGACGGCGGCGCCTCGGACGGCTGCGACGCGCTCATGCACGCCCTGGCCCTGGGCGGGATGCGGGTCAGCACCTTCCAGGCCGATGGCGCCGGCCACGCGCCGGCCGACAGCCTGCTGATCCTCGCCGGGCCGCGTCACGACCTGGGCGCCCCGGGCATCGACCTGGTGCGCACCCATCTGCGCGACGGCGGCGCGGTCCTGGCCTGCGTCGACGACCAGGCGCCCGGCGACCTGTGCGGCTACCTGCGCACGCGCGGTGTTTTGTGCGGTGGCGGCTATCCGCGGGCGCTTGCGCACAATGACCTCTCCGGACTGCTCGATGCCAGTGTCGCCACCGAGCCCGCGGCGGTGGTCTACAGCTGGAGCCACAACTTCTCGGGCGACAGCCACGCCTTCCCCTATCCCAACCTGCTGCTGGGCAATGCCGATGCGCCGACCCCGATGATCAACCCGCAGCATCCGGCCACGGCAGGGGTCGCCGCCGCCGCGGTTCCCGTGCTCAGCCCCGAGACCACCCAGGTCGAGGCCCTGAGCCCGGCCTATGTGCACTCGGTGGCACCCGCCGTGGCCGAGCGCTGGGGCGCCAGCGGCCTGGCACCCCAGACGACCACCAAGCTGCTGAGCACCGAGGCCGATGACGCCTGGCGGCAGATCTTCGGCCCCGACCTGCACCAGCCCGAGGGCTGGGAGCATGCGCAGCCGCTCGGCCTGGCCTGGGCGGTCGAGTACCCGGCCGATGCGCAGAGCGTCCAGGACGGCCAGGGCGGGCGGCTGATCGTGTGGGGTTCGCGCCAGGCGCTCTCGGACGGGGTTTTGTCGCAGCCGCTCTTCGCCAATGGCGACGTGCTGCGTTCGATGGCCGCCTGGCTCGTGCACCGCGCGCCATTGACCACCATCCCCGATACGCCGCTTATCGCCTACCACGCGCGCCTGGGCGAACGCGGCATGGCGTGGTTCATCGGCGTCATGGTTGTCGTCCTGCCGATCGTCCTGCTGGGCGGCGCCATGCTGACCTGGATCGACCGCCGCTAGACTGGCTGCCACCCCAGCCACCGCCGCGACGCCGACGCACCGCACCCATTTTCGCATCCATCACCGTCCCGCGGAGTTCGCATGTACATCGTCTCGGTCGCCATCCACGTCACCGTGGACAGCGTCGCCGCCTTCATCGCCGCCTCGCGCATCAATTCCGAGAACACGCGCCGCGAGCCGGGCAACCTGCGCTTTGACATCGCCCAGGCGGTCGATGACCCGCAGCACTTCCTGTTCTACGAGGTCTACCTCTCCCAGGAGGAGTTCGCCAAGCACCAGCAGACGCCGCACTACCATGCATGGCGCGCGGCGGTGGCGCCGATGATGGCGGTGCCACGGGCGGGCTTGCGCTTCACCAGCGTCTATCCGGAGCACCAGATCACCGCCTGGGCCAGCGCGACCTGAGGAGCGGGCGCTGGTCGCCTCAGCAGGCACCCGACGGGCCGGTGTCGATGCCGGCCGCGGCCAGGGCGCTGCGCACCGCGACGATGTGCGCGTGGTCGCGCGTCTCCAAAACCAGGGTCACGCCGACCAGGGCCACGTCGGCCGGGGCGAAGTTGCGGTCATGCACCACCTCCTTGATCGAGGTGCCGGTGCGCGCCACCACCTCGAGCAGGTGCGCCAGACTCCCGGCGCGATCTGAGATGCGCACCGTCATGCGGCATAGGCGTCCATCCGCGGCCAGCCCGCGCTCGATGACCCGGCTGATCATGGTCACGTCGATGTTGCCTCCGGCCAGGACCAGGGCGACGGTCTTGCCGGCCAGGCCGAGGTCGTGCGACAGCAGCGCCGCCAGCGGCACCGCCCCGGCGCCCTCGACCACCAGCTTCTCGAGTTCCAACAGGCGCAGGATGGCCTGCGCGATGCGCGCCTCGTCGACCAGGACGAAGCGGTCGACGGTGCTGCGCAGGATGGCGAAGGGCAGGTCGCCGATGCGCGACACCGCCAGCCCGTCGGCGAGGGTCGGCGCCGCGGTGATGGCCACCGGCTTGCCGGCCGCGATCGCGGCGTGCATGGTGGGCGCGCTGTGCGCCTCGACGCCGATCACCTGCACGGAGGGCTTGAGCGCCTTGATCGCGGTCGCGATGCCGCTGAGCAGCCCGCCGCCGCCGACCGGCACGATGACCGCGTCCAGATCCGTTAGGTCCTCGAGCAGCTCCAGGCCGATGGTGCCCTGGCCGCTGATGATCGCGTGATCATCGTAGGGCGGGATGAAGGTCAGGCCCTGGGCCTGTCCGAGCTCCACGGCGTGGGTGCGCGCCTCGGCGAAGGTCGCGCCGTGCTGGATGACGGTGGCAGCGAAGCTCCGGCAGGTCGAGACCTTCACCAGCGGCGCCCACTGCGGCATCACCACCGTCACCGGGATCCCGAGACACTTGCCATGGTAGGCCAGGCCCAGGGCATGGTTGCCGGCCGACACCGCGATCACGCCGCGCGCGCGCTCAGGACCGCTCAGCAGCTCGAGACGGTTGCGCGCGCCACGTTCCTTGAAGCTGCCGGTGACCTGCAGATTGTCGAGTTTGCAATAGACCTGGACGCCGGTCAGACGGCTCAAAAGCAGCGAGAACGGGCATG
>Ga0302314_10020729_pt1 | contig 10855 bp, 14 predicted proteins | sample III_Palsa_N2_3_FD_200533 | JGI IMG/M metagenome (GOLD analysis project Ga0302314, IMG submission 200533) | Peat permafrost microbial communities from Stordalen Mire near Abisko, Sweden - III_Palsa_N2_3 | ecosystem: Environmental > Terrestrial > Soil > Palsa > Peat permafrost | place: Sweden... | reverse complement strand
GCGACGCGTTGACCGAGCTGCAGGCGCTGGCCGAGCCAGGCAGCTTCGCGGCATCGTCTCTGTACGGCAGCGTGCCGGTCGACTCGAGCGGCCCCGACTACATCAACGCCGTCGCCCGCCTGCGCACCGCGCTCTCGCCGCACGCCCTTCTGGCGGCGTTGCAGGCGATCGAGCAGCGCTTCGGCCGCGAGCGGCCCTACCGCAACGCGCCGCGCACGCTCGACCTGGACGTGCTGCTGTACGGCGTCGTCGGCGACGATGGCGGGCTCACCCTGAGCGACGACCGCCTGAGCGTGCCGCATCCGCGTGCCGCGCAACGGGCGTTCGTGCTGGCGCCGCTGGTCGAACTGTGGCCGCAGGGCACGCTGCCGGGGGCAGGGCGCGTCGCCGATCTCCTGGCGCTCGTGGGTGACGATCCCGATCAGCGAGTGCAGCGCCTGGGCGACTGAATGGGCGTTTCGCCAGATCTGCCACAGCCCATGTGACGGATTCGTGACGGTGGCCTCGTACAATGCAGCCCACCCAACTTCGACCTTGCCCGTCGCTGCCGCACCTGCGGTCCGGCCGTCGAAGTCACCGCATCCAGACGGCCGAACGCAGGCCGCATGCACACCGAACAAGAGCACAAAGAGGATCCAGACCATGTGGTTCAGCAAATTGCTGCCGCGCGAGGGCAATTTTTTCGAGCTGTTCAATCAGCACTCGGCGTTCACGACCGAAGGCGCGCGCGCCTTCATGGCGATGATCCAGAACTACAACGACATCCCGCTGCGCGAGAAGTACGCGTCGGAAGTGGATGTGGCCGAGCGCGCCGCCGACAAGATCACGGCCGAGGTGCATCGGCTGCTGCATCGCACGTTCATCACGCCGATCGACGGCGAGCAGATCCGCAGCCTGATCAATTCGATGGACGACATCATCGACCTGCTGCAGGACTCCAGCGAGGTGCTGTCGCTGTACAACGTGCAGCGCGTCGGCGACGACGTGATGCGCCTGTGCGAGATCTCGGTGCGTTGCTGCGACCGCGTGCAGCACGTGATCGGCCTGCTGCCGAAGCTCAAGCAGCCCGACGTGGCCGAGGCGGCATTGAAGACCTGCGAGGAGATCGACCGCCTGGAGTCCGACGCCGACCGCGTGATGCGCGCGGCGATGTCGCGCCTGTTCCGCGACGAGATCGACACCCGCGAGCTGATCAAGCTCAAGGCGATCTACGAGCACCTGGAGACGATCTCCGACCGCTGCGAGGACGTGGCCAACATCGTCGAGGGCATCATCCTCGAGAACTCCTGATCAAGAGCCTGGCTCTGTACTGACGGCTCCCATGCATTCGATCCAAATCGGCTTCGGCCTCGTCGCCATGCTCGTCGTGCTGGCGGTGCTGTTCGACTTCATGAACGGCTTCCATGACGCCGCCAACTCGATCGCCACCGTCGTCTCCACCGGCGTGCTCAAGCCGCAGACCGCGGTGTTGTTCGCCGCCTTCTTCAACATCGTCGCGATCTGGATCTTCCACCTCAAGGTCGCGGCGACGGTGGGCAAGGGCATCGTCGACATCTCCTTCGTCGACCAGCACGTGATCTTCGGCGCGCTGGTGGGCGCCATCACGTGGAACCTCGTCACGTGGTGGTTCGGCATTCCGTCGAGCAGCTCGCACGCGCTGATCGGCGGCATCGTCGGCGCGGTGATCGGCCGCGGTGGCGCGTCGCACCTGATCTTCTCGGGCATCTGGCCGACCGTGGCCTTCATCATCATCTCGCCGCTGCTGGGCTTCATCCTGGGGGCGCTGACGCTGATCGCCGTCTCCTGGATATGCAGACGTCAATCCCCGCTACGCATCGACGGCTGGTTCCGGCGGCTGCAGCTGGTGTCGGCGGGCCTCTATTCGCTGGGCCATGGCGGCAACGACGCGCAGAAGACGATCGGCATCATCTGGATGCTGCTGGTGGCGACGCAGTACGCGCCCGGCGGCACCGCGATGCCGCCGACCTGGGTCATCTGGGCCTGCTACGTGGCCATCGGCCTGGGCACGATGTTCGGCGGCTGGCGCATCGTCAAGACCATGGGCCAGCGCATCACCAAGCTCAAGCCCGTCAGCGGCTTCTGCGCCGAGTTCGGCGGCGCGATCACGCTCTTCACCGCCTCCGCGCTGGGTGTGCCCGTGTCCACCACGCACACGATCACCGGCGCCATCGTCGGTGTGGGCACCGTGCGCGGCGCCTCGGCCGTGCGCTGGGGCGTGGCCGGCAACATCGTCTGGGCCTGGATCTTCACGATCCCGGCATCGGGCCTCGTGGCGGCGTTGTTCGCGGTGATCAGCGGCTACTTGTTCTGACCTGAGGCGAGGCATGATCCGCAGAGGAATTCCCGCGAAACGCCTCTCGATGCGGCTGGGTCGAGGAACGGTCCGGCACGCGTGGCGTTCCGTCTGCGTCGGCAGCATGCTCTGGGCGCTCGTCGCCGGAGCCCACGCGCAGTCGGTCAGCTTCAGCGGCATGCTGGGCGATCGCGCCCTGTTGATCATCGACGGCCAGGCGCACTCGCTGGCGGTCGGCGGCAGCGTGCAGAACGTCAAGCTCCTCAGGCTCGATGGCAACCTGGCGCAGGTCGACATCGGAGGGAAGACGCAGATCCTGCGGCTGGGCGGAGGCGCGGTCGTGGGGGCCCTCTCCGGTGGATCGAGTGGCTCCCAGATCATCCTGCCCGCGGGCCTGGGCGGCCATTTCACCGGGCTGGCCAGCATCAATGGGCATTCCGTGCGCTTCATGGTCGACACCGGCGCGTCCACGGTCGCCATCGGTCGCGACGAGGCCGAGCGGATCGGGCTCGACATCGGGGCCGGCGGCGCGGCCATGGCGATGACCGCCAACGGCGCGGTCACGGTGCGCACCCTGACGCTGACGACCGTGCGCGTGGGCGACGTGACCGTGGGCAACGTGCCGGCCATCGTGGTGCCGAACGCCATGCCCTACGTGCTGCTGGGAAACAGCTTCCTCTCGCGGTTCCAGATGCGACAGGACAACGACACGCTGGTGCTGGAGAAGAAGCCCTGACGGCGTTTCACGCGGACATGCGCGCCCGCACGCGCGGCGCCCCGCGTTGCGCGCGCATTGCGAAGAACGCGATCGCGACGGCCGCCAACGGCAGCACCATCGCCACCCACGTGACGGCCGGCAGGCCGGGCCCGCTGGCGATCACGACGCCGCCGACCCATGCGCCCAGCGCGTTGCCGAGGTTGAATGCGGCGATGTTGAAGCTCGAGGCCAGCGTCTCGCCGGCGCCGTCGGCCTTGGACAGCACCCACATCTGCAGCGGCGCCACCGTGGCGAAGGCCGCGACGCCCAGCAGCCCGACAAAGACGACGGCGAGCGCGTGGCTGTGCAATGCGAAGCTCATGCCGGCGAGCACCGCCGCGAGCGCGAGCAGCGAGCCCAGCACCGTGGCTTCGAGGCGGCGGTCGGCCAGCTTGCCGCCCAGGATGTTGCCGGCCACCAGGCCACCACCGAACACGAGCAGGATGGGCGGCACGGCGCTCTTGTCGAAGCCGGTGATCTGCGTCAGCAGCGGCGCGATGTAGGTGAACACGGCGAACACGCCGCCGTAGCCCAGCACGGTGGTGGCCAGGCCCAGCAACACGCTGCGCCGGCCCATGGCGGCGACGTCGGCGCGCCAGTCCATCTTCTCCGGCGCCGCGGCGTCGCGCGGCACGAACGCCGCGATGATGGCCAGCGCCAGCACGCCCACGCCGGCCACCGCCCAGAACGTGGCGCGCCACCCGTAGGCCTGGCCCAGCCAGGTGCCGACCGGCACGCCCAGCACGTTGGCGACGGTCAGGCCGGTGAACATGACCGCGATCGCCGACGCACGCTTGTCGACGGCGACCAGGCCGGTGGCGACCACGGCGCCGACGCCGAAGAAGCTGCCGTGGGCGAATGCCGTCAGCACGCGGGCGGCCATCAGCAGCCCATACGTGGGCGCCAGCGCACAGGCGGCGTTGCCGACGGTGAAGATGGCCATCAATGCGAGCAGCACGGTCTTGCGCGGCCAATGGCGGGTCAGCACGGTGAGCACCGGCGCGCCGACGACCACGCCCATCGCGTAGCCGGAGATCAGCAGGCCGGCGGCCTGGATCGTCACGCCGAGGTCGGCACTCATGTCGAGCAGCAGGCCCATGATGACGAATTCGGTGACGCCGATGCCGAAGGCCCCGGCGGTGAGGGCGTAGAGGGCGAGAGGCACGAGAAAGGCTCCGGAAGGCTGGCGATGGTTCCCATGGTGGCGACGATCGTTGCTTGCGACTAGACTGCCCTCAAGAAGAACACTTGTGAATTGAAGTCACATGAGTCGCCAGGAAGTCAATCGCTCGGGGGAGATGGACGTGTTCGTTCGCGTGGTCGAGCTTGGCGGCTTCTCGGCCGCGGCGCGGGCGCTCGCAATGACACCGTCCGCGGTGAGCAAGCTGGTGGCGCGCCTGGAGGCTCGGCTGGGCGTGCGGCTGCTCAGTCGCTCCACGCGCCAGGTGCAGCTCACGGCCGAGGGCGGCGTCTTCTACGAGCGCAGCGTGCGCGTGCTGGCCGATCTGGCCGAGGCCGAACGCGGCGCTGCGGCCAACGACGCGCCGCGCGGTCGCCTGAGCGTCAACGCCAACGTGCCGTTCGGCGAGGCCGCGCTGCTGCCGCTGGTGCCGGCGTTCCTCGCACGCTATCCCGACATCACGCTGGACATCGTGCTCACCGACGAGGTGATCGACCTGATCGAGCACCGCACCGATGTCGCCGTGCGCGCGGGGCCGTTGAAGAGCTCCAGCCTCGTCGCGCGCAAGCTGGGCGCGACCCGCAAGTCCATCCTGGCGTCGCCCGGCTATCTGGCCAGGCACGGCACGCCGAAGACCCCGGCCGACCTGGCGGCCCACAACTGCCTCGGCTTCAATCGCACGCGCACGCTCAACGGCTGGCCGCTGCTCGAGGGCGGCAAGCTCGTGACGATGCCCGCCGTCGGCAATGCGCAGGTCAGCGATGGGGCGTCGCTCCAGCGCCTGGCCGTGGCCGGCCTCGGGCTCGCGCGGCTCGCGCTGTTCCATGCGCGCGACGACATCGCCGCGGGCCGCCTCGTGCCGGTGCTGGAGGCGTTCAACCCGGGCGACCTCGAGGAGATCCACGCGGTCTTCCTCGGCCACGGCGGCTACCTGCCGGCGCGCGTGCGGGCCTTGCTCGATTTCCTGGTGGAGAACGTGCGGATCTAAGGCCGGAAACGCAAGACGCCCTCGCCACCGGAGGTGGCAAGGGCGTCTGGTGTGCAGACTCGTCAGGGCTCGTTCGAGCCGTGACGTGAGCCGACGTTTCAGCCGCGGCGGGTCGTCTTCTTGACGGCCGGCGCGACCTGGTCGATGACCGACGACAGCGACGTGTGCGCCATGTCGACGCCCTTCTTCAGGCCCGTGGTCAGCGGCGCGAATGCGTCCGGCTGCGGCAGCTTCGAAGCGGTCGCGTCGAGCGTGGCGTGGAATTGCTGGACGCCCAGGTCGGCGGACTCGCGCAGCTGCTCGCTGGCCAGCGTCAGGCCCGTCTTGGCGTTCGCCTTGATCAGTTCGACGGCGGCTTGCGGATCCTTGATGCCCGTCAGCGACTTCAGCGCCGCTTCGGTGGCCAGGCGGCTTTCCTCGAAGTGCTTCTTGCCGAGGTCGGCCCAGGCTTGCATCTGTTCCATGACCGGGCGCAGGTTGGCCTGGATCGCTTCGGGAGCGAACTTTTCGGCGCCGGGGAAGGACGGGAAGGCGAAGGCGTTGGTCGTGGTCATGAGGATCTCCAATAAGATTTGTGCGGTGCAGCAATTCTAATTCATTCATGCTGCAGTGCAACATGAAATTTAGAGAAGACTATCCAATGCCTGGGTACCGGCGCCTCGGCCCATGCTCGCGACCAGCTCCTGCAGCCGCACCGGTTGCTCGATCTGCGGCATGTGGCCGCACTGCGCGATGAGCTCGAAGCGCGCGTTCGGGAACGACGCGGCCACCGCCCGGCCGTAGGCCGGCGTGACGACGCGGTCGCTCTCTCCCCATACCACCAGCACGGGCACGCGCACCTCCGCGAGACGCGCGCGCAGGCCGGGGTCGCCCATGTCGCGCGCGCGCCCGTACACGGCCAGCGTCTTCATGTTGGCCGCCATCCCGGCCTTCTGCGCGTCGCTGAGCGCGGCCGGATCGATGCCGTGGCGCGCCGGGTCGTGGTAGCTGAGCGCCGACAACTGTGGCGGCGTGAGGCCGAACACGTCGGCGCAGGGTTCGCCGTCGACCACGATGCCGGCGCCGTTGACCAGCACGACTCCGCGCAGGCGCGGACCCGCGCGCAGCGCGAGCGCATTGGCGATCCAGCCGCCGATCGAGAAGCCGACTACCAGCACGTCGGTGAGGGCCAGTCGCTCCAGCAGCGCGGCATAGGCGTCGGCGATCTGCTCGATGCTGTCGAACGACTCCGGCCGCGGCGTGCCGGCGAAGCCGGGGTGGATCGGTGCGATGACGCGGCCATGCGCGGATGACGTCGCGACGAAGCCTGCCACCGTCAACGGGCCGCCGCCGCCGTGCAGCACGAGGATGGCGGGACCGTTGCCGCGATCGTCGAAAGTGAGGGTCAGGCCATTGGCGAAGGTCTCGGTGTGCGGGGTGGAGCTGGATGCGGTTGGCATGAGGTGACCTCTATATAAACATGTTGATATAAAGATGATGATACGATGAGACCGGATTCCTTGCAAGGTGACATGGCCATGCCTTCAGACCTCCAGCCCCTGGGACTCGCGATCAAGCGGGTTCAGCACAAGCACCACCGCACACTCGACGCCGCACTGATCGAGATCGGCACCACGCTGGCGCAGTGGGACGCGTTGCGGGCGATCGCACGCCATCCCGAATCGTCGTCGCACAAGCTGGCAGGCTTGACGTTCCAGACCGACCAGTCGTTCGGCTCGCTGGCCAATCGGATGGTCGACCGCGGCCTGATCCGCCGCGTCGCCGGCGAAGGGCGGGCGATCCTGCATCACCTCACGCCGGAAGGCGACGCGATGCTGGCCGCGGGCAATGCGGTCGCCGACCGCATGCTCGCGGCTTCATTCGCCCCGTTGGCGAAGGCGGAGCGTCAGCAACTGCAGGCGTTGCTGGCGAAGTTGCTGGGCGATCCGGGCCGGTCCGCATGAGTCCGGACCGAGTCGGCCGGATCTTCGCTAACGCTGGATGTCGAAGCTCTTCTCGACCGAGAACGCGATCGTGCCCATCAGCACGCCGCCGCCGATCATCAGCGCCAGGATCACGCCCAGCACCGGCACCCAGCCGGTGTGGACCATCCCCGGAGGGGGCGACTCGTCGTCCTCGTCGCGCGTGGCCTGGACGACCGGCTGCGACGGGTCGCCGGCGTACAGCCGGGCCCATTTCGCGTCTGTGGTCAGTCCGATGACGATGGCGCACAGCATGCCCACCGAGATCGTCAGGCCCAGCCAGGGCACCAGTGCCCAGGACAGCCGGTCATCGATGCCCAGGTTGCGCATGCGCACGGCGCCGACGATGCCCACGATGGTCGGGATCGGATAGAGCCAGCCCCAGCGGCTGCGCAGGCCGTGCAGGTAGAAATGGTGCAGGCCGATGCTGCCGCCGATCAACGCGATCCAGGTGGCGAGCGACTTCGACGGCACGTCGGCCGGGTCGCGCAGGGCAGGGGCGGCGGCCGTCGCCTGCGGCGACGTCATGCCAGATCCTCGCGCTCGATCGGTGCCGAGTCGGCGCCGGTGCCCAGCCGGCGCTGCATCATCACGACATCCAGCCAGCGCTCGAACTTCCAGCCGGCCGCGGCGAAGGTGCCGGTGTGCTCGAAGCCGCAGGCGACGTGCACGGAGATGGAGCCCTTGTTCTCGGCGTCGCCGATCACGGCCAGCATCTGGCGGATACCCAGGCGCTCGCAGCGGGAGATCAGCTCCACCAGCAGCAACTTGCCGGCGCCCTGGCCGCGCGCGGCAGGGGCGAGGTAGATCGAGTCTTCCACGCAGAACCGGTAGGCGCGGCGCGGGCGGAACTGGTTGGCGTAGGCGTAGCCCAGCACCTGGGCGTCGCGTTCGGCCACCAGCCAGGGCAGGCCCTGGGCCAGGATCGCGTCGCGGCGTCTGGCCATTTCGGCGTCGTCGGGCTCCTCCAGCTCGAAGGTGCCGGTGCCGTTGCGCACGGCCTCGCGGTAGATCTCGGCGCAGGCGGCGACGTCGGCGGCGGTGCTGTCGCGCAGGGTCAGGGGCGTACTTGACGAAGACGGGGTGGTCAGGCTCATGACGTTCAGTTTATAATGTTCGGTTTTCGGCGTTGGCTGGTGCCTTGCCCGGAGCTTGCGGACTAACCCTCCGCACGGATTGACGTCCCAGCTCCCCCGCGAGAAATCGACGGCAGGTCACCAGCGTATCTAACGACGTCGAATGTAGCGCTGCGGTCGGCCTTTGCGGGTCGGCATCGGCAACAAGTTTGGCCCGGCCTTGCGTGTCTCCCTGGCGTGGCAAAACAAACCAAACTCAGGAATATCATCATGGTCGTCATTCGACTTGCACGTGGCGGCGCCAAGAAGCGCCCGTTCTACAACATCGTGGTTGCCGATTCGCGCGAACGCCGCGACGGCCGCTACCTCGAGCGCGTCGGTTTCTACAACCCGATGGCGTCTGGCCAGGAAGAGCCGCTGCGCGTCGTGTTCGACCGCGTGACGTACTGGAAGAGCGTTGGCGCGCAAGCCTCGCCTACCGTCCAGCGCCTGCTCGACACCGCCGCCAAGAAGATTGTCGGCACTCCCGTCGCTGCCTGATGTCGGCTTGTCTTCTTCGCACGCGAGCTGATTGCGGCGTCTCCCGATGACTGCACCCGTGAGCGAAGAAGACGTCTCCTGGCCCGAAGACGCGATCGAAGTCGGTCGCATCCTCGGCGCCTGGGGTATCAAGGGCGGCATCAAGGTGCTGCCCTTCGCGGCCGATCCACAGGCCTTGTTTTCCGCCAAGCGCTGGTTCCTGAAGCCAGCCGAGAGCACCAAGCCGCCGTCGCTGAAGCCCGGCAAGACGGCGCCCACGCCCGCTCACAAGACCCCCGCCCAGAAGGCCGCGCTCGCTGCGCCGATGCCTTTCGCGCTGAGCGTGAACGGCGTACGCGTCCAGGGCGACGCCATCGTCGCGCTGGCCCCCGAGATCGCCGATCGCGACGCCGCCGAGGCGATGAAGGGCGTGCGCATCTTCGTGTCGCGCTCCACGTTCCCGGCGCCCGATCCCGACGAGTTCTACTGGATCGACCTGATCGGCCTGGCCGTGGTCAACCGCGAAGGCGTGGCCCTTGGCGATGTCATCGGCCTGCTCGACACGGGCCCGCACTGCGTGCTGCGCGTCAAGCCGGCCGCGGCCGAAGCCGCCGCGGGCGACGCGCCCGCCGAGCCGGCCGCCGACGAGCGCCTGATCCCGTTCGTCGATGCCTACGTCGACGCCGTCGACATGCCCGGTCGCCGCATCACGGTCGACTGGGGCCTCGACTACTGATTTGCCTCGAGGCCGTCCCGGCCTCGTCCCGTCGCCTTCCGGAACCCGAATGCGCTTCGACGTCATCACGCTGTTCCCCGACCTGTTCGCGCCGTTCCTGACGCAGGGCATCACGCGCCGCGCCTACGAATCGGGCCAGGTCGACGTGAAGCTGTGGCCGTTGCGCGACCACGCCGAGGGCACCTACCGCCGCGTCGACGACCGCCCGTTCGGTGGCGGTCCCGGCATGGTGATGCTGGCCGAGCCGCTCGAGCGCGCGCTGGGTGCGGTGGCGAGCGCGCGCGCGGCCGCCGGCACGCCCCGGGGTCCCGTCGTGCTGTTCACGCCCACGGGCCGCCGCATCGACCAGGCGCTGGTGCGCGAGTGGGCCGTCGGCCCCGGCGCGACGCTGCTGTGCGGCCGCTACGAAGGGCTCGACCAGCGCGTCGTCGACCGCCATGTGGACGTCGAGCTGAGCCTGGGCGACTTCGTGTTGTCCGGCGGCGAGCTGCCGGCGTTGACGCTGCTGGACGCCATCGCGCGACTGATGCCGGGCGTGCTGGGCGACGAGCAGTCGCACCTGCAGGACAGCTTCGAACAAGGGCTGCTCGATTGCCCGCACTACAGCCGCCCGGAGATCCTGGCCACCGCCGATGGCGAGCTGCCGGTGCCTGCGGTGCTGCTCTCCGGCCATCACAAGGACATCGCGCGCTGGCGCCGCGAGCAGTCGCTCGCCTTGACGGCCGCGCGCCGGCCCGACCTGATCGCGGCGGCGCGGGCGGCGGGGCTGCTCACGAAGGCAGACGAGAAGTTTCTCGCCGCGTTGGGCCCGGCCGCGCTATAATCAAAGGCTTTTCGATCCTCTACCGGGCAGAAAACGGCACGCGTGGCGGTCAGGATTCATTCCCGACGCCCGCACTCTGGATGGACTCCAGTGCCGAATCTCAGCAATATCGCGCCGGCAAGAACGAAATCGGTTGGAGTAAATCTTGGACCTCATCGCTACCCTCGAGCAGGAAGAAATTTCCCGCCTCGGCAAGACCATTCCCGTGTTCGCCCCGGGTGACACCGTGATCGTCAACGTCAACGTCGTCGAAGGCACGCGCAAGCGCGTCCAGGCGTACGAAGGCGTCGTGATCGCCCGTCGCAACCGTGGCCTGAACTCGAACTTCATCGTTCGCAAGATCTCCAGCGGCGAAGGCGTGGAACGTACGTTCCAGCTGTACAGCCCGCTGATCGCGTCGATCGAAGTCAAGCGCCGCGGCGACGTCCGCCGTGCGAAGCTGTACTACCTGCGCGAGCGCTCGGGCAAGTCGGCGCGCATCAAGGAAAAGCTGGCCTGAGT
>Ga0302314_10020726_pt1 | contig 10856 bp, 8 predicted proteins | sample III_Palsa_N2_3_FD_200533 | JGI IMG/M metagenome (GOLD analysis project Ga0302314, IMG submission 200533) | Peat permafrost microbial communities from Stordalen Mire near Abisko, Sweden - III_Palsa_N2_3 | ecosystem: Environmental > Terrestrial > Soil > Palsa > Peat permafrost | place: Sweden... | reverse complement strand
ACAGGAAGGCGCCCGGCCCGACGCTCACGGTCAGGTCGGCTGACGAGGGCGCGCCGCGGCGCAGCGACGCCGAGCCGGTGGCGTGGGCGCCGCCGGCGTCGAGGGCGAGGCCAGTGACGTCGATCCCATCGCCGGCGAAGCGGAAGCCGGTGTCGAGGCGGGCGGGGCCGTAGGGGCTGGTCGCGGCCAGGGCGAACACCCCGTTGGTGTCGGCCGGCCCCTTCAGGAAGCTGAGTTTCACATGCGCCTGGGTCAGCGGCATCTGCGGCAGGTCGATCGCGGCGAAATTGGCCTCCAGGTCCGCCCTCGGGCTGGCGAGCGTGCCGGCCAGGTCGCCGGTCCCGTCCGCCGCGCCGGAAATTTCCAGCGGACCCACGTCGACCGGTCCCTTGGCGCGCCAGCCGAGCTTCAGCGCAAGGGACCCGTCGCCGCCGACCGAGCCCGCGGCGTTCGCCTCGCCCGCCGCGCCGGTCAGGTCCGCCCCAGCCACCTGGAACGCATGGCCGTCCCACGCCGCGCGGCCCTTGAGCGCCGGCGAGGCGCCCAGCAACCGGTCGAGATCGGGCGCGCCGCTGGCGAAATCCTTCGCCTGGGCGTCGAAGGTGAAACTCCACGGGCCGCCGCCGGACTGGCCCGCCGTCCAATCGACGCTCATCAGCCCCTTCGCGCCAGCGTGGGCCGCGGCGAAGTTGGAGAACTTGGCCGCACCCTGGAACGAGAGGCCGCCGAGCAGGCCGCGCTGCCCCTGGCCCTGCACCGCCAGGCCCGGCCCGGTCACCGAAAGCGCGCGCATCAGCAGCCGGCCGTCGCCGAGCCACGCGATCTGCGCCGCCGCATGCGGCCGCCCGCCGAGCAGGGCGGCCAGCACGCCGGACCCCTGCCCGCCCACGCCGTCCATCGTCGCCTGCACCGCGAGCGGGCCATTGCCCCAGTCGAGCCGCGCCGGGCCGCTCACCTGTGCGAGTTGGTAGCCGAACGCCGATGGGTTCTGCACCGCCAGCTGGCCCGCCAGAGCGCCGCGATCCGTCCGACCACTGAGGGTTCCGGCGAACCGAGCCGCGCCCATCGCGGGCCAGCCGATCAGCCGCTGCGCCTGGCGCGCCAGCAGCGTCACCGCGACGCCCTTCGGGCCGGCGATCTGGCGTGCGAGATCGGCCTCGCCCGCCGCGGTCACGTCGACGTTCTCCGAGGTCACGGCCAGCGTCAGGGCGTCGAGGCCGTTGGCGGCCTCAGAGCCGGTGATCCGGAACCGCACCTCGGGACCCAGCATGCGCTGGTAGCCGGTCAGCAGCCGCGTGGACGCCAGGGCGATCCGGCCGTCCGCCTCGCCGCCTCGCGGCGTCCAAGCGCCCTGCGCCTGCGCCGGCGAAGCGCCGCCGCTGCGGCTGGCAAGCTGGAAGCGGCCCGCGCTGGTGGTCCCAGTGGCGCTGGCGGAGACGTAGAACGGTTGGTCGGCGGTGAGCCCCGCCGCGCCGGCCAGCGCCCCGCCCTCGGCCTCGCGCACGTCGAGCGCCAGGCGGATGGTTTTGTCGCGGCCAAGATCGAAGACCGTGTCCAGCCGGTCGCCGGCATGAGTCAGGCTCGCGGCGTTGAGATGGCCGGCCATGCCGCCGGCGCGCCGCATCTCGAAGGCGCCGCCCACGTCGTAGAGGCCGTAGCGGGTGCTGAACGCCGGCATCAGCTCGAGCCGGACCGCGATCTTCTGGATTTCAAGCGACACCGGCGAGGCGCCTCCGGCGCCGCCATGCTCCTGCGCCGGGGCGTGCAGCAGCGTCAGCTTCGCGGCGTCGACCTCGTTGATCGTCAGACGACGGTCGATCAGCCGCGGCCAGTCCCAGCGCAGGCGCACCGCGCGGGCGTCGATCCACGGGCCCCGGGCGTCGCTGATCGTCAGTCGGCGGAGGGTGAAGTCGCGCCAGAGATCCCCGTCCAGTCCCTCGACGTGCAGACGGCCGTAGCCGCCGACCTTCAGGCCATTCAGCGTCGATTCCGCCAGCCGCCGTCCCTGCGGCGTGAGCACCCCGAAGCGCACGGTCGCCGCCAGCGCCACGACCAGCAGCACCAGCACGCCGAGCGCGACCAGCACCGTGCGCAACGGCCGGCGCCGCCGGCGTGGCGGAGCGGGCGCCGGCGCGGCCTCGGTCGTCTCAGCGCTCAAAAGCTCTGTCCGATACTCACGTAGAATTCCGCCCAGGGGTCGCCGCTGTGCCGGGTCACCGGCGTGGCGATATCGAAGCGCAGCGGCCCGAAGCCCAGGTTGTAGCGAACCCCCACGCCAGCCCCGACGTCCATCTGGCTGAAGTCCGGGACGAAAGTTGGGCCGAGCGAACCGGAGTCGACGAAGGCCACCACCCCCCACGGCCCGGTGACGTGCTGGCGCAGCTCGAACGAGGACTCGAACAGCGAGTCGCCGCCAAGCGGGGTCTGATACGAGGTGCCGACGGCCAGTTGCGGACCCACGCCCTGATAGGCGAATCCACGCACCGAACCGCCGCCGCCTGAGAAGAAGCGCCGATCGGCCGGTACGTCCGGAATGTCGCCGCCGACGATCGAGCCGAGCTTGAACCGGGCGGCGAGCACGGTGTCGTCATCGGCGCCGAACGGCAGGTAGCCGCTGACTTGGCTCTCGAGCTTCAGATAGGGCAGCGTCCGATCGCCGGTGACGTAGGTGGGATCGGCCTCGGCCTGCAGTCGCCATCCGCGCGTGGGATTGAGCGGGTCGTTCGATCTGTCGAGCGAGAAACCGCCGGTCAGCGAATAGATCAGCAGCTTGAGATTCTGGCCCACCGCCGTGCCGTTCGGATTGATGGCGATATTCTCGCGCGTATCGACGGCGTCCACCGCCGCGCCGTAGTTGATGAAGGTGGTCTTGGTGAAATGCAGTTGCGCGCCGATGCGCAAGCCGACGCCATCGTCGTCGTAGGCCAGCGTGTCGTCGCCGTAGACGTCGCCGCCGATCTGGAGCGTCTGGTCCGGCAATACCCAGTCGGGAAGGTCGAGCTCCCCGTCGAGCTTCTGCTGAATCTGCGCCAGCCGGCCGGTGAAGATCACCGTGTCGGCTGCCCCAAGCCGATTGTAGAGGATATATTTCGCGTCGATGCCCGCCCCTTCGCTGGTGGAATAGCCGCCGCCGAGCTCGAGCGTGTGCGGCGGCCGGTCGGCCACACTGACCACCACCGGCCGCTCGCCGTTGACGGCTTCGCCCGGCGGGGCGATGGCGACGGTGAGCGAATTGAACACCCCCGAGTCGCGCAGACGCTGCTCGAGCTTCGCCACCTTCGCCGGATCGTAGATCGTGCCGTCCTTCCACGACTTGAGGCGGTTGATCCATTTCACGTGGGTCCGCCCGTGGGCGACGATCTTGATGCCATCAAGGCGGACCAGGCTCCCGGCCGCGAAATGCAGGGCCGGCTCGAGCGTATGGCTGTCGTGATCGACGATCACATGGCGCATGTTGACCGCAGCGTCGGCGTAGCCGTGCTTGCGCAGCACGGCCTCGATGCGCCCCTCGGCCGCCAGCACGTCCTCGGCTCGACCCGGCGCGCCCGGCTTGAGCGCCATCGCCTTCTCGGCCGCGGCGACCGTGTCCGGGTCCGGGGCGCCGTCGTCCCAGACCACCTGGCTGTTGGCGAGGCTCGAACGCGGGCCCGGCGTCACCTTGACGATCGGCGACGGCGCGTCGCCCTCGCTCACATCGGGCTCGACCGTATAGTCGTAGTAGCCTTCGGACCGCAGCACCGCGATCGCCGCCTCGCCGGCCTCGCGGGCGCGGCGGCGGGCGTCGACGCGGCTGGCCGGACGGATCTTGGAGACGCCGACGGCACGCTGAATCTCGAGCCTGAGGGCCCGGTCCATGTCGCCCTGGATCACAGCCTTCGGCACATCCGCCAAGGCGGCGCTCGGCGCCAGGAAGATCAGACCGATCGCCGTACAGGCGACAGCCACGGCTTGAGCTGGTCTCACACGCCGACTTTCTTCCGATCCCCCGAAGGAGTCCTTAGTGCGCGTCGCCTAGACTGTCACCAGACTAGAACGCCGCGCTCGACACGGCTCGCCGGCCGCTGGCGGCCCCGCCCAGGCGCAGCAAGGCCGGCGCGAGGCGGTCAAGCCCCACGCCGGCCCATAGCCGTCGCGAAAAACGCGGGCGCCTAGGCGCCGCGCAGATCGACCGCCGACTCGCGGCCGGTCTTGCGGTCGCGCTGCAGTTCGAAGCCGACCTTCTGGCCTTCAGCGAGGCTGCCAAGGTCGGAGCGCTCGACCGCGGAGATGTGGACGAACACGTCCTTGCCGCCGTTGTCGGGCTGGATGAAGCCGTAGCCTTTTTGGGAGTTGAACCACTTCACGGTTCCGGTAGCCATTTAGTTCCACCTTTCGGGGTGTTTGGAGGGTGCGAGAGAGCTGTTGGCGGACTCGCGGTAGATCAAATTCTCGAAGGGCGGAGCCGGGCCAGAGATCGGGTTCACATCCGAGCAAAGGGTAGACAGCCGAACCAAAGCGAAATTCGACAGCAGCGAGATAGAGGATTTCTCCGCCGCTACAAGCTGTACAGCGATGATTTTTCGGCGGGCCAGCGCGCAGCGAACGCTCAGATCACGTCCGCGACCGGCGCGCCCGGAACCTGCGGCGGCCGCGCGGCGACGCGGGCCAACAGCCGCTCGACCAGTTCCTCGGGGTTGTCCGCGACGACGATCAGGTCGTGATCCTCAGGGGAGATGAAGCCCTCGGCGTCGACCTGGCGGATGAACGCCAGCAGCCGGTCGTAGAAGCCGGCGACGTTCAGCACCCCGATCGGCTTGGCCTGGATGCCGAGCTGGGCCCAGGTCCAGACCTCGAACAGTTCCTCGAAGGTGCCAAGGCCGCCCGGCAGGGCGATGAAGGCGTCGGAGAGCTGCGACATCAGCGCCTTGCGTTCGTGCATGGTGTCCACGACGTGCAGCTTGGTCAGCTCGGTTCGCGCCGACTCGGCCTCGGCGATCGAGTGCGGAATCACCCCGATCACCTCATTGCCCAGCGCGAAGGCGGTCTCGGCCAGCACGCCCATCAGCCCCAGCACATTGCCGCCATAGACGACGCCGATGTTGCGCGCGGTCATCACCCGGCCGAGCTCGGCGGCGGCCTCGCGATAGGCCGGCAGGCGGCCGAAACGCGACCCCATGAACACGCAAAACCGCATCTCGCCTCCGATGAACCCGCGGGCAAACCAGCTATTTAGGCCCCACGCCCGCCGGCTCATAACGCCCTCGCGCGGGCCGCGCTTCCCTCGCCGCCGGAACTTTGCACAAATGATGGGCGCTGGCGCTCGTGGGCGAGTCGATCCCCAGCGGCGGCTTGCCGGGTCAGCTCTGGCCGGCGGAAAGAGAAAGGACGGCGTTGAGCCCGGAGCGATGAGTCCAGACACCCCCGTGGCCAGAGACGCGACCGTCGAGGAACCACTGCCGCTGATGCAGGCCGCCTACCTGCCCGGTCGCGCCTACGATGAGATGATCGCCTCCGCCGGCGTGGTACGGCCGCATTACGAGGTGCTGCAGGACCGCATCGCCAGCCTGGGCGCCGAGGAGCTGGGCGAGCGCCAGCGCACCCTGGAACGCTCGTTCCTGCTGCAGGGCATCACCTTCACCGTCTACGGCGCCGAGAGCGCCACCGAGCGGATCATCCCCACCGACCTCTTCCCGCGCATCATCCCAGCCGACGAATGGGCGACGATCGAGACCGGGCTGACCCAGCGGCTGACCGCGCTCAACGCCTTCCTGGGCGACATCTACGGCGAGCAGAAGATCCTGATGGACGGGGTGGTGCCGCGCGACCTGGTGCTGGGCGCAGCCTCGTACCGGCGCGAGATGCAGCACCTCTATGTGCCGCACAACGCCTACGCCAACGTCTGCGGCAGCGACCTGATCCGCGGCGAGGACGGCGCCTTCGTGGTGCTGGAGGACAACCTGCGCGTCCCGTCCGGCGTCTCCTACATGCTGGCCAACCGCGACGCCGCCCGCCGCACCTTCCCGGGCGTCTTCTTCCAAGCCGGCGTGCGGCCGGTGGAGCGCTACCCCGACCTGCTGCTCGCCACCTTGAAGGCCATGGCCAGCGAGTGGCGCAGCGACCCGCAGGTCGTGGTGCTGACCCCTGGCGTCTACAATTCCGCCTACTACGAGCACGCTTACCTGGCGCGGCTGATGGGCGTGCCGCTGGTCGAGGGGCGCGATCTCGTGCTGCACGACAACCACGTCTTCATGCGCACCACCTCGGGCTTGCGTCGGGTCGACGTGATCTATCGCCGCGTCGACGACGACTTCATCGACCCCCTCACCTTCCGCCGCGACTCCTCGCTGGGCGCGGCGGGCCTGTTCAACGCCTACCGGGCCGGCAATGTGATGATCTGCAACGCCCCCGGCACCGGCGTCGCCGACGACAAGGCTGTCTACGCCTATGTGCCCGACATCATCCGCTACTACCTGGGCGAGGAGCCGATCCTGCCCAATGTCGAGACCTTCCTCTGCCGCGAGCCCAGCCAGCTCTCGCACGTGCTGGCCAATCTCGACAGCCTGGTGGTCAAGGCGGTGGGCGCGTCGGGCGGCTACGGCATGCTGGTGGGTCCGCACGCCTCGGCCGAAGAGCGGGCGACCTTCGCCGAGGCGCTGAAGGCCAATCCGGACAACTACATCGCCCAGCCCACCATCCAGCTCTCCACCGCGCCCTGCCTGGTGGATGGGCGGATTGAGCCGCGGCACGTCGACCTGCGCCCGTTTATCCTCTCCGGCGACAAGGTGGTGGTGACGCCGGGCGCCCTGACGCGAGTCGCGCTGCGTCGCGGCTCGCTGGTGGTGAATTCCAGCCAGGGCGGCGGCTCCAAGGACACCTGGGTGCTCGCCGAGGAGACGCGCGCATGATGCTCGCGCGGGTCGCCGACAGCCTCTACTGGATCGGCCGCTACATCGAGCGCGCCGAGCACGTCAGCCGGCTCTCGGCGGTGATGCTGAACGCCACCCTCGACCGCACCCAGGGCGCGGTGCAGACCGGCCGCATTGGCTTGGCCGCCCTCGGCGAGCCCGACTCCGGCCGCGCCAACCAGACCTATCTCGCCGCCCACGATCTGGCGCTCGACCGCACCGACTCCGGCTCGGTGGTGGTGTCGCTGGCCCGAGCCCGCGAGAATGCCCGCCAGGTGCGCGACCAGATTACCACCGAGACCTGGGAACGGCTCAATCTGCTCTACCTGCGGATCATCGGCCCGGAGGCCGAGCGCGCCTTCGACGACGACCCCGCCGGCTTCCTGCAGGAGATCATCGCGGATCTGCACCTGTTCAAGGGCGCGGCCGACACCACGCTCAGCCATGGCGAGGGCTGGCGCTTCCTGCTGCTCGGCGTGCACATCGAGCGCGCCCAGCTGATCGCGCGGCTCTTGGAAGTCTGCTTCAGCGACGGCAAGACGCCCGCGGTCACCGAGCCGATCGCGCTGATGAGCGTGCTGCGCATGGCCTGCGCGCTGGAGCCCTACCTGAGGGTGTACACCGCCGACATCAATTCGCGCTTCATCCTGGAATTCCTGCTGTTCGACGAGGATTTCCCGCGCTCGGTGCGCTTCTGCACGGCGCGGATCCAGGAGCTGCTTGGCCATCTCGGCGGTGAACTCGGCGTGCGCCGCTCCGACGCGCTCAGGCTTGCCGGCCGGCTCGACGCGCGGCTGAAATACGCCGACGTCGGCGAGGTCGAGGCCACCGGCGCCAGCGCCCTGCTCACCGCCGTCGCCGCCGAATGCGCGTCGATCCACGAGGCGATCTACGCCACCTTCGTCGCCTACCCCCTTGAACTGGGCCTCCCGGCGTGAGCGTTTCCCCTCCCCCGCACAGGGCCCGCTCATCCCGGCGGAAGCCGGGACCCAGGCAGGCGTCCAGACTCGTCTCAGCCTTGGAAAAGATGAAACACGAAGGTCACCAAGGTCACAAAGATCACCAAGGACTTCGTGGTCTTCGTGCCCTTTGTGTCCTTCGTGTTGGACTGTTTTATCGACCTGCCTGGGTCCCGGCCTTCGCCGGGATGAGCGGACCTGCGCGGCCCGGAGTGACCTGATGCTGCTCGAAGTGCGCCACGTCACCCAGTACCACTACGCCGAACGGGTGCGCGAAAGCGTCATGGAGCTGTGGATGCAGCCGCAGAAGTCGGCGACCCAGCGACTGCTAAGCTTCGAGCTGGAGACCGATCCGGGCGCGCAGCTGTTCTCCTACGCCGACAGCTTCGGCAACGCGGTCTACCACTTCGACGTGCCGCAGCCGCACGACCGGCTGGAGATCATCGCCCGTTCCGCCGTCGAGACCCAGCCGCCGCCGCAGTTGCCCGAGGCGCTGGATCGTGGCGAGTGGGACCGGCTGCGCAGCGACTTCATCCAGGGCGAGTGCTTCGATTTCCTGCGCCCGCATGGCTACGCCGCCCGCACCGAGGCGCTGGAAAAGTTCATCCGGGAGAAGGGCATCGAGGACCTGCGTCGCCACGACCCGCTCACCGCGGCGCGCGAGCTGAACCAGGTGATCTACGCCGCTTTCGACTACCAGCCCGGCGTCACTGAGGCCGACAGCCCCATCGACCTGGCGCTCGCCGAGGGCCGCGGCGTCTGCCAGGACTTCGCCCACGTCATGATCGCCATCTGTCGCGACTGGGGCCTGCCGGCGCGCTACGTCTCCGGCTATTTGTTCACCAACCGCGGCGAGGGCTCGGACCGCTCCGACCCTGACGCCAGCCACGCCTGGGTCGAGGTCTTCCTGCCGTCGCTGCGCTGGGTCGGCCTCGATCCCACCAACAACATCCTCGCCGGCGAGCGGCACGTCTGCGTGGCGATCGGGCGCGACTATGGCGACGTGCCGCCTTCGCGCGGCGTGTTCAAGGGCGAGACCGAGAGCCAGCTCGCCGTCGGCGTCTCCGTGCGCCGCGCCCGCGCCGCGACGACCGACCCGGAGTTCCTGCGCCTCGCCAAACCCGCCTTCGCCGGCGGCCAACCCCGCCGCCGCACCTCGCTCACCGGCCTCGTGGACCAGCAGCGTCACCAGCAGCAACAACAGTAATTCACCTCTCCCAAAGGGAGAGGGAGGGGCCCGCGCCGCAAAGCGGCGTGGGAGGGTGGGCTACGTTCTCACCAATTCAAGCTCCCGCAAAATCGGATCCCCAACCCCAACCGGGTTCGTCAGCACATCGTAGTTGTCGAACCGGACGACGCGCCAGCCGCACGCTTCGAGCACCTCCGTGCGCGCAGCGTCATAGGCCGCACGATCCTGATGTTGGCTGCCGTCGATCTCGACAACCAGCCTCGCCTCAAGGCACGCGAAGTCCGCGAAATAGCGGTCAATGGGAACCTGCCGGCGAAACTTGAAGCCGCCGAGCTGACGGTTGCGGACGACCGCCCACAGTTTCCATTCGGCGTCGGTCGATCGCTCCCGGAGCTCGCGGGCGCGGTGGGTTCTGGGTTTGAGATTCTCGCGTTCCACTCTGGAACAATACAGGAACTTTTGGGTTGGCGAAAGTGGCCAGTCGTCGGGCGGTTTAACCCCTCACCCTCCCACGCTGCTACGCAGCGCGGGCCCCTCCCTCTCCCTCCGGGAGAGGTAAATAAAAAACGGCCGCCGGATCGCTCCGGCGGCCGTTTCGAAGTCTGGAAGCCCAAGAGCGCCTATTCGACGATCTTGGTCACCACGCCCGAGCCGACGGTGCGGCCGCCTTCGCGGATGGCGAAGCGCAGACGCTCTTCCATGGCGATCGGCGTGATCAGCTCGACGTTCAGCTCGGCGTTGTCGCCGGGCATGATCATTTCGACGCCTTCCTTGAGGCTGATCACCCCGGTCACGTCCGTGGTGCGGAAGTAGAACTGCGGGCGATAGTTGGAGAAGAACGGGGTGTGGCGTCCGCCCTCTTCCTTGGTGAGGATGTAGGCCTCGGCGGTGAACTTGGTGTGCGGGGTGATCGAACCCGGCTTGCAGAGCACCTGGCCGCGTTCGACGTCTTCGCGCTTGGTGCCGCGCAGCAGCACGCCGACGTTGTCGCCCGCTTCCCCTTGATCGAGCAGCTTGCGGAACATCTCGACGCCGGTGCAGGTGGTCTTCTGCGTCGGACGCAGACCGACGATCTCGACTTCTTCGCCCACCTTGATCACGCCGCGGTCGATGCGACCGGTGACCACGGTGCCGCGGCCGGAGATGGAGAACACGTCTTCCACCGCCATCATGAACGGCTGGTCCTTGGCGCGGGCCGGCTGCGGGATGTAGGTGTCGACCGCCGTCATCAGTTCGTTGATCGCATCTTCGCCGATCGCCGCGTCACGCCCTTCCACCGCCGCCAGGGCCGAGCCCTTGACGATCGGAATGTCGTCGCCCGGGAACTCGTAGCTGGAAAGCAGTTCGCGCACTTCCATCTCCACGAGCTCGAGCAGCTCGGGGTCGTCGACCATGTCGACCTTATTGAGGAACACCACCAGAGCCGGCACGCCGACCTGACGGGCGAGCACGATGTGTTCGCGGGTTTGCGGCATCGGGCCGTCGGCGGCGGAGACCACCAAGATGGCGCCGTCCATCTGCGCCGCGCCGGTGATCATGTTCTTCACATAGTCGGCGTGTCCGGGGCAGTCGACGTGGGCGTAGTGACGGTTCTTCGTCTCATACTCCACGTGCGCCGTGTTGATCGTGATGCCGCGCGCCTTCTCTTCCGGCGCCGCGTCGATCGACGCATAAGACCGCGCCGTCGCGCCGCCGGCCTTGGCCAGCACGATGGTGATCGCCGCCGTCAACGTCGTCTTGCCGTGGTCGACGTGACCAATCGTGCCGATGTTGCAGTGCGGCTTGTTACGGGCGAATTTTTCCTTGGCCATTCTCTAAGCTCCA
>Ga0302314_10020724_pt1 | contig 10857 bp, 6 predicted proteins | sample III_Palsa_N2_3_FD_200533 | JGI IMG/M metagenome (GOLD analysis project Ga0302314, IMG submission 200533) | Peat permafrost microbial communities from Stordalen Mire near Abisko, Sweden - III_Palsa_N2_3 | ecosystem: Environmental > Terrestrial > Soil > Palsa > Peat permafrost | place: Sweden... | reverse complement strand
CGCGGCTGACCAGCTTGATGCGCGCAAACAGACCCGGCGTGAAACGACCGTCGCGGTTATCGAATACCGCGCGCGCGCGAATGGTCCCGGAGCGCGGATCGACCTGGTTGTCGAGAAAGTCGAGCCGCCCCTCGTGCGGATAACCGCTTTCACCGGCCAGACCGAGAAACACCGGGCTGTGCTCGGCTGCGTCCTGCTTGGCGAACTTCAGATAGGTCGCCTCATCGGCGTCGAAGTAGGCATAGATCGGATTGTCCGAGACCACATTGGTCAGCACGTCCGCGCTCGAGACCAGATTCCCGGAAGTAATGATTGCGCGCGAGACGCGGCCATCGATCGGCGAGCGCACGTGCGTGAACTCGAGGTTCAGCCGCGCCGCGCCCAGCTGCGCGTGGATCGAGCCGACATCCGCCTCGGCCTCGGTCTGCGCTGAAGTCAGCTGCTCGTACTCTTCGCGCGCGATGGCGTTCTGGGCGAACAGCCGCTCGGCGCGCGCTCGGCCGGCGTTGGCGAATTCGAGCTTGGACTGCGCGCGTCTGAGCTCGGCGTTGAGCCGGTCGACCTCGAGCTGGAACGGGCGCGGATCGATCTGGAACAGCAGCTGATCGCGCCGGACATGAGCGCCCTCGACGAACTGCACGCTGTCCACGTAGCCGCTGACGCGCGGGTGCACCGCAACGATATCGACCGCCTGAAGCGTGCCGGTCAGCTCTTCCCAATGGTGCAGAGGCCTGGCGATCACCTGCGCGACCGTGACTTGCGGGGCCGCATCGGCGGCGGCTGCAGAAGGCGCACCGGCTTGCGAGCGGCCGCAGCCGGGCAATAGGCTCAGGCACGCTGCCAGCAGCAGCGTCGAGGATAAAACCTTAGGTGACATAATCCGCTCCCGAAAAGGCCATCGACGCTAACCGGTTGGTTCACTTGACTAAGGGCTGCCAGGAGACCATCCTCGCCATGTGAGTTACCGGTCAGTAACTTTGTTCACGTTACCAACGGGTAACTTCCATGTCAATCGGAGCGGGGTAATGAACACATTCAATAATGAAACCGAAACCAGGCCCCGGGTGCGCGACCGCATCTTCGAGACCGCCTGCGATCTGTTCTACCGTCACGGCATCCGCGCCGTGGGTGTCGATGCGATCGCCTGCGAGGCCGGCACCAACAAGATGAGCTTCTATCGCAGCTTTGCCTCGAAGGACGAGCTGGTGTCGGAGTATCTGCGCGAGCGCCAGCGTGAGTTCTGGAGCTGGTGGAATGCCACCATCCAGCCCTACGCCGGCAATCCGCGACGCCAGATCGAGGCGCTGTTCGAATCGCACCTGGCGCAGGTCGAGGAACGCACCTGTCGCGGCTGCGCGCTGGGCAACGCGGCGGTGGAGATGTCGGACGACAACGATGCGCTCAGCACGCTGGTGCGCGACTACAAGATCGAAGTCCGGCGCGAGCTGCGCAAACTCACGCGCGCGCTGGGCGCGCGCGACCCCGATGCCCTGGGCGATGCGCTGATGCTGCTGATGGACGGCAGTTATTTCACGCGGCTGGTGTTCCCGGGCGATACCGGCCCGGTCAGCGCATTGATGAGCGCCGTGCACGCACTGATCGAAGCGCAGCTGCGCTGAGCGCGCCTGCGCGCGCTCAGGCCGCTGTCTTCAGAAACGCATCGCAACTGCGGCGCGCGGCATCGGCATCCGGGATCTTGACGCAGATCTGCTGCATGCGCACACGCAGCCCCTGCAGCACGTCCGCGTGCGCGCCCTTGGCGGCATCGTTCCAGGCACGCAATTCACGATCCAGTTTCTCCAGCCGCACGCGCGCGCGCCGGTAGATGCGGTCCGGTCCGTCGAGCTCTCCGAGCACCGCGGCGCCGGCATCCTCGATTCGCTGACTGTCCTTGGGCGCCATGCGCAGCAGTCCGCTGACATAGAGCTGTCCCCATTGAAAGCGCGTGGCCGCTCCCTGCGATTCGCGGTAGGCCTCATCCAGCAGCGTGATCGCCTCGTCCTTGTGCCCGAGCTTCTCGGCGATCTCGGCAAGATCAGCCTTGTAGTAGTAGGGTGCGCTGGCGCGCGCAATCTCCGCGTGCGCGATCTGATAGGCAGCCGGGTAATCGCCGATGTCCTCGAGAATATCGAGCGAGGCGTTGACCAGTCCCGAGCGCACGAACGGATTCTGCTCGGCGCTCAGGGCGGCATCGATGCGTTGCCGTGCGTCCGCCACGGCATCGGGCGGCAGCGGCGCCTTCGGTTTCCCGAGATCCTTGAGCGCGTGCAGCTTGGCATCGATGAAACCGAGCTGATCGGCCAGCACGTAGCGTCCATCATGGGCAGCGGCATCCATGGTCGCGACGTAGCGATCGCGCAGTGGCTCCGACACGGAGGCGCCGCGCAGGCGCACCGACTTGAAGAAACTGTCGTCCAGCATGGCGAGCGCGCCGGCGCTGCTGACCGCCAGGGCCGGCTGCGCCAGCACCTGAGCGACCTGATCCTGCAGCCCGGCGAGCAGCGGCGAAGGCTGTGCCTTGGGTTGATCGAGCGCATCGCTTTCCGCATTGGCCGCGTAGTAGGCGGCGTAGATGCTCAGATCGGCGCGCTCCAGCTCGGCGTTGTGCGGACAATCGGCCGCCGCGGCCATCAGCGCATTGGCCTGGCCGGCAAAACCGGCGGCCTCGATCTCATCCAGCTCCCAGGAGTTGTAGGCCAGGCGACGGCATTCCTCGATAGTCAGGGTCTTGCCGGTGGCGGCCGACTGCAGCAGCGCGTCGACCGGCTGGATATTCTCCAGCGCCAGATCGAGCACCGCGGCGTATTGCGCCACATCGCGCCCGGCGCCGAGGCGGATGATTTCGTGGCGGTCGGGGTCGAAGATGATCAGCGTCGGATAGCCCTGGATGTGGAAGCTCTCGCCCCACTTCTGCGCGCCCTCGTCATCGCCGTCGAGATACACCGGCAAAAACAGCTTGCTCTTGGCGATGAAATCCGGCCGCGAAAATACCGTGGATTTCAACGTATGACAGAACGGGCACCACTCCGCGCCCCAGTAGATCAGCACCGGCCGGTTCTCGCGCTTGGCGACGATGAAGGCCCCGTCGAGGCTGCCGTCGAACCAGGCTATGTCGGGCGGCTCATTGGCGTGCGTGGCGTGGGTCGCGTGCAGGGGCTGCGCCTTCTGGCAGGCGCCCAGCGCCAGCAACAGGCCCAGACTGACTATTGATCGATACATGACCCGAAGCCTCCACAACCGCCGCGTCTGCGTCAAGGAAAGGATAAAATATCCCTGACGTTAACGTTCAAGAGCCATCACGGCTGACACCACGGAGTCCCCATGCAGCTGTACTACGCTCCCGGCGCCTGTTCCCTCGCCTCGCATATCGCCCTGCAGGAATCCGGTCTGCCGTACACGGCGGTGCGCGTGAATCTGCGCGACAAGAAGACCAGCGACGGCGGAGACTTCAACGCCATCAACCGTAAGGGCTACGTGCCGGCGCTGAAGCTCGACAACGGCGAGGTGCTCACCGAGGGCTCGGCGCTGCTGGCCTACATCGGCGAGCTGCAGCCGACCCGACAGCTGATCGCCGCCTCCGGCACGCTGGAAAACTACCGCGTGCGCGAATGGCTGGCCTTCATCGGCACCGAACTGCACAAGACTGCGGGCCCGCTGTTCAACCCAAAGACACCCGAGGCCGCGCGCGCCATGCAGACCGAGGCCCTCAAGGGCCGCCTGCGCTATGTCAATGACGCGCTCGCCAGCCGCCCGTTCCTGGTCGGCGAGCACTTTACGGTCGCGGATGCGTATCTGTTCACCATCCTGAGCTGGCATGAGCGTCTGCACATTGATCTTGGCGAATTCCCGCATCTCAAGGCCTACTACGACCGCATCAAGGCACGCCCGACAGTGCAGACCGTGCTCAAGACCGAAGCAGCGGCCAATTGACGCTCTCTGCGGGCGCGATCATCGACGCACCCCTTTAGTGCGGCCGCTGGTGCGGCCGCGCGCCACAGCGCGGGTCGGCGCGGCCTCAAGAGGATTCTCGGGCCACGCATGCTTGGGATAGCGGCCGCGCATGTCTTTGCGCACCTCGGCGTAGCTGCTGCGCCAGAAACCGGCCAGATCGCGCGTGATCTGCACCGGCCGCTGCGCCGGAGACAGCAGCTTGAACGTCACGGGCACCGCGCCGCCGCCGATGCGCGGTGTCGCCTCCAGACCGAATACTTCCTGCAGGCGAACCGCGACGCAGGGCGCGTTGTCATCGAGATAGTCGATCTGGATGTGCGAGCCGCTCGGCACCGCGAGCTCGCGCGGTGCCAGTGCCTCGAGCGCGCGGCGCTGCGCAGGCCCAAGGCGCGCAGCCAGCGCCTCACGCAGCGGCAGACCAGCCAGGTGCTCGCGCCGTGTAATCCCCGCGAGCCACGCGCCCAGCCATTGATCCATGCCCGCACTGAGCGCTGCATCGTCGCTGGCCGGCCAGTCGGCGAGTTCGGGACGCGACAGCGCGCGTACGAATTGCATCCGCGCCTGCAGCGTTCGCGCCTCGCGATCCCACGGCAGCGCATCCAGACCGAGTTGGCGCAGGCCATCGAGCATGGCCGCGAGGGTTTGCGGTCCGTCGGGCGCGGCGCGCGTCTGGTCCTCGAGCACCAGGGCTTCGAGCCGGCGCACACGCCGCCAGAGCACGGCGGCCTCGCGCGCATCCCAGCCGAAGGACTCCTGCGTGGTGATTTCGGCAGCAAAGAGTTGTTCCAGCGCCGCGCGCGGCAGCTGCGCGGCCAGATCGATGCGCGCCTCGCGTTCACGGTCATCGAGCGCCGCGGCGACGATGAACGGCGCTCGCGCCAGCGAGCTCGGGTGCGCAAAGGCGGCGCCGCGACCGTTGGCGAGCAGGTAGCGGCCCGGCGCCGTTTCGCGGCCCGGCACGCCCTCGCGCCGCTGGCCGATGCGATCCGGAAAGCCGACCGCGAGCAGCGCGCCCACCGGCTCGTTCCCGGTCACCGAAGCACGGCGCTGCACCCCAGGCACCGCCGACTCGAGCGCGCGCGCGCTGCGCCGCATGCGCTCGAGTTCCGCACCGCGCAGCAGCTCGAGCCTGGCACGCAGATCCGGCTCGCCGGCATCGGCGCCGGCGCCGGCGCCGTGGCGCAGCAGATCCGGCTCGGACAGCACCGCCGCGAGCTGCGCGGCCAGTGGCACCGCGCCCAGTTCGCGCGCGCAGAGCAGCATGGCGCCAAGCCGCGGATGTACCGGCAGGCGCGAGAGCTCCTGACCCAGCCCCGTGAGCCGAGCCTGCGCGTCGAGCGCACCCAGCCGCACGAGCAGCTCGCGTGCCTGGCTCAGCATCGGCGCCGGCGGGGCATCGAGCCAGTCGAGCCGCTGGGCATCGCTGGCTCCCCAGCGTGCCAGTTCGAGCGCCAGGGATGCCAGGTCCGCCTCCAGAATCTCGGCTGGCGTCGTCGCCGCGAGCGACAGCTGCGCCCCCTCGCTCCATAGCCGGTAACAAATTCCCGGTGCGACGCGCCCCGCGCGCCCGCAGCGCTGTTCGCTGGCCGCGCGCGAGATGCGCTCGAGCTCGAGATGGCTCATGCCGGTGACCGGATCAAAATGCGAGCGGCGCACCAGGCCGCAATCCACCACGGCGGTGACATCTGGAATGGTCAGACTGGTCTCGGCAATGTTGGTCGCGAGCACGACTTTGCGCGTGCCCGGAGTGCTCGGCGCGAGTACCGCATCCTGCGCGGCGCCGCCGAGCTGACCGTACAGCGACAGCACCCGCACTGCGGCCGGCAGCGAGGCCTGTGCCAGCGAAGCCTCGGCGCGCCGAATCTCGCCAACGCCCGGCAGGAACGCCAGCACATCGCCCGGCGTGTCCGCGAGTGCTGCCTGCACCGCGCGCGCGAGCCCCGGTGCGAGCCGCTGCGTATCGAGCATCGGCGCGCCGCGGCCGAGGTATCGCAGCGCCACCGGAAAAGCACGCCCCGGCACCTGAACCAGCGCCGCATCGCCCAGCAGCCGCACCACGCGCTCTGCCTCCAGGGTCGCGGACATGATGACCAGGCGAAACGTACCGCCGAGCAGACGGCGCGCATCCAGGGCCAGTGCCAGTCCCAGGTCGGCCTGCAGACTGCGTTCGTGAAATTCATCGAAGATCACGCAACCCACGCCCTCGAGCGCCGGATCCTGCTGCAGCAGCCGCGTCAGAACCCCTTCGGTGACCACCTCGATGCGCGTGGCGGCCGATACCCGCGTGTCGAGCCGCATGCGGTAACCGATCGTCTGCCCGACGCTCTCCCCGCGCAGCCAGGCCATGCGCGCCGCGACCGCGCGCGCGGCGAGCCGCCGCGGCTCGAGCATCAGGATCTTGCGATCGGCGAGAAACGGCTCCGCGAGCAGCGCCAGGGGCACGATCGTGCTCTTGCCCGCGCCGGTGGCGGCCTGCAGCACGGCATCGCGATGCGCCGCGAGCCCCTCGCGCAGCGCCAGCACCAGCGGATGGCGCTGAGCCGCGGCGGTCGCAGCGCTCGCGGCAGTCGCAGTCAGCTGCGGTTCATTTTGCAAACAGTTCCTTGACGCCGCCGGAGATCAACACCGAGATGTCGAGCAGCACTCGCGGCAATGCCAGACCGCCCGGTGAGGCGAGATATTTCGACTCCCAGACCGGATTGAATTTCGCCTTGTAGCGACGCAGCCCATCGAAATTGTAGAAGTGCTCGCCGTAGCGAAACACGAAGTTGCCGACGCGATGCCAGGCCGGCGCCAGCGGGTGGCGCTCGAGTCCCGCCAGCGGCGCCATGCCGAGATTGAGCCAGCGCAGGCCCTGCGCCCGCCCCCAGAGCATGAGCTCGACGAACAGAAAATCCATGGCCCCGCGCGGCGCGTCCGCGCCGAAGCGCATCAGATCCACGGCGATCTCCTCGCCGTTGCCTGACACCCACAGGCTCGCAAACGCCACCGGCTCATTGGCGCAGCTGACCACCGCCACCGAAAAACGGCTGATATAGGCTTCGTTGAAGGCGCCGACGGAGAAGCTCTTTTCCGCCACCGCCTTGTCCTCCAGCCAGGCATCCGAGATCGTGCGCAGCTTCGGCAGCAGCGGCGGCAGCTGCGCAGGCTGCAGCACCTGAAAGCTTGCGCCGTCCCGCTCGGCGCGCCGGCGTTGCGTACGCAGCTCGGCCCGCGCGCTGCCTTCGAGCGAGAAATCGCTGAGCTGCACGCGCGCCTCCTCGCCGAGCTTCATCACCGCAAGTCCCAGATCGATGTACAGCGGCAGCTGCTCGGCACTGATCTGATAGAACACCGCCCAGCCGCCGTGGCGGTCCGAGAGCTCGCGGAAGCGCCACACCAATTCCTCCTGACCGGCGCGCGCACCGATCGGATCCCCGAGCGCCACCCAGCTGCGGCCATTGATCTGATACATCAGGAAGGCATCCCCGGCGGCGCTGAATAACAGCCGCTTGTCACCGCTGAGCGCTGCATTGGCCAGCGCCTGAGAGCAGCCACTGATCAGCTCGCCGGCGCGAGTGATGTCTTCGCTCGAGGCCACGCCGGGCTCGGGCCTGGCGGGGCGCAGCAGATTGGTGGCCAGGAAGGCCGCGGCCAGCAGCACCACCACCAATGAGGCACGCAGCATGCGCGGCGCGTCGGCATCAAAGGCGAAGGTCCACCACAACGCATGCGAGTACTCGACGTGCCGATAGGCGAAAAAACCGATCCAGACCGCCGTGGCGATCACGATCGCAAGGCTCACGATCCACGCCGGCGTGAAGCGCTGCGCCATGATCTGTGCCGGCCGGTAGAACGCGCGCCGGCCCAGCCAGAGTACGATCAGCACCAGCCCCAGCAGCGAGGCCTGCTCGAACTCGAGTCCCCGCAGCAGCGCGGCGACCATGCCCGCTGCCAGCAGCCAGACCGTGATCTGATAGGCCGCGGCCAGGCGCCGGAACAGCGCCCGCGCCAGGATCAGCAGCGCCAGGCCGATCACGCTGGAGGCCAGGTGCGAGACCTCGAGCACGATCAATGGCAGCACGTCGCGCAGCACCAGCAGGCGTCGATCGATCGAGGGCGTCACCCCCGTGACCAGCAACGAGAAGCCGGCGATGAACACCAGCGCGCCGCTGACCTGCGGCACGATCGGGGAAATATAGGCGGCAGCGAGCTGTTCGATACGCGCCAGCGCCGAGCGCTGCGCCCGCAGCTCCTGGCCGCCGAACAGCACCGCCGCGAACAGCAGGGGCAGCAGGTAGTAGACCGCGCGCCAAGCCAGCAGCGATCCGATCAGCTGGTCGGCAGGCACGCCGGGCAGCGCCAGAACCAGCAGCGATTCGAACACGCCCAGCCCGCCGGGCACATGACTGATCACCGCAGCGCTCATCGCGGTCGCATAGGCGCCGGCGAATATAAGCAGGCTGACGGGACTGCCTGCTGGCAGCAGCAACCACAGCACCAGCGCCGAGATCGCCAGATCCACGACCGCCAGCGCGATCTGCGGCAGCGCGACACTGGGAGCGGGCGCGCGCAGTGCCCAGCCGTAGAGCTCTATTTCCTCCGGGCCGAACAGTGACCAGGCCGCGTACAGTGCCACCGCGAGCAGCAGCAGCACGCCAAGCCCAAGGACGATCGTGTGGTTCATGTGCATGCCGTGCGCGCCGTGCACAGGCACGACGATGAACGACACGCCCGCCAGCACGCCCAGGCCGATCGCCGTGGTCACACCGCAGAAGGCCGATACCGTGGCGACATCCGCCGCGCTCAGGCCCGCCGAGGAATACAGCCGGTAGCGCACCGCGCCGCCGGTGAAGGCGGCGATGCCGAAGTTGTGGCCGAAGGCGTAGGCGATGAATGAGGTGAACAGCGTGCGCCCATAGGGCACGACCTTGCCCAGGTAACGCAGCGCCAGCACGTCGTAAAAGCCGAGCAGGTAGTAGCTTGCCGCCGTGCACAGGATCGCGGCCATGAGCGCCGCGCGCGGAATCGAGCGCACCGCCGCCGCCACGTTGGCGAATCTAAATTGCGCCAGCTGGTGGTGCAGGCCGACACCGACCAGCGCGAAGATCAGCAGCGTGATGCCCGGCAGCAGCCAGCGGCGCCACAGCTCTCGCAGGTCCTGTCCGCTCTGCGCCCTGTCCATCGCTGCTATGCTCGCGCGCTCAAGGCCAGCGCGCCTGCGCACCAACCGGCAATCAACGACAGGCCGCCGATCGGCGTCAACATGCCCAATGCCCGCGGGGCGCCGGCCACGAGCAGATACAGGCTACCGGAAAACAGCAGCACACCGGCGAACACCAGCCAGCCCGCGAGCCGCAGCAGTGGCAGCGGCACGCGATCGACCAACAGCCCGATGGCCATCAGACCCAGCGCGTGAAAGAACTGATACTGCACGGCGGTCTGCAGCACCTGGTAATCCTCGCTGCCCAAGCGCGGTCTGAGCGCATGCGCGGCCAGGGCGCCGATGAGCGTGGCCAGCGCGAGCAGCAGCGCCGCGAGCATGCAGAAGCGTCGCGCCGCCGACTGCATCGACATCAGTGGTGATCGCGCGAGGACTTGCCGCGAGCTGACGGCGTGCGCGGCAGTCCGGTGTGCTGGGTACGAAACGCGGCCGGTCGCACCGAGGCAGGCGCGCGCCGCCCCTCGCCCTGCTGGCCGGTGCCGGGCGGCTGATACGCGGGCAGCAAATGATGACGGGCGCTGCCGATCAAGTCGCTGCGTCCCATGCGTCGCAGCGCCTCACGCAGCAGCGGCCAATTGTTAGGATCGTGATAGCGCAGGAACGCCTTGTGCAGCCGCCGCACGCGCAGGCCCTTGGGAATCCTGACCTGCTCGCTGGTACGCGTCACGCGCTTGAGCGGATTCTTGCCGCTGTGATACATCGCCGTAGCCGTAGCCATCGGCGAGGGCAGGAACGCCTGCACCTGATCGGCGCGAAAACCGTTGTGCTTGAGCCAGAGCGCCAGCTCGAGCATGTCCTCATCGCTCGTGCCCGGATGCGCGGCGATGAAATACGGTATCAGATACTGCTGCTTGCCGGCCTCCTTCGAGTAGCGGTCGAACAGCTCCTTGAAGCGATAGTAGCTGCCCACGCCGGGCTTCATCATTTTCGATAGCGGCCCCTCGCGCAGGTGCTCGGGCGCAATCTTCAGATAGCCGCCGACATGGTGCTGCGCGAGTTCGCGCACGTACTCGGGCGATTCGATCGCCAGATCGTAACGCACGCCCGAGGCGATCAGGACTTTCTTTACGCCCGGCAACGCGCGCGCTTTCCGGTAGAGCTCGATCAGCGGCGTGTGATCGGTATTGAGATTGGGACAGATGGCCGGATAGACACACGATGGCCGGCGGCAGGCGCTTTCCACCTCGCGGCTCTTGCAGGCCAGCCGGTACATGTTCGCGGTCGGGCCTCCCAGATCGGAGATCACACCGGTGAAGCCCGGCACGCTGTCGCGGATCTTCTCGATCTCGCTGAGCACCGATTGCTGCGAGCGGCTTTGAATGATGCGCCCCTCGTGCTCGGTGATCGAACAGAACGTGCAGCCACCGAAACAGCCGCGCTGTATCGATACCGAGAAGCGGATCATCTTGTAGGCCGGAATGTTGGCCGCGCCGTAGCTCGGGTGAGGCCGGCGCTGATACGGCAGCGCGTAGATCCAATCCATCTCATCGCTGCTGAGCGGGATCGGCGGCGGGTTGAGCCAGACCTGCTGCGCCGCGTGGCGCTGCACCAGGGCGCGCGCATTGCCGGGGTTGGACTCCAGATGCAGGATGCGCGAGGCGTGGGCGTAGAGCACCGGATCGTCCGCCACCTGTTCGTAATCCGGCAGGCGTATCACGCTGCGCTCGCGATCGGCGTTGCGCACCCGGCGCACGAAGCGCACG
>Ga0302314_10020721_pt1 | contig 10858 bp, 8 predicted proteins | sample III_Palsa_N2_3_FD_200533 | JGI IMG/M metagenome (GOLD analysis project Ga0302314, IMG submission 200533) | Peat permafrost microbial communities from Stordalen Mire near Abisko, Sweden - III_Palsa_N2_3 | ecosystem: Environmental > Terrestrial > Soil > Palsa > Peat permafrost | place: Sweden... | reverse complement strand
GAAAAAGCCGGCGCCGACGGCCTGCTGCTGCTGCCACCCTACCTGATGCATTCGGAGCAAGAGGGTCTTGCGGCGCATGTCGAAGCGGTCTGCGCGTCGACCAGGCTCGGCGTGATCGTCTATAACCGGGATAATGCGATGCTGAACGAGGACACGCTGGCGCGGCTGTGCGACCGCTGCCCCAACCTCGTCGGCTACAAGGACGGCGTCGGCGATATCGAGCTGATGACCCGCGTTCGCGCGCGGATCGGCGACCGCCTGACCTATGTCGGCGGATTGCCGACCGCCGAGACGTTCGCGCTGCCCTATCTCGACATGGGCGTCACCACCTATTCATCGGCCGTGTTCAACTTCGTGCCGGAGTTCGCAACCGCCTTCTATGCCGCCGTCCGCCGCCGCGACCATGCGACCATTGACGCCGGGCTGAAGAATTTTATCCTGCCGCTGATCGCGATCCGGAACCGCAAGAAGGGCTACGCGGTCTCGATCATCAAGGCGGGCATGAAGGTTATCGGCAGGGATTCCGGACCGGTACGTTCGCCGCTGACAAATCTGAACGAAAGCGAGACCGCCGAGCTGGCCGCCCTGGTTGCCAGCCTGCCGGGCGCGATCGCGGGCAATCGCCAGGCGGCTGAATAATACGGGTCAAATCGCGGGCCGAACCCGGCCTGCAACGGGAGGACAAGGTGATCCAGGATTCTGTGCGCTCCGGCTTTTCCGGCGCGCCAATCGTGACCGGAATGCAGGTCGTCCCGGTTGCCGGCCGTGACAGCATGCTGCTCAATCTGAGCGGCGCGCATGCCCCGTTCTTCACGCGGAATATCGTCATCCTCACCGACAATTCCGGACATGTCGGCGTCGGCGAGGTCCCCGGCGGCGAGAAGATCAGAAAGACGCTTGAAGATGCCCATGACCTGGTCGTCGGCCAGACGATCGGTGCCTGCAACAACATTCTTGCAGCCGTTCGCGCGCAATTTGCCGATCGCGACGTGGGCGGGCGCGGCAAGCAGACCTTCGATCTGCGCGTCACCATTCACGCCGTCACGGCTATCGAATCGGCGCTGCTGGATCTGCTCGGCCAGCATCTCGACCTTCCGGTCGCGGCCCTGCTCGGCGAAGGCATCCAGCGCCAATCCGTCGAGACGCTGGGCTATCTGTTTTATGTCGGCGACCGTCGCAAGACCAATCTGGCCTATGCCGATGGCGCCGGCGCCGGGAACGACTGGTTTCGGCTGCGCCACGAAGCGGCACTGACCCCCGACGCGGTCGTGCGCCTCGCCGAGGCGGCGCACGACCGCTACGGCTTCGCCGATTTCAAGCTCAAGGGCGGCGTGCTGCGCGGCGAGCAAGAGATCGAGGCGGTGACGGCGCTTGCCAGCCGTTTCCCGAAGGCGCGGGTCACACTCGACCCCAACGGCGCATGGTCGCTCGATCAGGCCATCGGTCTGTGCACGGGCATGCAGGGCATTCTGGCCTATGCCGAAGACCCCTGCGGCGCCGAAGCCGGCTTTTCCGGCCGCGAGATCATGGCGGAATTCCGTCGCGCGACGGGCCTGCCCACCGCGACCAACATGATCGCCACGGATTGGCGTCAGCTGTCGCATGCGCTGCGGCTGGGCGCCGTCGACATCCCCCTCGCCGACCCGCATTTCTGGACCATGCAAGGCTCGGTGCGCGTGGCTCAGACCTGTCGGGACAACGGCCTGACCTGGGGTTCCCATTCCAACAACCATTTCGACATTTCACTCGCCATGTTCACGCATGTCGCGGCCGCCGCGCCCGGCAAAGTGACCGCAATCGACACGCATTGGATCTGGCAAGATGGACAGAACCTCACCGCGGATCCATTACAGATCGTCAGCGGCCAAATCGCGGTCCCGGACCGCCCGGGTCTCGGTGTAGAGATCGACCGGGCGGCGATCGAAGCGGCGCACAAGCTTTACAGGACACACGGGCTCGGGGCCCGCGACGATGCCTTGGCCATGCAATTCCTGATTCCCGGCTGGAGTTTTGACGACAAATCCCCCTGCCTCGTGCGCTGACACGGTTCGCCAGCGATCAATTGGAGAAATGAAATGAACGCCGTCCTGAAGAATTATGTCGCCGGCGAGTGGAGCGCCGGTGCCGGCATCAGCCGCAACGTCAATCCATCCAACACCAAGGACATCGTCGGCGAGTACGCCCGGGCCGATTCGGCGCAGACCTTGCTGGCCATCGCCGCGGCCAAGGCGGCATTCCCGAAATGGTCGCGCTCAACGCCGCAGGAGCGGTTTGATGCGCTCAACCGCATCGCCACTGAGATCCTGTCGCGCAAGGACGAACTCGGCCATCTGCTGGCGCGGGAGGAAGGCAAGACGCTGGCCGAGGGCATCGGCGAGGTCGCGCGCGCCGGGCAGATCTTTGCGTTCTTCGCCGGCGAGGCGTTGCGCCTGACCGGCGAGAAGGGGGCTTCGGTACGTCCCGGCCTCGACGTCGAAATCACCCGCGAGGCGGTCGGCGTCGTCGGCCTGATCACGCCGTGGAATTTTCCGATCGCGATTCCGGCGTGGAAGATCGCGCCGGCGCTGTGCTTCGGCAATACGGTGGTGTTCAAGCCGGCGGAGATCGTTCCGGGGTCTGCCCACGCGCTCTCGGAGATCATCGCGCGCTCGGGGATTGCGCCGGGTGTCTTCAACCTGGTGATGGGATCGGGCTCGGTCGTCGGCCAGACCCTGATCGAGCATCCCGACGTCGCGGCGGTATCCTTTACCGGTTCGGTCGCAACCGGCCGCAGGATCGCGCAGGCCTGCGTCGCCTCCACGCCGATGAAGAAATTCCAGCTCGAGATGGGCGGCAAGAATCCGCTGGTCGTGCTCGACGACGCCGATGTGAAAGTCGCGGTTGAGGCCGCCGTCAACGGCGCGTTCTTTTCCACCGGCCAGCGCTGCACCGCGTCGTCCCGGCTGATTGTCACCGCGGGCATTCACGACCGTTTCGTCGAGGCGCTCACCGACCGCGTCAAGGGACTGGTGGTCGACGATGCCTTGAAGACCGGCACCCATATGGGTCCGGTGGTCGACCAGAACCAGCTCGATCAGGACATCAGCTATATCCGGATCGGCAAGGACGAAGGCGCCAAACTGCACTGGGGCGGCGAACTGCTCAATCGCGAAACCCCCGGCTTCTACCTGCAGCCCGCGATCTTTACCGGCGCCAACAACGCGATGCGGATCGCCCGCGAGGAGATTTTCGGCCCGGTCGCCAGCGTGATCCCGGCCCGGGATTACGATGAGGCGCTGGCGATTGCGAATGACACCGAATTCGGCCTTGCCGCCGGCATCTGCACCACCAGCCTGAAATATGCCTCGCACTTCAAGCGCAACAGCGAGGCGGGCATGGTCATGGTCAACCTGCCGACGGCCGGCGTCGACTATCATGTGCCGTTCGGCGGCCGCAAGGGATCAAGCTACGGCGCGCGCGAGCAGGGCGCCTATGCGCGCGAATTCTACACCATCGTGAAAACGGCCTACACCTATCCCGGCTGAATCTCGACCAAAGGGAGCGCGTCGTGACGGACAATTCGCAACACAATGCTTACGAGCCGCGCTACATCCGGCTCGACCCCAACGACAATGTGGCGATCGTGGTCAACGATCTCGGGCTGCCGGCCAAGAGCCGTTTTGCCTGCGGTCTCGAGCTGCGTAGTTTCGTGCCGCAGGGCCACAAGGTCGCGCTTTCAGATATTGCGCAGGGCGCGCCGATCCGCCGCTATAACGAAGTGATCGGAACCGCGGCAAAGCCGATCCTGGCGGGCGAATGGGTGGACGAGGCGCGCATCGACATGCCGACGCCGCCGGAACTGGACAGGCTCGAACTCGCCACCGCGGTTCCCGCGCCGCAGCCGGCGCTGGAAGGCTACACCTTCGAGGGCTTCCGCAACCCCGACGGTTCGGTCGGCACCAAGAACGTGCTCGCGATCTCCACCAGCGTGCAATGCGTCGCCGGCACGCTGCAGTTTGCGATCAAGCGGATCAAGGCGGAACTTCTTCCGCTGTATCCCAATGTCGACGACGTCGTCGGACTGACGCACAATTATGGCTGCGGCGTTGCCATCACCGCGCCGATGGCGGTGGTGCCGATCCGGACCCTGCAGAACATCGCGAAGAATCCGAACTTTGGCGGCGAGGTCATGGTCGTCGGCCTCGGCTGCGAGAAACTCGTCCCCGAACGGTTGCTGCCGCGCGGCGAAAGCGATGCCGTGGTGCGCATGCAGGATGAGGCTTTCGACGGCTTCGGCGCCATCATCGACGCCATCATGGAGATGGCGGATACGCGGCTGAAGGTGCTCGACTGCCGCCGTCGCGAAACCTGTCCCGCCTCCGACCTTGTCGTCGGCATGCAGTGTGGCGGCTCCGACGCGTTTTCCGGGGTCACCGCCAATCCCGCTCTGGGCTTTGCCGCCGACCTGCTGGTCCGCGCCGGTGCCAGCGTGATGTTTTCCGAAGTCACGGAAGTGCGCGATGCGATCCATCTGCTGACGCGCCGCGCCATCAACGAGGACGTCGGCCGCGCGCTGATCCGCGAGATGGACTGGTATGACAGCTATCTGGCCAAGGGCGATGCCGACCGCAGCGCCAATACCACGCCCGGCAACAAAAAGGGCGGCCTCGCCAATATCGTCGAGAAGTCGCTGGGGTCGATCGTGAAATCCGGCACCAGCGCGATCGTCGACGTGCTGTCGCCGGGCGAACGGGTGCGCAAGAAGGGCATGACCTTTGCGGCCACGCCTGCCTCCGACTTCATCTGCGGCACCCTGCAGCTCGCTTCCGGCATGACGTTACAGGTATTCACGACCGGGCGCGGCACACCCTATGGGCTGGCCGCCGCGCCGGTCATCAAGGTGTCGACACGCACCGAACTCGCGCGCCGCTGGAAGGATCTCATCGACTTCGATGCCGGCCGCATCGCCACCGGCGAAGCGACGATCGAGGAAACCGGATGGGACCTGTTCCGCCTGATCCTGGATGTTGCCTCCGGCCGCACCAAGGTGTGGGCCGACCGCTGGGGCATTCATAACGATCTGACGCTGTTCAACCCGGGACCGGTGACCTGAATGACCAAAGTCGCGCTGTCCGGTGCCGAAGGGCAGTTGGGGCAATTCTTGCGCCCACGGCTGCTCGCGCAGGGCGTCGACCTGCGCTCTGCCGGGCTTCACGTGTTGGAGCCGCTTGGTACCGGAGAGGATCTCACGCATGGCGATTTGCGCGATAGTGAAAATGTCGACCGGCTGCTGCGCGGGGTTGACGTTCTGATCCACATGGCGGGCACCAGCGTCGAGCGGCCATTGCCCGAAATCATCGACAACAATCTGGTCGGCTTGCACGCGGTGTACGAAGGCGCGCGGCGCCACCGCGTCAGGCGCGTGGTGTTCGCGAGCTCCAACCATGCGATCGGGATGCATGAGGTGAGCGCAAGGCCTGGGTTGGCAAGGCCTGGGCTGGCAAGGCCTGGGCTGGAACGGCTCGCTTTGGAGTGTGATTTCCGCCCCGATGGCTTCTATGGCCTGAGCAAGATGTGGGGCGAGGGCCTGGCCCGACTCTATTGGGACAAGCACGGCATCGAGAGCGTCTGCGTACGGATCGGCAGCGCCATCGAGCGGCCGACCGAACTGCGCCATCTCAGCACCTGGTTCGGCCTCGAGGACCTCTTGCAGTTCATCGATTGCTGCATCCGCACGCCGGACGTCGGCTTCCTCACGGCCTGGGGCGTGTCGAACAATACCCGCAGCTACTGGACCCCGACCGGCTGCGCGCGCCTCGGTTACGCGCCTAAGCAGAATGCCGAAGACTTCGCGGCGGAAATCCTGCGCCAGCCGAATCCGCTGGACCCGACCGGGCAACGCTACCAGGGCGGCAGCTTCGCGAGTTCCGGCTACACGCCCCACGATCAGCGGCCGCACAATCAACAACTGCGCGGCGGCTGAGCTCCAAGATTACCGACCACAGCCTGACCAAGAGAATAGTTCAAAAAACCAATTGCCGGGAGGATCCAGATGAATACGTCAGATTTACCAGCCTTCACCAGGGCATCGACGCACTACCGCTGGGTGATCTGCGCCCTGCTGTTCCTGATCACCACCATCAACTACATGGACCGCAATATCCTCGGCGTGCTCAAGCCGACGATCCAGGGTGACCTGCATTTCAGCGAAACCGATTTCGGCAACGTCATCTTCTTCTTTTCGATCGCCTACGCGATCGGCTACGCCGGAATGGGCTGGCTCACCGACAAGATCGGCATCCGCCTCGGCCTCGCCGCCGCCGCGATCCTGTGGTGCCTGGCCTCCACCGCGCACGGCATGGTCGCCTCCGTCACCGGCTTCATCTTTGCCCGCATCGTGCTCGGCCTCGGCGAAGGCGGCAACTTCCCGACCTGCATCAAGACCATCGCCACCTGGTTTCCGGTGCGCGATCGTGCGCTGGCGACCGGCATCTTCAACAGCGGCAGCAATATCGGCGCGATGCTGGCGCCGCTGATCGGTGCGCTCGTCGTCAGCCTGGCCGGCTGGCAAGCCGCCTTCTATGTCACCGGCGCGGTCGGGCTGGTCTGGGTCGTGTACTGGCTGCTGAGTTACCGCAGCCCCGCCGAACACCCCCGCGTGTCGCCAAGCGAACTCGCCTATATCAACAGCGACCCGGAAGTCGCGACCGAAAAAGTCCCCTGGGCGATGTTGCTGACCTATCCCGGCACCTGGGTCTATATTATCGGCGCCGTGCTCACCAATCCGGCCTGGTGGTTCTACAACAACTGGGTGCCGAGCTTCCTCAACAGCAAGTTTCACGTCTCGCTGTTTGCGGTCGGGCTGCCGCTGGTCCTGATCTATCTGCTCACCGACGTCGGCTCGATCGCGGGCGGCTGGGTCTCGTCGACCCTGATCAAGCGCGGCATGGACGTGTTCCCCGCCCGCAAGATCGCGCTGCTGATCTGCGCCGCCTGCACCTTGCCGGTGTTTCTGGCGCCGCAGCTCGACAGCATGTGGACCGCGGTGGTGCTGATCGGCATCGCGATGGCCGCGCATCAGGGATTTTCCGCCAATTTGTTCACGCTGGTCTCGGACACCATGCCGCGCGGCGCGGTGGCTTCCGCGGTCGGGCTCGGCGGCGGCATCAGCTCGCTGGTGAGCGCGTTTTCCGCCGCGGCGGTCGGTCGGGTGCTCGATGCCACCGGGAACAACTACACCGTGGTGTTTTTCGTCTGCGCGGGCGTCTATGTGGTGGCAACGACGATTATCCACTTCGTGCTGCCGCGCACCAGGGCTTCGATGGTCGCCGCCGACGTCGCGCTGGCGCCGGTTGGATGAGTTCCGGAGGATAGTCGCGGAACGCGGGAACCGAAGGCGACATGGAGGTACGCAAAGAAACCGTACTTAAACCTGATAGGCCGCAAAGTCTGTGTGCGGAGGATTTGCCATGGGTTCCAAATTCGCAATTGGCGACAAGGTCGATCAAGCCTTTAGCAACCACGCCGAAGGCACGATCGTCGCGATCTTCACCAATCGGGCGGGCGATTGCCGATATGCGGTGGAATTGTTCGGCCATCGCACCATACAGATTGCCAGCGAGGGCAGTTTAATCGCTCACGCCAATAGTGCGGTCTGATCCGGACGGGCCAGAGGGTGACAAGGTCCGGTTCCCCGGGCAAGGCAGACGTCACGGTTGCGCCCGCCGACTTCCGAGTTTGGCCCGAAAGGGAAAGTGGCTGCTTTTCCTGAGCTGCGACATGCGTTAACGTCAACCTAAGGTCGTTAAGCGGCAGTGGCCTTGAGGAAGCGCGAAATTGAGCGTTTGGTCTGCGATCCCGTATGTGGGGACCGGCTTCGGACTGGTCGCCTTTATCGTTGCGGCGCTGCTGTACGCCTATCGCGCGCGCCTTGGTCAACGCGCCGAGATCATCAAGAGCGCTCCGGCGGAGGAGCGCCTGGCCGCCATCGAATCCACCGCCGAGCTGTTTCGCGTCGACCTTACCGGGCTAACCTCGCGGCAGCGCCAGGAGATCGTGCTGCGGCAAATCCAATTGAAGGCACGGCGAGAACTGCTGGTGGCCGGAATCGCACTTGTGATTGCGGTTCTGCTCGCGGCGGTCTCGATCGTCGCCATGGAGCAACCAGCATCGGAGAAAACACTATCGGAGCAAACAACATCTCCGCCGCCGTCGTCCCCGGCACAGAGTGACAGCGTGAAATGGCAGCGGGTGGGCCCCAGGCCGGACACGGTCCTGAAAGCCGGCCAGGCCACCGACATTCAACTCGACCTGATCTATGTTCTCGGCTCCGCGGATCGGGCGTTTCTGTCGGTCTATGCGGAAGAGTTCGACAGTACAGCCGGCGGATGCGTCGGACAGGATCATCGGACCAACGGCGGTACCGATCTGCAAGTCGTTCGTGGCGAACATTATGTGACGCTGAAAGTTCGTTGGCTGGGCCGGTCGGGTAGCGGATTTCTGGCCGTCGGCGCAAATCTTTCGAAAGATGTCGATGGACACATTGGAGATTCGATTGCCGTATTCGGGTTTTTTCCCGATATTTGCTACCGTTTTGGGCCGTAGCTGGTAGCAGCGTGTTGGGCGGATTAGCGATAGCGTAATCCGCCGTTATGACCGAGTTGGTGGATTACGCCTTCGGCTCAATCCACCTACGGGCGCCGGCGCTAGTCGCTGCCCGGCGCGTGATAGACCTCGCGTCCGCCGACCCAGGTCGAGAGCGCCTTGATGTCGCGGATCGCCTCGGGCTTCGCGGTCAGGAAGTCGTCGGTCAGCACCGCGAAGTCGGCGAGCTTGCCGGGCTCGATCGAGCCCCGATTGTTGTCCTCGCCGATCAGCCTGGCGTAATTGATGGTCACGAGCCGCAGCAGCAACGGGCGCGAGACGATCTTCTGGTCCGCGCCATAGACGCCGTCCGAAATCGTGTCCCGGCTGGCCATGTGATAGAGATTCCAGAACGGATTGAAGGGGACCACCGGGCTGTCGGTGCCGCCCGCGACCAGCAGGCCCGCGTCGAGATAGGTCTTCACCGGTGTCACCTCGCTGGCGGTTTCCCATCCCCAGTATTTCCTGAGCACCGGCGCGGCCAGATAGAGGTGATCCTGGGCCGAGACCGCCACGTCGAGCTGCTTCAGGCGCGCGACCTGTTCGGGCCGCGAGACGAAGGCATGCTCCACCGACCAGCGCTTGCCCTTGATCGACGAATCCTTGTCGGCCGCGGCGTAGGCGTCGAGCACCTCGTCGAGCGCCGCGTCGCCGACCGCATGGGTGATCACGTGCCAGCCCTTGCGGTTCAGCTCGCGCACCACCTCCGTATAGGCGTCCGGCGGCGACACCGTCACCCCGGTGAACTTGCCGCCCTGGCCGTAGGGTTCGAGATAGGGCTTGGACAGATGGCCGCCTTCAAATCCGCCATCGACCATCAGCTTCACCCCGTCGACCCTGACCCAGTCGTCGCCGTCGCCCTGGCTGACGCCCCAGGATTCGATCGCCTTGCGCGCGGCCTCGGCGGAACGCAGGGCGAAGCCCGGCATGTAGACGGTCCAGCGCAGGGTCAGTCTGCCCTCGGCTTCCGCCTGCTTCATCAGGTGGTAGGCTTCGACCATGTCGCCTCGATAGGCGCCGGGGATGCGCAGCGCGGTCATGCCATAGGGCGCGACCGCCTTCTGGGTCGCCAGGATGTTTTCCAGGCTCACCGGCTTCGGGCGCGGCAGCGTCACCAGCGCCCTCGCTTCGTCGAACAGCTCGCCGGTCAGTTCGCCGGAAGGCTTGCGGCTGATCTGTCCGCCTGACGGCACCGGCGTATCCGCAGTGATGTTCCATTTCTTTAAGGAAGCGGTGTTGAGGATGTATTCGTGGCCGCCGCGCACCAGCACCACCGGTCTGTCGCCCGCGGCCTGGTCGAGCTCCCCGGCAGTGGGCAGGCGCTGCTCTTTGAGTTGCGCTTCGTGCCAGTCGGAGTTGGAGACGATCACCGCTTCCGGCGCGGCGGCCGCGGCCGCGTTGGCGACCGTGGTCAGCAACTCGCCCAGCGTTCGCACATGACTGAGGTCGACGCCGGGACCGCCGCCCTCATTATGGAAGTGGTCGTCGGTGATCCCCGGTGAAACGAAGCGGCCCTTGAGGTCGATCACTTTGGTCTGTGGGCCGGCGTAGCGGCGCATGGCCTCGTCGGTCCCGGTCGCGACGAAGCGGTCGCCGGTGACCGCGAACCCCTGAAACACCTGATCTTGCGCGTCGGCGGAGAACACCTTGCCGTTGACGAAGACGATGTCGGCCGGCGCGATCGCCTCAGCGGCGCAGACGGCGGTCGCCAAAGCAGACATCAAGGCCGAGCCGATCGCGAGTTTGGTTGGCAGCTTCATTCGCAGTCCTCTTATTGGCCGGCGGCGGCTGACGACGGCCGCTTGCATCCGACACCAGTAGCAGAGGGACAAGCTCATCCAAAGCCGGCGTGGCGCTGTCGCGCATGACGACAGGACATGGCTACGTCGAGATCCGCTGCCGGCACGTTTCGCTCGTGGTGAAATCCATGACCAGGGTCCGCCGGCGGACCATCAGCGGAAAATTGCGCTGCGCGCAGATGGTGTGTGTGAGCGAGGCGCGCGAACCATCGGGGATTTAACCACGGGAGGTGCTCACCGCCCATCTCCCCGATGTTTTTGAATGTTCCTGCTTGCCGCCCATGTTACCAACACTCGCCTTTTACCGACACTCGCCTTGGAACCATTTTGGGCCAAATCCGTTTGCCGGGATAGGGTGGGAGTACGCATGGCCGGCAGCAGGAAAACCGAGCGAAACCTTTATGAGAGCGAGCGTAATTTTCGTCTCCTCGTCGAGG
>Ga0302314_10020720_pt1 | contig 10859 bp, 7 predicted proteins | sample III_Palsa_N2_3_FD_200533 | JGI IMG/M metagenome (GOLD analysis project Ga0302314, IMG submission 200533) | Peat permafrost microbial communities from Stordalen Mire near Abisko, Sweden - III_Palsa_N2_3 | ecosystem: Environmental > Terrestrial > Soil > Palsa > Peat permafrost | place: Sweden... | reverse complement strand
GGGACTCCTATGAGGAGGACGCTTTTCCACGGGACCGTTCCTCCCGGAAATTCCTCGACGCGAGCAGGCAGCACGCGCTCAACCACAAGGGCGAGCACTTCCAGGTGGCCGGCCCGCTGAACATCTCGCGTTCCCCGCAGGGCCAGCCGGTGATCTTCCAGGCCGGCGACTCCGAACAGGGCCGAGACCTGGGCGCCGAGATCGGCGAGGGCATCTTCACCCATGCGGCCTCGATCGAGCAGGGCCAGGCGTTCTACACCGATCTCAAGACCCGCGCGATCGCCAAGGGCCGCAATCCCGACCACATCGTCGTGATGCCGGGCGTCCGGATCTTCGTCGGCGACACCGACCGGGAGGCCCGCGAGATCGAGCACGACCTACAGCTGTCCGACCAGGACTTCGACAAGTCCCTGGCCGAACTCGGCAGGCCCTTCGCCTGGCACGACTTCCGCCAGTACGACCTGGACGCACCGTTCCCGCAGGAGTCCCTCGTCTACGCCGAGCGCGGCTTCCGCACCGGCGCCGAGAAGATCGCCAAGCTGGCGAAGGACAACGGCTGGACTCTCCGCCAGACGGTCCAGTTCATCTCAAGCCCGAAGCCCACCCCGTTCGCCGGCTCACCGGCGACGGTCGCGACAGAAATCCAGCGCTGGTTCGACGGCCGCGCCCTCGACGGCCTCAACGTCCACATCGGCCACCCCGGTCAGTGGCGCCGCTTCCGCGAGGAGGTCGTCCCCATCCTCCAGGACCGAGGCGTCTTCCGCACCGAGTACGAAGCAGCCACCCTCCGCGGCAACCTGGGCCTGCCCGTACCGGAAAACCGCTACACGGCGGCCCGCCAGGAGGCTGGCCTGCTAAAAATCTAGAGTTGGGCGGCAGGAATCTAGAGTTGGGCGGCAATCGGTCGCGTACCGGCCGTCCGGGTGGCCGGAGCAGTACCGGAGAGCTCAGCCTGGTGAGATGAGCATGAGGGACGGCTCGATCGCCCGGATGTCGTCCGGGTCACTGGTGATCACGGAGTGCCCGCGGTCGCGGGCGCACAGCGCCACGCTCACGTCCACCACGTCGGCGCTGCCCGATGCCGCGCAGCGTGCGCCGACCCGGAGAGCGAACCGCCGGTCGAGCGCAACGACCGACGTGATGGACGCGCGCAGCAGGCGCGCGATCCGCACTTGGCGTTGGCCGCCCCTCCACGCCTGTGCCACCACCCCGGCCGGGATGGCGAGCTCCGCCCGGTTCGCGAGGGCCTCCTCGACTAGCACCGCCATGCGCTTGCTGCCGTTCTCGAGCGCGATGAGCGCGCCGGTGTCGAGGGTCGCCCCGCTCACGGCTCGAGCCCGAGCGCGCGACGCGCCCACGCGCGGTCCGCTCGGCTCGGCTGGCCCGCCTCCGCGTAGATCTCCGCGATGGCCGCGGCGAGATCCTCGTCGGCGTCACGGCGGCCGAGCGCCTGCGAGATGTACGCGGAGACCGACGCAGCGCGGCCATCGGCCACCGCCTGTCGTGCCGCCGCGACCTGCTCTTCCGGCAGCGTAATCGCGATCTTCTCCCGTGTCATACTCATTATCATACCACTACCACCTCTCCCGGCCCCTGGATTGTCTACGCTAAGTAACTGAGATGCTATGACCGGCCACTGACATTCCCGACCGACAGTCCAGAGGAGCGGGCGGTGTGGAGTCGGCCGGGTCCGTTCCTCAGGATGGTTGGCTGTGATTTTTCTGGTAGCGCCACATTTCCGGGCCGTCACAATTGGTTGCTTGACAATTGACAACCTTCTTTGCGCGGGTGCGGCTGCTCGGTGAGAACCTGGTCGCCTACCGGGACACGCTGGGCCGGGTGGGCCTGCTCCAGGAGAACTGCCCTCACCTCCGCCGGATTTATACGGATAAGCGTACCAAGATCAAAATAGCGCTGAGCTTTTGACCGGCTACCACCGGTCAAAAGCTCAGCGCTACCGGTTTCCGGGAAGATGGATCATGCGATGGCGGAATGTCGCGGGAATGATCCCAGTTTGCCCCCTTGGCCGTGGTGACCGCGAACACGGGCATGACTGCTCCTATCGGCACCTTCGCTGCTTTACTGGCCGGCCGGGTTGCGGAGAAAGTCCTTGAGCGCCTGGTAATACGGGGCGATGGTGATCGTGTCCGCGTACTCGTCGGGGCCGTGCAGGCCGTCCCCGCCGATGCCGAAGATGACGGCGTCCGTGCCCTGCTGATAGTAGAAGCGCCCGTCCGCGGCACCGTGCTTGCGCAGGAAATCGGCGCGGTAGCCCTGGCCGGCCGCGGCCTGCTTGAGGCCGCGTATCTCGGGGCGGTGCCGGCTGGCGTGGTGCGGCGGATCAGCAAGATCGACTACCGGGGTAACGCCGGGTTCGCAGAAGGACGCCAGGTAGGCGGTGATCTCCTCAGCGGTCTTGCCGTTCAGGTCGGCGTCCTCGGGCGGGAAACGGATGTCGAGCCAGGCCTCCGCCTCAGCCGGGATCTGGTTGCGGGCCTGGTTGGGGGTTTCGATCCTGGCCACGTTGACGGTCGTCCGCCAGGCCTCTTCGGTGGGGACGGGATAGGCAGCCAGCAGGCTGGCCAGGCTGCGGTGCAGCTTGACCAGGGCGTTGTCGCCAAGCCAGGGGTAGGCGCTGTGGCCGCCGCGGCCCACCGCCCGCAGGGTGGCGGTGATCATTCCCTTGGAGTCGGTCACGATACGCAGTCCGCTGTGCTCGCCGATGATGACGAACTCACCGCTGACACCCTGCCTGATCTGATGCAGGGTGCCATTGCGCCCGCCGACCTCCTCGTCGGTGACCAGCTGCAAGGCGAGCGGGTACGGCAGGGTGTCGGCAAGCTCACGGAAGACCTGCGCCTCGACCAGTGCCGACACCTTCATGTCCTGAGCGCCGCGGGCATACAGCCGTTCGCCGGCCCGGCGCGGGCGGAACTGGACGGGCAGCGCCGGCACCACGTCAAGGTGCGCATTCAGGATGACGCGGAAACGCGGACGTTCCGCTCCGCGATAGATGAGCGCGCTTGGCTTGCCGCCGGACTCGAACCGTTCCACCGTAAAGCCAGGCCCGACGAAGTCCACCACGAAATTGAGCGCCCGGTGCAGGTCATCGGGGGCGATCGGCGGTTGACGGCATAGCCAGCAACTCGAACGCCGCGGCAAGGAACGGCTCGGTTTCCATGCCACCATCCTGCACCCGTGCACGGTCAGTAACCGTCGAGGAAAGACTTTACCTCCGGGCCCGCGACCGAGGCGCCATAGCCGGCGTTGACCACCAGGCAGCCGACCGCGACGTCCGCTGTCGGGTCGAAGGCGATCAGCCAGCTATTGGGCTGCTCTTGGCCGTTGATGTCGGCGGTCCCCGTCTTGGCGTAGACGTTCGGCCCGAATCCGATCCCGGCGGCCGTGCCGCTGGTGACGACGGCGCGCATCATCTCTTTCAGGTCGCTGTCGGTGGTGGCGGGCAGCGCGGTGGCGGTCACCCGCTTGGTCCCCTGCACCAGGTACGGCTGCTCGAAGGAGCCATTGGCCACCGTGGCCGCCACCGAGGCCATCGCGATCGGCGAGGCGACGAGCTGCCCCTCGCCGAACGCCTCCTGGGCGAGCTCGGATCCCGAGGCGCTGGCCGGCGCGTTGAAGTACGAAGCGGAAACACCGGTGAGCCCGATGTCCCACTTCTGATTGAGGCCGAAGTAATTCTTCGCCGTGCTCGCGAGCGCGCCCGACAGGTGCTCCCACTGGGTAGTGAACGCGTTGTTGCAGGACTGCGCGAAGTCGGTCAGGAACGGCGTACCGGCGGGCTCGGTCTCGCCCTGGTCGTTGTGGTAGGTGATCCCCTGCACGGTGTACGCCGCTGGGCAGGCGACCGGCGACTGTGGGGTGAGCACCCCGGCGTTGAACAGCGCGGCCGAGGTGATGACCTTCATCGAGGAGCCGGGCGCGACCGCCGCGGTGAGCGCGAAGTCGTTGTAGCCGTCGTTGTTGGCGATGGCGAGGATCTTGCCGGTGGACGGCTGGATGACGACCATCGAGCTGTCCTTGTGCATGGCGACCGCGGTCCGCGCCGCGGCCTCGGCCGATGAGCTGATCGTGGTGCCGAGCGACGGGATGTTCTCCGGCGAGACGATGACCGCCTGCATGTTCGGCACCAGCTTGCCCGCCATAGTCTGGATCTCGACGTCAAGGCCCGAGCTGCCCTGTCCCGGTGGCGCCCCCTTCATGAGCAGGTTCGCGATGTTGTTCAGCCCGGGGTCGCCGTAGGAGGTGAGATTCTGACCGCTGGTGTCGGAGACCATGGTGACCGTCGGAAGCTCCTGGACGGCCGCGACCCGCGTTTTCGTGGTGAGGTTGGGAGCGACCACGTCGGGCTGCCAGGAGATGAACCAGATCGACGAGTTCGCCTTCTGGTAGGCGACCAGTGTGGAGTGGTAGCTCCAGGTGCCGCGCAGCGCCTTCGCGCCGGCCGACGCCGCGACGGAGGCGTCGATCGAGTACGTGACGGTCTCGCGGGGCAGCGCGGTCGTGGACCCCTTGGCGTCGGCGACGCTGTCCGGTGTGGCGGTGAGCTTGCCCAGGTGCAGGTATTTGGCGTAGCTCGCGAGCCCGGCGCTGGCGGCGGCCGGATTGTCGGTGAGGTTGGCGGCCTTCGTCGGATTGCCGTCCCGCCACGCCTGAAGGAACGCGGTGGCGATCTGCTGACCGTCCTGCTGCGGTGTTGACCCGGTGGGGATCATGCCGGTGACCGGTGTGCCCGGGCCGTGCTTGAGCACCTTCACGGCCACCACGGCGATCAACGCGATCACGGCGAGCGCCGCCGCGGTGATCGCTATGGTGAGTTTGCGACCCTTCCTTGGCCGCTGGTGCCCGCCGCCGCTGTCGCCGCGCCCGCGCTGACCGTAAACCGTCGGCTTACTGTAGACAGGCTGCCCGTGCTCGGCGTTCCCGTACCCCGGCTGCTGCCCGTATCCGGGTTGTCCCTGCCCTGGCTGGCCCTGCTGCCCGTAGCCCTGCTGCTGCCCGTAGCCACCGTTCCCGTACCCGTCAGCTCCGTATCCGGGCTGGCCGTAACCGGCGCCTTGACCCTGGCCCTGGGAATTCTGCGGATACGAACGATGTCCGTATGGTCCCTGCCCGACCTGCGGCGTTGACTCGGTGGGTGGTAGAGAGGTGGTCGGCTCGTCTTGGGCCCCCCACGGTCCCGGTGAGCTGCTCTGATTCGGGTCGCTCGTCACCCAACCGACGGTACCTACCTGCGCGGGCTGCGGCTAACCGATGCGGCAAATCACAGGGAAAAAGTGACCTTCCACTCGACCGTCGGCCCCAATCGGCCCCGATCGGCCCTAACCAGCGGATGGGCCGGCGGTCGCGATGATCCAGGCGATCACGAGCGCCTCCTCCTGCCAGGCGTCGTAGCGGCCGCTGCGGCCGCCGTGGCCGGCCTCCATCTCGGTCTTGAGCAGGAACGGCCCGCCGGAAGCCACGGCGCGCAGCCGGGCGAGCCATTTGGCGGGCTCGTGGTAGAGCACGCGCGTGTCGTTCAGCGACGTGATCGCGAAGATCGCCGGATAGGCCACAGAAGCTACGTTCTCGTACGGCGTATACGACTTCATGTACGCGTACACGTCCCGATCGTGCAGCGGGTCGCCCCACTCCTCCCACTCGGTCACCGTGAGCGGCAGCGACGGGTCGAGGATCGAGTTCAGCGCGTCGACGAACGGTACCTGGGCGACGATCCCGGTGAAGGCGGACGGCGCGAGGTTGGCGACCGCGCCCATCAGCAGGCCGCCGGCCGATCCCCCCCGGGCCACCAGCCGGGACGCCGACGTCCAGCCGGAAGAAACCAGGTGCTCCGCGCAGGCCACGAAGTCGGTGAACGTGTTCCGCTTGGTCAGCATCTTCCCGTTGTCGTACCAGGGACGGCCCATCTCGCCGCCGCCCCTGACGTGCGCGATCGCGTAGACGAAGCCCCGGTCGAGCAGCGAAAGCCGGGGGATCGAGAATCCAGGGTCGATCGAGTGCTCGTAGCTGCCGTACCCGTAAAGCAGGCAGGGCGCGGACCCGTCGCGCGGTGTCCCCTTCCCGCACACGATCGAGATAGGCACCCGGGTGCCGTCCGGCGCCACCGCCCATTCCCTGAACTGCTCGTAGTCGCCGGGCTCGAACACCGCACCCGAGGGCGCGGGCAGCACGGCCTGCTGCTTGAGCACGGTCAGCTCGCCGGTCGCCAGGTCGAGGTCGTAGACCGTGGACGGCGTGACCATCGAGTTGTAGCCGAGCCGAAATCGCGTCTGCGTGTACTCGGGGTTGGACCCGGGACCGACCGTGTACAGCGGCTCGGGGAACGTGACCGGCCGCTCAGGTCCGGTTCCGTCGGGCGGCAGCACGGACAGCCCGGTAAGCCCGTCGCGGCGGTAGTAGAGGACGAGAGAGCCCGCGAACGCGTCCACGGATAGCAGCCGGGTGTCGGCCCGATGCGGTATCACCGGCGTCCAGGCCGCTGGATCGCCGAAACCGGGAGCGCCCGGCAGCGGCGCGGCGGCAAGCTCGAAGTTCGCCGCGCCGTCGTTGTGCAGGATGAGCAGCCTGTCGCCGGCGACCTCGACGCCGTACTCGACGCCCTGGCGCCGAGGCGCGACCACGGCGAAGTCACCCGCTGGCGAGTCGGCGTCGAGCAGCCACGCCTCGCTCGTCAGCTTGGACGAGGTATGGATCTCCAGGTACCGCTCGTCGCGGGTCAGCCCGACACCGAGCCAGAACTTCTCGTCTTGCTCCTCGAAAACCAGCACGTCATCGGCGGCGGGGGTGCCCACCAGGTGCCGCCATACCCGGTAGGGCCGCCACGCGTCATCGACGGTGATGTAGAACAGCGTTGACCCGTCACCAGACCAGGCGCAGCCGGCTGAGGTGTTCGGCACCTCGTCCGGCAACACCTCGCCGGAAGTCAGGTCCTTGATCCGCAGCGTGTACCGCTCGTCGCCGGCGAAGTCGGTGGAGTAGGCGAGCAGCCGCCCGTCCGGGCTGACCGAGAGCGCGCCGAGCGAGAAGAACGCCGCGCCCGCCGCGAGCTCGTTCGCGTCGAGCAGCACCTCCTCGCCGTCAAGCGGCTCGCCGTCCGCCGGAATCGGCGGCGTGACCTCGCCGTCGGCCACCAGGCGACGGCAGGCGATCGCGTACTGCTTGCCCTCCTCGGTGCGGCTGTACCGCCACCACTCGCCCTTGCGCACCGGCACCGACAGGTCGGTCTCCTTGGTGCGCGCCTTGATCTCGTCGAAGACCGCGGACCGCAGGCCGGCGAGATTGGCGGTGAGCGCCTCCGTATAGGCGTTCTCCGCCTCCAGGTAGGCGATGACCTCCGGGTCCTTGGACTCGGCCAGCCACGCGTAGGGGTCGATGACCGTGTCGCCGTGGTGGGTCCGCTCGGCGGCCACCTGCTTGGCGATCGGTGGCGTTGATGCGGTCGAGGACGCGGAGGCCGGCACGGTGCTCATGACCGCCCAGTCTAGACCGACTCGGTGAAGGAAAAGCAGCAGAAAAATCGAGGTACGGAACGGACCGTGCCCGACTCACGCCGGCACATGACACTGGCACCGGGGGACACGCGCAGCCCCGGCGCGCCAGGCACCGCGGAGCACCACCTGCCACGGATAACAGCAAGAAGCGTACCGCGGATCGTTCGCCGCACGGCACGCCGCGTTAGCGCTGAAAATCTGGCCGCCTACGCTTGGTCAGATCTTCAGCGCTGATCCACGAAGTCGAAAAGGGGATCGCGGGCGCTCATGGCATCGGCCCAACCTGGACGTTGGTGGGATGATCGCCACTGAAGGTGGTGGGATGGCCGCCGTTGAAGTGCAGCATCGAGAGCGTACCTGTCGCGAGGGTCAGCCAGCGGGTCAGCGAGTTGCGCGGCAGTAGCGCCACCGTCACCCAGGCGATTGAGGAGTACCAGGGCAGCGACCAGGGCGCGACGATCACCCAGGCGAACGTCAGGGCGCAGGTGGCGGCGACGACCGTCGGCACGTCGGGGGAGAGCCGTTTGTACAGGTACCAGGCGAGCGCGAGCATGAGCGGCGGCCAGGTGAACCCGATCACGGTCGTCACCAGTTGGCCCTTGCCGAAAATCTCCTCCACGCCGCGCCAGATGGTGGGCGAGATGACCATCTTCGACGCGGCGCCGAGCGGCTGGAGCGCTACCAGGCCATAGCTGAAGTAGTAGAGCCCGAACGTGGTCAGCCCGGCGATCACGCCGATCCGCGTCAGCCGTGCCCAGGCCCGGTCGTGCAGCAGGGGGATCGCGATACCGAGCGCGACGAAGACAGCGCTGATCTTGATGCCGCCCGTGACGCCGACAAGGAGGGCGACCACCACGTCGTGCCAGAGCCTGGTACATCGCCGCGACAAGACGATGGCGGCGATCGCGAACAGCGTCACGAGGGCGTCCAGGTGCCCGCCCATCACGAGTTCGACGATCAGCAGCGGGTTCGCCACCCAGAGCAGGACGGCGCGCACCGGGTTCGCGGCGGTCCGCAGCAGCACGTAGCCGGTGGCGAGGAACGCGGCGCCCATGATCATCATGAGGATCCAGATCGTCAGCCACGGCTTGGCCCCGCCGAGCTGCGCGGCGAGCAGCTGCGTCCAGGTCGCCACCGGACCGTAGACCGACTTCGTGGTGCGCCAGAAGGGGCTCACAAGCACGGTGTAGGGGTTGCTCGGATGGCCTGGGGGCGAAAGCCCCAAGGGGGCGAACGTGTAGGGGTTGTGGCCGAGCGCGGCGATCCGCCCATAGGCGGCGTAGCTCGCGATGTCCGAGGACCCGACCGGGGTGATGTTCACCACCACGGCGACCGCGCCCACCGCCGCGAGGAAGACCCGACGCGGGTTCGGCGACCAGCCCCGGCTGTTGGCCCACAGCATCATGGCGAGCCCGAGGCAGCACAGCGCGATCGAGGCGTACATGATGACGTCGGCGACCACGTCGGGCAGGTGCGGCGCGCCAAGGTCGCGCGCCACCGACGTGAGCGGCAACAGGACGGGCGGCGTCGCCACGCTCGGCTGCGGTGCGGTGGCGCAAAGCCCGACGAACGCGACACCGCTAACACCGAGGGCGCTCAGGATCACGGCGGGCAGTGGACGGGCCAGGGGGCTGTGCGAGAGCACCCTGATGATGACGCCCATCGCGGCCTCGACCCGTCCGCCGGTGAGCGGCGGCTCGGCGAGCTTAGGCGAAAGGTCGACGTCCGCGACGTCAGGGAGGTTCACCACCCCAACGGGGGATGGGCTATCAGTGGCAGCTGACGGGCCGCCCGTGGCGAAGGTCCGCTTATCCGCGCGATCACGCGGCGGCGGGTCCACCAACAGGGTCATGCATGTCCTCCTGGCACGGACGGATGCTCACCACGGAGCGTCACGGATCGCCGGATCCTGGCACGCGATAAACCGCCGACCTAGATCGATAATATCCACGATCGCGCCGGACCGCTTGCCGGGCAGCTACCCGGCTTGTCCCATTTAATGTCAGAGCGCAGCCAACATGTGACCGCTTTCACAAGAGGCCACTACATGAGCACTGTTGTCACACGCCTAACAGACGCTACCTTACGTAGGCCGGCCGCCCGGTGCGAGAAACCTGTGAAAACCCTCTGAGAAGGCGGCGTCGCGCCTCCCCGACGACCCCAACAGCACCGGATGGGCCGCACAATGGAGGCATGGCACACCGGACAAGCTACGCCGCCGCGATGACGGCGATCACCCGGCGGCTCCCGTTCGGGCTGTCTGAGGTCATCGAGCCGAACATGGTCGGTTACCTGCTGATCAACCTGTGCACGTTCTTCGTCGACCTGTCGCTGCTCGCCGTCTTCCACGGCCACCTGCGGTGGCCGATCCCCGTCGCGGTCACCTGCTCCTACGGGATCGCGTCCGTGCTCAGCTACGTACTTAACCGGGTGCTTAACTTCCGTAGCCACGCCGACGTGGGCAGGCAGTTCCCCGTCTACGTGGCGGTCAGCGCGTCCAACTACCTGATCTTCGTACTCGGGCTCACCGACCTGCTGTCGACCGTCGGCGTCTACTACGAGCTCTCCCGCGTACTCGCCGCGTGCTGCGAGGGCGTCTACCTGTACTGCATGATGCGCTGGGTGGTCTTCCGCGACGTGAGCGAGGTCCCAAGCGGCGAGGAGCCAAGCACCGAGCCGGCTACGGGGTCGGCAGCGCCGGCACCACCGCCCACGGCGACGGTGTCGGCTGAGGCGACCGTGCGGCCGGAGACTGTGCGGCCGGAGACCGTGCAGCCGGGGATCCTGCCACGTTGACCGAGAGCTGAGCCTCGGCGGTGGGCTGTCCCGCGTTGATGTCCCGATGGACCGGCCGCGCCACGTTCTCGATCGTATCGATCCCGTACTGCTCCGACGGGTTGTCGTCGGTCAGCACCGTGATCATGTAATTCCTGCCGTGCCCGGTGAACGCGCCGATGCTGTTGATGTGCCAGCCGGTGTCATCGGGCAGCCAGCCGTTCTTCACATGCACGGTCACGTCGGAGGGCGCGCCCGCCGGTGTGCCCCACCGCTCCCAAGAGACCACCTTGGCCATGAGGCCGAGCTCATAGGAGCGCGAGTAGTCGTCAAGCACCGAGTTCGGGGCGGTGAGCAGCTCAAGCAGCAGCATCTCGTCGTGCGCGGTGATCTGCGTGAGCCCCCAGTACCCATCGGTGCCAAGCTCGGTCTGGTTCATCTTCGCCAGGTCGAGGAAGTGCTGCAGCCTGGTCATGCCGAGCTCGTTCCACAGGTCGGTCGCCGCGTCGTTGTCGGACTCGGTGATCATCAGCGTCGCGAGGTACTTCTCGTTGGCCGACAGCGGCTTCTTGGTCT